>Ga0058698_10001205_pt1 | contig 12078 bp, 7 predicted proteins | sample AgamicAsSfe_FD_67288 | JGI IMG/M metagenome (GOLD analysis project Ga0058698, IMG submission 67288) | Agave microbial communities from Guanajuato, Mexico - As.Sf.e | ecosystem: Host-associated > Plants > Phyllosphere > Phylloplane/Leaf | place: Guanajuato, Mexico | collected 2012-05-30
TAGCGCTCAAGCCACCGCACCGGCTGCCCCATTAAAACAGTTTCGGCATGCTCGGAGCTTACAAGTTTCCGTGCTAAAGAACTACTTCGGCAAGGATTCAAACGCTAAACACTCACGACATTTTAGTGCTGCATTCAACGCCTACTGCATAGGGCAATTTTAACTTTTGGCGGTAGCTCAAGGAAGCACTTAGGTTTCGTGAATCCTATCGCGTATCAATGCCGGATCCTGTTCACCCGCGCGATGATGTCGACACGGCTGCCCCCTGGATGCGTGAACCCCCACTTTCTGTGATAAAGCGAGCGTGAGTGCTTATACGAAGTGTCACCATACGGGTACCTGTCTGCAGCTGTGACGGGCTGATATCAGGAATGGCACCAGGGACAAGGGTCCCATTGTACGCAGATATATTGCTCAGTTATGCGAACGAAACAATGTCGGATCCGACCAGAAGGGCTGTCGAAATTTCGAAGGAAGCGGGTATTGATCCTTCCATAGCACGGACGTCATAGAAACATCAACGCAGGAATGACTCTGGCAATCCACAAAAACCAGCGAGAAATTGTGCTAGCATCGTATCGTACACGATTCTGCTATCGCTGAATATCTTGCCAGAAGAACCGACAAAAGGCTAATGTTCGGCCCTCCACAACAGCGGACGCATGCAGTTGCTTGGGGTAGGCCCCTAGTGTTTCGCAATGTCCGTGCTTTCGATTGGCGAAAGGAATTCGAAGATCAGAGATTGGATCGCCAACTAGGGCCGTGATGGCTCCGGGATCTCATTCGACCTTTTCACAGTTCTTCCAGCCTTCCACACCATAAATACATCAAGGTTTGCCTCAGGCTCAAGACAACAACCATACCTGCTCAGCGCTTGGGAAAAGTATTATCTGTATGACTTCTTGAGAGTGTGCGCTGTAGAAGTCCGTCATAAGGTTGCACAACCATAGCACAACAATAACGACCAAGAAAAGACTTCTCGTTCCTGGTCCCGCAATCTGTCATTCCCCATATCCGCGCTTTCGGTGGCGCTAAGCCCTTGCCAATCCAGCTCAGGATTCGTAATCTCCAAAAACAGCCGAAGGAATCGACCTGTCGAACCTTAGTGTTGTCGCCATGACACGCTCGTGGCGTACATGCATTTTTCTGATTGAGCCGCTGATCTCGTCCGCTGCAGATTTAACATGCCGGCGTTCAGCTTTAAGAGCAGGGTAGTTCATGATTTGTTAACGGCATTATGCTCGGTTGATGCCCGTGCGGAGCGATATCCAAGTGGGGTGTGGGAAATATATGAGTGTTCCCAGAGCTGAAACATTGCGGTCCGTCTTACACGCGCTTGGGTAAACTGTTCATGGTTCAACCGATGCGACACCACACCAGATACCGTACACTCGACACTTACGCTCATTTCTTTTTCAGTCCTCAGTAGCTGCGGCGTCGTTTTGATCAGGACATCGCATCATGTTTCGCCTATCAAGATCTCGGAAAGATAAGGAGGAGAGGCATCCAACCGATGTGTAAGTTTGCTCGAGCAACGCCATTTATCCCTAAAACATGCAATGTGGAGGCAACAGGGCGAGACCACTGTGATACCTGAAGTGTTTTCATGGTACTATGTTGAAACACTACAGGCCGTTCATCACTAACATGGTATTATATCAACTTACTAACCATCATTAGATCCGAGCCGTCTCGACCAAGATCCATCAATGAATCCACCAATCGGACCTCTACATCATCCAAATCAGTGCCAGTTCCAAGGGCGGTTACACGACCAGCGGGTCCTTCATTCCATACTGAAAGTTCAATTCTGCGCACATATCAAACCGTAGCATATGATGCTTGGGATGTGCCACGCCTGACTAAAACCCCATGGGAACTCGAACGAGCCAAGTGGAACTCAACACAACGACGCTCAAGACCCCAATATCGATTTCCTGCGCAAGTCTTCAAGAACCTCCCTAAAGAGGTATACAACTGCATAGTTGCGCAACTTGAAAATATCTATCAAGACCGCGACCAAGCTTGTTCATCATGCTATTTACGAGACCTTCACAGCCTTTCCTTGACGAGTCGTGCATGGGAAAAGGCTGCAAGTACAACCATGTACTACAGAGCCCTAGTACTTGCTAATGAAGAACACACTGGGCTCCCGAAGCTCAGGATCAAAGGCACAAGTAGACTTAAACTACTACGGAGGACGCTTCGCGCCAACTCAGGATTAGCTCGACGTGTACGAGAACTACACATGCTTGACTTCCAGTCGCTCTATCAAAATGCAACCATCGAGCGAGAAGAGATTGCGAACCTGGTAGCTTCTTTGGTTTTGGCCTGTCCACGCTTAGAACGCCTGGTAGGGTTTCACGTCCACTCCTCGCAGGCATTTGATCGGTTGTCACATGCGCTGTCAACAAGACCAAATCTCAAGGAGCGGGTGTTGATATTGGCCGATACAGATATGGAGACGGGAGTAGACGATGATGAAGAGAGGCTAGGAGGCATATATGTTGCCGAATGCGACCCAACCGAACGCTTCCTTGAACTCAGCTCTATCCATTCCGCGCTATCTACTTTGGTATTGCATCAAGAGCAGGGCCGGTCTTTGATAAGCCTAAATTTCCGAGCTATTGTTGGGACTTTTCGAAACTCTCCCTACATGCGTCATCTTGTGGTATCTGGACTGGCGGCGAATTCGTTCGCCAGCATGGCCCTGAACGCTATACCGTCTAATCTAGAGTCTCTGCGCCTTGAGAATCTCCCCGGCATAACGGAAAAGAGCATACAACGCTTCGCTATCTCTCAGCAGGCAATGTCCATCCAGAAGCTGGCACTCATAGACTTGGACATTGAAAGTGTTCTCACCATAGCAGACATACTGTCTCCACACCTTGCAAGTCTAACAGAATTCTCACTTGTTCAAACAAGCGCCCCCACCTTACTGTGTCGAAGCTCGGAGCCTAGTTTTCGATCGCCGTCGCTTCGGTTTATCCACTGGGAGTTATGCTCTGAGGCTTCTTCTCTGCCTTCGTTCATTTCGCCTTCGTCCATTGAACTGCCAGAATCGCGACCATTCCCTTTCACGAATCTCGAACCAATCGCTTGCCTCGCGACGTCTCTGCTTGCGGCAGGTATCCAGGCACACGCCTTCCCATCGCTCCGTCGCATTCGCATACCTCACGATCCCCAAGGCGTCATCCAATCGCTCTGTAAGCCTCTCGCAACAGCACTTCTTCCATCCGATACGTCCAAATTTGCGACTGCGTCACGTATCTTCACTTCAGACGGATTTTCCATTATGCTAGAAGAGCCTGCTACATTATCACCCAAAATGCATGGATCCTTTACCTACAGGGCGACGTCGGCATCACGTGTAGATTCTGTAGTCGGCTCTACGATGTTCGATCCAAGTCCTACAGAAGTCGTCCTTACGCCGATGCGATCGCGTCTCGTAGCACAGTCGCGTATCCTTGCTGCTAGGAAGAATGCGACCATGGTCATTCGCGTCTTTGACCCCGAGGGCGAAGTGAGAGTGAACAAGATTATCGGAGGCCATATCGGCCATATAGACAGTAAGATTACTTACGACATTAAGACGGCTGGACGGAGTGGATGGATCACGGGGATAGCTGACTTGGTCGGCGACAAGGGCACAGAGCTACTTCGGTGTAATCGAGCAAGTTGTGGACATTTTGTTAGTGGAGGAACTGGACACAGCGTCTTGATGGCTGAAGATCTCTTCTGAGGTGAGATGTTCTTTTGGCGGATCCCGAGATCATCTTCCCTGCTCTCGACCATTCACTGGTATGCTGAATGCTTCAACTTGTCAGCTTGCTTATGCGACATAACACGATACCCAGTTTTTGTTTGACCCAGGCATGAGTAATGTCTAATGCGGAACCAGTCCGCATATTTTGTAATATCAGAGCCGTTGCAAACGTATCACTTACAGGATTCATATTTAATGAAGAGTGCAAGAGGCCAGGTAGCAACTTGAGCTATAGGATAATTAAATAGGATGTTGATGATTCTTCGCTCACGCATTCAGTAGACCATGCGTTTTCCAACATGCCGACGCTGTGGCCAACGCATCGCGATCTGATCACGTCAACCGTTTGCATGACAGGGGTGCCGGGAATGACGGCCGACGTGTGCTTGATGGGATATTCGGTCCGAATCCAGATAATCGCATAGTTGGTGGAGGTGGTGGTGGTGATTGTAATCACGCTGAATTGGAGCCAATCGGAACCATGCCTTCCCTTGCGCGAATATCTTATTCGTGACAACCAGGATAGAGTGTACTTGACGTATGGTGTGGAGATGGTATCGCGAGATGGGATTTGATTTGCGCATGTTGGCAATAAGCAAGCACATGCGATTGTGAATTATTTTTGACGTTTCCAAGGTTCCATGCAGATGTTCATATGAATTTGTCCACCGGCTCCTCTACCGGGTGACACCATAGGTAGGTATCGCTTGATTTCCGCTCTTCTCGTGGTTGCATGTACGTCAGCCTGAAAAGATATCCTCCACCGCGTTAAAGCTGGATGATCCTCGGTGCGGGAGCGCCGCATGCTCATTGGCAGGCGGAGTGATCAAAATCTGGTTGTGGCTCAAGCATCTAGCATTCATAAGGCACACTAGTCCGGATATGGAGTTCGGTATCGAAATACTCAAACCGCTACACCCCTCTCAGAGGCAGCGTTTCGCGTGTGCGTGCAGCCTCCCCATGTGGAGTGGACAAAACCTCGAAAAAGAGGTAGCGAGGTACTTCCAAATACGTGGCCTCCATTTGTATGCTTGGCAGTTGGTTCGACACCACTTTGTTTACCGAGCGGTTTCAGCTCTACAGTAGGGATGGTATGTTGCAACGGAAATCTGTAGAAATGCATCTGAGGATAACTAGATTCCGAGAGACTGGTTCGTCGAAGCTAGAACATAGTGGGACAATGGTTGCAATGTCAGGATATAAGGGCGGGAAGATACTTGGCCGGGCCATTGCGGCTTCCGCGGAGAGCAAACTTCACAAAAAGGCCAGAGCTGTCGCTCCCTGACTGATGCACCTGCTCAGCTCATACAACAACACCCTGGAAGCCCTTACCGACCAAAGGATGGACCTCTTCCTGATGCCTACCCGAAAGAACTATCTGTCGCGAGTGGGTCATTTAACCACGGCAGAAGCCGAAGTCCCCACGCGTGCCCTCTAGATTACCGGGATCAGCAAGGTGCAATGCTGCAACCAAGATATGTCGTTCTCAGGTACGGATAGTATCATCGTCTTGAGGATGTAGATTGACTCAAAGCCAGTTGCGAGATCGAGATATGCGCTGCAACCGCGAGCGTTAGAATTTATCCAACCAAAAACATCGAACGACTCGAGTCGGTTCTCGATCATGATTATCATTGGCCATGGTGAAGTTCTTAGCGGGATCGCTTTTGTGAAGAGTCGAGACGTTCCACCGATCGCCGCACCGGTACGATTCATCCGGTCTGGCCTTGGCATCACAATCATCAAAGTGGATACGGTAGAGCTACGAGAGCCACATAGCTGAAAGCTGGTAGTGGAGTTCGGGGCTGGATTGTTTCCGCGGACTTGAACGACTGTTATATGAATAGCCTCGCGCTGCCTAGAACGCGTCTGGTTCTTTTCAGCCAAGCTTGCACTTTCTTACAAGTATTGAGGTATGTTACATTTTTATTTTGTTGTCCTTTTACCTCCGTCAATTATTGTACCCAGAACTTACTCTAGGATCGTCGATCATTGAAACTGATCCCTCAAATGCGGTTTTCACTGACAGCCGCCCCGTTAGATGACCAATGCCCAAAACTAAACGATAGACACACCGATCATGACCACAAAATGCGAAAACAGGTCTTGCCGAGAAATCCCCACATTGAACCAAACTCCGGAATTGCAACCCGAACGGCCCGAAACTCTACGACAATATTATGCTACCGGCTTTACTGGAATGTGCCCCTCTAGTTGAGGCATAATCTCAAGAACCTTTGGGTCGACTGTCCAGTTGCTCAAATCGGCGATGGTACTCTCAAATAGCGGCGTCATGCGGGTGTACCCTGATTCAATATCCCAGTAATGGCACGCATCGTCCGCATATGGCCACGTAACACCGATGAGGCCGACAATATGGGCAACTGGATATTCCTGGGGATGTTGATATAGTAGCTGGCGAAGTTGAGGCCTGTAGAACTGTTAGTAGGAAGCCTTCATCAAAGAAAGAGTCTGGAAACATACCAAGGAACCAGATCAATGAGCAAATCATATGGAGATGTCTCCTGCTTCCCTACTGGTGGCATCAACCATTCCGGATTGGCATTCATATTCTCGACACTTGGCCAAATGAGATACTGTAGATGCATTAGCTACGACTCGGCGCCACGGGAACGATGGACTTACCCGCATCAGTTTGGTCAAAAGCCATGTGGACGCCAGTCTAACAGGAAGAGGAGACGCCGGAAGCAGCTTATTTACTGTTCTGGAACACCATGTCGAGACTGGCTGCGCATCCTGCGGATCCAGGAAACCCAGTAAAAGAGTGTCCACATCGATCTCAGACCTTCCAAATATCTGTACCTCACTCCACCCATTCGCAAGTAGATCTCGTTTCGTCCTCCGGTAAAACGCACAATCGAACCCGAACTTGTTCAAGGCGTTCGCTGCAGCCTCGAGGCTGAGTGGGGATGGGTTCGTGGGCACGGCAACATCAACGGCATTGTCATGCGAATAAGCCAGTGAGGACTGGCTTTGTTCTCTGCGTAAGTACTGTCAGCTGTCGTTTGTAGACATTTTGACTGATCATTCTCACCTTTCTTCTCGAGAGGAACTGCCGTAAGATGAGCCCCCCATAGGATGCGTATGGCCAGTAAACGGCTCGCTGCTGTTTGGAGTCCCGAACGAATCGGCATCTGGGAGTGCTGGTGTCGGACCCAAAGACTCCTGCTTCTCGCTCAGCGGCATCCCAGCCGTAGCCGGAAACATACCTACCGAAAGCGCCTTCTTGACTTCTTCGGCTGAATGATGTGCAAATCCATTCTTCTCAAGCTCGGACGCCCAATTCGCTGCCGACGCGCGATCCGGTGCCATTGCCAGCAGCGACACAACGGACTTCATATCGTCCAATTCCTTGGCCAGTCGCCTGACGTGAGCCCTCAGTTGAGTTGTTGTTTTACCATCTTCTGCCACATCGTAGACACAGGTGAGGTTTTTTGATTGACAGGTGTTGCACTTGGGCCTCACACCATCACACTGAACCACATGTTAGTCTACTCATCCTAACATAGATGAAGTGGATATGTACCTTGGATTTGCGTTTTCTGCAACTCTCACATGCTATAGATGTGATCTTGCCGCGAGGGGTTCGTAACGCATAGGTACCAGCAATCGGAGACTGGTGCTGTCCTCGAGCGTTTGCAAGGGCGCCCCCAAGTCCCTGCTTGGGTGCCAGCGGGGCTTTGTGATTTGCAGCGGCGGACGCTGCCAGTGGACGAATCACTAGATTCGTTTGGTTGGTATCGAGGTGGAGGGGCACTTGACTTTCGTCCCATTCAGAGGGCTCCTGGCTAATGAATTGTTAGCGAAATCCAGGTCGAAGTTCTGAAATTGCAGTTTCAGGTCTGGATGCATCCTGGTGGTTGCGCATTCGGTCTGCGCATCTTGTTGCGTAAACACGCATCGATATGCGCGCCTTCGATGGTGCTTTGGACCCCGCGCCCGCAGCCCAAATCTGGCAACCCGGAGAGCAGTGCCGAAGAAACCCTTGGATGGGTAGCAATGCACGGGTCATCCTGACGCCGCAACGGGCAGGTCTCTCAAATTACCGCCATGATAATCAGGAGACTCTGAATGGAGGACTTATTCTCCGTCGCCAGTAGAACTTGCCGAAACGCACAGCCACGGGCGGACGTAAGACGAAATGCCGATCCTTTCCTGGGAAGACTACTTCTTGGACAATCTCTCACGATTCCCGTATATTTCTTGGCATATCCGGATCGTACCGGTACTTCGATACATGCTCTGTCTTTGTGGTCGATGATGTGGACTGGAGCCGTCCGCAGGCCTGAGGAAACGCCATCGCTCGTCGTACTGAAAGGCCATCTGTCACGCTCCGGGCGTTGGTTGAGTATTTTGACGAATCGTGGTAGGGCGCCAGGTGGGCGCGAGATGTGTCCTAACCGGTCCAGAGAAGGGAATCGATTGCTGTCGTGTATATGATGGTGGGGATATTCTGCAAAAACTGACATACTCACATTTGGATCCCTTGAGCTTGTCCAACAGCCTCCGAGGCACGACGCATTAAGCGGGGATTTGCGCTACCTTGCGGAAGTCCTTCTAAGGTGTCAGGCAAGCTGCCACTGCCATACCAGTAGTTCAATCCTGAGGTGTATATTAGTGGGGGATCAAGAGCTGGTCATACTGCCGACGTACCCGGAGACGAATTCGATGATTGTGCCGGCATGAATGCGAGCATATCTCAGGGCGGAGTTATCAACAAAAGGAGCTATGTCGGAGTAAGGTGGTGGAGGGAAGGATTTGCTTCTGCAAAATTCACATGAAAGATCCGCAATGCATATCGGGCATTAACTTTGTATATCCTCTACTAGAGCACTGAGCCTGAGGTTCATTAGTGCCCGGCGAACTCCTATGCGGAACTGCTGACACGCACATAGAGCTGGGACGAAGTTTCAAAAGCGTCGCCCATCTAAACACCAGCTTTCGGATGCAGCTGGATCTAGTGTTTTAGCGCACCACACAGCGACGACCGCGGGGAAATCGGGTTAGCGGACGGCACTGTTGGACTAGGCTAGAACGGCCGCTCCTACGAGATGCTGGCAAAGGCATGCGAAACCGAACGCGGGTAGGTGACCCCATGATCCTATGTCATCGTCCTTTCGTTTCGTACAAGTCGCGATCGTGAGAGTAGTTTGCTCTGCGCCAGTTGCCTCTCAATGCGCCGTATGCACGATCAAGGTTGGTATGTGGAATCGGACCCTTTTTCTTGGTGTAAACATAGGTACGGTTAGATCACGCCTGCCGATCATCACTTTGCATGCTCACTGGTGCAGTGACGTGCGGCAGATCGTCCTCGAATCAACTTCCAACGAAGTTCCAGGCCTCCATGGCTTAGCATGCTGTATGATCTCAATCTAACATGGACGCTTGCTGGTATTTCGCTAGGGACACGTAGAATCTATGCAGCACACTCCTCTTGACCCAAGCCGGAGTGGTAATATCTAATCGGACCGATAGCCTTCAAAGCTTGCTGGATGTGTTGCCGCGTCGAAGCGCCTGGCCAGGATCCGCCTTGAGAAAAATGCAGTGTGTTTAGACCATTAAGCATAGTCGTGTGTGACGTAGTTTTTAAGTTTGCCAATGTCCGCTTCGTGTGAGACCCTCAGGACGCCCGGAGGTTAAGACCAACACAGCCAAGCGGCTACCACCAGGGTCAATAGTCACGCAGCTGGGCAGGAACACTCTTCCCGCACGCGCATTAGAGTGCATAGCGCCACCAACGAGCCACGCCATGCGCATTGTAGAGAAAGTCATGTCGACGCGCTTATTCTTTCCACGTTGTATCAGAAACGGATAGATTACTCTCGTAGAGCGAAGTAATCGACTCGGCAGGTATATGCTTCTTCGACTGCGCCCCCACTCAGTATCTACATAAGAAAACACTACCCGAGATCTTCACTTTACCAAGGCTGGATACTCGAATACACCTTGACCAGACTACATAGTGATATAGCGTCGAGTCTGAAACTACCGACACCATTGTCTTTGTCAACCTTTAGAGGACGCCGTCTGTCTTGATACTATTGTAGTGCCCCTTCATCAAGCTTGTTCCTGACACTTTTTCAAATGTCATCAAGCAATTATTTGAAGTCGGCCCAAACTTGGCCCAAGAGGGCATTTGTACCCTAGGACGGAACACGAGGCTTTTCGTCTAGCTTCTGGCCAGAAGACCCAGGTACGGGGAAGTCTTCGCCAACGCTTCTCTAGCACATTGCTCTAGCCATGTGTGATTGGACTTCCGACCGCATCTATGACCTAGGTAACGCCATCTCACCGAGCATTCATCCGTACTAGATACAACCACGTGCTTCACGCCTCGAAGAGCAGAAGCCGGAATTGAGATTACTAGGTCAATGTAGATTTGTGATGCTTCTATTTCATGTTCACGCGTCTTGGTGGTCGTGGTCGTCGTTGTCGTCGACGTGGTTTTGGTTGGGGTCCAAATGCCGTATTCTGCCTGGGCAGATATTCTGCTCTCCTCAAAAAAGAAAACGGATGCGCCTACCATTTTGGATGTAACCTGGCGAAGCCGACCTTCACACCGAGATTTGCTCCTCCACATTCCGTTTGTAACCTTGGGCTATGAATACGCGAATAGGCACCCTAAAATTGCAGAGTTTGCTGCTACTTACGGACCTGCGCTAGATCTCGCGCGCCTTGATATCTCAGACGTCTCAGGAGGATAACTAAGATTGAGGTAAAATGCTATCCATTCGATGACATACCGCTCATTAGATTACTATGAGACCCTGGCCAAGGATCTTCAAGATTTGGTAATGTTTGAATTTATGTGCGAATGGAGGCGTACGTCCTAAGCTGCACGGTTATCTCACTTGCTACAGTCTTCAAGGATTGTGCGCCTCCGACGTTCACCTCTTGCTATGCACTATTGACGTAGAGGCTTGGAACCGAAGAATCACCTTGGCATAGATTGAAGATCAGGAGTTCAAGACAAACTTCATTGTTAGGTGTGCCATGGTACCCCCTCTGGTGCGGCCGGCTTTGCCCGATTGATGACGTATAGTATCGAGGGATCGTTCGTCAACTTGGGATACACGACTGCGTATGCGCCGTAAAACCGAAAAGCTTGGTTTACAAGCGTCGAAGAGGCGTAGAAGACGAATGTGCGGAGGATATAGATCGAGGTCCAGACCTGATTTTCTCATAGTCCCCTGCTGTCGGTTCTCTATCTTGTCCCGGCAGTCTGGCACACGCCATATCAGGGTCCCTACCGTTTCGTACTCTCAGCACGTCAGCGGCTGCGGGATCGACTCCGCCAAGTATAATTGGTTCGGCTGCTTGTCTAGCTCAGTCACAGGGTCATCCAACCACCGAAGATCTTCGGTGACAAACATAGGTCGTTAGCACAAAGGAATGTTTGAAAACGTGGCTAGCAAAGCCACCAGAAGAGGTACCCTTCGGATAGGGTCTCATTCGACGCACCCGTTCCGCCTCTTGTGAAGAATAGGCTCTCCTAGATATTATCTCCTGCATATTGCACGAGTCTTATCCTTCGCTTTGATGTAGTGCGAAGTTTATTTTACCTGAGCTTCCCTATCGCGCTACACTGTCGAACATCCACCTGTATCTCCTAGTTCCGGGGGAGCAAGTGTACGATGTGTTTCCTATGACTGCCAAACGTATGGCCCGTGTTTCAATGGGAAATAGTACGATTTCGTAGTTCGCCAACAGGCTCCAGAGCCCATTGCTCACCGCCGCAACATAACATGGACCGTGCTTTTGATACCAATACGCCCAAATTGTGGAAGTGCTTCGTATTCTGCTGCGCCTCTACCCAAGGGGCATGTTGCGCCCAGTCGCTTAGACGATTATGAGGCAAGTGTAGCAAGCATCTGAACTGTTGACGGTGATCATATTTGACATATTTCCGCGGATATGCGAAGATTGACATGCCTCAGCATTGCACTGCCTTGCTGGCCCATAGCCGACATGTTACTGTTACATGGATCGGCTCGCGAATCTTGGATGCGGAAGATCTTCGAGTGCGTGAAGCTAGACGGAGGGAGGCGCAAACAACCAAGTGCTTAGCCTCATACATGCGATCAAGGGTCGCAGAGCCTCGGTAGACATCGATGCGAGGATGGGTGTGCCTTCGGGGGGATGTCGCCGATGCAATCAGTTCCAGGCCCAGCTAGGTACCGTTGAGCCCGAGGCGTGACACAATCAACTCAAGACGCACCAGTTTCTTCTGCGCAGATCCGGACTAGAGAGTCATGATCTCTGGTTATGGATATTAGCATTAATCATAAGGG
>Ga0058698_10001211_pt1 | contig 12043 bp, 11 predicted proteins | sample AgamicAsSfe_FD_67288 | JGI IMG/M metagenome (GOLD analysis project Ga0058698, IMG submission 67288) | Agave microbial communities from Guanajuato, Mexico - As.Sf.e | ecosystem: Host-associated > Plants > Phyllosphere > Phylloplane/Leaf | place: Guanajuato, Mexico | collected 2012-05-30
ATGGACGCGTACAGGATGTCTGACATCTGCATCTAATGGACGTCCAAAAGTAGGTTCGTGTTGGAGCTGGACGTCGAGGGTAGAGAGGCTGCATGTGCGCACAGCTGCCATCGACCTCCGTGTGGGTGACCGGCTCCAGCCCGAGGCCGACACCCACCCAAAACCGTTTCATGTTGCGAGGCCTCCATCAATACACCATCGTTCTACCTGACAGACGACACGCGCAAGTCTGATGATTCGAGCTTGTATGAGGTGCAATGTGCGATGCCTCGCAGTGTGGCTATGCTGTCATAGTGAGATATAGAAAGGCTGGCGGATATGCCGCGGAAGCCTCGTGGCGAGATCACCGAAATCACCGACCCGCGCTTGACAAAAGACCGGCCATCACTCATTCAGCTACCTACAACAGTTCCAGAATCTGGAAACATCGCATACTACTGACACTACGCAGCGGACTCAGTGACGATTACATTGCTTGTATCTTCCGTTCAATATGGTTGAGCAACCAAGTATTCAATGTGCAGACACCGATGGCAACGGACCAGCAAAACGTCGTCGGAGGCCCGCACTATCTTGCGTCGAGTGTCGTATGCGCAAGGTAAAATGCGATCGAGAGAAGCCTTGTGGAGCATGCACCAGAATCAAATCGGCAACCTGCACTTTTAGACCTACGCGCCCGGGAATTCGGTCAGAAAGGAGCGAAAGGTCACCCGAAGATGATACCTCGACAGGCCACAGCAACGACCAGGACCAAGGACATCCGGCTCGGTCTTCTCCCCAGCCGCCCACACCGTCCAATAACTTTGACGCGATGATCAATCGCTACGTGGCACCTGGGCTTCTCGGAGAACGTGGTGGCAAGCTGAAGCCTTTGCCTGCCGATAGACCGCCTTTCAACTTGAACTCACACCCAGATACTACACAAGCCTCCGTCATCAGTAGCTTGTTGGATCGGATCCACGGCTTGGAAGAGCAGCTGGCGAGTGCTACTTTGAATGAGCAAGCGAGAAGTGGTACATTGCCGAGACAGGAAAGCTCAGATGCCACAAGCGGTCAGTTTGTAAAGTCGAAGTTTTACGGTCAGAGTCATTGGATCAACGCTATAGACCCTGTGAGTGAGCCTTGCCTGAGATTTTTCTACATTTATACTTGCGCCGGACTTCACTAACGTACGCCAACCAGTACGATGCTCTTGGTGCTGCGAATACTACGATCAACGAAAACACAAATAGGAAAGAGGTGTATGTGATTGCGCGTAAGATTTACTTGAAAGAGAAGCCATCTAATTTTGACGCCTAGGAACAAGTCGACCGAACTGTATGCTACCGTCTCAGAAGTGAAACGAATGGCTCGCATCATCAAGGCCTCGCGCATGTCACAGCCTTCAATTTCACCAGAATTGCAGGCATGCATTCCACCCAGGGAGATCAGCGATGCGCTTGTTGACTGTTACCTGCGCACATTCGAGGGCGTCTTTCGTGTCTTGCACGTTCCTTCTTTCAAGAAGATATACGACGCCTATTGGCTAGGCACTATGCCTGCAAAGCCTTCCATCGTTCATAAGTTTCTACTGGTATGCGCAATTGGCGTGCCATTCTACACTGGACCAGAGCAAGCCAAGCTCCGCGTCTCGGCCGTGAAATGGATCCAGGCTGCAGCAGAGTGGCAAAGTGCTCCTCATGCGAAGTCGCGTCTCAACATGATAGGATTGCAAATACAGATTCTTATTCTAATCGCACGCCAAGTTTGTAATGTCGATGGCGACCACATCTGGATACCTGCAGGCACGCTGTTACGAACGGCCATGCATCTTGGTTTGCATCGCGATCCATCTCATTTCCCCAAAATCAGCGTCTATCATGGTGAGATGCGACGCAGGCTCTGGGCAACCGTCTTGGAGATTACTGCGCAAAGTAGCCTGGATATGGGCATGCCACCCATGGTCTCTATCAACGACTACGATACTAAGCCGCCGGCTAACATCAACGATGAAGACATGGGTGAAGGCATTGAGGCGCCTTTGGATGCGAAACCAGAAACTGTTTTCACCGACAGTAGCATCCAAATTGGTTTTACACGGACTCTTCCTGTAAGGTTAGAGATCATCAAGCTGATCAACAATCTACGCTTTGATCTATCGTACGATGACGTACTGCGCGTCGGCAGCGAGCTAACCAGCGCCTGTCGCAAGGGGATGATATTCTTCAAAGCCGCATTAGCTGCGGGACACAACATCACGCCTTTCCAGATAAAAATGTGCGACACCCTAGTCCGACGCTTCGTCCTCTGTCTTCACCGCCCATACTTCTCAAAAGCATTCAGAAACCCACGCTATCATTACTCAAGAAAGATATGTTTGGACACCTCGTTAGCAATCTACGCGCCGGCGACGGACAACGCGCCTGATGAAGAAGACGATTGGACACGTATGACACATCGATGTGTCGGCTTCTTTAAGTCATTCTTCCTCTACGGCATGTCAACCGTATATTACGAGCTTACTTCGCAAATCAATGAGAGACTAGAAGATGCAGCGCTCTTTGCTCCCATGGTTTCCGCACGAACACCAACATCTTCCTCCACAGGGTTGTCATCATTACCGGCACAGTATCAGCCTCTACGTGAAGTCCTGGAATCATCACGCCGCTTAGGGATAGCCCGGATTCATAATGGCGAAACGAACGCAAAGGGTGTCGTTTTCATAAATTGTGCCCTAGCACGCATCGACGCTTTAATATCTGGCAACGACCCCGACGCAGCTGTCCTTGAAGCAGCAAAAACTTCTACCAGCGAAACGAGTCGGATACTGGCTGAAGTATATCGAGAAGAGCACGGCGAAGAGATTGATCTAGGTCTTTCGAGCGGATGTTTCAATGGAAGAGAACACGGCCGTGGCGAAGGCGCTGATGACATCACTGGGAAGCATCTTCCTACTGGGACTGACGTCCAGAGCGGCTTCAGCAATGTTGCAGCCTTCCCTTCTTTCGACGGCACGATAGAGGGAATGAATATGCTGGACGCCGATCTAGGAGATATGAACATGGGTGTGGATGTTGACATTAATGCCTATATGCAAGGACAGCCTATGGACATAGGGAATGGCTTCCATTTCGGAAGGAGCCCCGAGTGGTTTTATGATCTTAATGGGTGGGCTGGGACGGGCAATCCCGGGAACCTTGGGTACGGTGTTTGACGCCCGTACCATACGATCAAAACCTATGTAAGGCTGCAGACCTTAATTCCGATACTCATCCGATGTCTAACCGCACCCGATAACAATCATGTCCGACACCACTCGGGTTACTCTTAAAAAAAACGGCCTAAATGTCCAGAAACAGGATGGTTAATTGCAGCCAATACCTCGTTCTATAGTTGCGATCCCGAGGATCCGCTGCCCGGCTTCCCAGCTTTTGCTATCATCGTGAAAACGGTGCACATCTCAGGCTCTTGCATAGGCTCTCCTAGGGAGATCGAGGAAACGCTACAGTTTATTGCAGATCGGTGTTAAGCCTCGATTGAAGCTCATCACGATGAAAAAGGCAAGCCGCGTCATTGTGGAGTTCGCAGAGGGTAAGCAACGACACAGATTCATACTCACAAACGAGAAACACACCAAGTAAAAGAAGATGAGATGAGGAAGATGTTGAGCATATGTAGCAGAAGTTGTCAGAGTGCAAATACAGTTTTTTGTATAATCCTCCTTGGGTGTAAATTTCGTTCGAAGATGCGTAGAGGACACTGTCGTGCTGGGAGCTATATAGTATCACACTTATGGCTCAATATTGAGTTACAAGCGACTGTCGAGATCAATCGAAAGACAAACTTCAAACTTCGTGAGCCGGAAGAGACACGCGCCCACGTGGGCGCTAAACATGGCACGCCTTACCATAGCGGGGTTGGCTTAGTCTTGGAAGCTCCATCAATGTCTTCCTGCAACTCGAATGAACTAACGAACAACATAGCGATATCTCCTTGTACATCGCAGCAGGTCTCACCGTGCTTCCATCCATCAGAATGTCACCCATCTCGCGCATGGCTCGTCTCCTTCTCATCTTACATGCGTTCGTCAACATAGTCTTCGGCATCTACCCCTTCGTCAACCCCGGGGAATACGCTGCCATAACTGGTGTAGAAGGCCCAGACAAGACCTTGCAATCGATTGGTAAGTCAGGATTTCCAATATTCGTTTCCCGCCTCGAATACCCGCATAAATTCGCAGATACCCATCCATCATACTTCAAGCTCAGGCTAACATTGTGACAAAGGTCTGGGTGGAATAGCAGTCGGCTGGTACCAACTCATCTTCACCCTCCAAGGCAACCGTCGCATGATGGCTTCTACGATCCCGATGAGATTGGGCTTTGCCGCAGTCATGTATAGTTGGGAGAAGCAGCCTGTGATGATTTACGAGCTTATTGTTGTGTGGTTCTGTTTACTTGGGGTGTTTGCTTAGAACAAGGAAACAACAGAGGAAGATCGACAGAGAATGGAAAGAGGTGAACGAGATGGTAATCAGGATCTGTGAAGTTCGAATGGGAGGTAAGAGCTACTTCATTGTCGATCTATGCTATCTATTCGCGAACAACCTCAAGCTAGAGATGAAGACAATTCTTGAATAAGAATGCTACGTAACCCCTTTTCCCTTCTCAACTCCATTTCACACTCCCTCCAGCTTTGCCATCCAGCCCCCATCCGCCATACGTATCTACAAAGCCCTCTCTAGTAAGATACTCCTTGTGTTCCTCGCTTCTCCACGCCAGCGCTGTACCCAACTTCCAACTCGTATCCATCTTATCGACTACCAGTTCCACAAGTTGCAGGTTCTGCGGTTGCTTGAGTTGTGGTTTCTCTAAGATGGCTGCTAACTCTGACTGAGTAGTTGCGCGATGGTAAGAGGATTGCGGGTCCGGATGGCGGTACAGAGGGAGGAGGTGAGAGTAGTTGTGGGGAACAATGTCGTTGTATGCTGTCAAGGATGTCAGTTGATGTTGGATCTACTATTCTCTGTGTAGAGCCGAAAAACGAATGGTAGATAGGGGAGAGGAAAGAAAAGTCTGACCTTGTTGAGCGCCCCAAATCAACCTCTCAACTGTATATCCATCATTATTAATGACAAATACGATAGTCTTACACTTCGCCTTAATCATAGTACCAATTTCCTGGATCGTCAGAGCCATACTTCCATCTCCTGTTATCAAAATCGTCCGTCCTTCTCCTTCTCTTCCGGCCGGTTGACTCTTAGCTTTGCTTTCTACCTCTCTTCGCGCAATTCCTACGCCCAGCGTAGCTGCAGTAGCGAAGCCGATACTACCGTAGTAAATCTGTGTGACTAGTCTGATATCTGCGGGGAACGTAATATCGCAGATGCCGAAGTTGGAAGTTCCAGTTTCGCTGACTATAGCGTCGCCGGGACGGATGAAGGATTGGATGGCGGGCCAGAGTTGGGATTGGGTTAGATGGGCTGACTTTGCGTCGAGTGGTGTGCGGGGTGGTGGAAGCTGTGGGTTTGGAATTTTATGCTGCGGTGTTGATGGTAGGGCGGCAGTAAGAGCTGCAAGGAGGGACTTTATGGCCGTGTTAGGGTAGGACTTGCCCTTGACCTGGGTGTCTGTCAGTAACTAGCGTCAGACGTGTTGTGCTGGATACTTACGATAACGTCGTGCGGATTGATGTGAATCGTACTACTCTCATCCAACTGTCTTGAGAACCCAGCCGAGTTCGTATCAGCAGGTATGTACCCTAGGGTAACCACCAAGTCTGCTTGTTTCGCTGCTTCTTTGACGCCCGGAGAACTGACTTCGCCATTCCAGACCCCCACAAAGTTCTCTTCTGTCTCGTCGACAACGCCTTTACCCATGGTCGCCGAGAAAAAAGGAACATTGAGTTTGCGGACTAGCTGCGCAGTCTCCTGGGCAGCATTGAAGCGTTGGACGAGAGCATCTACTAGTATTGTCGGATATTTGGCTTGCGTAACTGCATCCGTGATAGCCTTAACCGCTTCATCCTGTGTCTTCTCGTCAACGTGCGGCTCAAGATTGATCGGTGTTTCCAACAGCGCAGCATCCACCATCTCAGCACTCAAATCCAGTGGCATGAAAATATACACCGGCCCACTCTTGATAACACACTCCCTCAGCACCCTGTCAATCTCTTTCGGAGCATCTGCGACATCCCAGAGTTCTGCAGCAGCAAATCTCAGCCCCTCGCTAGCCTTGTTGTACATTTGATGATTTGGCTTATTGCCGATGCTGTGATGGATCATCATATTGCCTTTCTGCATCGCCCGTGTAGTCTGGCCAACGACATGGACGACTTTGACATGCTCACTCATGCTACCTGCGATGCCGTTCAGAGCCGATAGTTCACCGACACCGTGTGTGGTCACGAGACATCCGGGCGTGTTCTTGATACGAGCGTATCCATCGGCGGCGTAAGCTGCATTCAGCTCGTTTTGATTAGTAACGAAAGATAGGCCTGGGGTGAGGTAGATGGAATCGAGGAACTGGAGATTGAAATCGCCGGGTACTCCGAATATTGTGTCGACGCCAACTTGGTGGATGCGTTCCCACATGTAGCGTCCGAGGGTGATCTTGCCATGGCCTGCCATGATGAGCTATCTCCTAACTCTTTCTCCTTGTAACTGTTGCAGGTTTTGTGAGAGTATTTAAAAGTGGTATTGGTCGTTACTATCTGGATCTGTTAGTTGTGTTGTTCTAATATGCCGTGATCCCTGCAAGGCGTAGTAGCGATAAGCTTACTGTGTGCTTCTGCCAGGATTCTGAATGATATCAACCTGTAAAGTAAGCAAGGTTTAGAGAAAGTTCAAGGATAATGCAGAAGATGGACGCTAAACATCATAAGATTCACATGATGTTAGCCTCTGTCTAGGGCGTGCGACGCGTGTAAGGCGTTGTATGACAACCGCGGTTCGGTTGGAGACGGTTAGCTACAATGCGGGGGATCGGCCTAACATCGGAATGATAGCGGAAACAGGTGGCTGCGGTATTGGAGAGCAAAATAATCAGAGCTTTGGGAACAAAATCTTAGGAGTAGTTGAAGAGTTTCTAGATTTGGGTTTAGGTCTTTGACAATTACGCGCTTTCTTCTGTCGTCCCTGCAACCGAGTGCTTCTTAGCATCCTCGAAGCTTGCCATCTTGAAATCATATGGCAGCTCAAAGTCCGCTTGCGGATCTCCCTCGAAAGGTTTGAAATCTACAAGAAGAGAGTCTTTGACTGCAAAGACAGCGTCGTCGTCGATGTACTTGCTCGTTCGGTCGAAGATTTGGGTAACAATAGGTTTGTAACCGGGTGCAGTAAGCTAAGATACGTTAGAATAACAGGTCGCAGGCTGCTACTATGGAAGTTGACATACCAGAAAGTGTATATGAGCCGGTCTGAATGGGTGTCTATCCAACGCCTTCAAGACCTCGCCTGCAGGGCCATCAAAAGGTATGGGATAGGGCACCGGCCTCAAACAATAGAAGCTATACTTCCCATCCTTGCCTGTTGTGAATCTGCCTCTGAGATTCATCTCTGGCTGGTCTGGATCCTGTTGTTCGTACAGTCCGTTCGGTGCCGTATGCCATACGTCCACCACCGCGCCCTCGATAGGCTGACCTGTCTTGAAGTCTGTGACGGTGCCATGCATAAATGTCCGGTCACCTTGCTCATTTATCTCCTTGGACACGATACAGGAGCCCATAGGCAGCTTCGGAGCGTTCTGCCGATAGAAGGGGCCTAGGATAGCGGTTGATGTGGGTTCGTCAGCGGCGGTGGAAGCAAGCTTATAGGTAATTTCGTCGACGAGAGACTCGAGGCCGAGAATATCGCACAGCAATTGGCCTTCATTGCGTTTGGAGTCTGACATGCGACCTGCTGCATTCATCTGAACATTGTTTAGCATGCCAAGCATCCTATTTCTCAGAGCCTTAAGCACAGAAGGCTTTCCAACGTACCAGCTCGACTCCTGTCATCCACTCATCGACGGTGAGCTCATTCTCCCTCGCAAAATCATGAAGATGCCGTATCAATCCTGCTGTAAGTTGCCTGACTCTTGGTGTAGCCTTTGGTCCCGTCGCATTGATGACCGCTTGTGTGAAGTTCGGATTGAACTTGTGTTCCTTGCTATCCGATACTGCAGACGGGTGTTGAGCTTGAGAGGCTGGTGTTCCTGTAGACATGACGTATCTCCGTGGTATAGGTTGTGAACGTTGCGGTTCTGTCTTTGAAGCAACAAGGATTTCCCTCCTTCTACGCAACACGATTGCGACTGGATCTTATATACACTTTACAATGAGAATAGTTCGTATTCCAGCAATCACGAAAGGACGTTAGCAATACAATCAAAACCCGGCATCCGGCAGCATATCGGCGAATTTGAACACACCAGTACAAGCCAGGTGCGCATAACTTCAGGGTCTATTGCTGGCTTACGCTTTCGCGACGTGAGATGGCGGGGCTGTGGAGCGAAGGGTGTAAATGGCACGAACGGAAGCTGATGTCGGTGGAAGCAACCCGACGAAGGGTGCGCCATCCGATACTGGGATCCCTGAGCCGACCAATAGGGAAAGATGCTATGTAAGATCGGTGATGAGCACGTACGAAGCAATCAACAGTTGTTGGCGGATGTGCTGGCTACGCCGCATGTCTATCAGGGCAATGGGCACAAAAGAATGCTCGTGCATATCATAGTTTTCTGGTGAAGGAATTGAATTGGTCGATTCGTGACCTTGATCGCTGTAAATGCTACAATATCGCAAGGGCAAGTTAAACTATGCAGAAGAAATCCAACGCCAATTTTCAGGTTCCGACAACAAGACAAGACGCTCAGTCGCTGTCATCGTCGACCCTGGCACGCTTGGCTGACCTGCCCTCAGGCTCTTGGATGCCGTAACGTTTCTCGCCTGTCTTCTCACCTTTTTCACCCTTTTCATCTTTTTCTCCACGAACCTCATCAATCATCTGGTTGATGTTGAATGGGTCATCAGTATCCTTCTCAAATTCCACAGGTCCGTCCCGGGCTTCTTGCAGATCGGCACCCTTGAAACCCTCCTTGGCCTTTCCGAGGACTTCGAACTTGTTTGTCTTTGTGATCCTATCGTATGTCTGTCCTTCATCCTCCCCGTCATCCTGTTGTACACTAGGGCGGTAGATGCTGCTAATGGCATCCTGAGCCGCAAAGAGAGGCTTGTCGTAATGGTTGTCCTCGTTGAAACCAGCGTTGAATCCGCTGGATTGGTTGAACAGTCGCGAGTCGTACATCGACTCTCCGCTCTGCGTCGGTTTTGCCAGACCAAGTGCAACCTTCTCAGAGATGTCACGATTCTGCTCCCGGGCGAGCATCTGGATCTTGCGCTCAGTACCCATCTTTGACTGACGAAGTTCGCGCTGGAAGTCCTCGCGCCGCTCTTTACGATCATTCATTCGCTTCCGCACTGCCTCCTCCTCTGAATCTGTGTCCGAATCGCTTTGTGATCGTCGTCGGGAGGCGTTGGCACGCTCTGCTCGTGCCTGTTTCGCAAGGTCCCGTAGGCGCTCTTCCTCCTTTAGTTTCGCCTTCTCTGCTAGTTTTTGCTGCATAATAGCACGCTGTTTGACCTCCTCTCGTGCATGCCTGTCTGCAGCCTGCAACGCTTCGCCAAATTGAGCGAACTTGTCGTTGATCGTGATATCTTGGAGACCCCGACCATCGGCTGCCAGACGTTTGTCTAGTGGTACAGTATAACCCTTGGGGTTCTTCCAGTTACTGATCGGGGGTGGAATCTTCCATAGCTCTTGGTCTTCGGCAGTCAGCTTTCGAGGCGGCGAGTGGAGGACGGGTGGAGGAGGCGATGGCGGTCCGCGGGGGATTCGCTTGTGCTTGAATTTGGGTGGTTCCATGGGGTCGATTTGTCTTTGCTGGATCTTGATAATGCGCGTTTGGCCTTGCGCCTGGCCGTGCTGCGCAGTGGGCGTATAACGAACGAACGTGGGCTCGTCATTCTTTCGTCCTTGTACGTTCTTTGGCTTTTGTGCGGCTGTCTGCCCTTGAACTAGTGCCATCAATGCCTGCTCAGTCTTCTCCTTGGTCGCTTGGACAACGTCGGCGGAGGGACGCGACAAGTCCAGCTCGCCGGCGTCTGCCTGTTGGCGCAAGGGGATAAGGTCCTTGAAGCTTGCTTGTACAATCCTTGAATCGCCGTGTCCGCGTCGCGCAATCTCATCGTATTTGGTCTTGCCCTCGCCGTCGACCCTTCTTACAAGAGCATTCGATGTGGATGGTGTGCCCTTCTTTCCCATGTCCAGTGGGTATTGCGCGACTAGTACTTCGGGGAACGCGCCTCCATCGCCAAAGTCTAGATATAGAGTCAGTGCATGTTTCGCGTGCATCTCATCTGTCCAAGCCTTACCTTCAGGCGCGCGGGGTCTCCAGTGCTGCCTCTGGCCGTAGGGCGGCGGACCCTTCTTCGCTACGACTTGCGCTTCGTATTGCTCTGCGGTCAATACGCGCGTGCTGTTGGTGAGCTCCTCCTCTTCGCCAGAGTACTGCGGCTTCGGCAGCGACTTGGATAGTGCTGCGACAGACATGGTCGATGTACTCGCTAGAACGGTCTGCGAGGCGATGAATGTTGGATATCGTGATCCGTGTTTGGTTGTGGTGGTGGTCGATGGACAAGATTATTTCATCAGACTTTCGGCGTTCTGATTCAGCCACCGCCGAGATCACGTGAAGAGACGCCACAACGCCACAACCAGTGAACGAGGCGCAACTGGCACTAGCATGTGCGCAAATACGTTGAACCTACCGTTTATCGATTTTGTGTACACGATAAGCGAGCTAAACTCTGTCTTGGGTCGCGAAATTGCAGTGTCCTGGGAAGGTTCTCCCGCTGATGCCGCTTTCATTTTCACGACTCAAGCTACGGCGATTCTTACTTGTGACTGACATGGATCAAAGTCCCCGTCCCAACTCGCTTATAGCGCCATTGACCAGGATGGCGAATGCAGGAACAGTCGCTCTGAGCACAGTATTTCTGCAGTCTTTATCTTTTGCGGGAAAAGTGTGGAAAGTTGGAGATGGGGTCCTGCTAAGGTCCAAGCAGCGGTGTGCGTTCACCGGACGAGATGTCCACACAGCATGCTTTTTAGGATAAATGCCCACAATGGGAAGATAATAATCGCGCAGGTGGACGTAGGGCCTTGCTTACCAGGAATTCTAATCAGAGCAGGGTGCCACGTCTCGTGTGTTTGTGCAGAGCACTCTTTGGCAATCATGGTCCATGGCAGAGATAGGGCAGAGCATGTGATGGCAGATATAGGTGCTAGGCTATATTTCTAGTTAGCTGCACATCATACCGTTGCTAAGAGACGGTTCGGAAGCTCGTCATTCGTTCCAGAAAGGACTGTGACATCTCGTGCAGAGTGGCCCGGCACCCTAGCAACGAATGGGCCATGGTCAAGATGCTAGGGATCCCCAGCGTCGCAGCATCAATCCTCTGAACTTTGAAGAGAGCATGCGCAATATACGACGGCTTGCGCGCGGACTGTGGGTCACAAAAGCAGCCATGACGGGCTGAGTATTCTGAAACGTTGTCCGTCATCCCTGTCTGGTGTGCCAGCGCAGGCCTGCAGCTATGCCGACCCATTCTCGGAAATCATCTGGAGGAGCCTCACAACACACCACGCAAAGGCGCAATTCGACTTCCCAGCAGACGCCGCCCAAGCCGCCCAAGCATCTGCGCAACAATACCGCTCCCGAGCCGCCGACGCTCTTGCGCCTGCCATCTGTGAGCTCGACCACCTCCGCCCGACGACCCCCAGCCTCGCATAGTGGCCATGGCATAGATAATTCGCGCGGCCCTCCTGTCACCTTGGTTACACGCAGTCGAAGTTCGCAAAACCCCGCCGACTTTGCCTATGCGCAGCAGCAACAATTCATCCACTCAGGCCTGGTTTCCCCCACTAGCTCCCACCACTCGAGCAGCAGACGACGCGGGGAGGACGAGCTGGGGACCTCTAGTGAAGCCCCGCGACCACCACCACAACAAACAAGCGCAGCAGACC
>Ga0058698_10001212_pt1 | contig 12043 bp, 16 predicted proteins | sample AgamicAsSfe_FD_67288 | JGI IMG/M metagenome (GOLD analysis project Ga0058698, IMG submission 67288) | Agave microbial communities from Guanajuato, Mexico - As.Sf.e | ecosystem: Host-associated > Plants > Phyllosphere > Phylloplane/Leaf | place: Guanajuato, Mexico | collected 2012-05-30
CTGTCCACACTCGCCATACCTCCAAAGAACGCTCGCACGAAGGACATCAAACGCAGTCCAGAGTACGAAATCGCTCGTTGCGCATATCACTGCGGACTGGCTGGCGCTTATTCGCTCTGGATTGTCGTCAGCTACATAGCTCCTGACTTCGGCATCTGTGCGACTTATGCGAAGTGGGGAATCATCATACTCGGGATGCTCTGCTTGATGAAGCAAGACAAATCGTTCTTAGTTCTCGGTGGCAAGAGGAAATGAGATGGCGACTCGGTGAGTCGCCAGTCGATGTGAATTGACAATGCCGGTCGAGTAAAGTGCTGATTAGATTGCCAGGTCGTCTGATCGAGCTCGCCAGCCGAATTGCAGCACAGTCTGTTCGTGTGCTTCTCCCTGGTGCGGACGTCATATCTTTTCAGGTGTTCGAAGGAGTTTGCCTCAACGGGGAATGAGGGCGCTGAGTAAACGGATGAATGAGAGTGTTTTGGACTTGATCTAATATGCGGACAAGCAGACAGCCTGCTTCCCCGAGCCATAGATGAATTGCAACCATCATACAAGAACCCAACGTGACTTCAAGAGACGCTCATCATCTGCTGGAATGACGAAAGGGACGCTTACAACGCCGAATCCTACTCGCGTAAATCGTTCGTGTCGTTCGTCTTTAGGGACGATGAGTAGTACCGCCCAGTGCCACGGCGCCTTCGGATTCGGGTGCTGCACGAAACATTGCTTGATCAGCAAGGCAAAGACTCGAAGGTTGTCGTCACGATCATCATCCAGTTCTGCGCGTGTGTAAGCTCCATCGATTCCATCCAAGTAAATGTTGGCCGAGGTGCTATTCGGTGTCTTTCTTCCAGCCACTGTTCCTCGCAAAGCGGTCGCTTCGATTTCCAAGCCTGCATCCAGCACTCGCCCAAACTGATCACCATTAGAAGTCACGGCCCAGCAATCTATCACGTTACATCGAATCACTGCATCGTCCCCTATGACTATGTCTTCGTCCATCTGAACTCTACCCTGCAAAGATGCCCAGGACCATGAAGGTGCTACGTAAGGTGCTATCCGACGGCTCGGAGTGGAAGCGTACCATAACAAGCTGGTAGGTAGCCCTTCACGCCAATGGCCAGCGACATATTGCAGGCTAGGATCCTGCTGCCAGATCTTCTTGGCCAGTCCAGCAATAGCCATCAGCTTGTCATCCCAATGTGTCAGTAATTTGCCAGAGCAGTAGTCGGGAATAATAGCATTTGACCACATGTCTTCGAGCGTTCTTTTGAGAGCTTCGTACTCTTCTGCCAATGTGCGGTTGACACCAACATGATCTTCTAGCTTTATGGGGAAGAAGAGCACTTTCCACGTGCGAATGCTTCTTCCAAGATCCATGTAAGTCTGCAGACCGAGGTTATCTTCTGTCCAGATCGTCCGATTACATTGCCAAAGCATCTGTGTGGTGCCGAAATGCAGAATGCGCGGCGAGCAAATTCGCTCTTGCAAACCCCAAGCGCGTTCTGAGAGACGTCCTGCTTCGACGTCCTGGCGATAGACGTCTTCTTCAAGTTCCGCTGACCATGGGAACGTCGTGCTACTACGGAGATATTGGCGGCGTTGGTAGAAGACAAGCCCGTCTGGTCGAACGCCGTCACTCCTCTCGATTGGGATGTGAGCAGCAAAGCCCTTGTGCTGCGATCTCGATCGCTTGTTGAACAGACCTGCGTCATTGCCGGCACTGCTACTAGCAGATATACAGAGAAGAGCCTCCGAGTATATTGTAGCCATCTTGACAGATTCGCGCACGAATTCGGCGTCGTCCTGTCTGATGCATAAGACGTCTACCCATAGATAATCTAGTCCGAGTTGTTCAGCCACCCATACCGCGTCAGAGATGGTCTTCGGTAAAGAGCTTCGAGGCAACCCAACATCTAGCATAGCACTAATGGCGACTCTCTCTATCCGCTGTGGACCCCATGGCCACTGCGGCCCCGAGCCCCAGCTGTAGCTCAGAGTGGCGTAAGGCTGCTTCACTTTCGCAGCTGGTACAGTGCGAACGTGCGATGCTGAGATCTCGAGTAATCTGACAGCGGCGTAATCCTTGGCCGGGCCATTGCCGTCGCAAGCTGCACATGGATCGTCATCCTCGTTGAGAGAGTCATAATAGAAGCCCTTGTGCGAACCAAGACATTGTGATAGCCAGAGCTTAGCAACTTCCATAGAAGCCTCGTGACTGGTGTTCGGTGGAAGTCTCCGTCGCCATGGTATGCCGTGGAGATCAGACATGTTTTTGTTGTCTGTGTACAGCTCAATGTTCATGAGAGAGGAAGCAGAATCTGGAGATCCAGGCAGGCTCGGCGGCAGGGTGGTATTAATAGCCAATAAACTACACAACCTGGTAGTCTTGTTCCATGCAATCCTCAAACCATGTGTGTGCTGCAAAGATTCGTCTTGAATGACTTGCCGCCGGAGCCGCAAGTTCGCCCTAGCTGTGATGCATTTCGGCTGGTGGAAATTAGCATTATCATCGAGCTGTTCAAGCATGAGAGAACAGAGCCGGCACGAAGCTGCTGATTTGATCCAATTCGCTATCGTGTGATGATGTGCATAGCCCCCAGGTGTAACAAGTCTCTCGATGGTGATATCTTTGCAGGCCCAGCACAGCCGGTCTCTCATGACGCTGCTCAAGTCAGATGTCATTGCTGCTCTCCGATCGTTGCTGGAGGTAACGAGACGCAGCTCCACGTCGGAGTATGCAATCAGCGAAGGGGCATGAAGGTTGTCACCACAACCTAAGTATCGCACAAGGCTGATAACATTGACAGAAATGCCCAAACCTCGATGATTACAATATTGGAAGGCTGGAAACGCCACGAATGCGCAACCCTGACTCGCGGAACCCGCTGGCCAAGCTCTCCGTTCGCATGCGTTGATGAAGCACACAAACTCCACAACCAGGTACACATAAGAGTCCTCTGACATCTTCGCATTTGAGTGTGATGATGTGGGAACAATATCCGACAGGAACAGAAGGCTAGAGCGCTGGAAGTGTCTCCATGCGGATATGGCAGCAATGGCTCCGCAACTGTTGTATTGACAAAAGAGCTTACAAGACCCTGCGCAGGAGTTTACGTACAGCGCTCTTACATTAATAACAGGATGCTATCTGCAAGTATAATTTTTGATTTCGCTATAACTGCCACTGAGGTCCTATAAGACATTAGCTAGTATTCCATTCTTCGATATGCTGATACTTTCAGACTTCGATCCAGCATTTAGTATGCTTGCCATTGAGACATAAGCGAAGAATTAATCTGAGCTGTACGTAGATTCGTGCGCAAGAAGTGTATGCTATATGAACTTCGTAGGGGCATCTAAAGTCGAACATCAGGCCGAGGAAGTGGATCTTGCACGACCCGGCCGACTGGTACAGCACCAGTACTGGCCCAGATCAATGGGCAAAGCGGAAGTCCAGCCTCTTGTTGCCTTCATCCTTCGTGTTCTCCGAGTACTCGTGCTTCTCATCCTGACTCATCGCATTCCACTTCTTCTCCCTGGTACTGTTGCGCCATGTATAGTACAACCTGGCGAAGACAAACAGCGCAAGAGCAAGGCAGTTGATGGCGATAAGCACGCTGTTGCCACGATGATACAAGGGCTTGTCGTCCTGGCGATAGATGTTGGCTGAGATGACTCCGCCCATCTGTACCAGCATGTTGTAGCAGGCTGCGGAGATGGAGCGTGTGCGTACGCCACCTGAGTTGCGGGAAGAGAGTCCCACCAGAATGGCATGGCAATACGGGTAGCTGAGCAAGACTGTGAGAAGTGCGTAAGTACCCCATGCATCGATGGAAGCGCCAGACCAAGCGCGGAGTGCGATGACACAAGGCATGACCCTGGGTTGATGTTAGTGGTTATGACCTGATGAATCGTACACTGGCCAGTACTACATACCAAACCGCCTGAAGTGCGGCAAAGAACAAACGCTGGCCAGTCTTCTCGCTCAACCATGTCAGAAGCAACAGGTTGCAAATTGCAGCAGCCGTTGAAGGAATGACTAGCAGGTTGGTTTGGAACTGCCGAGCAAGAGTCAGATAATCACAGCTCTCTGTGAGCGTGGAAACAAACGTACTGTTGTGAAGCCAAGTTGGCGAAGCGACAACGTAAGGTATGTTTGTGGAGTAGCCATCGGAATGAAGCAAATAAGACCGAGCGCATAAATCTGGACACCGTCAGCTATTGCGCAAGCCGGTTCGACGTACCACAGCTTACAGGCCACATATCATAGTCACAGAGAGATCTGAAGAGAGCCTTTGGCGTGATGCCTTCTCGGTTGTGCATGTCGCCCTTAGTAGGATCGTCGCGGAGGACACGGTTCACAACAATACCAACCTCACGATCATTGAACCAGCCCTTGGGGCGGAACCAAGTCTTCGTAGCCACGGCGGACGATGGCATGAGGAAGATGGCGGAGACGCCAACGCTCAAGGTGATGAGTCCCTCGATGAGGAAGAGCCTACCACGTGTCAGTATCCTAGAGCATAGTCGACAGGATTCCAACGAAATAGCTACCATCTCCAGCCTGCCATGCCGTGCACACCTCGCATGTGGAGAAGTCCAAATGCCAAAATGGAGGTGATGATTTGTGTGCCGTCTAGCGCAGTCCAGAAAAACGAGAGTCGGATGGGCAATTCCTTGCTGGTGTAGAAGTATGACAACCTACACGATATATTGTCAGAGTTCTGTCTAGGCCGGATGAGCTCTGCATGCAAGATATTGGTCCTCTTACCATAGCACGAGATCCGGGATGAAGCCACCCTCAAGCATGCCAATAAGAGCTCTGCAAGCATAGAAGGATCCTTTGCCAGACAGGGCGGCCTGTGAAGCTGCGACGATTGACCAGGCGATCATTTGCACTACAAGATGTTAGGGAGAGTACGCCTCGAATTGCGGCCATATACAGCTTACTGGGAATCCAACGATCTGGACCAAGCTTCTTGGAGATCAGCTGCGATGGGATCTCTGCTAAGAGGAACGAAATTTTAAAGATCGTGTTGCCTAGCATCGTCAGCTTGAGGTTGCACTAAGTAGCTCCCTCTATGCGTACCCATGTTGTAATCGTTCGTGTCCAAGCCCAGATCGTTCAGTAGATTGTCCGATACTGCCTGAGTTCCACTTAGTACTTGACAACAAAGCTGATTCGGCATGCGATCATACCTGTGCCAGGTTTCCACGATCACATTGCAGAGCGAAGAAGGCGAAGCATGCGAACGATGTCACTCTCCAGTCTAGCTTCCTCACGATCCTCTTTTCCTCAGCGGGCGTCCATTCCAGATCCGGGTCGAAGGCGGCGCGGCACTCATACTGAGAGCTCTCATAGATCTCTTTGTAGTACGCAGCGACCTTCGGGTCAGAAAATGGGTTGGCCTCGTCCAAGCTGAGTTCCGATAGAGTCGATCCGTAGGAGTTGGATGACTTCAACGCTTCGGCAACGCCATCTTCCTTGGGATGGATCGCAGCAACGATCGGTTCGAGTGCTTGAGCGACGGTGGTCGTCGTCGTGGACTTGTCCGCGGAAAAGGCCTTGGAGAACGACATAAGGTTGTACTGGGCGTGCTTGGTCATGAACTGGGCGATCACCAAGGAGTGCTTGTACACGTGGTATTCATACTTTCCTCGACATGGCAGGGCTTCAGGTGGCGATGGTGCAATCAAGGCTAGGACTGGAGGCGCCGGTCGCTAAGAGATAAGGATACATGCTCTTCTCGCGTGCTGACCAGGTATAGACCCAAAAGCGCACGCCACCTGCATTGGCGGGTCGTTTCGAAGTCTGGCGCATGTCTAGAGCGAGGATACACGGGTCGCTGTGTGAGGTGCTCGAGCACGCCAGGTATGATACCATTTGCATGGGCACGAAGTCCAGGTAGGGCCAGTTTACCCAGCAATGGCGTATGTTTGCGGCCTCTCAGCCTGTACACTTATGGTCTTGTGTGATTGACATCGTGAATGGCGAATGTTTAGCGAGCCCTGAAGACGGAAGCTGTCCAAGTTAGCCGGCTCGCAGCGTAAGCACGCAATTGAGAGCTTCCCACTCGTCAACAGCCCAGCTCTTGGACAAACACATAAGAGGCGGTAATGACAGCTGCTTAACTTGTTTTGGTCTATATCATCACAGACTTGACCAGGTTGTCTTACCATCACCAGAACAACTCCTTGCCCGCTCCAGTAACCGTCTACTACCACCACGCATCGATATTATCCTCGTCGGCTCCAATATATTAAGATCCACAATGGCGACCACTACGATCCAGGCTTCCGGTACGACTGCCGAGACTCCGAAGAGCAGTCCGGCCCAAACTCACAAAGAGCCACTTCAGCTCCAGGGCACACTTGACCAGTACGATTCATTCGATGTCACTCCGATCATCGGACGAGAGTACCCGACCGCCAACTTGAAGGAGTGGCTTGAGGCTCCCAATTCGGATGAGCTTTTGAGAGAGCTTGCCATTACCAGTCAGTTCTTGCGCTTTTCACAATGTGTTCCGACTTATCCTGTCACCGAGGCTCTCGTTACGGGTCGCTCGTACTCCAGACGAGGGTCTTGCTGAAGGCATGACGCAAACGGAGACTGATATCCGACAGTCTCTCAACGCGGAGTCGTCTTCTTCCGCAAGCAAGATGACCTTGACAACGACCTTCAGAAGAAGCTCGCCCAGCGTTTAGGCGAGCTCTCAGGCAAGCCTGCCACTTCAAAGCTGCACATTCACCCCGTCTCCAACAGTGGTCGTACTCTTGGTGGCAAGGACGACGAGATCTCTGTCATTAGTTCAGAGCAAGCCAAGAAATTGTACGCCGAGCGCTTCGGTAGTGACAAGAGGCAGAGCAACAAGGACGGCTGGCACAGCGACATCACCTTCGAGCCTGTTCCCAGTGACTACGCCATCTTGAGGCTAACCGAGCTCCCCAAGACTGGCGGAGACACTCTGTGGGCGTCTGGCTACGAGGTCTACGACCGTCTGTCATCAGCGTATCAGAAGTTCCTAGAGGGACTGACCGCCACCTACGCGCAGCCGATCTTCAACGAGAGCGCCGAGAAGAACAACTTCCAGCTGTACAGCGCTGAGCGCGGCGCTCCAGAAAACGTTGGAACTGACCTTAAGGCTATCCATCCTGTGATCAGGACCAACCCTGTCACCGGCTGGAAGAGCGTGTATGCTGTTGGCCACCACGCGAAGCGCATCAACGAGGTGACCAAAGATGAGAGTGACCACCTTCTCAACTGGTTCACGCAGTTGATTGTCGAGAACCATGATCTGCAGGTTCGCAATAGGTGGGCCAACCCCAACGACCTAGCCATATGGGATAACAGAAGCGTGTATCACACAGCGACTTACGACTATGATGGACCGCGTACTGGGCAGAGAGCCGTGAGCTTGGGCGAGAGGCCGTATCTCGACCCGCAGAGCGTATCCAGGAGGGAGGCGCTTGCACAGCAGACTCCTGCGACATCCTAGATGAGAAACCTGCATCAGGTTGGTAGCTTAACCATAACGACCATAGGGCAAATGTATCTCAATGACGATCACGATAGCTCGTGTCTGCTGAGTTTTGTGGTCGGTGAGGTTGTGTGCGCGAAGGTTCAGGAATTCGTCAGCTGCAAGTTGAAAGACGTGATTGCTCCAGCCCCCCACGCGATGCGCAAGCGTCATGTCTCCCACGTTCCCAACACCTTGAGCGACCTGAACTAAACTCATGTAATCTCCATCATCCCTCGGACATGTGACTTCGAGACATGCAGACATCGACAGCTCGTGAAGATAACTCTGCATAATCTGTAGGATCGTCCTTTGTGCACGCTGCCAGAGCCATGGTTACACTTCAGCCATGTGCGTGCAAACGCGTTATCGGCCCAGTCGCTAGAGACTCGCCGAGCACGACATCCTCTATGGCTACAAACCCGCAATCCTCTGCCGACTCATAGCTAAGCAGGTGGAGTGCCCAATAAAGAGCCCTCGACACGGGCCGGTCCAATGCATACACAGGTTCGAACGGCAGAATCCTTTCTCGTGCCTCTCGTACTTATCCGCTACCGTCTGCAACGGCGCTGGAAGATTATTCTCTATGACATTTAAGTTTACTTATGAGTCGCGGTCATGGCTTCGTACCATGATGACGACGAGCGTGTGCAAGCGCAGGACGAACAGCACACTATACCAACCGAGCATGACAGACTTCTAGGCGATCAGGGTCACGCCTCTCTTTACCGAACACTTAGCGTACGTTTTGCTTCCAACGAAACTTACTCGACCGCCATACGAGAGTCATATTGACGTGGCACTTGCATATACAAGTACTGATACTGACTTATTGCAGCGCCGCAGTGATGCTGATTATCTTCCACAAGACGACAGCGACGCCAAAATCTCGAGACGAGAGTCTGTGAGCAGACGCAAAAAAAGTCCTTGGGCAACACTCTCAGTTCTGCTATTGGGATGTTTCATCGGCAACGCAGACGCAAGTCTTGTCCTGGCAACCTACGGCAAAGTCGCGTCTGAGTTCCACGATCTTGACTCGGGATCATGGCTGGTGTCTTCGTACATCCTGGCAATGAGTGCTGTTCAGCCCTTGTACGGCAAGCTGAGCGACATTTATGGTCGGAAGCCTGTACTGCTAGTTGCATATGCCATGTTTGCCATTGGTAATCTAGGTGCTGGCCTGGGCAGATCTCTGGGCGAAGTGATAGCATGGCGCGCTGTACAAGGCATAGGTGGTGCAGGCATGGGCTCGCTGGTTGCCATCATCATTGTCGATATTGTGCCAATGCATGAAGTTGCGAGCATCAGAAGCTATGTCAACATCATGCAGACATCTGGAAGGACTTGTGGTGGAGTGATCGGTGGTTGGCTTACACAGACACTGGGCTGGCGGTGGTGAGCTTCCAGTCCACAGACATCGCGAGAGGCACTGCTGACTTAGTCTCATAGGGCGTTCTTGGTCCAAGTCCCACCGACTATTGCCGCTCTTGCCATGGTTGCATTGGCCCTCAAGCTTCCTACTGCAAAGACTACCGACAAGACTCAGTCCAACTGGGACAGAGTCAAACGAATCGACTTTACTGGCGCGCTGTTCTTGGGAACGACCATTCTCTCACTTTGTCTGATACTGGATCTTGGTGGTACCCGCTTACCTTGGACTTCTCGTTGGATCTTCGTACTGCTCGGCACCACTCTCGCTTCTGGCATTGTCTTCATAATCTCCGCCAAGCGTGCCGCCGAACCAATCTTCCCTCTTGAGCTCGCCACGCACTTCGTTGTCGTCACAAACTACGTTGTCATTCTCTTGCAAACTACTGCGCAGAGTGCCCTCATGGTGACAGTGCCAATTTATTTCCAGGTGACAGCCGCAGCCTCAACATCAGAAGCAGGCGCACATCTCATTCCTGCCTTCGCCGGCAACACGCTTGGCGGGCTCATCACCGGATATTGTATCAAGCGAACTGGACGGTACAAGCCACTCACCATACTTTCACCCATCATGGGAGTGCTGTGCACGCTTACCCTCTTGTTCGCGTGGGACGGTCATACTAGCCCATGGCTATCATTATTGATCTTCCCTGGCGGCCTCGCGATGGGCATAATTTCTAGCTCGGCCTTTGTTGGTCTTGCGGCTGGTGTAGAAGAGGAAGCCATAGCTGTCACCACCTCCGGGATGTTCCTTGCTTTCAACATCGGAAGCATCGCCGGCGTAAGTAGTGGCAGTGCTGTGCTCCAGAATGTGCTCAGAAGCAGCCTTGGAACTGCATTGGATGGTGTTGATGGTGGCGAGGAGGTACAGTTGCTTATCCCATCTTTGTTTCAATGTGATGCTGACATTGCCCACAGATCATGAAAAAAGCCCTTGCGGACATCGAATACGTTCAGACTGCCGGCAAAGCAATCCGAGATCTTTTGATCCCGGCCTATGTGACAGCCTTTCACTCTGTTAATGGTAAGCCGTCTCTCTTCCGATACAAGGTATCTTGCTGACAGACTCACAGTGTTTAGCATTGCATGCTCGTTGCTCGCATTGTGCGTCGCTGTATTTAGTAAAGGAGGTAAAATCGAGCGGACGAAGCACTGAGATGCTAACCTATCGATTCCGTTCGACTTATGTATTGCCACACGTGCAACGTGCGATTTGTCGCGCGGTGATCCAACCAACGTAGTCATGTCTGTGTACGCGACGAGGCAGAGAAGGCTAGGTCGAACAAATATAAGGTGTTCACCGTATTGAACAAAATCTCGAATGTCTCTCGAATCGATTAACAGTTACACCGGAAGTCTCCATACGACCTGAACATGAAAGTGAGCCAACAGTGCAACTAAAGAGGTATTGTTTCGTATGAGCAATCCCTCTGATCTTGTGTTCATACGATAGACAAACGCCGCAAGTATGAGACCTCTGGTCAAGTAGGATATGGATGTATCAAAAATCAAGCGGCGATGACGCACTGGGAGGTGGGTGCTCGTGCGTGTAGCTGGCCGGTCTCCGATCTGCCCTGCGCCTCCCTCCACCCAAGCTTTGATCTCGGGCAGTCCAAACCCAATACTTCAATCCATTTCTCACTTTCACTTCCCATGAATTTGTCTTCTCTTCCACTACTACCACGCCCCTATATTCATGTCCGAATGCCTCACCGACCATCAACCTTGATTAGCCACCGCTACGCATGATGCACAAGATGATACCAATCCACGAAAGTAAGAAAATCCCACACACTGACTCCTTAGAGTGCTGGCTTGTTCAGTAACTCTCACATGTACGGGACTGCAACAGAGAGTCCCGCCGAGGTTGTATGAGGATCCTGGACGTCGCTTTGAGAGATCAAGTACGAGATTCCAGCCGTTCAAGCGACGCTCTTGCGCGTACTAACACATATCATCACTTCAGACCAGGCGCATCATGGATGATACAATCAGGCGATGCTCCCATAGCACTCGGACGAGGTGATCTCCAAGCACAGATTGCTTCCAGCGAACACATCACACAGTGGTCTGGAAAATTGTCTGCCCTACCGTTACGCATGCTACCCTGGAGCCTCGGAACGCCTGCAGCCATGTTCGCAATTTAATCATATCAATCCGTGGCTGAACATCCCAAGATAACTATCGGATCAAAGACACACTTGCGCCCACTGCTCTCCACAACTCAACAAACTTCCGCTGATCTCACGCCGGAACTTTGTCATGGTTCTTCTGTTGCGAGAGGACCGTTGTACACCTTCACTCTGACGACTTGGCCAGTCGCCCTTTTCCACCACATGTGTGGAGATATCCGGTCAAGTCGAATATCTACAGGATAAGTGGTTGACGACTCTTTCTGGGTCTTTAGGTCGAGACGCTCGGAACGTATCCATGGCCAGCGAGATATCTTCTTCTCAGCGAGTGGACCTGTAAGTCGTCGATCAGCACACATCACATCACAAGCAGGTCGTGGTCCCCACCTTGTTCAAGTTAATCGAGGATTGTATCATGCACGAGCGAAAGACTGTGATCCGTCAAGCAAAGGACGACAGACTCATGACGGGATGAGTTCCTCCTATGTTTGCTGAGTTTCGTAGGATCGCTCGAAACTCGATCAGGAGTCTGTATGGTGTCCATGCTAGTGTGCTCCAGGTAGGTGGGTTATGATATAGGTGGGTTTACTGGCTCTACCGACTTCCTGCGAAGGAGACTTGCAGTATTGTATGATATTGCCTAGATTCACAGAGTCCTGGAATCAGGCTGAGTTGAGAGCTGGGAACGACACAGCCTTGATCTCGTAAGCGCTGTGGCAGGAATCTGGTACGTGTGACCACTCGACGAGTGCGCATTTGCCGTGCCGCCCCAAGCTTACAGTGGCGCGTCTCGTGCATCGTCCAATAGAATTTGGTGACACGGCTTATGCAAGGCTGAGCTTTCCTGGAATTCGAGATCCGAACATTGCTGAGGAAAACCACAACAAAGCATGAAGACAATGCCCCAATTGTTGGTAAGTTCATCACACTGGGCCGTACGCATCGGCATCTGTGTTGACAAGA
>Ga0058698_10001214_pt1 | contig 12032 bp, 18 predicted proteins | sample AgamicAsSfe_FD_67288 | JGI IMG/M metagenome (GOLD analysis project Ga0058698, IMG submission 67288) | Agave microbial communities from Guanajuato, Mexico - As.Sf.e | ecosystem: Host-associated > Plants > Phyllosphere > Phylloplane/Leaf | place: Guanajuato, Mexico | collected 2012-05-30
TAGGTGTTTTTTTTACAGCAGACGGAATTCCATTTATTCCAAATAAATCACTTACTTTAATATCAGAAGTATTTATTGAAGACTTGCATCTTGAATGTAGCTTGTATTTAACTTTTAATCTACCGCTGGAGGGCAACGGAAACCATGGTCAGAGACGTTGCTCCCAGAGGACTTTCCCGGGGCACGTATCATGACATACGGCTACGACGCTGATGTGATGGCGCTATGCCACTCTACAAGTCATGAGACGTTCAGGGGTCATGCCGAGCGCCTGTTGACGGCCGTGGTGACAGCCCGAGAGGATTCCCAAACCTCTTCGGTAAGTCGTCCGTGTCCACCCGCTTCTCTCGACGGTAACCTGAACGGGTCAAGGACATTCCCATCGTCTTCGTCGCCCATTCGCTGGGAGGCTTGGTCTGCCAGGATGCACTCAACATCGCCCTGATTCACGATGGTGGGAAAGCTCTTCTTGAGGCCACCAAAGGCGTCATCTTCATGGGCACGCCTCATTGTGGATCTGGCTTCCAACGCATCGCGAAGACCGTGATCGATCTCGCCAAAATCATTGGTCGTCATGTGGAAGATAGCTACATCAATGTGCTCAATGAAACGTCGGAGAGGTTGATCAATCTCGAAGATGATTTTCAGACAATGCTACGCTATGTATATCCTCACATCAACCAGTACTGCTTCTATGAGGATTCGGATTATCCCTACGTTGGTCGAGTACGGCAGTGCTATCTTTCTTCTCCTACCTCATTCACATACTGATTGCCAATAGATTGTGAGCAAGGATTCCGCAACCCTCTTGGGTATCAGGCACGATGCTATCAATGCACATCATATCAACATGACCAAATTTCCATCGCGCGACGACAAGGGCTACGAAAAATTCAAACATGCTCTTCGATACGTGGTGGGCGACTCTTTCAGGCCAAAGCCAACAGAAGCCTTCTTCGAAGCAATCCGCCACGACGACGCGGCCACCGTCAAGGCTTCAGCCAAGTCATACGCCTCTGAGATTCTCGACGGCTACGCTGGCAAAGACCATTTGACAGCCGTCAGCTATGCCGCGGAGCATGCTACAGTGGAAGCGCTCAGAGTCCTCCTGGCCGATTGCGGTGCGAAGCCTGATCTTCCGGATGCGAAATGGCACCAGCGACCTCTACTTCGAGCAGCAAAAGGTAGTCGACCTGGTCACATCAAGATCGTCGAGCATCTGCTCAATCTAAACATCCACGGACGTGACGAGGATGTTGTCGTCGATGCTATGGACGACGATGACCAGACAGCCTTGGCTGTGGCGGCCGAGTTTGGCAACATGGAGATCGTAAGACAATTACTGGAGGCTGGGGCGGATCGTGACAGATGTAGCATGGAAGGTAGGACGCCATTGTCTCGCGCCCGCGAAAAGTCTCATGCGGATATTGTGGCTATTCTTGAGCGCTGAGCATGAGACTGGAGACTAAGTTACATGGCTGTTGGCTTAGCATATGAAGACTAGGTAGCAAGGTCATTACTGAGATTCGAGAAGGCACTCGACCTCAATTGTCCTCACCTCCGGTAGTCCTACCCTCTCCCTCTCCCTCTGCCTCTCCCTCTGCCTCTGCTTCTCCCTCTCCCTCTGCCACTCCCTCTGCCTCACTCACACGCAGCAGGCACCAGACGGACATTAAAACCGCCCATCTTGAAACACACCAGCCCGACTTTGATCTTCATCTCATCGTCGTCGTCGGCGTCATCCACAGTCACGATGCGCTCGTATTGCTGGACTATGCGCACGATGGTGTAGCCGGCGGTCGTGAGGCCCATTTGTTGACCCGGGCATGTTCTGGGATGGAAGAGGATTTGTTAGTTAGGGGTCGGGATTGAAGTTCAGGTGTTTGCAGACTCGACTCCTTGCAGGCTCGACTCCTCGCAGGCTACAACACCTCACAGGCTTCAACTCCTTGTCGGATCCATCCAATTCCTCTCAAGCTCGAGGAAACGCAAGACAACATACCTCGGACCGGCACTGAAAGGGACGTACTCCGGCCCAGGCCGCGCCGTCTCCCACCGCTCCGGTCGCCATTCATTCGCATCTTCGCCCCAGTATCCGACATCTCGGTGCATCTCTCGTGACTGACACATGATTTCGGTCCCCTTGTCCGATCGTCAGCAGCAGCCGAACAGCACAGATATGGTTATCACAAACTACACACTACACACCTTTGGCACAAACACCGGCTGTGTCCCATCCGGGCCTCCCCCGCTCGGCAGCGTCGTGTCCCTCACGGCCGTCTTTGGGGCCCGCGGCACGGGCGGCTCCAGACGCAGGGCTTCTTTCATACAGTGTTGCAGATATGTGCAGGACAGTAAGGTCTGGACGTTCAAGCTCTGGCGCGGGTGCGCAGGCGTGCCGAATTCGTTGAGGATGGATGCGCGCAGAAGACGGTAACTTTCAGGATGACATGCAAGGAAATAGAACGTCCAGCTAAGAAGCGCCCCGGTGGTTTCGTAGGACGCGAAGATCAGGTTGAGGACTACTGCGGCTAGCTCGGAATATGCGTCTTGTGAGCGCACAAGGTCTTCTAGCAATGTCTGGGTCTGGGCGGAGGAAGACTGAGCTTCAGACTTGTCAGACTTGCCGAGCTCGGCACGGCGCGCTTCTTGTTGGGCCATCCATACGGGCCAGACGGCGTTGTGGATGATGGTATGGCATTGCCGGCACGCGCGGCGGAAGGCAAATGAATCTGCAAGCCAGTAGAAGCTGCCGAGGGCGATGCGTCTGTACAGGTAAGCTGTGCAGAAGTCAAAAGCCGCGTCGAACACGGCGCTGAGCTTGTCCGCATGCGTAGAGTCATCGATGACCCCAAGCATGGCCATACTGATCTGGAGAGAGTGAAGCCGAAGCATCTTCTGCATCTCGACCGGCTGAGGACTGGAGACATCTCCACCTGCGGTGTCGAGCTTCTCGAGCAAAATGTCGACGTGCTTGCCGAGGACTTCGTGGTCTTTATTACGTTGGCGCATCAAACCAGGTGTGCTTTGTTGGCGCCGCCTCTTCCATGCCTCGCCGTCAAGTGCAATCTGTAGTCTCGAGCGTAAGTTCCAGGTTAGGTTCCTTCATGTTGAAAGTGGCACGAACCATCGTGTGCTTAGTAAGCAAAGGAATGAAGGACTTTGCACGACCCGCAGCCGTAAAGTCTGCAAACTGAGTGGTAAGCACAGCGTGGACATTTGCTCTGTCTTTTGTGGAGAGGGTTGGTAGTCCGGGTCGCGTGTATCGAAATGTTCGCATGGGAGTATGGGTCCCGGAGCTGAGTTTTTCAAAGAGCACATGCTCGAAAGTGTGCAATGTGCCTTGCTTGGATGCCTTGAGCATGTCTCGCAAGAAGAGGATATTCAGGACATCCCAGGATACTCTGCCAGGATAGTGAGGTGCAGATTCACATCCGGCGCGAAGAGGCTGCCGTGCTGAGATGATGCGCTGGAGGACCAAAGCGAAGATCGTGAAGCAGATAGCATAAGCTATGGATGGATTGATTGCCATTGTCGGTGAAAGTGTGCTTGGAGTTTGAGTGTCGTTGGTGAAGTGTCCGAAGGGGAAGATGCTAGACCCTATAGTCAATAGAAGGCTACGCTGTCACATAGCCCCCAGCCCTCAGCCTGAGTGGTACAGAACGGCTGATCAACAAGGTATAGCACGCATGCTCTGAGCCATCAATAAGCAAGGTCGAATCAGGCATCTCTTGCTTATATACCATCCAGTAGCATGACACGTGCATACAGGACGAGGCTGTGCCCTGCATGCATCCTTTGGGGGCCGCATTGCACAGAGCGGCTGGATATCGATTACTCATCATAGATAAGCGTATTCCAGTGAGGAACCCGTAATGGCTCGAGCGTGGGTATGGTAATGGTCGATTTGATAAAGGGCATTGTATTGCTCAAGCCACGCCTGCAATAGCCACTGTAGGTCCCTGTCGTATACCAGAAGCTGTTGCAGACGTGTTAAGCTCAATACTTTCAGGAGCTATTCTCATGCTGGACTCGGTTGTGCAGGCGTCGATGGAGGTGGACGAGGTCTGTAGGTCGCTGTCGAGGCGCGCGATGCCTCTTCGACGCAGCGGGTTTAATGGAAGTTTGAACGAATTGAGGACGGGCAGTTCGAGAGCTTGGTAGATTTGTTCTCTGTGGATATGGGAGGGTAATCATTAGCATCGTGTCACCAATTTCATACGTGATGCTGGAGGATTGTAGTTGTTCACTTGGCCAAGAGCAGTGAAGGTAACGCTGAGTACTTACAGCGGCACGCCCTTCATCTCAGGCATGAAGATGGACATGATGAGTACGGCGATGGGAGAGAAGCTGCCGACGAGAAGATAGACGCCGCTGTTTGACTTTGCCAGGAAGATGGGCGTCGCAAAGGCTACGAGCCAATTGCAGAACAGGTATCGTGACATGTCAGAAGGATGTCACAAAGCGAGAGATGATAGAAACTGCTGCAACACACGAAGCTCAATCCCTATGCCACACTGTTGGCCGAAGCTCTGGTCCTTGCTGGCTGTACTTCACTGGCATATAGCTTCGCTGCCACGGCCCACGTCGCATAGTAGGTCAGTGCGATCACGAAGATTACAACTACGACGACCTATCTCCCTGGACCGATGTACACCAGAGGACGCGTAGAGCGAGCTGATAGTGTATATGCAAGCTGCCATGATTAAGCCGGCTGAGATAACAGAGACACGTCGGCTGATACGATCGGCGAGTATGACAGCCGGGATGGTAATCACGAGCATCAGAATTGCGGTGTGACTGAGAATGAGGACATCTCGGTGATAGCCCTATTAGAAGCGGTGTCGAAGCCGCTGTATTTGTTTGGTGAGGACATGGGAAGATTGGACAGTAAAGAGAACTTACTTCAGGAAACCACCGATACAGGTGATCAGAGTGGCGATGAGCTAGCCTTTTGGCTTCTGAAGCAGCGCCATATCGATGGCGACGATGAGGACAAGATGACCGTGGTTAAGTGTACGGGCAAGCGATCACACTAGGTATCACTCAGATTAGATCACCACGGGAGTAGGGACAAGCATCTGATATCATATAGGGAGCGCGAGTGATTTAACGGATAGTATTTTGAGAGCAAGCTACGAAGACGTTCAGTGTAAGTGCCAAGTGCCAGGTGAGGGGTCAAGGATGTAGATTTGTTTACGCGAAGCTACCCAGCTGAATTTCTTACTTGGGAAGCGAGTGAGAGGGGGGGACAGTTGAACGTCCTAATACTCCTGAGGTTATACTGCTCATCCTCTACTGCAAGCGAGGTCTCCATCGAGAACTCGAAAGTTACTGCATTGTATTTTGGGATAACTATATCACCTATTCCTTGATCACTCGATCCGAGACAAGATCTGTGACTGCATTGACCTCATCATTATATCATTCGGGAGGAGAGTGCAGTCAAGAGGTTATTTTACTGGAAGCTCTTCAGGTGTATGATGATGGGCTACTTGTTGTTCTGCGTACTGACTTACCCAATCTACATGAGATATGACATCCGGGCCATGTCATTGCTTTACACTGAGCGGAACAACATTGGCCGAAACCTGAAACAGTAATGCTGATGTCTCTCCATGCAAGGTCCCACCAGCATGCATGGCCCGTGGTCGTCGTGTCTCCCATCCGGGGTGACACTGGCCGGACCTAACCAGCCCTCTATGCTTGGTGCTTGGACATCTGTCGTCAGTTCCCCTCATCTGAGATACCCATCCTGGTCAAGAAATAGGCTTACCGCTCGTGCGGAGGAGGGGTCTATACTGCTCGATTGTCCGTCTTACTACTTTCTGCTGCGGATGTGCTCACTCCGCTATCCATGTTTTACACGAGTAACTACAGTCAAGGATTGAGTTGTGCAAAGGTCCACTGCATGAGTATAAAGGAAGCCATAACCCTTGCCCCGTGAATCATGTTCAGCTCTTACCAATCCATCTCTCCGCACCATCTGATCGTCACCAAGATATTCCAGCCACATCATGAGACTTCTGTCTGCGTTCGCCAGCTGTCTCGCATTGACGTACGCGAGTATCTGGCAGAATACGCAATTGCGAGACAATCCATACCCTGGACAAGCTACACTACTCGATCTGGATGCTGCGAGTGCTTCCTCTCAGTGGAAGAGCTATGCCGCAAATGCATCACAACTGAGTTACAAGGGGAGGTGGGACAGCAAGCATAGTCTGTCACAGCACGTTCCGTAGCACATCGTGCTAATAGGAGACAGTCTCGTGGTGGAGTGCTCCCGGGCTCAAGTTCGCCTATACTGGCAGTAAAGTGGCTATCACTTTTGGTAACTATACCGATCCGGGAGTACTTCTCGCATGGCGTATCGATGGCCAAGATTGGCTTTTCGCGAACGTGACTCCATCCGCCACGTATCAGTTCGTGAATTCTGAGACGACTGGTGAAAATCTCACGAACAGTGGGACAACAGGACAAGTATGTCACCTCTGGCAGTGGACTTCATAGGCTAACAATGATGCAGATACAGACTTTCGAGTTCAGAGTGACAAACTGGTAAAGCAGGCCGAAGACATCAGATCTATTCATTGCTTACATTTGCAGGGCCCTCGGCGTTCAGATCGAGAAGGTACTTGTGGCAACCGGCAGCAAGATCACGAGGATCCCAGACTATCCTCTCAAGATTGAAGTGTAAGTCGTCCGAGATGCAGCCCTTGCCAGCATCCACCAAGCTCACTATACCCGCAGCATCGGCGACAGTCTCTCCGCCGGCCAATATGCCACCTATGAAGGCATCTCTTCCTACTCCTGGGGCTTGACCGAAGGTTTTGGTGCCGTCGAGTTCGACATCACCGCATACCCTGGCATATGTCTCCACGATGCGCGATGCTACGGCAACCTCCGCGGGCAGACATATCAGTGGCTACAGACCTCTGATACCAGTGGCCGTGCCATCACTATCTGGGGATCCGATCCAGAGCCCTGGAAGTTCAATCAGCATCAGAAATCTGATATTGTCGTTATTAACCTAGGTATACTGAAATTATCTTCAGCTGTCCTGACAACGTTCTGACACTCACCAGGCACGAACGATGCTAATCCCGTTAATAACGTCACCTCTGCCGAGTTCACCGCAGCCTACATTGAGCTCATCAACGAAGTCCACACTAAGTACCCAAAAGCTCAGGTCATCCTGCTCACACTCTGGGAGGGCTTTAGCGCTATAGGAAATACCTACGTCCAGGGTGGCGCGTTTGAGAGCGAAATCGTCAGTGTCGTCAGTCATTTCAACACCAACACGGACAGCAGCTTCGTGCACCTTTTCAACACTACAGGGATATTGCAGCACAATGATATCGGACCACTATATCATCCAACGGATGTGGGACATGTCAAGATTGCATCGCACCTCAAAGAGTACATCCGTCAGAATTTTGGCTGGAATTTCCAGGCTACAGGCCCCGAAGTTCAGTCGATGACATTGTAAGTCTTATTCAGAGAGCGTGTATGGTAGATGTGGATATGCTAACGCCTGAAAGATATTGGAACGATGAGTCGAGCTACTAGATAGACTCGAGCCGGCAACGTTTGGATGGAGGGTACGGAGACACCGATTTGAGCTGTTCTCCAGTGTTGCATATGAAAGTCGGAAATCATCGTGCGCTCGCACCCGACTCCCGTCAAGGCATAAACGGCAAATAGCTTTGATATCTGGCAAATCGACGTTCTAAACGTGAGCACTTTCAAGTCAATGTGCAGCCCCCAGTGATGTGGGACGACCCAGTGTGCCTGTTTCCTGAAGCCGATTGTGTCTTTCCAACCTTTCAGAATCACACATAGCGTGCCAATATGGACCACCTGCACTCGGATGGAGGCATTGGCACATAGTACTAAGTAACGATTGGTGATACTGATGTGGGGAGGGGCAAGGCACGGGCGAGAACGAGATATGGAATTTCGCAACCGCGTTCGAGCCTCGAGAAACCTCGAGTAGATCAGTAGTAGGAGGAGCGGGAGTGCGAGCTTGACTATCTGAAGTACTCGATGCAAAAGTGATTCGCAAGCTTGAGTGGTTGGTGCAACCCCTGAGTGCGGAGTACTCCGGGCCTGCATGTTACTGCACGTCTCCCTACACCATGACGATTCACTAGATTCTATAATACCCCTCGCTTCCGCTTCTTTGCTTTTCTCTCCTCCCTAGACGGCGCCCTGCTGTCATCGCGCGCCAATGGACATGTCGGCGCCGTACGGATACTCTCAACCTCACAACCAGCCGCATCCTTATCAATACGGACAACTTTCACAAGCACCCCCAATCCAAGCGCCGCCCAACCAGATCTACACCGCAATCTACTCTGGAGTGCACTGCTACGAATACAATGTCAATGATGTCGCGGTGATGCGAAGGCGGGCCGATGGCTGGTTGAATGCGACACAGATCCTCAAAGTCGCAGGGGTCGAAAAGGGCAAGAGGACAAAGATCTTGGAAAAGGAAATCTTGACAGGTCAGCACGAAAAGATTCAGGGAGGATACGGCAAATACCAGGGGACATGGATCAGCTATCAACGAGGGCGCGAATTCTGTCGACAACTCGGAGTTGAGGATCTCCTTCTACCGTTGCTGGACTACGACTTGGCGGCGGACGGTAGTACAAATGAACCCTTCAACAGCCAAGTGGACACACCTACGAAAGAGCAGACTGTTGCCGCGAATCGGAAACGAGCTTTCAAATCTAGCGTGGATCACAAGCGTGGTGCTCATTTGACGAATGGCACCTACTTTGAGAATATTTCTCCTACAGCTTCGAATGCTCTGGCAGCAATGAGTAAAGCAGCAAGATATGATTCACCACTTCCGCCACGACCGGGCAGCTCGCAACATAGACTCGGTGGTCAACAGCAGATGCAAGCAATACCACAATATCACACCCAACAATTCATGCAAGGTTTCACACCAGACCGGGCTGATCAACAGGGTCAACCAATGTATGCTCCTATCAACACCTTTATGAGACCAGACGAGGCACAGGAACCACCACGGAAGAGAATGAAGGCTTCTTCCAGTCAGGATATGTACGCCGATGTACACCCAGATCTCCAGGTACAACATATCTTACAACAACAACGGGACATGGCACACGCCCAATATGCAAGAATGGCAGAAGTCGGACCAATCAGTTTACCACCACTACCTGCCGACGAGAAGTCAGAAGAGAAGCGATTGGCACTGTTAGATCTCTTTGCAGACCCAGCAAGAAGTGATTTCACAAGTCATCCAGCTATCTTACAATTGGCCGGAGAAGACCTGGATGCGCCGTTAGATGGTTCTGCAAATACTGCTTTACACTGGGCTGCCACATTGGCGCGAGTTCACTTGATGCGATTGCTGATATCGAGAGGTGCAAATATTTTCCGCGGAAATGCCGCAGGGCAGACTGCATTGATGTCTGCCGTCCAAGTCAACAACAGTCTCGATCACAGCTGTTTCCCGGAGATGCTCGAGGTACTTGGCTCATTGATTGAGCTTCGTGACGCCACAGGTCGAACAGTTCTACATCACATCGCTGTGTCAAGTGGTATCAAAGGGCGGTCAATATCCAGTAGATACTATCTAGAGTCTTTGCTCGAGTTTGTGGTCCGGAAAGGTGGTGGTCAGGATAGTTCTCACAGGCCTATCAGTCTCAGTCGGTTCATGTCCGAAGTCATCAATGTACAAGACAAGACCGGCAATACAGCGCTGAATCTGGTGGCGCGCATTGGTAACCGTGCAATCATTAATCAACTCGATGAGCTTGGGGCAGACTTCAGCATTGCGAATCACAACGGAGCCAAACCATCAGATTTCGGCATCAAGACGGAAAAGCAAGGTCAAACCTCACAACAACAAGCTTCTTCGTCCAGCCTGATACATACACCTGGCGAGGCACAGTCAACAAAAGCGAGTAGTCAGATTGAGCAGATCAAGGAAGAACTATTCGCGAGTATGTTTCATCTTTGCCTTCCTGTAACTTATTCATACTGACCCTCCCCAGCCACAACATCCATAATCGCGCAAACCCAATCCCAGTACACCTCCGAGCTCGCGAAACACCAAACGCTCCTCGACCACCAAAATGCCTCCCTCCGCAGCATCGCCACCCAACACAAAGCCGAACTCGAAACCTACGACCATCTCTCTCGTCTAGTCAAGGCGCGGGACGACCGCACTTTCAGGCTGGAAAATCTGACACATTCCATTGAAGAAGCTCGGGCGCGGTTGCAGCAGCATGGTGTTGACGCGTCCGCGATGACTGAGCAGGAAAACCGCAATCTCGCCAGTAGTATTGACGACTTGCTCATCGACGCCTCTGCGCTACCCTCTCTGTCTTCTGCTATCAATCCCGAACTCAACTCCTCCACGACACTTGCCACATTACCAACCACCACACACCTCCGCGCCCGCCTCGCCGCTTTCGACGCCAACAACAATATATTGGAATCACGCCTCTCAGATCTCAAAGCGCGCTCAGGCAGCAAAGAGCTCGAGGGCATGTATAAGCGCGTTGTGGCGCTATGTACGGGGCATGATGAGGAGAGGATTCCTGAGATTTTGGAGGGCCTGGTTGTTGCGATGGAGAGTGAGGCCGGGGTAGGGCATGGGCAGGGGCAGGGGCAGGCGGGGACGGAGCAGGTGGGAAATGGGAATGGCGATGCGAATGGAGGAGGAGGAGGAACAGGAGGAGACGACAGCGGAAGTGGCGGGATGCAGGGGATTCTGATGGCGACTGGAGGGCCGGATGTCGGACGCGTGAGGGATTTCCTGCGGAAAGTCGATGTGGTGTGAAACATGATCGCCGTACCTCAGACCGGGCGGGCCACGTCGAGGTCAGGAAGTGAGATGTCGACGTGAAGTGAAATACAGGGCGCGTATGGCGTGGATGGCATGGGTGGCGTGTTTATACTGGGGACATGTAAGTATTGTAGGATGAGATGAGATAGGATAGGATGGCAGCTCATTGTAGGCTCAGGCTCGCCATGCGGCGTTGAAAAGAGGCTTGATGATCAAGAGTCGGTTAGATGAGCACGGTCGAGCTGCCTTGCTGCCTGCCCTTGCACGAAGGGGGGGGGTGGATGTATATCTAGATGAACAATGAATTTGTCTACGCAAGTCTACGAAAGGCTTGGGAAAATGGGCGAGTTGTGAATGAGGCTTACACCTACCTCTCTGATTTGCGTGCGTGCCTTACTCACCTTTGGTCTTCTCCCTGACGTGCTCTAGCGTTTGATGCTGCACTGCGGCGTATTTGAACCGCGACCACCACCCTGGGCGACCGACCCCCCTACTCGACCCCGGTGATGACCTCGGAGAAAGAGGCCGAAGTGGTTGATGTGCGCGCCCATTCTGCCTGGGTGGTGGGTCTGGCTGGCTTCTGGGAAAGGTTTGTGGATGGTTAGGGGGTGTGTTGATGGTGATGGTGATGGTGAGCTGGGAGAGTGTTTTTTGATCTCGGGAGGGATTGATGGTGCCGTTGACGATGGAGTCGTGGATCTATTGTTACTACTGATGATGTGACTGATGATGCATGAGAAATACAAGTCACCGTGAGCAATGTAAGCACCACCTTTTTAAAACATAAACAGATGAAAGGGTGATGTACTTGATGTTCATTTCAATCGTCCACTTTTTCACTTTTCCCTAATCATACATTCCCTCGCTCCGGCGCTCCCTCGTTTTGTCATGTCATGAATATCGTACAATCCCCTCTCCCTCCTCTCCCTTCCCCTCCTCTTCTCTCTCCTCTGTCATCCCCTCCTTATCCCTCTCTTTATCCCTCTCCTTCTCCCCATCCTTCACATTCCCCCGCTAAATACCATCATCATCCAGCCCCATCTGATTGACCCCATTCGCCGTGGCATACTGCGTCCAACTCGCACACGTGCTCTCCAGCGCACTCTTGTCGTACAGGCCAGCGATACTGTCCATCTGGTCGAGAACTTGCATGCTGAAGCCTGTGGTCTGGTGCCAGCCGATGTGGCAGTGGAGGAGCCCT
>Ga0058698_10001215_pt1 | contig 12021 bp, 14 predicted proteins | sample AgamicAsSfe_FD_67288 | JGI IMG/M metagenome (GOLD analysis project Ga0058698, IMG submission 67288) | Agave microbial communities from Guanajuato, Mexico - As.Sf.e | ecosystem: Host-associated > Plants > Phyllosphere > Phylloplane/Leaf | place: Guanajuato, Mexico | collected 2012-05-30
TGCCTACGAGCGTATCACCACGTTTGAGTTTGCTACACTCGCCACACGAATAATTGGACATACCCTCTTATCCGCAGTCCCGCCCTGGAGACACAAGCGGCTTCCTGTATACATATGATCGGACCGAGAGAAGTGGTCAGAGTCCAGTAACACAACCCCCACAGCGAGGGGCCTTTGCATCTGGTTCTGTGCGCACGAAGGACAGGTGTGAGACTGACAGCGGGGAGGTGTTCTGATGGGTGTATATGCAACTAGGCGGTCTCCGAAAGGTACTCAAGGTCTTTCGCTGCTCAGCCTCTTCGCGCGCTGTACCATCTGCAACGGTTTGACAGCTCATACCGTTTCCATGCTTTTTCAAGATTGGCGAGGCCGCGAAGAAACCAACGTCGAAAGTCGTCTATAGGTTCTTTTTGCTTCTCCAATTAGTAAGGTTTGGCTTTAGGGCACCACTTTGCTGGCTACCCCCGCGAAGCTGCACGGCCGTACGATCGACCTATGAGCACAGGGCGTTGGGCATACGAGAACATCGTACGAGCGCCCTCGTGGCAGGTGCCTAGCGCTTCAAAAGACGACTTGTCTTCTTTTCTTTCCAAGGTTCTCTTCACGTCATTCTAGATTCGATTCTACACGCCCAAACCTTACGCGAAGGTGCATGAACCGGGTAGCGTGAACCAAAGATCGGAACACTATTATCGTCAACACCGCCTCCTAACCAATACGCTCGTAGGTGCTGCTTGTCGCCGGGATGACCGCATGGGTAAGGAAGCAGCTACCGGGCCCGCAAACGATCTGACAACGTAAAACGAGGATGCAGCGAGCCCGGCCAGGATCTACTGCACGCCAGCTAGGCATCCTTCCAGCTATGGGCCTCGCATATATCCGCCCGAAGGTATTCTAAGGATAGGCTTCTTGCGTCTGTAGCGGACAAGGCAACAGAAGAAAAGTTTGGGCGGAAGCATATGCAGCAACCATCCGAACGCTGGTCGGCAAACCGTGACTCACCTCTGAACCACTATACTGACCAGATAGTGCTCATTTCAGTGTAGCTCTGTTACCGCAGGGCGAGTATACACCTTACCCAGTGTATATGCGCTGAAACGAACCATCTCTCCAGTCTATCATTCACAGCCAAACACCCAATCCCCACCCACAACTTCACGTTCGCGCATTCCAGCACCCCATCCACTTCAAAAGCAAACAATAGGCTCGAAATCCAAGCCGCTTGCCCAAAGTCTGGATCCGCTTCCTGCACAAGGCACCTTGCATGCGCTATCTTCGCCCTACAAGCACCAGTCGTTCAGCGGCCATGCAGCGAGCGCTGTGACTAGCCGCCTAGGAACCGTGCTTTACGCTCGAATCTGTCACACGACACGATGCGGCGCGACAGCATGCCAGAAGGCTGATTGCATCGGGGAATTATGTTGCGCTAGGAGCGTTGGGCTGAGGTTGTCAGTGCGGAGGGGGAGGGTTGGTGTTGTGTGACGGTGGTGTACTAGGTAGTGCGGACGGTTGTCTTGTGTGCTTGGTTAGGCGCCAAGCTAGAAGAGGTATGCTAGTCATCGCATGGTGTTGTGAGCATGGTTGGTATGGACGTGGGAGATTAGGTATGTGTACAGTGTTTGGGTCTTTGTGGTGGTGATAAGCTGGCACTTTATCAAAGAGAGAAACTCAACATCTTCTTAGAGCAGTGTACTTCTTTCTACTACAATTAGGCGTGTTAGGAGCTATATAGATATAGATCAAGAACCTAGAAGTCTATAGTACTATTAATCTTTATTAGTTTTTTTATTGGGAGCTATTGGGAGCTGTAAGGTAAAGCTCGTTATTTCTATACCTGTTCGGTTGTTCTCTTGTATACGGTGCTGATGAGAATACTGTATCATGAAATTGAGCGAACTGGAGAGTTACCATCGATAACAAATGCAGTCGCTAAGTATCTACACGAATGTCTGAATGGTCTATACGGACAACACTGTGGTGTACTGAAGCCCAGAAAAAGCTAGTTATTGTTCAGCCCAAACGTCCTAATCTTGATCCTCATTTGCATCTTGAGGTGCCGCCTCCTCGCCTTCAGACCCTCCATCTACAACCGTGCTTCTATCACTGTCAACGCCCTCCTCAATCTTTCCATCCTCGCCCCCAGCATAACTCGACGCTTGCTCTAAATAGTCAGCTCCATCCCCACTGGTACTTCCATTCGATCCTTCCAGTCTGAGTGTGAGCCTAGGACGTCGCGTTGCCGACTCCATCTCAAGCTCTTCATGTGCCTCAACCTCTTCCACCTTGATCTTGATCTTATCAACAGCCTCCTTTCTGACTATAGCACCCCCACTACTCTCACCTCCCGGCCCACCAACGAATTGTATACCGACCGGGTTAAGATAAGTATTAATGTTCTTGAGCAAAGATGTCCTCCACCAATGCTGCACATCGGAAGTCTTGGCGATATGGAAATGAAAGTCCGGGTACATGTCACATACTTGTCGCCATGTGGTGCTATCACCAGGAACATCGTTCTTGTTGCTACCACCGCCGCGTGGTGAGTCTTGCGCGCCGATGTAAATCACATCACTACGTGTCCAGTGTGAAGCCAGGGCGTCAAAGAAGAGTGTGCGGAGCCCTTTCATGGCGCCGACGTCGTGACTGTGGTAGCATCTCTTAGGGGGTGCAGGAGGAGCGCCGGAGGAACCATCATCAGTTGTGAGCTTGATCTGCGGGTTCAAGGGATTGTCGCTTGTGAGAGGTTCCGAGTTGATGGTTACCACACGTCGTAGGTTCTCTTCTGCGGTGTTGACACATATGTATGCGATATCACCGGCTCGAATCAGAGATTGTTTAGCGTCAGATCTTCTAGATTTGGCGAGCGGTAGGAACAAATCGTATAGCTTTCGCATTGCTGCTTCCCAGTACTCATCTGCTTCTAGCTTGGCGGCAAGGAGACATGAATCCGCGTGTGCTCGTATACCACGGTACCCGGCAACCTGTGTGTTGGTGCTGTAAATGTTTGAGTGCATGAATGAGACGAACTCGGCAAAGGAATTGGGACTGATAGTTGGCAGTTCAACTTCCGATACTGTGTCGTCTGCGGCGACGATAGATTTGAAGATGTCAGAGTACCGTGACAACTTTGCTTTAGGCAGATACCAGGTTCGTTGGTTGTTTGGCTCTGGCTCTGGTCCGACGATGATCTTCATAGTGCCTGGGATAGACGAAACACTTTCCTTGGGTGTGTCGGCGGAACGGTAGACACGTGGACCTTGAGACACTATCTCAGACCTTGTATCGAACACTGGTACCATCAATGTGTTTCGAGGGTCTCTGTTCCTTTGCACTTTGGCGAGGGGCGAGGATGGAAGCATCGAATCGGCTTGTGCGAGTCTTTGCTGGCCGGTTGATGGTGATACAGGGCGCGGGATGCGAGAGTTCATGCGATATCTGTGAGATCGCAAGGGAGGGGATATATCATGGGATATACTGCTGAACAAGTACGGATGACAGGTACAAACGGGCAGGTTGTCGCGTGTGTGCCCTTGGTGACTAGCGATAGTGAAAGAGACGTTAAAGAAGCTTTGTGGGGCTCAAGACAAGTGAGGTTGTACGTATGCGTTCTGGAAAAAGTATATGATGATGGTTGTTTATGAAAGCATGAAGCTGCAGAGTAAGATGGAAATGCGTGGATGAGCCTTCGAGAGAAGAGCTTGTAAGGGGCATGTTGGGTCAGGCAGCTACCCAATGTAGATGGTATAGGCAGCGACGATTTGGATCAAAGTGACAGCAGTAAATATTGACTGCGACACAAAATGAAGACAGTGCGAAAGGGTTCAAGCTCAAGCATTGTTTGAGGACCACCATGACTCAGTCATTTATATGCCCCAGCCTCGTCGAAGAGTGTAGACAGAGCTCAACTACCACTGTCGAGAAGGTAGTTTGCCGGCTATCACTTGAATCCCGTCGTACCAAGCTGCCGTCGTCAGGGACATCATACATGCGCCCTACCTTCTGCTTCCGACGCCACATCCAGCGTACTGCTCTGCTCTGTACTCAATCCATCAACCTCAGCCCGTCCACCATAACGCTCCCTAGCACGCCACTTTTCGCCAAAAGTATAGAACACCCATGGTACCTAGATGATGGTGCACAAAGTCAACGTATGTCTCATATGCAATTTGTCCAGGGACATTTCTTACCGGCGTGAGTGCGAGGGCAATAAACGCAAGTAATGAGAACGACCAGCCCACATCAAGCTTTTGGTACATCTTATGCGAGAAAAGAGGCGCAAGACCACCGACAAGCGAACGCATGACAGAACAGGCAGCCATGCCAGATGCAGAATGTAGGGGGTGGGCATCGAGAATGTATGTACCAGTGAAGAACTAGACTGCAGATCAGCGACTGCGAACTTGAATTTGAGACCGAACCCAGAACGAAGCACTTTGGGGCGACATGAGACTTACGATAGCGCTCATAGCCCCCGCACCAAATATCACTGTTCCAATTAACGGCGCGATCCAGTGCACCCCATGTTGCGCAGTCCAAGCATATATGAACAAACCGATACTCACAAGCGGCCACCAAAATATCATAGGTAACAATCGGTTCTCCGGTCGTGTGTCGCCTCTCAGTGCTCTTTGCTTGACAAGGTTATCGCTAATCGCAGCGCCTCCAAGCATACCAATGAGGTTGCCGAATGCAGTGCCCAGATAGGCGAGACCCAGAATTTTCGGCGCCCACTTGTATGTTTCGACAAACGTGGTTGGGAGGGTCGTGTACAGGACGTAGATGTAGCCGTAACTGATAGCAGTAAGGAGTGATGTAAAGAAAATCGGACGTGACAAGAGTAGCATGCGAAGCGGCATAAACATCGCAGTGCCAAAAGACTCCAGCTTACTTGCTGCCGTATCCACATCAGGTCTTGCTCGTAAGTTCTCGTTCCCAGTCTCATTCCGCAGTCGCACTGTTTTCCGCCGAAGTAGAACCGGCTCGTAGGTTTCCGACAAACAAAGCATACTAAGGACTGTACCTATCCCACCAAGGATAGCAGTGAGATAGAAGATCCATCGCCATCCTTTCGCAGCATTGAGGTAGCTGCCTGCTGTAGGACTAATCGCTGGACCAAGGTTATATGCCAGACCTATCAATGCCATGACGCCTCCGCGCTTCTCTTTCACCATAAGATCTCCGAGGCTTGATGGTGCAAGAGCGAATACACTACTTCCGCCCACACCAGCAAGGAACCGGAAAACAGCTAAGACACCGAGTGAGTTTGCGCGCCCGCAGGCCAAAGTGCATATGGTGAAGAGCACGTTGCACAGGTGGTACAAAGGTAGTCGGCCGTACTGCTCGGAGAGGGGGCTAATGAGGAGTGGTCCAAAAGCGTAGCCTAGGACGTAGATACTCAGGACGAAGGCGGATAGGTAAGCGTCGGTGGATCTGAAGTCTTTCATGATGTCTGGAATCGCTGGGGCGACCACAGAAGACGTGAATGGCCTCCTACATGTCAGCGATTGATAGCTGTAATGCATCTAGGGTGTGATACTCACGAGACAAAAGACATGAAGAATATACAGGCGATGTTGATAATCTTCTTCCATGAGGCGAAGTTTCTGGGGTTTGCCGCATCGTCATTGCCATGCCAGTCGACTACATTTACCTGCCTCTCTTTCTCAGACGCGAGTGAGGTGTGTGGGCTCTCCATGGTACTGCAACGTAACATGTAAATTCTCGGTAGGACTTCGCTCTGATATAGGTTCAAAGCTAGCAATAGTGGTAGGGGGCGAGTAACAAAGAGTTTTGAATACAGTTGGTATAGACGTTATGAAGCAATGAGTCTCGGAATGTAGCCTCAGTCTTTATGTGTCCAATATTCTGATGCCGCCTCCCATAAACATCCGATGATAGGGTTGCCTTGTAGTTACGTCGCTCGAGGTAAACGCGGCTTGACGAATTGAGTGCTGGAATGTGTCGGGCTGGCATCGGAAGATAGAAAGCGAACGGCTGCAACTCCGGTGCCATGAACATGTCAAATTTAGGGCGATACCGGCTCTCGTTCTTACCCACCTGCCCTTGCGGGCTTCCAACTCCACGCATTTAGCAACATATGTGCCACAATGCACTGCTGCCGACTAGTTAGGCGAGCATAGGATTCGATGATTGCGAACCAAGTAAGCATGAACAATCCTGAAGTCTATGTAGTGCTGTCAACTGCCACAGGGTACTTCTCTAGGCTCTCGTACCATTGAAGTGTGCTCCCTATCATGAAAGCCCAGCTACCCCAAAAGGTGCTAAGAGAAGCCTGATATTGCGCCCAACTCCTAGTATCGTACCCAAAAGCCGGACACAAAGTGAAGCCTACACCTCCTACGAGATTCCAAGCGCCGACCCACCAACCGAGTGTCCGGGGAGCCGGTTTCCACCACTTGGACTGTGTCTCGATCATGAAGAGGGCGCCGGAAATGACGAAACCTAGACCGCCAAGAACTTGGGGAGTCCAGTAGAAAATGATGGTAAGCGTCTGCGACATGCGATTGTAAATGCCCGGTAGCGCTGTCAGACCCGCGACCCAGAAGATTGTTGCACCGAGCAGCTGGGAGAAGGAAGCTATGAACCCGAGATTGTGGATGTAGTGGGTTCGCAGTTCTTCGTTTGACGGCCACCATATCCACAAACGCTCTTGGGGCGCCAAATCGGACTTTGATTGTGTAAATTGCCGGGTGTCGACTGACATCTGTTTGTTGTGGTGGTGTGTGCAATGCGACTTTGACGGCCGCAGTGCTACGCGTTCTCCGCTTTCCTCTTCATGCGATAGAACCTGCTCCACTGCCCATCCGAAGCATCCCGATCTACCCTCATTCACAGCTTCTGCCACGAGCAGGAACGACCCCACTTCGAAAACAGTCACTCCGACAAACGCGGTTATGCCCCCACCATACAATTCCTCATTCGCGAATTCAGAACCCGGTCGCACCAACGGCAGATATACGAAGAAGGCATTGAATATCCATATCACACTGCCTATTGTGAAGACAAAGGCAACGTCGAATGACACGTCCCATATCGGAAAGTACGTGAACATGCGCCAGATGTTGCGTGCAACACTACGAAGGGAGGTAGTTGGGCGTGGGGTATCGTGCTTTGTCGAAGCGGTAGCCTGTTTGGATTCGATGTCTACTGCATGTCGTCCTTTGCGGTCATTCCGTGAAGTCCATTTGTACCGCACATCAGGACGCTGGTCGTGGCGGTAATGCGCTCGCGTAGGGTTGAGGAACGGTATCGGACCAGTGACGCGATCATGTTCGAGACGTAGGCCATCCCCGTGTCTCACGGGTTCACGAGCCGGGTGGAAGGTGTTGTTGCGTCGCGTTTTGCGCGTGTCTGGGCCATCGCGACTTGTCATATCAGCCTAGTCGTCTTCAGTTCGCATGAGCGTTGCTGTGTCGTTAGCATTGATCAAAGCTTTCTGTATCTCGCGAGAAAACCGGCAGAAAGCGACTTTGAACCCATGTTCAGACGCGTAGATGCTGCCAGCCTGCGTCATAGTCTCGGACAGATGTAGCGTTGCAGTTAGTCTGTTGATAGCCGACGCCGACAGTGCTGAGTCAGCCAGTCCACTGCCTCGCAAACACCTCCGAACCAGGTACCCTCAAGTTGAGTGCTTGCTCTGGGATGACGCGCTACATGCGGATCATCCGCATAGCTGCCGTAGCTGTATCACCTACTTTCGGGTTCAATTTTTGGGTTTTTTCTGTTCTGGTAAACATTTACTGGATTCTTCATAGCCTATACGTGGCTCGCACAGCTGCTTTGATTGTTGCGTCAATGGAGGAGGAGCGGCCCCAAGGTAGCAAGTGTCGAGGTCAGTAGTACAATCTAACCGAGCTCCTTCAGTCGGCTGATACCAAATCAGAGCGATGCCAGCTCATCAGGCTGGAATCACACATCCCAGCCAAGGCAGCTTCACCTGAGTACATCTTTTCTCTCGCCTATAAGAAGCCCGTAAGTATACAACATTATATATCGGTCAGACCTGATGGTCTACAGCGGCCTATACCCAAAACCTGGGAATGGATGGGAACTAAGAATGGTACTGGTCTTCTCGATCTCCCACGGGAGTTGAGAGACATAATTTATGGCTACGTCTGCGACGATATGATCCACGACGGATATGGATGGCGCAAAGAAGACGAATGGGCCGATGACTTCGATCCGGGTGCTGAGGAGGATGAGGAACTTATATTTTACCAAAACTGCAACATTATGAGGATATGCCGACAAGTGCACTGGGAATTTGCTGAAGTGCTCTATGCGCGGCCGCTACAACTTACCGGCGTCCCACCGTTCGACATAGCCCATCATATCGTTGTTACGGGATCACATATCCTTCCGTTATCAAGAACATACGCACATTTTGTCAAGGAGCTGGCATTTATCCATAGCATAGGCCTTCAAGACTATTTAGGCGTGGAATCGCGAGGAGAGCACAAGGTTAGTGCTGAAGTTCTTTGGCTCGATGTTGTTACAGCAACGAGGACACTGCTGAAGCTTTTCCCTGCTCTACAAATCTTGCGCATTCTTATCACCAACGAGCCAATCGAGCCTGTGAATGACGTATTGCTAGCCATGCTCGGGATGCGCACGGATAGAAGAGAAGAGCCGGTCGAGATCGCAGAGGATGTAATCCAGGTAGTGCGCCAGAGCGACACGAGGCCTATTAAAGTTCCGCAGCAGCTGGAATTGTTATATTTGGAAGAAGACAATGGCATTGTAAGGGAGATGCCTTTGAGCGAGGCCTTGAGGAATGTACAAGCAGCAGAGCTCCACAAGAAAGAGCTTAGAGAAAAATCCTGAGACTGAGCTAAGATCAAGCTGAAGATGGTGAAAAATGGTGTGGTTCGCACTTGAAGAACTGAGGGTACAAATGTTGAACATGATTTTGATGTAAACTGCTAGTATCAAAACCGAAGACCGTATACACGTTCCAAGGCGTCGCAAGATCGTCGCTGAACGCCATCGCTGTGCTAATCATACAAATACAAACAACAGGACCAGCCTGATCGTCATGCCGCAAGCGACATCAGTTCACCTTTCCCTCTTTCTTCTCCTTCCTGCCCTTCTGCCTCTCATCAATCTTCAGCCCCCTCACCAGCTGCCGTCCCATCATCCTCGAGATCTCCTTGGCATAGTCCTTCATCCTCATGTTATTTTGCTCGTCTGCGCTCTTCCCTTCATACTGCTTCTCACTGTATGGCGGTGGCGCATCCGTATACCGCGCGTACTCTGCTTCGATGCGCTGAGCACTCGAGTTGGTTGAGAAGTTGGAATCAGAGCGGTGCGCCGAGTGGTCTGACGAGTGCGTTGAAGGCGATGGGAACGAATGGTAGGATGATGCTCGCGCTGCTGTGTTATCTTCGGTGTCGATTGTAGCGGGTCTTTGGTGAGCAGCAGCGGCAGCGGCTTTGGCAACTGATGATGCTGAGTCGTGGCGAGAGGACATTCTAGAGGAAGGGGTTTCGCGTTCGTTGACGCTGACTTCTGGGTAGTGATCCATGATTCGTGTTTCGGTGGTGACTCAATGCCGACTCGTAGTGGTAGTGTAGGATCTAGAAACCAGAATATAGGATGTTTTGAGCAATGTGAACGTGTATAGTATGGAGTATGACTGTTAGCGTCCTCAACGATGAGTATGCTTATTGGTGCGGCCGAATGATGCCATCAGGTCGATGATGCAGGTCAGGACCTTTAAACGGTTGCCTACTCACACAACGCACATGATGTACCTGACACAGACCCATAGCAATCCTGTAAGACATACTAAAGACGTCATTGCAGCGCCATCGCGCAGCCCAGCCACGCTTTGCCTGTCGCAGTCCAGGATAGGAAATGATGTGTGGCTCATCAGAAGATCATGCCTTCCAGGCAGAATGCGGATACAACTCTGCTGACCTGACGGGCTGGTCGACATGCTCCGCGGATGCAGAAAGCCTTCATGAACCATACCATGACATGTGGAATCATGTTGGAGATGAACGTTGTCGGGGAGACGGCGAGGGAGCGAAAAGCGAGGCGCAAGCGAAGCGAAGGATGTGTGGCGTTCAGCATGGATGGGGCCAATGATGTCATTCATCACGATCGGCCGTGCCGTGTCGCACAAGAAGACCTGAAAGCTGATGTAGATCACAAGAGGAGACAAATTATTGGCATACGAACGATTGGGTATCTTAGTCCTCAAAGCGGACAGTGCGTGCAACGTGACAGGGCGTGAAATGGGTGAAAAGGACGAGAAGCAGGTGCTGAGCCCCCAACAAACCTCTCACACCCTAACCAGACCCCTGACAGCGTTCTTGAGCTTCCCCAGACCACGTGAACTCTTCTTGAAGTCCTTCTGTCGCTCCAACTCCATGTCCGTCGGCGCGTTGAAGTTACCGCTTATTCTTCGAATCTGTCCCTGCGAGTTGTGGTGTGCTGGCGACGGCGAATAGTAATGCTCAGCTGATGAGAATCTCCTTGGACGTCCCGTGTCATCATCAGAGTATGAGGATCTCAGATATGCAGAAATGACAGCTTGTTGAGACAGTTGCCCCTCGTCGGATGATCGTTGCGCATATGGTGGAGTCAATGTCTGGGGTTGATGCGATTCTGCGCGCTTGCGGGATGATGACATGGCTGCAGTACGTTGATTTGGGTCCTCGGGTATATCGCTCATGGAGTATCGTGCTGATCTAGAGTCAAAGAAGGATTTGTGGAGAGTGTAGAAATTGCTTACGACCATGTTGGGACCGCTCTCGCTGCTGTTGTCTTGTCTGTTTTTCCATGGTTGCACTTCGTTTCGCAAACCAATTCGTGTCGTATAAGAGTGGGCTGCTCTTCAATTTGGCACGAGAAGCTTGAGTAGATATCAAAGACGCAAATCGCAACGCTTGAATGTGATGGATCAAAGCAACCCCGAATTCTCGCAAGGGCCCTACCTGTTCATACTTATCAACATAGCCTTCAGGTACCTTCGGCCAATGCACGTGGTACCATGGTAATGCCAAAATCTAACGTCATTGACCCTGTCTCCCAATCAACTCTTCCATGCAGGAAACTACGAGACTCAAAATGCGGATCGGGGACAAGACGGGTAACCGGGCATTGTCTGCCTCGGGCGTCCCGCATGTTGCCAACTTGGCGGTAGTTGATGTCCAGTTAAGGTTGCCTTGCATGGCATAGTACTTTGTAGTGTTGGTGTCATCCGGAAAGTCGTATCCGCGGATGAAACGGACGCAGGACGATATGACTGGTGGGGTTGGACGCAGGGCAGCCTTAGCGATGTTGCAAGCTCTAGATACGAGGAGATCAGCGCAAGGCTGTGATGGACATGCGAGATGGAGGGTTGAACGAGTGAAGTGTTGGACACATGGGTTGATGGGCTATCATTGCGATATCTGCACGAAGGGCTGGTTGCGACTGGTCAAGCGACCTTCTTCGAAGAAGTAGCTATTGCAGCAGCCAATGAGCGATTCGGCTACCATCAGGATGCATCTGTGGAAGACTAAACGAATCGCATAGCAGGATGTAGAGAGGTGCAAAAATCTCCAATGCGACCAGTATGTGGAAGAAGAAGAGACGGACTTCCGGGCACTTCACTTCGCTATAGAAGTAATATCCATGTAGGTCCGATTCGTCCGAATAGCACCTCAAGATCTCCATCACCTGATTTACAGCATTTCCTGCGAAGGTGCGATCTTCGAGATCAAGATCTTTCATTTCGACAAAGAAACATCTCAAACATCGGTTCCGCCCTGATTTGCAGGGGCTCATCTCCTCTTCCTCGCTTCGCACCCTCGTCACCCAACCCAAAGTGGCAAAAAATCCTGCCAAACGGTCCAAACCCCTCGTCTCCCCTAACCCAACCTGCACAGCCAACGTTTCCCCGCGCTCTGCCCAGCACTGCTTTTCTGCGCAGCAAAAGATAATCCGCCCATCTGACCTTTCTTCTCGAACGAACAACTAGTATCCTAAACATAGTAACACACGTGCAGCCAC
>Ga0058698_10001216_pt1 | contig 12017 bp, 6 predicted proteins | sample AgamicAsSfe_FD_67288 | JGI IMG/M metagenome (GOLD analysis project Ga0058698, IMG submission 67288) | Agave microbial communities from Guanajuato, Mexico - As.Sf.e | ecosystem: Host-associated > Plants > Phyllosphere > Phylloplane/Leaf | place: Guanajuato, Mexico | collected 2012-05-30
ATAGAGTAGGAAACTAGTATGGTATCCGATAGACGCTAAGATAACCTAAGATCATTAACTAGCAGCATACGAGTATATAAGGCTATCCGGGTAAATGTCCTATACATAGGTCTATTAGATATATGCCACCAAGTAAGTCCTTTCTATATAGCCTAGCTAGTCTCTTTCTATAGCAAATTGAGCATTCTAGTAATTCTTAAGACGGACCTTTTGATTTATTATCTTGAGCTTATATTTGTGCCCAGCTTCGGCATACTATTAACTTCTCTTCTCAATATAGTAATAAACTTAGTAATTTAGGATTATAAAGGGCAACGATAAAGAATAATACGAAGTAAAAGTCTAAGCTTACTAGTAAGTAAATTACTAGGTAACCTAAGCTGGCCGTTAGCGCATAGCCAACGTTCCTATAGTAAAGAGTTTTAAATTAATCTAAAACATATATCCTAATTTCGAGTTAATTTAACGTTACAATAAACTAAATAAAGAAGTAATCTACTACTACTAAATAGGTTGCTTATTCCTCTATATTCTTCTAATTAGATTTAAGGGTTTTAACAAGCGTCTATATACATAGATATAGCGTATATGTAACTACTACTAAGGTGGCGAGTCGCTACTATAGAAGGGAGATAATATAGTACCTAAGACCGGCGGATCCTCGGGGCCGCGGGTACGTATATTTTTAGGTAGGACTCGATAGTAGAACTTAGCTATAGAGGTACTACGTCGGACCTATAAAGGTCTGCTAAGAGCCACTAACTATATAGGAGAGTAGGCGTACTCCTAACTCGTAGTTCCGTATTGAATAGCTTAACTAATATTTTAATTATATAATACGCTTCTCTTACCGTATGCTTCCTATAGGCTCTATACCTTATAGATATACTTAGTAACTCATTAATAGTTTCCTAAGTAATAAATCCTAAGTCCTATTCGGTAACTCTAAGTTATAATTATTTAAGGTTTATGTCATGGTTTAGACTCGCCTTAGCTAGGTACTCGGATCAACTCTACCTTATCCCGCCCTATAGGGCACTATCTATCGTTATTTTCTACTCCGATCCTTGAAGATCCTTCTTACTTCCTTGTCTAACCTCTCGTTATTCACCCTAGTCTTATCTAGTCTAGTTCTAGTACTAATCTAGTCTTATCCTTATTAAATCCTAGTTCCTTACCTATTCCTTATCTAGCCCTCCGAGCCTAGTCTCTTATATTAGGTTAGACTAAACCTCTCTATTAACGCGTCTATATACGCGTCTTTATAACGATATCGCAACCTACGAACTCTCCTAGTCAACTCGAAGAATACCTTAAGTAGATAGCCGAAACTATAGAGGCGATACGATAGGAATCGTAGGCCCTCCGCCTCCGTATATAAGAGCTCGAGACGTAGACGAATACGCCTCCTTCTATATCTATCCCTCCTATATCTTTTGATCCGCCTCCTTAGGATATACCTATAATAGCTCTCCTTAAACGTCTAGCTTTAAACTAAAGAACCCCTTCGGATTATTCTCCTAAAAGCGAAAAATAAAAGCGAAAAATATCCCGACCTAGATTATTTTACGGGCGAAGTTAACGGTCTTAACCGTTTTATCTCCTAGCTATATAATAAGCTCTAACTAAATATAGACCGATATCCTACCGAAGCGACGAAGGTAGGCTATATATTTAGCCGGCTAAAAGGAAACCCTACTAAGGCGATAGAAGGATATTAGTCTAAAGGAACGACTACGATACTCTCCGTTGATAAGTTTGTCGTAAATCTCGAACGCCTTTATAGAAACCCGAATAAGAAAGAGTAGGCCACCTTTAATTAGATACGTCTACGATAAAGGAATACCCGCTTTACCGAATTTCTAGCCGAGTTTAAGCGACTTATAAATATCGCCAGAATTATAGAAGATGATCGCCTCTACTAATAACTTACTCTTATAATTAGTAACGAATTACGAAACCGTCTAATTAGCGTCGCTATACTTAGCTTCGTTCCCGACACCTACTAGGTATACCGGGATAAATGTTTACGTATTAAATCCGCTATCCTTTCCGCTATAATACTTTCAGCCCTTTCCCGGACCTTATATAGTGCCGCCCTTCGCGCTATATCCAGCCCTCTAGCTCCTAATACTCTTCGATTATCGTTGACTAGTCCCGTAAGAAACACTAACCCTACTCCTACTATAGGTGCTAACGCTACTCTAATCCTAGCCCGTACTACTAGTTAAGGTAGGGATACTATAGACTTAACCCGTACTCGGGGACCTTTAACTAATAAAGAAAAATAATACCGCCAAGATAATTACCTCTGCCTATACTACGGCGAACGAGGATATATCGCGGCCTATTACACCTATAAAGTCAGCCGTGTTTACGAGATGGAATTAGAACCCTAAAATTAGTTAGGAAACGCCTAGTTCCTAAATAACGTCGCTTTTAGGAACCTTAATATACTATACCCTTACGTTTATCTATAATGACTTCTGAAATTGAAGAAGAAGGACTCGATAACTATCGTATAATAGTTACACCTACTATAGCTAATACTTATTGAGTTCACTCCTTTATTAATATAGGTTATTCCGGATTTGCGTTTATAGATATCGCTTATACGCGAGCTTACTATCTCCCTTTCTTTACCCTAACTAAGCTACGTCCCTTACGTGGATTTAATGATAATATTAAGACTTATATTATCACTATACCCGTACCTCTATAAATATTAATAGATATATTAATAAATTAATATTTTTCTTCCTTACCCGTCTTAAACACTATGCTCTTATCCTTAGTTTACCCTAGCTACGAAAGTATAATCCTCGTATAGATTTCCTTAACTTCTCTTTAACCTTTAACTCGAGTTTCTACTAGATAAACTACTATTTCGGTACTCCTCGAGCTAGGCTAGATCACGTTACGTCTATTAACTATCGGAAAACCTATAGAATACCTTTATACCGTGCCGACGGCCTAGAACTCTAGGCTCGCGTTTAATCTACCTTTACTTATTCTAAACCTATTCGACCTTTAACTACGACGAAGCTTTTACCTATACTAGCTACCGAAGAAGATTCGGGCTACGAGTTAGCCGAATCCGTTAGTCCTCCCCTACCTTAGAAACCTAAGTCCCTCTCTATTACGTAAGTTGGCCCCGCTCCTTTTATATCTCTCGCGAAAAGAAAGGAAAATTAGTTATTTACCCTTAGCCTCCGAGACCTTAATCTTACTTTAAACCCTACTTAAGATCTTTCTCTTTGTAAGGTTACTACTAGTAAACTACGAAATAAGGAAGACCTAGAAAAGAACCTTAATCTAAAGACTATTATACTGACAGAATACTATAGTCGTATTTTAGCCTTTAGTCGCGCTAACTCTAAACTACTCCTACCCCACCGTACTTTGGATTATAGAGTTAAACTTAAAGAAGGCGTAACCGCGCCCTCCGGATCTCTCTATCCGATAAGCCGTAATTAATTAGAAGTCCTTCGAGATTACCTAAAGGATAACCTTATAAAAGGGTTTATTTATACCTCTTAATCCCTAGCGTCCTCGCCGGTCCTTTTTGTTAAAAAATCAGATAGTAGCCCTTTTACGTCGACTATCGTGTACTTAACGCCCTAACGGTTAAGAATCGATACCCTTTACTGTTACTATCGGAAACGTTATAGAAACTCTCTAAAGTAGTTATCTATACTAAGCTCGATATTATCGCCGCTTTTAACCGCCTTCGAATATCGAAAGAAGATAAATAGATAACTACCTTTACTTATTAGTATAGCTAATATAAATATATAGTTATACCTTTTAGTCTATATAATAGACCTGCTTTATTCTAGGGTTATATTAATAATATTCTCGGCGATTTTCTTTTCGAATTCTATACTATATACCTTAACAATATCTTGATCTTTAGCTCCTCTTAGGAAGAACATATTACCTATATACGTCGAGTATTAGATCGTCTGATTAAGGCGGGACTATAAGTCGACGTTACTAAATACGAATTCTATACTACGGAAGTATACTATCTTAGTCTTATCGTTACTACGTCTAGCGTACGCATAGATCTAAAGAAAGTCGAGATAATTAAGAATTAGGAAACACCGTTAAACGTTAAGGATATATAGTCCTTCCTAGTAAAATAGAGATTAGATTTTCCCTCTCCTTTCTAAAGGGAGAAGGCGTGCCTAACTACTACGCTATAAAGGTGAAAGAGGTATCCCTAGAGATACTTTCTACCTCTACTAAGCCTTACTATATACCCTTCTACTATATGCCCCCTCGGTGCTAGCGCATAGCGAGAAACTACGAAAAATCCTTAATTTTTCGGCCCTAAGGTATCGGGACCTACCCTACCGTACCCCGCTGTAATAGCATGTGTAGAAGGGATTCGTACGCCGGCGGGAATCGAACCCGCGACCTTCGGCGCATATATCCGAAAGTTCAGGGCGGGGTAGGCGAAACGCGCTAGACGCCCCCGCTATCGGGTGTAGTTTACTATGAAATAGAGATTAGATTTTCCCTCTCCTTTCTAAAGGGAGAAGGCGTGCCTAACTACTACGCTATAAAGGCAAAAGAGGTATCCCTAGAGATACTTTCTACCTCTACTAAGCCTTACTATATACCCTTCCACAATACTAGGATTCGTAAACTTCTACCGCCGGTTTATACCTCGCTTTTCTACTATTACGTCCCCTCTTACCGCTCTTACTAAAAAGGATAAACCATTTCAATAGACCCCTAATACTACTAGTATATTCGAACGTTTAAAGGCTAAATTCCTTAAGCAACCTATCCTTACGTACTTTAACCCGGATCTTTAGATTATTCTTAAAATAGATACTTCCGACTACGTCATAGTAGGCATTCTATCGTAATAGGGAAAGGATAGGTTACTCTACCCTATCGCCTTCTATTCGTCAAAACATACCCCTGCCGAGTATAATTATGAAATCTATAATAAAGAACTTAGTATAATTATAAAAGCTTTTAAACTCTAGCGTGCCGAACTCTAAGGCTCGAAATTCCCTATAGAAATCCTTATAGACTATAAAAACCTAGAGTACTTTATAACGACTAAGAACCTCTTACGACGGCAGACTCGCTAGTTGGAATATCTTTTACGATTCGACTTCTTAATTAAGTATCGCCCTAGAAAGTAAGGCTAAAAACCGGATTCGTTAACTCGTCGATTAGGTGATCTCCCTGAAGAGAGGGATAAAAGAATATAATATTAATTCTAAACCCTACTAAAACAAAGAAACCTTACTCTAGAACTCTAAAGAAACCTTATTCTAGAAAACCATAAACCCTTAAGCCCTAAAACTGTCGAGCTTTGCCCCATATACGTTAGTAATAACGAAGACGATAGGACTACCTTATAGTTATAGGAAGAAGCCTACAACTATAATACCCTCGAAAAAGAAATCCTTACACTTCTCTAAGAACTAGGTACTTAAAGGTCGAAGAAAATATCTCTTACGGAATACTAGGAAATTTCAGGATACCTCTATTACTAAGATCGCCGTTACGTCCCTAAATATTCGCCTCTTTATAGACGACTCCTCTCTCTTTATTACGATATCTTGTCCTCGGGTTATCGCGGCCGCGAGAGAACCTATAAAAATATCTCCCGTTCCTACTAGTAGCCAGATATAGTAGCTAACGTTGCCCGTTATGTCTAAAATTATCACCGTTGTTCTATAATCAAATTAAGCCGGGAAAAGTATTAAGGAGTACTAAAACCTCTTCCTATCCCCGAGTACCGTAGAAAATACCTTTTAATAGACTTTATTATTGGCCTCCCTACTAGCCGCTATCGTAGAGAATTAGTCACGAATATCCTTATTATTATAGACCGTCTTACTAAAAAGAAGCGCTTCCTACTATACGCGAATATATCTACCGAATCCGTCGCGGACCTTTCTTATAATAATATCTAGAGATATGACGGTACTCCTCTTTTAATTATCTCTAATCGGGGTACTAACTTTATTAGTAGTTTCTTCTAATATCTATATAAATGTTTAGGCACCAAACTACGGCCTTCTATAGCATTCTACCCCGAAACCGACGGCTAAATAGAGGTAGTAAACTAATAGTTAGAATAGTACCTCCGCGCCTACGTTGATTATCTTTAGGAAGATTAGGCCCGGTATATTATAAGTACTAAATTCTACGCCAATAATATTAAATCCGCTACTACTAGAATCTCACCCTTATTTACTAAAAAAGGCTACTACCCTTTAGTTAGAATCTAAGACGATGTTCCTATTCCTAATAATATTACGGTATATTAGCTTACCGAAATTAAGAAAGCAAATACCTACGTAGAGAAGCTTAAACTTCTCTCCTAATACTACTAGGAATCTATACTTTAGGTATAAGCTTGGTAGGAGTACTACGTTAATTACTCCCGGAATCCTACTCCTCTCTATCGTAAAGGAAGTTAAGTATAGTTAAACGTAAAGAATATTTCTACTATCCGCCTATCCGAGAAACTTGACTACCGTAACCTCGGTCTATTTATTATTAAACGCCGCGTTGGAAACTACGTATACGAACTCGACTTACTATCTTAGCTTTCCGCCTTATACCCTATTTTTAGTACTACGCTCCTTCGACCTACCGCCGAAGACCCTTTTAAAGGGTAAATTAATCCCCCTCGCAACCCTGTTATCGTAGACGACGGCTAAACTAAATAGGCCTCTAAAGATATTCTCGACTCTTGTTTATCGTACCGGACTAGAACCCCGCAAAACGCCCCCTATAAGCTATACTACCGTATCCTTTAGGATGATAACTCCTAAACTTAAGAACCGTAGGACTATATTACTAATATAGTTAAATCCCTCGATAAGTTTCACCGCCGTTACCCTACTAAACCCGGGCCTAGTTATAGATAGATCTATACTACTATCGCAGGAGCTCCGCCTTCAAGAAGGAAAGGGTACTATTATAGTTTAGACTCGCCTTAGCTAAGTACTTAGATTAATCCTACCTTATCTCGCCCTATAGGGTACTGTCTATCGTTATTATCTACTCCGATCCTTAGAGATCCTTCTTACTTCCTTATCTAACCTCTCGTTATTCACCCTAGTCTTATCTAGTCTAGTTCTAGTATCAATCTAGTCTTGTCCTTATTAAATCCTAGCTCCTTGCCCATTCCTTGTCTAGCCCTCTGAGCCCAGTCTCTTACAGTTTAACTAATCTACGTAGATTAGTAGATTAATACTTACGAGGAAATTTACCATCGATAATTACTCTAGAATAGTAAAGCTCTATTCTTTTAGCCTCCTAGTATATTCCATGAATCAGTCTACTAGGATTTCTATATTATAAGAATAGTTTTATAAGTTAAGTTTATTGAGGCAACTTTAGAGGTTAAGTATTATACTTATTCCTTATACGGCGTAGCGTTTTAGATATTACTATATAGCTACTAATATTCATAGGCTACCTAATAAGGATTTAATAGCCTTAGAGTGACTAAGCGTAATAATACGCTTTACCTTTATATCCTTATAACACTAGCTATCTTATATTTCTTCTTAATAATTCTATATTACTATCTACTATTCTAATCTATCCTAAGAATTAATTGATCGATAGTCTTTTATAGTTATAGGAGTAAATAGAACGTGCCTATGGTTAGAGTAAGAAGCCGTTTTATTTTAGTTTTAGATATTCTCTTATTATATATCTAATATATTGTTTCTGGCCGTAGTCCTCTCTTATTGCTATACCTATAGTTAATTATAAGCCGTAATTTCTTTAAGAATATACTAAGTATAGTTCTCTATATTCTCTGAGTCTTTAAGAGTAGACTATTATAGTAAAAGTTAATTCAGGGACCGCTACGTTGCCTTATACGTATTCCTAGACCTTCCTAATTAAAAGGTTTATACTAGGTATTGGTAGCCTAGTTATAGTACTTAATACTATCCCTAAGTTTAGGGTATCTAGAGGCCTAATCGCCTTTGTTAGTATCCTGCCAGAGTACTATATTTAGCATTATACTACCTAGGTTTTAAGCTCTACTTTTAGTATATTATTAACCAATTAACCTTTTAGGAATTAATTCATAGACTATAGAAGTCTATTAATTAGCTAAGCTAGGCTTATAACCTATTAGAGTATAGATTAATAACGTAATAGATACGATACTATTATATATATAATAATAAATTAATTAAACTATCTGTAGTACACGCTATATACTTAAAGGCTCTATCTTACCCCATATTATCATACAGTACCCAGCTAGGCCATGCATGATTCTTTGGTTGACATCCACAGTTTCATATCTTGACAAATCTCTCCTGACGCGCATAGAGTTGCCATACTCAGGACATTGGTTCCTAAGGACAGGTTTGGAAAAGATGGCGAGCCGTTGGCGTGGTTCAACGTCGGAGGCTTTTCAAGATGCAGTCAGCCGCAAGCATAAGGCGGGTCGCGCGAGAGGGAATCTGCTCAGTTTGCTCATCGAAGCGAGATTTATGGAGAGTATCATCAGTCAGGCACCACACCAGTGCTGTGGGCGGAAACATCTTGAGAATGACACGTTGGGTCTGTAGTCTGTGTGCCTCGAAACCCTTCACCCCTGTCATGGGCACGTGGATTTCACGAGAAAACATGGATGTAGATAGTAGAAGACAGTCCTCGATCCCGGAACTTCTGGAAGAAAGAGCAAAGCGAGCAAAGCGAAGCAAGGAGAAGTGGTGTTCACTGGACCGTGGTTGAGGAGAGGAGTGGAAGAGCAATAGGGACTACTAGACGAGCGCTATCATCCGTAGCGTGCGTGCTTTTTGTGCTAATTACCGCCCACCGCGACTTTAGCTTGAGTTGGCGTGATGGATCATGGATGATGGGATGACGGGATGATGGGTGACCTCGGGATGGGATGATGGGATGATGGCGGTGGTGCAGCATGTGCCAGAAATCGCCATTATTGCTGCCACGCTACAGCTATGACCCAGAAAGACCCGTTGCTCATGGCTCTTATGGCCGTTAGGTGCAAAGGCCCGCACGATCTCGACTTTTAAAACTTTTCTCAAAGCACAATTGCGAAGCGAGGCGGATCCACCCAGCAAGCTTTCCTTGCTTTTGCCAGTTTTACTAGCAGTAGCGGTAACAGTAGTACTAGTGCAGCTAGCTTTGTCTCTCTTCTTGTCCCCGATACATGGTAGTAGTACTCTAGTACCCAGTGGCCGGTAGCCTCGCTAGACCGGCAGGCTCGCTACTACAAGCCAGCATCAGCTAGCCTGAGCTACTCTATACTCTATACTCTTAATTCTGTTGCAACCTTGGTCGGCAGCTCCCACTGCTCCCACAGCTTCCACAGCTCCCAAAGCTCCCACAGCTTCCACTCTTCCCAAAGCCCTTCATCTCATCGTCTCACCATCATCTCATCATCTCATCATCTCGTCCCGATGACCCGTTCGCTTATTTTTTGCCGCCTTCTGCCCTGGCTCTCCACGTTGTGGTCGTTGCTTTTTCCCTTGCTGAATTATTGGGTCAAAGCAATAGACGCAGACGCACGCAGACGCACATGGCGCTACTCAATACCTAATACCTTAACTTAACCATGTCGCCAATAGATACCTTAACTTTATCCAGCCAGCTACCTTACCCGCTGCTTCCTCCTTGCTTCTCTGCTGTTTCACCTTGTCCTTCCCATTCACATCCACATACACGCCGCCAGAGCTCCTCAGTGACCTCTACGCCAGCGTCTTGGCTGCTGGCCAAGGTTACTTTGTGCTCTCTACTCTACCCTGGCACTTCCTCCTTGTGCCTCATCGCCTGTGCAGACTCAAGATAGACAGCCAGCTATCCCCAGGGGCATGAGCTTCAGCACTGCATAGTGCATAGAGTTCTCGCCGTCGCTGCTTTCAAGACTTCCTCCTGCCTGCCTCAAAATGGCGACCACATTACTAGCTCATAGTGCTGTCGATCCTCCAAAAGACCTTGCACAATTCCAACTCTACGAATACCGGCGACTGGCCGCATCTACACCGTTCTTTGTCAACCACACTCCCCGCGATATTGCTCCTGCTTTCGAAAGCAAAGAGTTTGCAGAGCATGCCACAAGAATTATAGATCCTCCCTATCACCTCGACCTCAACCTGGGATCCGCGGGCGCAAACTATTGCTACTGGAGCGAGGACGACAGCAAGAAGAAAAGAGCACTGCAAGTGCATGTCGGCGCATCAACACATTCGAGGTCGGCTCCGACGAGTCCGATCATCGAGCGATCTGCTTTCCTCGAGCCGAGAGACCCTCAGTATACACATGATCCAACCACCGGTGAGGTAGCTCACTTTCTCAGAAAGACCGCGCCTGCTTCTGCGTTTCCAAAGTCGGATGCAGAGGACGATGCGCACAATAGACAGAATCCGGTGAAGAAAGTCAGGCGCGCGGTAAGGCAAACGGCAAGACGTGTGCTCGAGGTTGGGAATGAGCAATTGCCTTCTCAATGCCAGCTCCCGCATCTGCAAAGATCCCGCGCACTTAGCAAGGGGCAATCAGAACAGGCTGTAGAGAAGGTGACGAACAGCGGTAGGTCTTTGATGTTGAGCTCAAATTCGAGATCGAAGCTCACATCCCGTAGGCGCGAAATACTATCACATCGTTCCTGCCGCCGACCACACAGATGTCGACCAAAGCGATGCCGGCATCGCTAGAGTGGACTGGGCTCCCAAACATCGCGCCGCAAGAGTTGTGACATCAAGGAATCGCACAAGGTTGTCCAAACAACGTGAGGATAGAGGCCCATTAGACGGTGACAGCACAGACGTATACAGCACAGACGTATACAGCACAGACGTATACAGCACAGACGTATACGGCACAATGAGTGAGAGTGAGGGTCCTCCCTTCAGACAGCCCGAGAGCGGAGGTCTCCTCTTCAGACAGCTTCAATACCAGCCGGGAACTGCTCTGGGAGAGCCCAATGTGATGCCCTACATAAAAGCACGAAAGTTCTCCGCAGACAGTGCAATGAGTGCAGCACGTCACGGATCGGTTGACTCTCGCATGGCTGACAGCGAGCTCACCGACGGCGAGCAGGATCATATCAGGACAAGTGCATTCAGTGCACCTGCCACACTGCGAAAGACCTCTCAGTCCAGATATCCTTACAGACCGCGCACATCTGCGAGCTCTGGTCACGCTCAAGTACTCCGCCGGGCAAGTCGCCCAGTGTCGACGAACACCGAAACCGCGTCTCAGCAAGACAGACGAGGAAGTCAGGACGACAGATTCAAAGCAACTTTAGCATCATTCCCTGCCACGCCCTCGAATGCGCCGAAAAATCCTAGTGTAAACACCCGCCCGGAAGCACGCCCTGAGATACATGGCAGCAGAATCGTGGCTCACAACCTCAATGCTCGCCTTGACCGCACCCGGGCCCGCAAGCTACAGCACCTGCAGCAGGTTCGCAAAATGAGCGTCGAATCGGGTACTGGCAGCATAGAGTCCTCGGTCACTGCAGGCGTGCGAGAGCCGCTCATGGATGAGGACCTTGCGCAGAGAATGGTAGAAGGTCAGACGCCACTGAACAAGCCAGAGATATGTAACCACGGCTTCAGCATCTGCCCTCACGGATGCCGGCATGCTGAAACCGAACCTGCTCAAGCCGACATTCCCCATCACCTCCAGCCAGACCAGATAGCGTATCGCTCCACTCTTCCACTTCCACCTACACCAGATAATGTGAGCGAGCAGAATACGCATCCAGCGCTGCGACACTCGAACTTCTCCCCTGGGCTTCTGGCACAGAAGCGGTCGATGCCAGCACATACACGTTCCGCAGTTGAATCTACTGCTTCCTCTGCTTCCTCCACCCCCCGACCACGGGCAGTTTCATCTGCTGCTAAGACTTCCACGTTGCCCATCCTAGCTGAGCATGAGGCGCATTTAGGCGCACTACAACAAGATCCTGAATCCAGCGCCGCTACCATGTTGATCACTGCCTTCTTGCAACCCCTGCTACAAGCACAGACTTCTATATCGCT
>Ga0058698_10001218_pt1 | contig 12013 bp, 4 predicted proteins | sample AgamicAsSfe_FD_67288 | JGI IMG/M metagenome (GOLD analysis project Ga0058698, IMG submission 67288) | Agave microbial communities from Guanajuato, Mexico - As.Sf.e | ecosystem: Host-associated > Plants > Phyllosphere > Phylloplane/Leaf | place: Guanajuato, Mexico | collected 2012-05-30
TACCAGAACATAAGTATGAGCAGAATGCCTGCGGCACTCTCCCGGGGATTTGATCATACTGTCGTTCTGTGATCATGAAGGTTTGACGAAGAAAATGGATTATGAACATGATCACGAACATTGAAATAGAATTACGAAACATATAAACACTTTTACAATCCTGCCTCCAACTCCCAATCCCAACCAACCCAACCTCTGCGCCTATAAACCACATCGTCTTGAGTATATACAATCTACCTCTCCGCCACCTCCGCAAACCACTGTCTCAACGCCGTCGACAGCACACCCGGCAAATCCCTTACATCCTTCACCACCAGATAGTATCCAAACGGAAACGTATCCAGATACTTTGTCCTGACCACCTTGGCCGGCACTCCCTCCGCGCCCTGCACAAACTCGACCTTTTCCAGATCCACAATCGAGCTTTGCGTCTGCCCCTGCTTCGCCTTGGCCTTGCCCTGCACAGCGCCGCTCACATCGGCTGCAGCATCGACAATCACAAATACGATCATGATGCGCTCTTCCTGCGCTTGCAGCAGCAATCTCCGGATCCCCTCATGATCCTCACAGATGCCATCACTGATGATGAGTTCCAGCTGCCAGAGATCCGCGCCGCCGCCGCCACCACTAGCTTTCAGTCTTGCGTCCCGGAACAACTCGATGCTCTTCTCGACCAAGCGCCTCACATTCGTCCGTTCCTGCTTGAATCCAAACCGCGCCAGCACCTTCGCACCCGCATCGCCCGTTAGCGGCATCCCGAAATCATGCGCCACCTGCACCTCCTCTCCAAAACCCACCACCCCAATCTCGCCGACCTCCAGACTCGTCAGCGCCTTACTAACCAAGGCCAACGTGTCAAATGCCAGCTCTTTACTCCCATTCTCCGCCATACTGCTACTGTCGTCAATAGCAAGCATGACCTGATACGCGCGCTTGCTGGGCACGGAGCGGCGCATCCAGATCTTGTCGCGCTTGTACTGCGAGGCGATGTAGGGGATGATTCGTTTTATGTTGAGGCGCTTGCCCGTGCGGAAGTCGCCGCGGAGCTTGGTGGCGAGGGTTGGGGCGAGGATGAGGCGGAGGTGTTCGGTCAGGAGGAGGGAGAGCGGGAGGGTGCGGGATTCGTGGTGATTCCAGAGGGCGGCTGGGTCGATGGGGAGGTCGGATGGAGAGGGTGGTGCGCGGGTGAGGAGGGCGAGGGTGTCGAGGTCCTCTTCGAGGGTGTCGAGGTCGAAGGAGGGGTGGTTTTCGTTGTCGAGTGGAGGAGAAGGCTGGTCGATGGGCTCGTTGAGGTTGCGACGGTCGCCGACGAAGGTTCGTGGTTGAGATTCAGCTTGGGTGTCTGCACTAGCGGCAGCTGTGGGATCTGTGTTCTCCATGTCGATATCTTCATCAGCAGAAATCTCGTCCTCGTCTGCATTTTGCAGCCGTGTTTCGACGTCTTTGTCTTCTGCACGATCCTCAGTCTCGATTGCCATTTCCTCGTTGAGCGCTCGGGCCTGTTCTTTTGAACTGGCTCCGAGTGCTTGAGTGTCAGCTTCAGCATCCTCGTCTGGAACATGCTCGAAATCAGCGTCTGCCATGTCGATATCCTGAGGCGCCCTGTCGTCCTGCCTCTCGGTGCTCTGCTCCTGGATCTGCTTTTGCTGGCGATGCCACTTTTCGAGAATGTCTCCGAGCTTCTTCACGGTTTGACGATCCGTCGATTCCTGCGGTGCGCCCCCGTCTTCCGGTGGTGCTTGTTCGGCATTAGCTGCTCGGGACTGATCAGTTGCGCCAGACTTCTCTTCCCCAGTCTGTCTTCGAGCAGCACTAGCTGAAGCTGATTGTTCTTGCTGATTGTCCTCGACCTCCTCAGCGCGTGCATCTGCTTCAGTCGCCTCTTGTTCTTGCTGATCGGCGTTACTTTGATTAGCCTGTCCACCTCTGGCTTGACTATCCTGATCAGCCATATCTTGATCGTCACCTGCCTCGCCGTTGTCCATCATTTGATTTGCAAGATCTATGTCCTCGTCCTGTACAGATTCCTCCGGGTTTGGTTCAGCGTCGATGTTTTGTTGTTCAGCAGCTTGATCATCCTGCTCATCAGTCTCAGTTGGTTTGCTCTCATCAAGCTCATCAGGTCGAGCTTCCTCGTCTTCCTCTCCAGAACCATCAACGTCAGGCATATCTTCATCCATGCCTTCCTCGACCTCGAGGTCTTCACCTTTGTCGCCGTCCAATTTGAGTTCCTCTGGAAGCTCCAATCCTTCATCCTCCTTAACGTGCGGATCCATGGCAATATCTTCCTGGGCAGGCTCGTTATCGGAACCATCGTCAGACATTTCGTCATTCTCTTCGTTATCTTCTTGACCTTCGCCTTCTTCCTGCTCTCCCTTCTCTCCTTGTTTTTCTTCCTTCTTCTGGTCCTCCTTTCCTGCAGCTTGTTCGTCCTTGTCGATTTCGCCGGCCTGATTCTTACTTTCCTGCTCCTTGTTCGAATCATCGCCCGCTTTATCCCACATCTTCTCATCAACAGCAGAAGGTCCCAAGTCATCGACATCTCCCATATCTTCGTCCATGTCTTCTCCTTCTTCTCCTTCCTCCTGACCACCACCATCACCGCCATCACCCACACTGCCCTCTTCATTTGCATCATCTTCCTTTTCTTTATCATCCTGTTTGCCGTCGTCTTCCTCTTTCTCGCCTTTACTCTCGCCTGCATCCCCTTCGAGCTCATCCTGTATACTCACGGCATCGTCTTCATTCTCGATTTCAGCTCCGTCTTCCTTTTTGTTCTCCGGATCCTGCGCAAGATCATCCAGATCCTCATCATCGCCAATATCCTTGCTAATATCTTCAGCACCTTCGCCCTCGCCGAGACCCGTGCCTGATTCGAGCTTTTCTGTCTTGCCTTCCTGTGCTTCTGAGGCTTCGGCGGGCTTACAGAAGCCTTGACTTGATATGCGCATGAAAGATCTTGAGAGACGGTAGGCGAGGTTACACGTTGCAGTGTGAATCTCGAGGTATTGGCCAAGACTTTCACTGAGAGTGTCATGGTACTGCTGGAGGATGGGATGTGCCATAGTGAGCGATCCACAGACGAGACTTAAGCTTGAGTGACTTTCCCCATGTACACCGGCCGACCTTGCAACTGAAGTCAACGCTGCTTCAAGAGACCCCGAGATTGTCTCTACGTGGAAAGCCGCGAGTATTGATTGTCTGGCACGATCTTCCTGTAGCAACCAGTTCGAGTTCTCAGCAGATGGTGGTAGTTGGTGCATGGCACCGGCGACGTCTTGGATTGAGCCAAGGACTTGGTCAAGTAGGGCATAGTGTGCGAGTACGAAGTCAACCGGTGTCTGATGAGACGACTCGTGCTCATCTTGTGCGTGATCAGCGCTTGAGGTTGATTCGGAGATGATCCATTTGCTGATGTGCGCGAGAATAGCTCCAGTCTGCGGCCATCTGACAGACCAATCCTGTATATCTTGAGACAAGGCAGAGATCGTCTCTCGTTGACGACTCTGGAGGTCGGTATGAGTCTCGGTATGAAGACCGTTGGGCAATTGGGGCAGCGCTGCTAGCTCGGATTGGTAGGCCTCGAATGTGATAGCATGGATTTCCAGTGATCCACAAAGCTCGCTGAGATCAATCTGTCCTAACGCAGCTTGAGCTTGGAGTACGGAAATGCCACCACGAATAATGACTGAAAGCCACGGCGTATAGACGCGGACTTGGTTGAGATCAGCCTCAACTTCAGGAGGAGACAGCTCCGCCGTACAGCCTTTTCCAGACCAAATATTCTTGACCTGGGCTATTTGCGAGGCTAGATGCTGTTGCCATGAGGATGTCCTCTCAATACTAGTACGTTGCTTGGCTAGAATAGCAAGCAGGCTCTCGAGATAGCCAATACATCGCGACACTTCCGCTTGCGTCAAGTCCTCATTGTGTTCCATGTGCGAGGTCCTGACTTTAGGCATAGCATCCAGGAATCTTGAGAAGAGGTCTTGTGCTCTTGCTCCTGTCTCAGTCGAGATTATGGGCACGGACGACAACACTTTGGCTGTTGAGCCTTGTGTAGCGAGAACATCGACACTGACATTGCTCTTGAGTCCCATAGTACGAAGGTCTTTCAGCACGTCTGCGAACACTTTGCGTTTCCTCGCTGTCAGGTGTTTGACATTGGCGGTATTCTCTTCCGTCAGTATAGCTGGGGTGGCTTTCTGAAGCTGCTCAATTGAGACTTCCAACACCTCAATGAATGATACTAGGTGTTCCGAGCTATCGACTGTGTTGCTAGTCGCTGTCGTCTTTCGCTGCATCAGTGTCACAGTCGACTCCACATCGCAGAAGCGTTCAGGACGGCCTTCCCACAGCACTGAATCTTGGCGAATGAGTGCAACAGCAGTCGGTGCGAGCTGCACTGCCTCTATCTTTCTCGCTTCGAGGTGCGTAACAACATCAGGCAACGAGGCATTGTAGCCTTGAGCTACAATGGTTCCAGCAGGCTGACTGAGGAGCACACGATACTTCTTGATCACCCTGAAGAGCCTGCTGTGAGACTTCTTGGCGCTCTGCTTGAGTGCCTCGATGTTCCTGTCTCGCCAGCTTGCGAGCTGGATCGTGCTCCGAATGTCTTTCTCGAGCTTTTTGCGGCCATCTTCGATAGTCTTCTCGATCGATGGGACGAATCGATTGTAGTGGTAGATGAAGTTCTTCAAGGCGCTGCAGATTGCACTGAGATGCTGCTTCTCATTTGCTACGATGACCAATTGTGCTTGCAAGGATGCAAGGATCTTGAGTTTTGTGGCATATTGTCCCAAGGTTGATGCGGACATGAATGCTTCAAGGGACGCGAGGAGATCAGTTGCATGCTCGTTCATCTTTTCCGGTGTTAAGTCCAGCGTCAATGTACGCTGCACCACATTCTCATACGCCAGGAAGTACCATGATCGAGCATTGACTTCAGCCTTTTCTGTCTCCAGCTCAAGCATACGAGCCCAAGTTGAAAGCTCGAGCTGTCGCCAGCTGATAAGCAGATCGGTGGTCTCGTCCAGAATCGTCGATGCTGAGTACTCCTTGCTTGCCACAGTCTGCCATTCGGCAACTTGTTTATGCAGCTTCTCCACCTTCGTTAGGAACTTCATCACCGGCTCAACGTGTCTGAACGCAAGCAGCTCATCGCAGGTACTGAGGATATTGTGTAATGTTGCGTGCTCCGGCCATGCCTCAAGGATAGGACGAACAACACCACTAGTAGCCTCAACAAGCACAATAACTCTTTGAGCTTCTCGTATATTCGCATCAGTGTAGACATTGTAGTGCTTGGGAAGGGCCCCATCCTGTGCCACGATCTCTTGCTGCTGTCGTAACTTGAGCAGAATAGCCTGGAGGAATTGCTGTACCGGTGTCCTTTCGAATGCAGAACCATCACCAGCTACCTTACCCAAAATGTTTGCTGCCGAGTGCAACAACCTCGTAACACTCGGCGCTTCTGTGACAACCGGCTGAAAGATCTGCATATGTAGTCGGGCTATACTGGGAGTGACACTGTGCAAGTTCAGAGCTCGTTCCTGCTTCGTCACAGCTTCTTTGTCGCCATCGTCCTCATCGTAGGTGGGAAATAGACTACGCAATTCCTCTTCGTTAGCTTCTTCTTCGTCGTCATACGAGCCCTTATGCTCATATAGACTTGTGGCTGCAGCCGCATCTCTTTGCTCCTTACTGAGCTGTAGCTCCCATACGGAGAACAGGATCGAGAAGAACGTGGTAAGATTGCTCTGTGCGTCGTTGACCCACTGACTGGGATTCGTAAGACTGGCACGTAGCGCGAGTAGCTCCAAGTCGTGTAGAACAAGCTCAGGATCGCGATGCAGCTCCAAGGTGGGCGCTGTCTGAGCATAAGTGATTGGATCTTCGTGCATGAAAGGCGTGTGCGTAAGCACGCTTTGCACCTTCTTCTGGGCATCTGAGGTACCAGTCGGGCGTGGAAAAAACATCAGAACAAGTCCTAGCTTCAATATACTCACGAAACCGATGACGGGACGGACAATATCATCGTAAGCCTTGTGTCCGCTGTTTAGCCTTTTCAGTACGGCAAGCACGCTTTCAAGGTACTCCGAAGCTCTTTCAGCAGTCAATGAGTCTTCTTCAACATCATGAGCCACACGTTGAACTAAGTTCAAGATCGTGGTGAAATCGGCCTGTAATATCTCCAGCTGGGACTGAGCCGGTCGAGCAACGAAGGTGACGGCAGGCGGCGCGCCAAGGGCCAGGATTTCGTCCTGGACCAAGCGCGACCGTAAACTTGTCGACTGTGCTATGGTGAGCTGCGCCAGCTGGATGAGCCCGTCTAGCTTGTTCCTCAGCGACTCGAGCTGGGCATCGTGGAATTGTCTCTGAACCTGCGCCGGTAGGGAAGGATCGTATGGTCTATCAGGCACGTAAAGAAGGATGAGCGCAATGGCAGCCTTGATGACTGCCGTGGCACCATCCGAGGGGTTTTTGTCAACTATTGCAATTCGATTGTTCGAGGTCCGAATGAGGGGAAGGAGATATTGCTCGAGGACCCGACGAACAGGTTGTTCTGGTGCCACTTTCCAGTGCGGATTGAAAGCTTCACAGTGGATATCGTCAGAGCCCGGAGTGATACCGTTTGTGACAAGGATATCCTCATGCGCAAGAAGTACAGATTCCACTAGTGGCTGAAGCGCTTGCCATAGCACTGGCACTTGATCTCTGCACAGTTCTCGTGTATTTGCTGCGATCGTGCGGCCGAGATGGCCGAGCTCAGATCCTAGGAGAACATGATGCTTGAGGAAGACCTCACTGGAAATGGCACTATCATGTGTTAGTATAACGCAGGTGGTTTCCGGGCTCAGTACTTACAAGCTTTGTAACAGAATGCGAGGTAATGCACCATCCATAGCTATAGCTTCCTCTAAATTGCCAGAGAAGGACGTCAAGCGCTCGAGGTCAGTATGAGACATATCACGCTTCGAAGTTCGCCCAGCTAATAGTGCCAGTGTCGAATCTACGGTTGCACTAGATGACAGGTCTAGATACTGGCAGAGACCTTCGAAAGCTTTGTGGAAGAATGGACCATGTCGCTCCTCAAGCTCAGCTTCAGGCATGGTCGTCGTCCCTAGGACATCAGCAAATCCCTAGAATGGTTTAGAGAAAATCTTTCCATATCATAGTAACGCGGAGAAGTACCTTTTGTAGACTCTCTACATCGACCTCTTGACGACGTGCCAACGCAATAGCTTGCACAATCGAGGTGCGGACTGCGCTCAACTCTGCAACTGGAGCCTTCATGAGCCACACAACAGCGTCAAATTGCTCGGCAATTTGTTCGAGTTGCCAAAGCTTTTCGAGTCTCTGCATGGTTGGCATAACGGAGGGTCGACACAGATTCCAGATGAGTTCCATACTCAGTCCGCTTGTCATTTTCGTCTGAGCATGAAAGCCTTCGAACTGCTTCGAGATGTGCTTCATTACCTGAGTCGACGACTCGGAGTCAGCGGCACCTCGTTGCAGCATACGCTGACCGACGTTGAGGTACACTTGGAAGACTGCCTCATCAAGAGAGCTTTGAGAAACCAGTTGGAAAAGGTTCCACCAGAAAGTGATGACAGGGAGCAGTTTAGCAGTCGTTGCCTAGCTCTGTTAGCTCTAATGTGTGTATCTTGAGGGTTTCGCTGTACGTACCTTGTCCACACCAGCGTGAGTACTGCCTGACTTCACCCAATCAAGCAATGCTTTTACAACATTTGTAAGGAACGGTGCAACCCAAAAGGTCGAATCTTTTCTAGCACTTGGGATACGCGCAGATGCAAAAGACCTCTGCAATCGAGTCATCATCTCCGTGGTCTGCTGTCCCGTACGAGCGTGAGCGAGGACCAAGTGCATCTTGGTGACATCTTCCAAAGTTTCATACATCAGCGCGCATGCATAAGGGTCGGCAGACGTAGAGCTTCTAGCATTGTAGGCAACCAAAGGCTGATTGGAAAGTGTATGAATTGACTATATACAACGCCGATATCAGCGACATGAACTATTTCCAACAACAAGATCTCTCCTTGACTAACCTGTGTTGTACTGAAATCAGCAGACTCATGAAGTTGCTCGCGGATGCCTTCGTAGTACGATCGACTCACTAGCTGCCACGAACAGTGGAGTTCATCGGCGACCTGAGACTGTCTGATGACCTTATCCAGGACATCATAGACTGGTGCCTCGACCAAACCTTGCTGCAATTGCCTACCAAAGCTCTCGAGCAATGCCAGATCTTTGTGTGAAAGCATAGTCATACTTTGACGAAGGACCTCATGTACACTAGTCGAAGTAATGGGTAGATTGCTACACACATCGAGTACGGTATGGAAATTCTGCATGGTAGAGTTCAATCTCAAAGTCATGGCGCTGGGCGCTACCTCATGCGAAATTGGTGGCACAAATATTTCGACAGCACGATTCCGCATCGCGCGCGACACTTCACCGTACTGCGGGTCTAGCGTCATGAATATGCGGAAGTTCTGATGGGGCTTGATGATACGTGGCGTGCCATCCTCGGCAGGATGCTCATTGATAATTAGCGTGCCATTAGGCTCGAGCAAGGAATTCAATCTGTCAAGCACGGAAGAACTGCAAAGATTAGCATTATCCAATACTAACCAGCGACCTTGCTCAAGTGCTCGGACAAGAATGCCGTCGATCCACTCGAACTTGGCAGTGTCGACACCTCGAGGCAGACTCGCCAATTTGCTACATTCTCCGTGTAGGTGAAGCAAATCATTTGCAGTTTTCTGGTGGTTGAGCATGGCTAGCTGTGTCTGGATATGAGGTAGGTCAAGATCATCGCTTGCAGTGTCGCGTAATTCCTCGGACAAACCGATCAAGTGCGTTATGCGAGTTTGAGAAGGTGAGCGGTTGCCTAGTAGTATCGCAAGCTCACGTCTTACAGTACGGTGGAGCGCATCTGCAAAGGCCTGCAGACGTCTTGAGACGTCCGCCTGCTCGAAGCCTCCAACAAGATCCATGGCATCAATATCAGCGTTCATTGGGAACACTTCCAGATCTACGCCGAGCAGAGATGCCAACGATTTGAGCAAGTACGTCTTGCCTGATCCTGACGCGCCGACTAGAATGACTGGCCATTGCTGTTGGATAGAGATGAGAAGTGTTTCCATGAGTTCAAGTCTATCATGGAGATCGACTGAGTGCAGAGCGTCGATGCTCTGGAGGAACTCATCTCGTGAGGCTAAGCCCAAACCAACTTGCAAGGTGGAGCTCGTCAGGTTGGCGTAGCAGTCACGGTGTGTCAACACGTCAAAATGCTTGCTGAACAACTTCTGCACAGCTTGCTGATCGATGTCAATACGGAATCTTTGAGCGAAGAGATTGTCTAGGAAGTCCTGAGCAGAGCCGGCTGGCAGAATAGACTGATTTGACGTGCATAGGTGCAACCAGCGAAGGACATCACGGAGGTTGAATTCCCACGGTGCGCCACGAGTGCCAAACTTCTGCTCGACCGTAACATTTTGATCCAATTCCTGCATGAAAGAGACAAGCTGTTTGATTAGTTGAGTACCAGCACTCGGGTAGAGCTGGGCGCATATCAGCTGAAGGTCATCCTGTTTGAACACGTCAGCATAGACAACAGTAAATCGGTTCACAAACGATGCTGGGAGTCCCTTGCGTCCTCCACCTTGGTGATGAGGATTCTGAGCCGCGAACAATCGAAACTCTGGATGTCGGTGAAATGTCTGATCCAGCTCGGCGATGTAGACTTCTCCTCTATGATCGAGACAAGCGTTGAGACCCTCCAATACTGATTGTGACGCTAAGTTCATTTCATCCAGCAAGACCCAGTCTCCACGCTTCATTGCTGACAAGAACGGGGCATCTCTCCATGCAAAGTGGCCAGCTTCCGCCCCATCGACCGGCATGTCAGATCCAAATAAGTCCATCAGGTCAGTCTGTTCTGAAAGGTTGATTCGTGTTAGAGGAACACCAACAGCTTTGGCGATAGCAATGACAATGGACGTCTTGCCGACACCTGGATTACCCTCAAGTAGTATGGGCTTTGTGACTTGAAGTGCACGCAACACGCGCATTGTGTTGAGCTTGGTCGTTGGTGCTTGGAAATTGAAGGTGGAGTCATCTGTAGGAGTACCACGTCGCAGCACACGGAATGGGCCAAGTCCAATTGCAGCGTCCGTGTTTTCAAAAGTAATGTCCTCTCGATAGACTGGCACGATATCTTGACCTAAGAGCTCACTGAGCTTGTCCAGACATGCTGACCGTTCTTGCTCAATGCCTTTGCCAGTAACGGCAAGTAGAGCGGCTGGGTTCGCACCTAGGGTATCGATGTATACCATTGCTGCACCATGAACCACTGCCCGCAGCACGTCCGCGCCCTGCAAGTTGAGAAAACTGACAAAAGCCAGGATATCACGGATCGATATGGTCGAGGCCTTGAGATTGGTGTAGCGATCGTTGAACCACTTCGCAAAGTCTACAATGACCCGCGCTGTCGAGCTAGTATCATCCAGGAGCTTTCCTCGAACAATGTGCAGTACATCATCAACGTCTGAGAGCGGAGGCACCCAGATCTCCGTAAAACGATTACGCAAGGCTGGCGAGAGCTCCTTCTTGCCGAAGTCCCCGCCGGGGTTCATGGTTGCAAAGAATTGGAAGCCAGGCTGGGCTGTAACCAGTGAGTCTGCAGTTCCCTTCTCGGCAAGTAGTATTGATCGTTGTGGATCAAGCACACTGTTCATTCTTTCCAGCACAGAGTCATCTGCTAAGGATATCTCGTCGAGAAGATAGAAAGTTCCTTGTCGCATGGCTTGGATCAAACTACCGTCAGACCACTCGAACAGAGCCTTCCTCTTTGCGCGACTTGCAGCGATGCGCGCGGAAAGATCTGTTGGTAGTACTTCCGGACTGTTCTTGAAGGCGTCATCGTACTTCGCCAGTAACGCTTCCAGGTCAATCTCTGGTCCGCTTCTGGACATTGTGAGAAGTTGAAAAGCTGCAGCCAGGTCAGCCAGTAGAGACTCAATTATGCCAGCTCGGTTGCGTATTGGACGCTGAGCGCCTATGAGATCACCAGTCTCCGTGTTCTGGTGAGCATTGACGATGTGCAGCTGCTGCTTCAATGCCTTGGCAAGCATCTGGCATACTGTAGTCTTGCCGCAGCCAGTCTCGCCCACGAGTAAGATGGCTTCGTTGTGTCGTATAGCAGTAGACACTAGAACGTAGAGGCGACGCATCGCTTTCGTCCAGACGATCCCGTTGTCGGCGTGCTCATCATAGAGACCTATCTCAGGACAACGCGAAGCATTGTACAACAGGTCCTCGTTGATGGAGACTTTCACTCCTTTCCTGCTCATGACTTTCTCGATTGTCTGCTTGATCATGTCACGCTCCTCCTGCTTCCGCACCTTCTCCGCCAACAGCATGTAGCCATTGTATGCCAGCTCCTCAACGCTGTTGGCTCCTCGGAACGACCATCGAAAGAGGTCACGTAACGTTGCAAAACTGCTTTGCTCAAATAGACGTTGCTCTTGACGAAGAATTGACAGGCTCTTGTACACATCAACGATGAGGCCACACCAGGATTCTGGCAATTTACTGCGCCGTGCAAGAATGATGTTCAGCTCCTGCACAGGGATGTCGTCAAAGTGCAATTCTAGGAAACGGTTGCGGAATGCTCGCGACAACATCTTCCTCCCTCCATATGGTCCAGCAGGATTCTGTGTCGCAAAGAGCATAAAGTCAGGATGAGGACGAATGACTTCTTGCGTTTCAGGAATCAGAAGTTCGCGATTGTCGTCCAGGAGTCTGTTCAATGCTTCCAGGACATCCGTCGGTGCAAGATTTAGCTCATCAAGCACAACCCAATGCCCCGCACGTACAGCTTGAACAAGGACACCCTCCTGAAAGACGAGTTGACCATCACTTGTTGACATGTAACTCCCGAGATATTCCTGCAGGTCAGTATGCTCGTGGTTGTTGATGCGAA
>Ga0058698_10001219_pt1 | contig 12010 bp, 8 predicted proteins | sample AgamicAsSfe_FD_67288 | JGI IMG/M metagenome (GOLD analysis project Ga0058698, IMG submission 67288) | Agave microbial communities from Guanajuato, Mexico - As.Sf.e | ecosystem: Host-associated > Plants > Phyllosphere > Phylloplane/Leaf | place: Guanajuato, Mexico | collected 2012-05-30
GGCAGCAAGAAATTCCGCCCTCTCGTCAAAGAAGTCCAGCAGTTCCTCGCAGCCAACCCTTCAGAAACAGTTATCATTTCCGTCAAGCGCGAAGGCACCGGCGAATCGACCGACAAGCAGCTCGGCGAAATCCTCAAAGACCACTACACAAACCCCAAGCAATGGTTCACTGAGCCTCGCATCCCCACGCTCGGCGAAGTTCGCGGTCGCATCGTCCTCATGCGCCGCTTTGAGCTCTCCGGTCGCCTGAAGGGCGAATGGAACGGCACCGGCTGGTGTCTGAACGCCAACGACTGGGCCTACAACACCCCAAACCACATGGCCGGCGACATCTGCGTGCAGGACTTCTGCGAGGTTATGGAGAAAGAGAACATCGACAAGAAAATCCAGCTGTGCTGCGAGCACTTCGAGCGTGCCGGCGCCGTCAGGTGTCTCCCCGAGAACCCCGAAGCAGACAAGAAGGATAAACCCAAGCCACCGCCGTTCTACCTCAACTTCCTCAGCGCCAGCAACTTCTGGAACGTCGGCTGCTGGCCTGAGGCTATTGCCGCGAAGCTAAATCCCGCTTGCGTCGCGTACCTTGTGCAGAAGCACGAGATTGGCGATCGCGGCGTTAATGCTCCTGGCGAGGCATTTGATGGTGACGGCGGCGTCGGCATTGTTGTGTGCGACTGGGTGGGTCGCGACGACAACTGGGACCTTGTTAGGAGCATTGTCGCCATGAACGCGAGGTTGGGGCTGAGGTGGAAGTAGTGTGGGCTTATCGGGATCCATCGCTTGTTGAAGTTAGATGGCTAGATTATGAGATGGGGTTTAACGACATGACCTGTAATGAATTTTTGTTTGTACACGACAGTCGACTTCTGTGGTGCAAGTGGTCTCGTGGTACAGCGCAAAAGTGGCCGAAACAGCGCGCTTTGGCGTTACACGCTCCTCCGGCGGCACGAGCACGAAGCTTGACCTCATGCATCAACCCACGGGTACCACACCAATTGCCGCACCGAAAATCTTGACTTGGGAGATATCATGTAGCTACAGGTGTTTACTCCAGAGCATCAAGACCCTCGCCAAAAGTAGCCTCGCTTGGCGTAAGGCATCATCGCATATTGAGGCTGATGAATATAGACAGGTCACAACGCGGATCCTCCTCATCCTCAAAACATCCTACGCTCGCACGGCAGGTTGCAGGGGTTCGATATGATTTCCTGCACGCGCTCAGTGTCTGCATGTATTGGACATGGTTTGACGTCCGAAATGGGAAATGCCTGCATGCTTCACGTCGCGTCATGGCCGGTTCAGGTGGAACAGCGGCGGTGGCGAATCTGGCGACGCTCGATGGTCGTGGATTCTGCTGCGTATTGCAGGCGATAACATATTCGAAGAGAAAAGCCTGGAGTCTTGGACGCTCCTCATCTCAATCTTGCTCACTCAACTCCTCCGCTCCCCAAAGTTTACCATGGCGACCACAAGCTTCGATGACATGAGTTACTCACAGGACTTGAGTTCGCAAGACTTCCCAGGAGCGGCCCGACGAGGTCCGCGCCCTCTTCTTTTCGGATCCGGCAGTACTGGCAATGGTACGGGACTGAATGCTGGGTGCCTGCCCTTCAACCCCGGGCCAGAGTTCAAGATTCCACCGCAGAGACTTGAAGTCGAACCCTTCTTGTGGCGGTTGCACGACCAGCGCTCGGACGGCCACACGGGCAAAGAGTGGGCCAAGTCCAGAGATGCTAACAATAAAATGCACTCTTACCACACAGATGCCTTTGCGAGGAAAGACCGTGGCGAAGTGGCAAAAGCTCTTAGAAGACATCTGCGATGGGAAGGCGGTCATTTGGAAGAAGACAATTTCTGCTCATGGACGACCTCTCCGTTGTATGCCCTACAGTATGCGCCCTACAGGAAAGCCAGATTCCATGACCTCGAATATGAGGATATGAAACTTTGCGTCGTGAACACGAGGAAGCTCCCCAAAGGCGCTTTTATCAGGGACTTGACTTTGATGGAAGCTTTCTCTCAACATGAACCCTACCATAGACCCAAAAGAAATCTGGCTAGCTTGCACAATCTTCGTCGTGGACCTCACTACTTTGGCGAGTATCTTTCTCAGGGCGCTCTGAAAATCGAGGGATGTTGCGCTATGGTCTCCATAGAAGAGATAGTAGCGTGCGGGCTCTTTGACCTGAGAAGCGAATTCAGGCAAGCATTTCAGAATCCCAAAGACGAATGGGCCGATGCGGTTGTTGAACTTCGACGCATGTTCTGCCTCTTGAAGACTGAACGATCCCTGCTCGCAACCGATCGCGAACTCAACGCTGCATGGAGCATTGGCATGAGGTACGGACCAACCTGGCGATTGGACACCGCTCTCGCATTCCTTGCCCTGAAGCCGAGGCACGACAAGGATGTTAACATGATACGAAAGTTCGGACCCTGGTGCGATAGAGGCAAGTACTTTTGCTAATGCGTAACGACTGCAAGTCGAAGCTGACATGAAGCCGAAGGTCGTGAGGAGCTTCAACTATCACCCGAAGCGATGGAGAAAGGGCCATACCACTGTCCACCAGAGGTCAAGGAGTTCTACAGGTTGCGGCAGTGCGTGTACGACTATTCGAGCCTTCGATCCTCGTTGCGTAAGTGGCCGCTACAATCGTGGCACATCCTATGGGCTAAACCGTATCACAGGCATGCTCAAGCCAGCGGACGAGCAATCGAATAATTTTCTTCAACGGGCCAAAAGGACACAACGACGCATTGAAGGGCGGCCGCTTGTTTCGAGCAGTCCTTTGGAGTCAGCGGCTTAGATGTCTAGAGGTCTCGAGCAAGTACGGTCGGAACTTCTGAACAGGGTAGAATAGACACAGCAAGTTCATTTGGCACCCTAACTTCAAGTTGCCGTCCCAACAGGACTACGTAGGCACATGTACGCCTATCTTGCGTGGATGTATGAGATACATGTAGAGGGGCGTTCTTGACGTTCCTATCATAGATACACCAATGTGCTTGTGGGCTTCCAAGCGTCGATCGCTCGCACGACCGACCCATAACGTCGCTGCCCGAACAAAATCCAGGGCGACTAATCAGTGCAGCGCAAAGGATACACTGAACTGTAGAGATGGTACCTGACAAAAAAAAGAGGCAACACCTTCAGAACGCCCGAGCTGGCCGTCTAACGGGCGCACATGCAGGCCCAAGCGATTGGACAGCAGACCACCGAAGTAGTCTGCCGCTGACGCCCCAGCCGCATTATGCCCAACATAAAGGACTCGAACCTCCATGTCGGACACAGTGGCTTCCTTGTCGCTCGTGCTCGGATTTCTACCTGCGATCTGGATTAGACGACCAGTTAATGGCCGCTCACAGCAGCAACGCGACTCGACCGAATACTACATGCCTTCCATTCAACCCTGGCCCAAAGTTCAAAGCCTTACTGGAAAGGTATGGTCAGGTCGATCGCTATTTGTTCCGTCTCTCCGACAAGTATTCGAGGGCATCTACAGACAGGACTTGGGTTAAATCCAGAGATGCTCGACTCCTCAGGCCTAGCAGCAATAGCGACATTTTTGCGAGATACTCCTACAGTGATTCTGCCGAAGCTCTGAGACGACATCTATTCAACGAAGTGGTACCTCACATAGAGAAGAACTTCGTCTCGTGGAGTAGTTCTCTGTTGTCGCTACTCCAGCATGCATGTTGCATGATGCGACAAAAAGGAGTCTACAGCCCTACAGATACCTTTATCTGTGTTGTTGACACGACTAGACTACCGGACTGTGTGTTCGTGAGCGACTTGTTCTTAATCTCAGCATTCTCTCCATACGAGGTCTCCACCGCTGGCCCTTCGACATCAAGGAGAACTTTGCGTTACCTGCAATCCCTGCAACAGTCACCTATAGGACATCCTGAATACTCCGGGTCATACTGCTTTGGCCAATATCTCTCCCAGGGTGCATTGCACGTTGAAGGTCGCTGTAGTATGGTCCCACTAGCTGATATTATAGATGCTGGTCTTTATGCGCTCAGACCGGAACTCTCTGTTCCCACTCTCAGGAGCGAGATTGCGATGGTGAGCATCATCAAGCTTCGCGAAACCTTTTACGACGCAAGCCCTTTCTTTCCAGCAGAGGCGTTCGAGATCGAATCCGCACTGCGTGTTGGTGACAAGTACGGTCCGAGCTGGAAATTACCAATTGCCCTTGCATTTCTTGCCCTCAGGCCAAGGCCGGCTTGGGACGATGGTATAATCAAAGCTTTCCGCCAGTTCCACGGTAAGTGAAGACTCTCTGGTTCTTGATAATGAGCCGTAGCTGACGACGTGCAACCAAAGGCCACGTAACGGTCCAGCTCTCCCCTTCGAACACGAAACTGGTGTCGCCAGACACCTTGCCGGAAGTGAAGGAGTTCGACACCCAAAGACGATGCGTCTGTGAGGATGTTCTGCTACAAGCGGCCCTACGTGAGTTTCGTTGTTGCTCCAGACAATCCGAGCATATGACGTGCACTGACCACGGCGAAAGGCCATTGCGTGATGGCAAATAATGCGCTGAAGACCGCTCTTCAGCGGGTTGCACAGACAAAGTCAGTACGCATCGAAGACCTGCCGCGTATCGAGGATTCGTCACACTACAATGCTTTGGATGCTGTCACTCAGTCTGTGGAGAACCTCAGAAAGGAGTTGTCGAAGATAATGGAGAGAGAAAGCAGTGACTCTGATGATGATGATGACTCGCAAAATTGAACTCAGCTTCTAAAGAGCACCGTTGACTTCACAGGAGAGTCGAACACCATCACCACTAACACGGCGCTACGACACTGCAGAAGAACGCCTTGATTCAATGAACTGTTTAAAACATTAATTGTCGGCTCTATCTCTTCAAACGCTCTCCTCTATCAAAATCGAACCAGGATTACTAGAGCGTGACAACAACTTTCGCAGCAGAAACCCCTGCCATCAAACGATCAACACCCGCCTGGATGTGTTCCAAGCCCTTGCCTTGCACAAGCGGCTCCGGCGAAGGAACAAAAGTGCCACTCGTTAGAGCCTGCGGCAAGTAGTCCCCGTACACGGCCTTCCCAACACCGTTGTCCCTGAGAGTGATGCCGAAGATCTTGCTCAAGGTTATACCTTCAGGGAGATCGTCAACGCCACCCTTGGTACTGACCACAGCACCCTTGCCAGCCACTCTCTTCACTATCTCGACCGAAAGCTTCGCGGCTTCGAAGCCAATGCAGTCAAGCACGCCGGCAAAAGTCTTGCCTTCGAATGCTTTGACCAGATCATCGACGATGCTTTCGCTCTTGTAGTCGTACACTTCACTCGCGCCGAGTGACTTCACGTACTCGAAGTTTTTCGCAGACGCGGTAGCAATGACCTCGTAGCCCGCTGCCTTAGCAAGCTGTATGCCGTTGCAGCCGACACTCGAGGCACCTCCCCAGATCAGTATGGTCTTGCCTGTGGGCTTCCTCGCAGGTTCAGTAGGCAACTGCAAGCCAAGGAAAGGAGCTTCTTGGAATAGCCCGCAAGCCGCGGTAGAAAGACCTAGTGGAATCACAACTGCTTTCTCGAAGGAGAGATCATCGGGGATTCGGCTGACCATTCGCTCGTCCAAAACAGTCTGCGCCTGGAAGCCGGCGTCTTGGTGGCGTTTGGTTGCCGTAGCCATGGCGTGGCCAATGACACGGTCGCCTGTCTTGAAGGCTGTTACATTTGATCCGACGGCGATGACTTCGCCTGCAACGTCTTGGCCGAGGATGGTTGGGTATTGCAGGGGCAGCCATGCGAAGCGTTGAAGGCTGCCATCGATGGGGTTTATGGCGATGGCGCGGTTTTGGATGAGGATTTCATTTGAGCCTGGAGTCCAGGTTGGCGCTGACTTGAGCTCTAAAGGGTGAGCTTTGGCTGCAGTGAGGTATGCGGCCGTGTTCGTAGACATTGTGAGTGTTGGTGGTCGATGATTGTGTTGGGTGTGAATCTATTGGATCGAGTGGAGCGGGTATAGTGATAATGAGCTTTGAGTGAGTAATGCTTGTCAGCTGTGAAGATGCTTGAATGTGATGAGGATATTGCTTCGAGACATGGGTGAAGGTCTTATATACTACGGCCTGTGCTACTGTGCGACTATGCGTCACGTCAATATGGATCCTTCCACTAACGCCGGACTCGGGCGTTACTGGACTAGGTTCGCTTCACCTTGCGTTAGTTGGTATGTCCGACCAAAGTGTAGTAGTCTCTTTGCGGCAGGAGGAAGAGCTGCGTTGAGTGTGGTAGGATTGTGGCTTGCGTGGGTCGGCCAGTGTCCGAGCTGCTCGGCCGAGAGGCTCGTACGAGCTGTTTTGCGGCGATATCAGCATGGAAGCATCGGCATCGAAATGTCAATCTGTGGCGGAAGACATCGGAATATTCCAAGGCAGTCATCAGCTGGATCATAGTTTGGCCTTGCTAAAGTCATGGCGATATTCTATCACCATCAAGATTTCCGTTTTGGGCGATGTGCTGAGCCTGAGCTGAGCTCTTTGGCTCGACAGTCCTTTCGATCTCATGCACCTTAGCATGCAACATCGACTTGACAGACAGTAATTGCGATGAGTGTCAAGTTATTCTGTACAAGAATCGGGATATCAACATCATGTTTCGATGCATGAAGGCAGACAAGTGATTATTGAGATACTCTGGTCCAAACTGTTTCCGCAGTGGCTATGGTTATCTTAGTCTTGAACGAAAAGCGTATGTGTAGGTCTTCAGTCATGGCTATTTCTCAGTGTACAACATTGCGATTGTATACAGGGACAAATGTAAATGCGGGTTAATGGTACGATCTTCACATACTCTCTTCGTTATCTCTCCATACGCACGTATCTCGCATGGCAAGCCAAGTGACGTTTGTCCCTCTTCAAGCCCACCACGCTCCACAAACATCTCCAAACAAGCCCCACTACACTACCACTACGACGACTATGCGCGCAGCTTGCTCCTTGCAAGTGTCGCGCGGACTATGGGCCTCGACCGCACTCAAGCCCTGCTCGCCGCTCTCGCTGCCTTTGTCGCATGGGCTTTGCTAACAGACTGGCTGCCGAGTCTACGCTGGATACCACATGCTTTTGTCACTGGAGCCCTCACCGCCGTTGCTGGGGTACTTTTTGTGATCGCAACGACAAGCCGGGGCGTTGCGCAGGACCAGTCGCGAAAGAGAAAGGGGCATGTTGTGTGGAAGGATAAAGAGGTGTGGGAGGAAGAAAAGGCGGCGCTGAAGAGTCGCGTCGAGTACAGAAGGCCGGTCATATTTCCTGAAGCCAGGAAGTTCTCCAAAGCGGTGGACGGGCTGCTGGACCTGATCCTGAGAGACTTTGTAACAAGCTGGTATGGCGGGATCTCCAAGAGGCCGACATTTCAGAATGAGATTGACCGGTGCATTCGCTCGGTGCTCCTCACCGTTGCTGCGAGGCTGACGGGCGTCGACCTGGTCGAGCTGGGTGTTAGCAGAGTATTGCCGCTCGTCACAGCACATCTGAAGGAGTTCTACGAAGCCGAAAGAGTTGTCAGAGGAAAGGACTTGGGATTGAAGGTCACGGAAAGCGAAGAGCTGGACTTGGCCATCGCCGCAAAGTACAAGGGCGGCAAGGTACATCCTGCCGCAGCGATCGGATTCGCCGATACTGCTTTGAGCCAACAAAAACACCTAAGAGAACTGGTCACGAAGCTGCTACCACTGGTCCTGCCAGAGAACATGAAGACCAGCCCGGCGGTCACCGTTCTGGTGCAAGAGATAGTGGCTTGTGCTGTTCTGACACCTGTGCTCAACATGCTGGAGGACCCCGACTTCTGGAATCAAATGATTGTTAATATTGGAGGACCGATGCTGCACGATCGCAAGACAGTGCGGAAGCTACGAGCAGCACTGGATCAACACGCCCCCGCTTCTTCGATCAAGGCCAAGAAGTCGTCTCAATTCCCGAGACTGAGACCGTACGACAGCGAAAGACAATTCGAGCGATTCATCCGAGCGATCAGACATGTTGCCATCTTGTCCGAGGCACGTCGATTCAGGAGTGAAGTTGTGAGCCAATTGAGACGCGACGCGGCTGTGGAGAACCAGGATGCTGCATATCTACGACGACTAGAGACAGGAAAGCGATTGCTTGACCAGAAGATCTCGACACTAGCTGCAGCTAATGGAAAAACAAGGCCCAGTCTCTCAATACAGCCGCCCAACGATCAAGGCGCTGCTGCTAAGAAGCGACAGGCTTCACTTCGCGATCTGCTCTACGATGCCTCTGGACTCAGTTACTTCATGGAGTATATGGATCGCGTGAAGCTAATGCGTCTGGTACAGTTCTGGCTAGTGGTGGACGGCTTCCGTGATCCGCTGGAGACTGACACAGATGAGCCTCCTCCAGGAATTGCCGCGGATCCAGGACGACTTGACATCGGACAGATGTACGAAGGTTACCTTACGAAATCAGAGTTTCAGACGCCTCCTGCGACTCTTGAAGTGGTACGGAGATTCCTCAAGCTGGGTCCGAAGGCTTCTGCAGACGATTACATCTCAGCACGACGAGCTGTCCTATACACTCAATCGCAGGTCTACGAGCGCATGAAGAAGCAGCAATTTGAAGACTTCAAGCGTTCTGATTTGTACTACAAGTGGCTTGCGATCGATGACAATCCCGCACTATCAGCAGTACAGAACAAATTGACGGGATCGACGTTCTCGCCAGACAATGCACGTAATGCAAGCCGATCTCCGATCAGAGCACAGAGGCCACCACTTGCAATCAGCAGGGAACCAGAGCTTCGCCGGGCAGTACTATCAACAAGCGACTTGAAAAGTATCGCCAAGCCAGCATTATCACCACCTGATGCCAGAAGATCAATGGACGACTCGGGTGCTAGACCAGCTTTGTTCGACGATGATGTCGATGACGAACGAATGACACAGTCTATCACGAGCTTACGAAGTTATGATTCCGACAACGATATTGCACAACGTGCGCAAGAAGAAGCGAAAGCAGTGGATGCCATGCAGCTGGCACTTGATAACATTGTGGGAGACGACGACAAGGATTCTTTATTCTCGGATCCTCCTAGTCGACCTTCGTTGGAGATCAACGACAGGGTAAAGTTTGCTGAGCCAGTGCGTCCGCCTTTAGCAATGCAGCCATCAGGTAAGGGAAAGCCAAGCATCGCGTCTCTCGGTCTGGTGGGACAGCCCTCAAGTCGTGGTGTTTTTGTCGATGACCTCTTTGGCGACGAAGCAGACAAATTTGCCGAAGACGAGAAGGAGGACTCGGACGCTTTGGGCGGGAGTGATGAAGACCTTGTTCAGGAGGCTGCGCCTGGCGACCTGGGCCTTACGGAGGCCATCGGCGCACTCAACCAAGAAATTGAGCGTCTACAAGCCCAGAAAGGCATTGTCGATTCTCTCACCACAAAAGCTGAGTTGACAAATAACACGGCCGAGCTCAGGATTCTACGCAAATCAGAGCAGAGTCTGCAGCGCGAGATCAGACGTAAGGAGATGCAGAAACAGCAATACGTCGTGCAAGAGAGCGACAACAGTCTGTTCGGCCGGGCAGCAGTCACCATCAAATCAGTCATGGTCGGTCGTGAGGATGATGGTCACGAGTACGCGCTATACGTGATCGAGGTACGACGGCAAGCTGGCGAAAATCTGAAAGCGGCTACCTGGGCTGTCACAAGACGGTACAGCCAGTTCCATGAACTGCACAAGCGACTGCGTGCTAGATTCCCCGCGGTCAGAGAACTGGATTTCCCACGCAGACAAGCTCTTTTCACTCTCCAAAAGGAGTTCCTCAATCGTCGACGACAAACGCTCGAGAAGTATTTGCGCTCTTTGCTGCTTGTGCCGGCGATCTGTCGCAGTCGCGAACTTCGAGCTTTCCTGTCCCAAGCCGCTATCACGTCTAATGGTGACAACAACGGTCAAGATGATGCTCGGGACTTCGTCACAAGAATCTACAATTCCGTATCGGATGGCATGGAGGACTTCCTTGGAAACATTCCTGTACTAGACCAGCTCTCAGTCGCCGGGCAGAATTTGATCTCCGCCGCCACCTCGCAAATCAATGGCGATTCTGTCGACTCTCTCGACCCTGCCACCCAAGATCCCTCCACAGCTGCCGAAGCTGAAGCAGAACTCAATGCTTACGAGACCAAAGAGTTCGAGCCCTTCGTCAAGCCAATTTGCGACCTCTTTCTCGAGTTCTTCGAATTGTCCAAAGGTAACAGTTGGCTGCGTGGCCGTACTGTCGTGGTAGTGTTGCACCAACTACTTGGTGGCACCATTGAGCGGAAGGTCCACGATAGTGCGCGCAGCTACCTGGAAGACGACAAACTGGAAGGCTATGTGCAATCACTACAGAACGGCATGTGGCCAGATGGGAAGATGAAAGCAGCTTCTGTGCCTCGAACGCTCGCTGAGAAAGCACATACTAGAAGGGAAGCAGCTCTCGTGCTAGGCGCCCTGATTCCGGATCTTGCGGGAAGTGTTGTTGGGCGGTCAAATGCACAGGCTGCTAGTAGGAAGGTGGTGGCTATGCTGAACAATCGGCGATTGAAGTAAGTTACATGCTTCGACGAGAAGGAGGTCTGTTGCTAACATCGACACAGTACTCACATGGTCCTCACACTGATAGATACGCTCATTGGCACTGTGTTCCCGGAGATCATAGAGAAGTAATCATAATATCATGACATACTTGACTGCTTTATCCTGTGGTTTCAATAAAGTCGTATCGTGGCTCACTGAATACGGATCGGTATCACCAGATCGGGTACAGACCGAGTGGTCTATCCATAAAGATGTTAATCTCATAGTCATGGAGGCAGTCGTTAACACTTGTAAGTCCCTAGCAAATATTAATACAACCGCCTGGCATTTGTAAGTCGCATGCACGGCGGACCGGCTATATTCACCAGTGAGATGGTCCATTTGCGCTAATGTTTGGATATGACCCCGCTTTTGGCCTATTGTTTGTCGTCACGCCTTTCGATATACAACAATCAACATCTTGCATCATCAAGCTGATGTGTCAGCGATCACCACAGCAAGACTTAAAAGGCTCAAAACCCTTTGCAACAAACAGAATTTCCATCTAGTTGATCAATTACAATTCACTGAGCACACTTACACAGAACCGCCTGTGTCAGAATGGCGAGCTATACCATCAATGTCCCAGACTCCAAGCTCGAGGAGCTGAAGACCAAGCTCTCCGTGGCGACCTTCCCAGACGAGCTTTCTGGAGCTGCTTGGGACTACGGTGCGCCTTTGGCCGATGTGAAACGTCTGACAGCTTATTGGAAAGATGGATTTGACTGGCGTGCTCAAGAGACCAAGCTCAACCAGCTTCCGCAATTCCATCGCGGCATCAAGGTCGATAACTTTGAAGAGCTGGACATCCACTACATCCACCAACAATCTACCAGTGCAGATGCTATACCGCTCCTCTTCTGTCACGGCTGGCCTGGCAGCTACATCGAAGTGGCCAAAATGCTGCCGGCATTGCAACAAAGTGCCAACGGCGTGTCTTTTCACGTGGTCGCACCATCTCTGCCCAACTTTGGCTGGAGTGAAGGTCCCAAACGCACCGGCTTTGCTATACGCGAGTATGCCGAGACCTGTCACCGCTTGATGCTTTCCTTGGGCTACAAGGAATACGTGACACAAGGAGGTGACTGGGGCTTCTACGTCACCCGAGCCATGGGTCTTTTGCATCCAGAAGCAGTCAAGGCCAGTCACATCAACATGATCCGCGCGAGCGCACCGTCTTTCACATCTAACCCGCTGCTCGCCATCCAGCATGCTCTGCGACCCTATTCCGCACGCGACAAAGCAGGATTTGAGCGCACGAATAGGTTCACAGAAGAGGGGACTGGCTATCGCCTCCTGCAGTCAACGAAACCGCAGACCCTCGGATATGCACTGCACGACAGTCCGGTGGCATTACTGGCCTGGATTTACGAGAAGCTCCACGATTGGACCGACGATTACCC
>Ga0058698_10001221_pt1 | contig 12008 bp, 6 predicted proteins | sample AgamicAsSfe_FD_67288 | JGI IMG/M metagenome (GOLD analysis project Ga0058698, IMG submission 67288) | Agave microbial communities from Guanajuato, Mexico - As.Sf.e | ecosystem: Host-associated > Plants > Phyllosphere > Phylloplane/Leaf | place: Guanajuato, Mexico | collected 2012-05-30
CAATAATAATGCGCACTTTGGCTACGTTCACCACCTGAACAACAGTAAGACGCCGTACTGTACAGTATGCGAAACCATGGTATAATGGGATACTACGTATTACCTCAGATTTCAGGCTGGCCACCGCCAAGACTTTGGCATGCGCTGGGTCGCAGCTTGCTGCCTCAGGCACTCCGAGACGGCTGATGTACCACTGAGATAATACTACGTAGGCCGATCGCGAATGCCATCGTCTTGGTGCGGAATCCAGGCGTCCTAGCAGTCGGTTGTTACGTAGATCCGGACAGCGATGTTCGAAGGGGACGCTGGTGCCAGCCCGGGAGTGCAGTAGGACTGTAAGAGTCCACCGGTTCTGCAGTCGAAAGGTGGTGACTTGCTAGGACCGATTGAGCCTTGTGGCGTCCGGCTAGCTAGCGTAGCGTCCGCAGTAGTCCGTATACTTACTTAAGTCGCGCTCAAGTTGTCCTTTTAAAGGACAAGCGCTAGTAGACTTGCTAACTTCTTTATACGGCAGGTAGTAATGGTTTAGGTATAGAAGTAAAGCTCATTATAACGTCGTCTCGTCCCTTAGTCGCGTAGATAGCGCGTTGTAAGCGTATAGCAAGTTTACCCTATCTATACTACCTTATTCTTATTAGTAAATAGACCGTAGTTACTTAATTAGACTATATCTGTAAGAACCCCAGCTGCCACACTTTAGCCGTTGAACTACGTGACCCAAAAGGTACTATATCTGTCTGCTTAGTAAGCACATATACTCTTCTGACTGTCGCGCACGTGCATTTAGCACGTGATCCTGACAATATCTACTCAACCATAGTCTACTATAAAGCATAGTATAATAAGGCATACCTCTAAGTAGCGGCTAAGGAGCGTCTAGTTAGTATATATAGATAGATAAATAAGTTCTTGTTTGCTGTTCTATATCTTTCTATAGAGTAAGCAGCTTGCACTTGTTTATTAACTAGAAGGAAAAGCATTCTGCCTAAAAACCTTTCATGCTCTCTTATATCTTTAGATAGTTAGCTATTCTGCACCCTTTGGTCTGATTTCTTCTAGATAAACACAGTTACTCTAGAAATCCTTCCTCTTACTAGGTCCCTCTCTCCCCTTCCTCTGCTCCTCTTAGCTTGTCAATCCTTACAAGCCTTATTGTCTTCTCCTCTTTAGCTAGTAAGAACTAGTCTAATACTCCTTTCTGAATGAGCTATCTAGCCATTACTAGCAGGCCTCTTCTGGTCTGCGTCAGGTCTCCCTAGCTGCTAGAGCCTGCTGCTGCTAGTAGGGCTGCCCTGTCCTCTTGGTATAGGGCATAAGCTAGGTAGACATGCTTAGGTATCTGCATTTCCTAACTATATGCACATTCTAGAGGCATCCCTAGCACTCTCCTCTTGGTAATGTATGCCCTAAGTCTTATATGCTCTATTCTAAGGAGTGTGATCATTGTGCTCTTAGGTCTGGAGAGTCCCTAGTAGATTCCTAGTCTGAAGCTTCCTTCCAATGCAGTATTAGCTGCTAGCTAAGGTTTTGCCCTGCTGCACCTTGCTTGCCTTCTCTTCTCTTATACCTTGTCCTATTCTTCTCTTACCTACCCTACTTTGCCTATAGATTCTCTTGCTAGCTAGAGGGCCTTCTTGTCTGATTAGAGCCCTTAGTTAGGTTAGGGGAGGTTGTTTGGATAGCCTTCCCTCTCCTGCTAGTTCTGCTTGCTGCTTTCGAGCTATCCTTTTGCACCTATCCTAGATGTATTGGTTTACTACCTGGTCTCAGTGTATAGTTGCTGCTTGAACACCTTCTAGCTTTGCAATCTGCGAGCTGGATTGACCTGCAAGCGACCTGCCATGAAGCCTCCCTTTGGTTGTAGGTGAATATTCACATCTCGAAGGTATATTCACAGAAAGATTGGATAGACCACGACGTTGTGGCATTGTTTGTTGGTGGTCTAAAGAATAGCTATGAAGGCGCGTCAAAACGCAAGTTTGCGTTGCGCCAAGACTTTACCTATAGTACTGTAGCTATCTAGGTAGTACAAACCTAGTAGGCTAGTTCTAGCTGCCTGCAGTTCTCTTTAGTGCTGTTGCTATATGTTAGGATGTTAGAGTTATCTACAAAGCCTATTGCTAAGGTATAGCTAGATTCTAGAGTTAGGAGGAGGGTTAATGTAAAGAATAGGAACAGTATTAGGGAGAGGGTAGATCTTTATAGGATCCTTATTGTCTAGGGTCTAAGCTAGTCTAGGAAGGACCCTAGTCTTAGTCATGTAGTTCTCCCTTAGAGGAATAAGCTAAGGAAGTTAAGAATGCTATCTAGGTAGGCCTGCATTCTAATGTCATGGAGGAGCCTCTAGTAGAAGACATTATTGAAGGCTCTAGAAGTGTCTAGGCATAGCATAGCAGGAACAGAATTGCATTTAGTGAACTGAATACAACTAAGGCCGACGACTCCTTATTACGATTTCCTGTATTAGCTTAGACTTTTGCTGTAAAGAGCTAACGTTTGCTCCCTGCTTCGAGGGTTAGGCCTAGGACAAATCCTCCCCTACGCCTTCTATCCCTATTTGCTCCTTAAGCCTACTTTAACCTATAGCAGCAAATACTTAGTTATGTCTGTAGACCAACATACGCATCCGTCCTTTCGAGCTATGCAGATAGTATCTACCGTTGCTGCTATTGCATACTATCCCCTAGGCTATAAAACCCTTTGCGTTACTATACCTAGTCTCCTATTGTGTAGCCGACTATATCTCATAGGCTTGCTCGAGTTATACCCTTAGCTAGGTAGCGTAACTCTTACGTTTCTATCTACTAACTAATACAAAGCGTCTGTTCTTACCTATCCCTTCAAATCTCTAACCAACTACCCTTTGTATGATTGCAAAACCCGCTCCTCTGTACTTCCTCTTATACCCGCTCTTCTGTATCTCCGCTACACCTGCCTTCTCCGTATATTATGATTATGCACCGTTCTTTCTTCTACTCCCTCGCACTTCGACATGTTAGACTAGGCAGGCCAGTACGCTAAGCCGTACCTTTGGCAGTCCCTCCTATCTATACCGGATGCTTGCCGGGCCCGTATTGGTTTTGTAGTATTATTGTACCTAGTCCTTCTAACCCGCTAGCAAATACCAAAGTGTAACGTTGTTTTAGCCAGTACTAACCCCTTACTTAACAACGCATATGCTATAGCAACCCTGACGACTCGTAGTGGCCTTAATGACGCGTTAATTTAGCGGTAGTAACTTGTAGCAGTATATCGTCAAAATGCCTAGTAACAGGCCCCCTAGGTAACCTATCTACGTGCGTAGTAGCCTAATGCCCTTAGGTGAAAACTCTATATCCGTACCAGAGGTACCCTATTTGGCACCTAGGCCTTAATTCCGCTAATTCTCATAGCCCCTACTATGAAAAGAACTCGCTTCCAATATAATTAGGCGCTTGTTAGGTAGTTTTTATACCCGTTTTGCTAGTAGTCCTCTGTTTGCCAAGGCTACAATATCGTCTTGTTTAGCCTACGCTAGGGCAACGATAACTACGCCGCGCTATCGACGTTCTAGCTATATTCTCTCGGCTCTAGTCACAACGACTAGGTTTCTAGGCTGCACTACGTAGAGGTAGAAGACATTGCAGTCCTAATAGTATATATTATTGCCTATAACGAATAGCTAATAGCGGTCTTTATCCTCGTAAAGTCCGCAGAGACGCCATGCCATACTAGAGTCATAGAAGATCTTAAAGTCTTTAACTAGCATAAGGAATACTAGTATATCATATACTATAAGGCCGTTCGGAGCGTAGACTAATAATATTCAAGGCTATTACTACTATAGTACCTAGAGTACGTCTACTTCTTCAACTTATAGTCTTCTAGTACGTAAACCCTTGCTATACGCTATCGACAAACCTCTATACTACTCCGTTACCCTATACGCGGCTGATATACTGAGCGTAATCTTCTACCTTCTTATAGGTAAGGCTAGGCTACTAATTAATCGTTGAGGACTACTACTAATAGAGGTACTACATAGTATCGTTAAAGATGATTAAATACTATAGTAGATTCCGTTCTATAGCTAGAGTCTATAGGTACTAGCAATCTAGCAATAGTAGTCTTTAGTATATAAGGTATAATACCTTTATTAGATCCGCAACTTGACGGCCGTAATACTTAAGTATATCCTTGCCTAGTAGTAACGGAGTAATTACTCTTAGCTAGTTAAGTATAAACTAAGTCTATGTAATAAACACAGAAGGATAAGGGGGGAGATAACTACTTACTATTGGTCACACAAGACCAAGGCCGCTAGCGGCCAACACTGCGCTCACAAGAGTAAGCGAGTAGGCAAGTAAGCGTCAAGGTCACGTGACTACGCTGCTTGGCAAGATGCTTAGCGTAGGCTTGACTGCTTACGGGCGTAAGCAGGGTGAGCGCTACATGCTCACAATACTTACGACGGTAAGCATTGTAAGCGGCTATGAGTCTCCTTTGTATATAGTCGTGGAATTGTACCTTTATAGGAGCCTCGTACTTAAAACTTAGTATTGGATTTATCAGTCGCATTCAACGACCGCCTATACGTACCACACCTTACGTGATCCTACCTTATGCCACAGCTTCTTCCTTTAAGTCTTAGGCTATATTCCCTTACAGCCTAGTAGTAGTAAAACTCGTTGTTAACAATATTCTAAAGGTTCTACTCAAACGATACGATACTAATAGATAGCTATTTATTATCTTTACAGTAGTCCTAGTATATTAGCTCTAGTAGGCGTTCTTCTCATTTAGCTACGCACGCAAGTACCACTATTAATAGTATCTGTCGTCGTCGTTGCTAGCACGCAATATGCCGTCTACGGGTAATTACGATTGTAACGAATAGTGCGCAAAGGCGTTAATTATCTATATTGTCTTACCTATACTGAAACTACTTTACGCGTTAATGCGACTAACGCGATATTACTAAGACGACTATATATAGCCTAGTAGTAGCTATCGACGCAGCGCGCGCACGGTTTAGACCAGACCTTATCATACTAGCCGTAGCGCGCGCTATAGCGCGCAGGCCATACTACTCTCAGAAGTCACCACTTTTCGACTGCAAAACCGGTGGAGTGTAAGAGCAAAGGTTGTCACGCGTCGTGAGGAACGGGTGGCTGAGTCGCGCATGTACCAGTGGGTAACATGCATCGCACCTTCCTGAACGCGCTCAGAGTGAATGCTCGACGATGAACGTCACTATGCCCGCCTCTCATCAAACAACTGCCAGTCTGGCAATTGGAGCTGCGGCCGCCAGACACAGGTCACTGAGTTCAGCACCGGCTAGTACGTGGCGGCGAGGCCTTGCTCTCGGCAACGCTACTCTCAACAGATACTTAAATCCTGGGCGCGGTAGGTGTACGGGTAGACGATGTGCTTTCTGATCATACCCAAAATCATGGTCGGACCTCATGTCTCTATGTCGCACAAGATGCCATCGAATAACAAGCGGTACCCTTGAGGCAGAACACGGAACACGAACGTGCACCGCCAGCAACGCTGTGGATCTCGCCACGAACGCATAAACTGGCATCCTGATCACGCACCTCTCTTTGGCAGTATGTTTACTATCGCTAAATCAGTCCATGCCGTGATGGCTTGGATCGCCATGGCTGCATATCGCCAATCACGTCAGCAGGCAGAAGTTAAAGCGTCGAGATGATTGCGCACTCTGGGCATTCCTACTGATATGGGTCCCGAGATGCTCCTGTCACCACATACAACGCCCTCTTGGTCGAGCCATGTCGGACAGGAGGTCCTCGGTTACGAGTCGCCCAGGCTGCCCAGCCAAGACAGCGCTACGACGACGGGAGCGCAACAGCAGTACTTATCTTCCACGACTTCCTGTCTCGACCATGTGGTGACTGCTCTTGGAGCTCACCGTCGGCGTCTTCTCAGGACGCTTCGAGTGGTACAGTGACCGCAGCTTGATGGCTCAGGGACGGCGGCACAGAATGTGGTCGGCATATGAAATTCCCTTGAACATGGGGACAAACCTGTGGTGGTCTACGCGATGGACGGATCGATGTTCTATGGCGCAGTACACGTGGCTTGCTACTTGTCTCCTGCAATCACCAAGTACCTGCGTCCTGCGTCAAGTGTCACTGTCCACAACCTGTCTAGTTGTGTCTGACTGCTCAATGGTTCTTCTACCAGTTGGACGACTCGTGCTAATACTTGCTCAGGAACCGGACAGCCCGATCGCGCTCTGAAACAAGTGACGACTGAGTGTTCATGGGTGAGTAGGCCAAGCCCGGCGCCAATCGGCATGGTGCCACCATAGCTTCGTCCCGACTCTCGATAGCCTTAGCGGCGTTACGGCCGTATGCCGACAACCCGGATGGCTCATGGTCGGGCAACATTGTCTCCATAATTGTTTCACAATCTGCACGATAGCATTGAGGCCAATGGAAGCATCGGAGGATAGCCTGCTCCAACGCAACGTGAGCATGTCGAATGGCCGAGACATGGACGGTGGGTGGCCAGCATATAATGCCTCGTCGAGTCTCGCAGGTGGACTTCCCAGGCTCAACACTTGAGGCTCGACGTAGCAATGAGGCGTGTGGCCTTACAGCTTCCCAAGGTTTCCATCCAGGCAGAAGATCGAATGCGCGGAGCGCAGTCTCCTCCATCAGGCTGCGACGGCATGGCCTGCTCCTGGCAGGCATCCCATGTTGTTCACAAGACACCGCCGAAAGCGACAATCGCGAGCCCGGGACGAGAAGCTCGACAGCATGCGGACTTAAAGCTATACCCTGCTTTCGGCTTCGGCAAGATTGATCCGACTCCACAATGATCCGGATGAATGACTGTCAAGCTGATGAGCCATATCACTCCGGCCCAAGCTCCTGCCCTGCATGAGCACACTAGCGTGATCTCCAGAGCTGCATCCATGAACGCCTGGTCTGAGCTGCGTTGAGCCCTTCGAGTGAAGTGAACCGCCTTGGCCTACTCAGAAGAAGCGCCAATGTTGGTGTCGGTGCTCAGATGGTATTACACCAGGACTCAAAATGGCTGCGACCGGTGTATGTCTCCGTCACCGTCTGCTACTACAGATCCGCCCCGATCACGTTCATCTTCCGGCTCGAGTTTCTGTACCCAACGAGTCAACTTGGACCGAACAGAACACGCTAGGGTTCCCGGGCCATTGGGTCGCACAGTCATCTGCTCCTAGTGTATATATCAGGAGCTCGAGCTGTTTCCCCTCGTGACCGTGTATCAATCACCCGGGTCCGGGAAGAGCTTGTGACTCGAAAGGCTGACTATGCTAGGTTAGGTATCGGCTAGGTCTGCTCAAAGAGGCATAGGGTCGTTGAGAGGGGACTATATAACTTGGAGTCATGCTCACCCTTCATCCTGTTCCTTTCATCACACTCTCAGTCTCTCACTCTCGATGGACCAACCGACTCCGACACCACCGCAACCCACACGCCACAGGTTAGCCAAGCCGATCTCAATTTCAACATTGGATCACTTGCACTATATCTTGCCAAGTATTACTATCTACCTCGATAATGGACATGCTAGCCATGACAGACTATCAGAGTCTTCGAGACACTGACGTACCATCCTCTCAGACATATGATTCGGTGGCAGTACGGCACTGAACCAGACCCCAAACGGACATGGCACTTGACCCACGTGCCCACGGCAAAGGAAGGTGGTTATCAATTCGGGAAAACGCTGGCAAGGGAGTGTTGGTCCTGGGTCTCGCAAGAGCCCAATGCGTATGGAAAGTATGAGGAGCTTGGGAAGAGGAAGGTAATCCTGGTACTTCTACCTTCGAGACTGATCGGAAATGTTCGTTGCTGATCGTAAGTCTTACAGGTCACCGCGCTCTTCGACGCAGTCACGGGCATCTTCGATGTGTCTACGATCCCTAGAGGTGGTTGGGCTCAAGAGATGCTAGATTCCTTGCACCAGGCCCCGTCCTGGTGCGAAGCTGCAAAAGAGTACCTCGGAAGACGTGGAAGTATTGCTCCGAGGATGGTGCAGTGTTCAACATTGAGTCGAGATCAGTCCAGGGCGCGCCGACGAGTATAGGCCGCGGATCCTTTATCGTGGTATGGGGCCCGGACGTGTGGGCATTCAAGGAACTCAGGGAGCCCAATCCTGAAGGAACGGCATGGACACCTTGCGTCATGAAGAGAAAGGACAAGAAGGATAGAGGCTGTTACTTCACCTTGGAAGCTCTTAGGGTGTTCTGGGAAGAGACCAAGCTTGCTTCGTTCTCTGGGACAACCGTCTTAAGCGAGGAAGAGTTGGTACGCGAGTGGAAGGTCATGGGGAAATCGGATACCTCGCCTGTCTACGCTGATAGCGAACGTCGCACGAGCTCGCCAACACAAAGGCTTTTGGAAGGCGCCAGGAATCTGAAGGCAGACGTTAGTGAACGTGTACGTGGGTTTGTGGGTAGGAAGCAGTGATACGTTCGTCTGTGGAGAGATGGAGGAAAGGGGACAACCTGGTTATGCACTTGGAAGACAGGTAGGGTGGATCTCTTTGGGGAAACGTCGGAGGAGAGATTGAACGGACGCCATGAGGCCGAAACAGAATGGATGTGCCTAGTGATGACCGTTCATGCAACTATATGACAGAGCAAATGTCAGTCCTGGAGGTGACGCCTCGCACACGGATTGAAGCATTACGCAACTCTGAATAAGCATTCGGCTTTGCGCACAAATTGCACTGCAGTAGCTTCGTGGAACACATCTCTGCTTGGCCCACGACATCTCAGCCCGAGATGGAGGTCGCATAAATACACGTCGGCACCCTCCAATGGCACCACTCCCGTCGAGAAGATCGTGACGCGTACCACAACTACCATGGCCCTAACGGTGTATACCGCTATCGTCGTGTGCTTGGTGTCGGCAGTCTCTCTGCACGCCAAAGCAGACGAGACAAGCTTCTCGAGCCATTGCCCACAAGCAATCGACCTCCCCTCAAGCCCAACAAATACCTCCTTCTCCGCCCTACACTCGCTCTTCCAATCTGCCAGCGGACCTCAAGACCCAACAGCCATCGAAGCGATCAAGAATACACTAGCCCTCTACCCTTTCGCCATCGACAGCAAAGACTTCAGCGCTCTGTCCGAGGTCTTCACTCCAGATGCTGTGGCCAACTACTCTGCGCCACTCAACGTGCTCACACCACTTAGCACCATCGAGAGCGTCCTTGAGGCTAGCTTGGCACCAGTGGCAACGCAACATAGCTACGGCACTCAGTTTGTGCAGCTCTGCGGACCTTGCGCTGCTCGTACAGTGACATACTTCCGGGCAGCGCATTTCGGGGTTGGGGCGTACGAGGGCGAGGCGCTGTATGCTTACGGCCAGTATCGAGATGTCCTGGTTCTGGGAGAGCAGGGCTGGAGAATCAAGGAGAGGACGCTGGCGTACATGGTACGTATACCTCCCCCACGTGGTTTACTCGCAGTGCGCAGACTAACAATAGTGCCTGCAGGGTCCACTCATCGGTAATGCGTCAGTATTCAACCCTCAGTGATACGAAAGGTCAGGGTGAAGTAAAGCTGGGTGAGTATATGAAACGATCCGGGAGAGGAGGCGAACGGCGTTGACTTGGTTGTGAACGACAACGATGGGCTCGGAGATACGTTACGCTATCATCAGTATACTACATCCACCATAACCAACAAGACTCGTCTTCCTAAGGCGTGCCGACGTCAGTCCCAGAACCCAACAGGCTCCCAGTCAAGCCCTGCATCCTCCTACTCAGCAGATCCTCCGAGCTCGCAAGCCTTCTCAGCGCGCTTCTCGTAGCCTTCGGGCTTCTTCTGCCACTCACATAGGCCGCTCTCTGCTGCAGCTTCCGCAGTGAGTCTCTCCTGCGCTTGGTATTCGAGTCATCTGAAGGCCGCAACGGCGTCATCTCCAGCGGCTTATCCTCAGCTTCGCTGCTACTCTCGCCACGCTTTACGTCACCGTTAGTCAGGCTATAGTGCGGCGAGAAATAAGAGTCCCTTTCTTTCCGGGTCTCGGACGGGCTAGGCGCTTCACTCTGCATCGCGTGGCGATGATCAGCCTCGTAGAAGGCGTCCATCATCCAGCGCCGGCATTGATCGATGTAGTCCCATCCAGGCCAGTACACGGTGACGAATTGCAGGAAGCCGTGACTAACGCCGTCCAGAATCATTGTCTCCACGTGCTTCTTGTCGTCGAATGTAGCCAGTGAACCTATCAGACCTCTCTCTTGCCGCTCCTTGAACTTGCGCAATCGTGCCTGGCGCAGGCGACCGGCGAATAGCGTAGTATCGTCAAGAAGTGGGTCTTGCTCGCCACAGAGCATGTACACCTTCGGGAAGCAGTTCAAAACGTGTTCTGGTGCCAAGAGCGGAGAGAGGTGGTAATCGTGGGCGAAATCAGGTTTGTGCTGCTCACCAATGTAGAGCAGGATCATGGCACGCAGTAGCTCTGGCGGCAGGACACGATCGTGTAGTTGTGTGATGATGCTCGTCATCTTGACCTGCGTGCGAAGTACTCTGCGCTGTTTCGTGGCAGGTACTGGAGGAAGATCGTGGAGGTCCTTAACGCCGCTGCTCGTCTCCAGCGGTGATTCAATCAGGTCCTCAGGTTCTAGAACCTTGCTCTCTAGCCTCGGCGGCGATGCTTTCGGAGTATCATCATCGTCACTCGAGGCGTGCGGTGTCTTCGGCGTGAGCTTACGGTAGTCCTCGGTCTTCCGTTTCATATACTTGCGAGCATCGCCGCGGTACTCTGGCCTATTCAGCAGAGCCACATCTTCCGGTCGCATGAAGCTGCTGATGTCCATGTGTAGTGCCGGGTATATGAGAATTAGAGCCTCTGGCAGCGGGTACGATAGTTGCGGCTCGCGGTACCAGTCATCGAAGAAAGTGTTCGGCGATGTCTCCAGCAGCTTGACGACCAGTCCTGTGGCAAGGTTGCCGCCGGCACTGTCGCCACTGACGACGATCTTGGGCATGGTGTTCCCGGAGAGACCGATGCACTTGCCTCGAGTCTCGATGATCTGGCAGTACGCCTCGAAACATTCGTCAAGCGCGTATGGATATGGGTATTCCGGTGCTTTCTTGTAGTCCAGTGCAATCACAGGTAGTCCGCTCTTGCCCGCCCAAGCGAACAGCTTGTCGTCATGACATCTCGGATCCATGGCCACGAAGCCACCGCCAGGTACGTCAAGGATGACCTTGTCCTGGTGTTTGAGCGCTGTCTTCGGATCATCAACATCGAAGTAGGTCCAGAATGCGATCGGCTCGGTGTACTGGCTCCAATTTGGCCGCTGAATCATTGAGCGAACCGGCGGTCTGCTCATGCACCACCGTGGCCTGGTCAGCCAAGAGCTCCACTTGATGTATGGCGTCTTGCCCTTGTTCCAGGCCACACGCATGTGGTCGACGTCGCTGCCTCCTGCCCGGACTTTCCTCACGTACTCGTCCGCCTGCTCCGCGCAGACCAGATAGTACATTGTGATCGCGATACTCGCAATATCTCTTACGAACTTCGGCTTCAGCCACATCGCTTTCCAGAAGCCAGCATCGAGCGCCGTTGCTACCCATGTTGCTCTGAAGTAGCTCCGGTTGTACTTGCCAGCGAGAGGCTCGCGCGGTTCAAGACCGATCAGGCGCGAGAAGTTGCGCATCAGGTATATGTACAGCATGGTCAGCACCATTGTGTGCCATGGTGTGAGGCGCTTCTGGAAGAAGGCCGAGATCTTGCGGAAGCCAGGTGGGCCATGGCGGTCGCCCTTGTACAGGTAGAACGACCAGAGGAACGTCGCGAGGAAGATCTGGTACTTGCGCCAGCGGTGGGACGGTTTGCCGAGTGCGTGGTCTGCGTAGAAGTGTCAGCAATTGTTTGGACCGGGGATTGCGAAGTGGTTAAGCATACCTATCATGCTCACTCAATTGTCCGAATGCAGCTGTCGACAGCTGCATTCGGACAATTGAGTGAGCATGATAGGTATGCTTAACCACTTCGCAATCC
>Ga0058698_10001222_pt1 | contig 12001 bp, 9 predicted proteins | sample AgamicAsSfe_FD_67288 | JGI IMG/M metagenome (GOLD analysis project Ga0058698, IMG submission 67288) | Agave microbial communities from Guanajuato, Mexico - As.Sf.e | ecosystem: Host-associated > Plants > Phyllosphere > Phylloplane/Leaf | place: Guanajuato, Mexico | collected 2012-05-30
CCTGGGAGTCGTGTGTGACGAGAAAGCGCACATCCTGGACGCGGGCAAAGCGGCGTTGGGTAGCGCGGGGGTTGACGAGGGGCTGGCGCAGAGCATGGCGCAGCGTGGGGATGCGCAACGGCATGTTGGATGTACTGTGGACAAGTTTTGAGGCGGCGGTGGTACATGCGGCTTTTGCAATGGGGACGGAATGCACTAAAGAAGCGGGGCCCAAATGCAGGGACGGGAACGTTTACCTAGGCGGCATGGGCTGCTTTGTCTACTGCACTACGCTTCTGTAACGTTGTATCCTACCCGACATATCTACCCCATATCCACCCCATATCGTATACCCGTAGTCTCGTCTGCCCGCGCCCGTCATCCATGCAGAACCCGCCCTCGCTGCACACGACCCGTCGGCCCCTCTCCTCGTCGTCGCCCGAGACCTCGTCCTCGACGGGCTGCTGCTAGCGGGCATGGGTGCAGTTCACAGCAAGTCCAGCGATGCAGGCGACCTCTATCTGCGCGACCAGACTCGATGTAAGCTTCGACTTGCGCCTGTCCCTTGTCCCCCTCGACCATTGCCTCGGCCGCGCTCTGCTAACACGACCCCCCAGTCTCGGTGGCCTCGCTCAACATCACCAATGCCCGCAACCGCACGCTTCTCAACATCTCGCCCAATGCCTTCCCCGCCACCCGCTATGCTGCCAGGCGCGACTTTGGCGACGACAGCGTCGTCGAGTACATCCAGGACCCCGAGCCAGCCCACCACCAGGACGGCCCCCCAGCCTTCCTCCTGCGCCTGCCCAACGACGAGGAACTGACCTTCAACTTCACCTTCATCCTGCGCCAGCACCTCGCAGTTCCCACCAGCTACAGCGCCAGCACCGCCTCCCACGTCGCCCCCACCGGCCTGGTCGACACCAACATCAATGGCTTGACCTTTATCTTCGCCCCGAGCTCAAAGGACCTGGACAACCTCGTCACGCGCGAGTTCCACGCCAACCCCAACCTCCACAAGAACCCTCAGGTCGAGCTGGTCGGCGACTACTCCACCGGCGGCCATTCGTCGGTTCAGTTCCAGTGGTCGTGGAAATGGACGCCGCCCCGCACCCCAGAGTCGCGTGGTGGGGGCTGGCGCACAAGCTGCAGTGTGTGTATACCATCCCCTCTCTGTAGCCGCGCCTGCTGATATCCTCTAGTTTGTCGAGTATGACCAGCGCGCACACCGGCTCGAGACGCTGGCGAGCTTTACATTCTGGGTCCAGAGTCCGTATCCTCACCCCCGTTCCATCCCCAACATGCCCGCTGACCACTCCAGACACAGCGCGCCAGCTGCAGAGCCCAAAGTCGCCTTCACCGCGCCTTGAACTTGGCGTCCCTCCCCGACTGCGCGTGCCCTCGGCACAATCGATAGAGTCACGAGTGAGCGACTCCGCGGGCGAAGACCGCGAGTGGGACAACATACCCCCGAGATCGCCAATCTGTGAGCCCATTCCCGAGCATAGCCTGGGCCTCATACCAAGCCAGACGACCACTCTGTCAAGCGGGAGTGCGCCGGTGAAGCTCGACGTGTCGCGTCCGGGCGAGGATCTCAGTCAGACCGACGATGGGCCGCTATTCCGCGCCACGATGAAGTCGCTCGAACAGAAGACGGGCAACATGCGCACAAGATGGAAGAAGGTTCTCAAACGCGCCGAGTCAGCCATGGAAGCTCAAGTGGCATGCAACAATGCCATGGCCGACCTCATGGACGCACTCAGAGAAGCCTCGTCGTCCAATGCAAACGCAGTGCAGCCGGCTATTGATCACTACTTCGACAAGATTGCCAAGGAGATCCTGGGATACGAAAAGTCAAACACCACCAACATTCAAAAACTCATTATTGATCCCATATACAAGCTTTACAACATCGACATCAAGCAGGCCGAGACAAAGCGGAAAGACTTTGAGGAGGAGAGCAAGGACTACTACCAGTATCTGGGAAGATACCTTGGGCAACGACAGGACTCACTGAAAGAGAAGAAACGCGCAGAGACCGATTCCAAATACCAAGCAAAGAGGCGGAACTTCGAACTGAAGCGCTTCGACTACTCGTCCTTTATGCAGGATCTGCACGGGGGCCGGAAAGATCAAGAAGTCCTCTCCCATCTCACGCGATATGCCGATGCCCAGGCCAAGCGCTACCTAGAGACTGCAAAGAAGATCGAGACCATGTTGCCACATCTAGAGGCCCTGAGTTGCGAGGTGAAAGAAGCAGACAAGGAGTTTCAGATTCAGAGGACCGAAAGAGAGGAGAAGAGGCGAGCACTCGAGACGATCAAGAAGACTTTCGACGATGTGCCTGCGCCTTCGCTCACTTCTCCCGCGGCATCATCGAGTAGCGTACCCCGGACAATGTCAAGATCCGACCCAGAGCCGCCTCCTGGCCGCAAGGGTAGCCTTGTGCCCATGTTCCAGAGTACAGTCATGCCTCCTCAGACTATCTCATCTACAAGCATTCCCTCCTCAATAGCATTACCACAAAGCCCTGAGGCTACCAAAGCGACTCTAGCCATGGTGGCGTCACAGCCGGACAAGTTCAAAGGAATCAGAGACCTTGAAGAAAAGGATCCTGCTGCAATGGCCGAAGCTGGTTCAGGCGCACATCGCAAAGAAGGTCTTTTGTGGGCACTGAGCAGGCCTGGAAGCCATGTGGATCCCAAGGGCTTGAACAAGCAAGCCTGGCACAAGTGAGTACATTTTGTCGAAACTGAATGAACGATGCTGACAATGTCCAGATTCTGGATCGTGCTTGATCAGGGCAGACTCTCAGAGTATACCAACTGGAAGCAAAGTCTGGAGCTCCATATGGAGCCAATCGACCTTCGCATGGCTTCGGTAAGGGAAGCGCGTAACGCGGACCGTCGGTTTTGTTTCGAAGTCATCACCCCACAATACACTCGAGTGTATCAGGCAACCAACGAAGAAGACATGAAGTCATGGATCAGTGCAGTCAACAATGCTTTGCAGACAGCCGTTGAGGCAGCAGGAAAGCCCGACCGGCCATCAACCGACTCGCTGCCTGGACAAACACATCGCGACATCGCGTCAGTGCTTACCGGCAAGAGTCCATCAATGTCAAGCCATCGCAACACATACGGCTCCAAGGCACCCGCGCGACATGCTACAGTGGGCGATCGGCCTGGCGGTTACCGACGAGAAGAGACGTTTGGCGACGAAGGCAAGCTGCTCAAGCAAGTACGAGATGCGGATGCTGGCAACAAGATGTGCGCGGATTGCGGTACTGAGATCAAAGTTGATTGGGTTTCCATCAATCTCGGCATCATCATCTGTATTGAGTGCAGTGGTATCCATCGGTCACTAGGCACGCACATCACAAAGGTCCGCTCTTTAACGTTGGACGTTACGTCCTTTACTCCCGATATCATCGAGATACTGCTCAAGGTCGGCAACCGCATCAGCAATGCTATCTGGGAAGCAAGGCTAGACCCAGGGCTGAAGCCAGGGCCAATGTCGACAAGAGAGCAAAGGCTGCACTTCATCACGTCAAAGTATGCTGATCGGGCATTCGTGGCACCCATAACACCAAACATGTCACACTATGCAAATCCAGAGGAGACGCTGTTAGCGTCGGTTAAGAAAAACGACATCCAGAACGTACTCTACGCGCTGGCACTCCGAGCGAATGCCAATGCGCGCGATCGGTCACGAGGCACACACGCAGTATTTCTCGCGCTTGCAGCCGCCGACCCAGCATCGCCTTCAGCGACAGCATCACCTGCAAGCTCTCCAGGCTCAGCCACTCGCCCAGGCACAGCACAGCCTACCCGCAAAGCCTTCCCCGTCGCTGAGCTACTGTTGCAAAACGGCGCAGAATTACCGATGCTGCCTGCACCCATCCCGCTTGGGCACTCGGCACGAAGCTATCTTGACTTCAAGACAGAGCAACGTGCGGGCAAACGTCCAGCACCTATGGTGGGAAGTCAGCCCCCACCCAACGTAGAAAAACTGCCGTCCTTGCCGCCTATCATGGCAGGCAACGGCAGCTCTCCATCAGAACGGGCGCGTGAACGGGACGCACGACTGCAAAAGCGAGTCTCGGCAAGCGGAAGGTTGGTCAAAACCCCGAACATGGATTTGGGTGAAGGTAAGCGCGGCTCGTAGGGCTAGCTGATGCTTATTTGTTTTCTGTTCTTCTAGCGTATACCTTCCCTGGGCGGCGTGTGGACTTGTGCGATGGGCGTCAACGGGTTGAAGACGTTGCCATCGACGCGACGAGGAGATGAGTGCAATCTAGTCCAGGTTGGATGGAGGCGCAGTGCTGTTGGGAATGCGTGTATGTGTGGCCTTTGATGCATTGTACCATGTTCGCAGTGAACGGCGATTGGCTTGTTCTTCTGAGAGTCAGAGTTGACTCAGCGACCTTGGAGTCATATTTTTTGGCGTGCTGTGTGTATAGTGTAATGAGTAATGGCAGAGCATGAGAGTCACGACGTTGTGAGATGCAAAGGCTGTGAGCCGGAATAGCGGTCCTTAACGACCCCACTACCACTACCGTGTCTGTGCGCGAAACCAAAATTACTTTGAAAGTTATAACCGCACGCACCCCGCCGCCACAACTGCGAACGCACTCACTACCGCAATCATGGCGTCCGCATACTCGAACCTGCCCATGGACGGCGACGACGAATTCGACGAGAGCCAAATCGACTTTACCGACATCGAAGACCAGTTCCAGGTGCGGCTCGACGAGGGGCTCGATGCCTTTGTCGTGATCGATGGATTGCCCATAGTCCCCGAGGACAGCAAGGCCAAGCTCGTCAAGTTTGTGCTGAGGAAGCTGAACAGCGTGGGCAAGGTCAAGGACGACGGCGTGCACATGCCCGTCGGCGAGGCAGGCAAGACGGAAGGGTATGTTGCATCTGGCGCCGCGGGCAATGGCAGACTGGACCTAGGCTGACGGCATCACAGATATGCCTTTGTCGAATACAGCGCACCCGCAGAGGCGGTCGCGGCCGTCAAGCAGCTGAACGGAACTGCGCTCGACAAGAAACACACCATGGCTGTCAACAAGCTCACCGACATCGACCGCTACGGCAAGGAGGGCCGCATCGACGAGGAATACCACGCACCCGAGATCCCGCCATTTGAGCAGAAGGAGCACCTGAGGTGGTGGCTAGGCGACGCCGACAGCCGCGATCAGATGGCCATGTACCGCCAGGAGAAGGTTGGCGTGTTCTGGAACGAAAAGGAAGACCAGCCCGAGCAGGTTGTCGACCGCGAGAACTGGACCGAGTCCTTCATCCAGTGGTCGCCCCAGGGAACCTACCTCACCTCCATGCACGCCCAAGGTGTCCAGCTGTGGGGTGGCAAGGCATGGAGCAGGCAGAAGCGATTCGCCCATCCCGGCGTCAATCTCGTCGACTTCTCGCCCAGCGAAAAGTACCTCACCACCTGGTCCCACCGCCCACTCCAGGTCGACGAGAACCACCCGGTCCCATCGCTCTCGCTCGAGGAGGACGGCAAGAACTACATTATCTGGGACATCGCCACAGGCAAGCCCCTGCGCTCCTTTGCGACCATCGATGTACCCGGTGGCACCGACGCCGATGGTAACCCCGTCAAGAAGAAGCTGCAGTGGCCGACATTCAAGTGGTCTTCCGACGACAAGTATGTCGCACGTATGACCCAGGGCCAATCCATCTCCATCTACGAGCTGCCGCGCATGAACCTTCTCGACAAGACCTCGGTCAAGATCGAGGGCGTCATGGACTTTGAATGGGCTCCAGCAACACCCCGGAGAGAAGGTATCAAGACATACGAGCAGCTCTTCTGCTACTGGACACCCGAGCTCGGTAGCAATCCCGCCAAGGTCGGTCTCATGTCCGTTCCCTCAAAAGAGATTGTGCGCACGCGAAATCTGTTCAACGTCTCTGATGCGAAGCTGCACTGGCAATCCGAAGCTGCCTACGTCTGTGTCAAGGTCGACCGCCACTCCAAGTCCAAGAAGTCCCTCGCCACCAACCTGGAGATCTTCCGTGTCCGCGAAAAGGGTGTGCCTGTTGAAGTCGTCGATTCGATCAAGGACACTGTTATCAACTTTGCCTGGGAACCCAAGGGCAACCGCTTCGTGCTCATCACCACTGGCGAAGTCATTCAGGGCGCTGCTGTGGGTCCCAAGACTGCCGTCTCTTTCTTCGCCCCCGAGAAGCTCAAGGGCGGCGCACCTGGCAACTTCCGTCACATCCGAACCATTGACAAGAAGAACAGCAACGCCATCTACTGGTCACCCAAGGGACGATTCGTTGTTGTCGCCGCTCTCCAGTCTCAGCAGTCTTTTGAACTCGAGTTCTGGGACATGAGCTTCGACAGGCCCAAGGAGGAGTCTGAGAAGGGTGACAAGGAAGTTAACGCCAACCTGCAGCTCATGGATACAGCCGAGCACTACGGTGTAACCGACATTGAGTGGGACCCTACCGGCCGCTACGTCGCCACCGTTGCCAGTGCTTTCCGTCATCGCGTATGTATCTTTACCGTCACGTCCTTTTGCTTCTGCTAACACCCACTAGATGGAGAACGGTTATCACCTCTATGACTTCAAGGGTACACTCCTCCGCGAAGAAGCCATCGAAGGCTTCAAGCAGCTCCTCTGGCGCCCACGCCCCCCGACCCTTCTCTCTAAGGAGGAGCAGGCCGAAATTCGCAAGAACCTGCGCAACTACTCCAAGGTCTTTGATGAGCAAGACGTCGCCAAGAAGAGCTCCGCCAACAAGGCTGTGGTGGAAGCTCGTCGCGAGATGCTAGATGAGTGGCGCAGATGGCGCGAGGAGGTCACTGAGAGGTTGCGCGACGAAGGAGCCGACCTCGAGCTGGCAACCCTCAAGGGAGAGACGCCTGGTCAGGCGGATGATGGGCACCAGGAAGAGATTGAGGAGATTGTAGAGGAGATCATCGATGAGACCGAAGAGGTCGTGAATTAGGTAGTTGAATGAGTAGAGACGAGTATGATAGTAACTCGAATGAACTTGCTGGGAAATGATTTCCCGAACCATACAACCTATGACGAACAATGGCATACGATGATTCATCTCAACACGTTCTTTTTACAACAATCGTGAATGCAACAGCTCTTGCATCACTCATCCCTTATCGGAGAGAGAAAGGTTCAGACGGTCGATTTCATATGACACAACCACGCTCACTATGGCCCGGTGTGTCTTGGATTAATTCTTCCTCCTTCCTCCCAACTTCGCCTTGTAATGCTAGACCAAGTTAGCATTCCTTGCTCTTCACATCCGCTCGACCTACGCAGTTTTTGCTTCAACTTACCTCACAGCTGATTCTCAAACCCTCTTCCAAGCCGACTCGAGGTTTGTAACCCAACAACAATCTTGCTTTTGAAATACTGACATAGCGATCGCGACATCCGTCACTCACAATACCCCGACTAAGCACTCCTTCTGTCCCCGTCATCCAACTAACCCATTCAGCACAGTAACCCAAACACCACGTCAACCCTTCCGGAACTCTAACGTGGAACCTTGGAACATGACCGAATTCCTTCCATACTGCTAGACACAAGGCCCTCGCTGTGACAGGCTCGCCATTGGTAATGAACATGGCTTCACCAGCAGCAGTTTGCGAATTTAGCAGATTGCCGACGGCGAGGACATGTGCGTCTGCTACGTTTTCTATATAAACAAAATCTTGCAGGTTGGTTCCTGTGCCTAGGATGAAGGGCGTTTGGTACGCTGAGATACACGAGTGTATTGTGGGGATGCACACGGTGTCATTGCGGCCAAAGATGGGGGCCGAACGCAGAGCACAAGTCGCGAAGTCGTGCGTATTTGCGGAAAGAACAATGGATTCTGCGAGTGCCTACTACGAGTGAGTTTCTGCTTCTTCTTTTCCATTCCTTTCCAAAGTTTGGGTAGATGATTTTGAATGAGAGATGTTACGGTGGCTAGGAGGCAGTACTTCATGTGAGCGAAATGAATAGTTGAGAACTTCTGGTGTGAAAACTGGCATGAAACAAGGTGATTCAAGAGAGAACAGGCGCTTTCCAAGGAACAGTCAAGGGAAACACAACAAAAGAGGAAATCAGTTACCTTGCTCTGTCCGTAGCTCGTGTGCACACCACCTGTGGGCCAACGTTCATCTACGTTCCTGAAATCGCGATCCAATTCATCCAGAACAACAGTCACACTACTCGTGTACACAAAAGCCTTTGCACCACACTCCCTGCTTGCTTCAACAACATTCCTTGTTCCCTCGACGTTGATCTTGAAGATGGCGTCTTTGCCCCGCATGGAGTATCGCTTCGTGCCTAGAGGGAAGACACCCACTGTGTGAATGACGACAGCAGGTCGAGCTTCGGAAAAAACACTGGACAGAGAAGATGAGTCCATGATGTTGCAGCGGACATAGCGTACGCTATTGGTGAAGGTGTCGCTGCCAAGCGAGGGCGGATTGACGTCTATGACCGTGATGGAGTATCTCTTGCTGCGTAAGAGTGCGGAGACGATGGCAGTACCTAGGAATCCACAGCCGCCTGTCACCAGAACGCGGGTTGGATCCATTTCTTGACGTTTGAGGAATCCTCAGAGACGCTGTGTGTGGTGCAGATTAGTGTTGTTGACGTCGGACGCGTTTCTTTCTTTGAGCGCATTCCAGTCGATCTGTCTTAACAGCATGGAAGCATAGAGCTTCGTATTTGCAGTATCTGCAGCGGATCCACTCATACGACCGCGTACGGTTGTTGTTGGTAGGATGTGACGTCGGGTCTATGAGAGAGTAAGACATGACGAGGCGCGTGTCGCATCCAAGCATTGCCCAATGCTTTCCCGCTGGATGTCTCGCGCAAAAATGCACTTCCACGAGACATTTCAAGTAAGGAACTATGCATGTTCCGCACTAGAACCAAACAAGAATGAACTAGGTAGTGATTGTTGGACTGTATGAATTTGTGCAGGTTATCGCCTGAACCCGGTCCCATCGTTGGTGTCCGGGCAAATGATCTTGACTGCGGCGTAAATCAGCACAATTGGTATCCTCCAACTACGACACATAATATTTACCACAAAATATTTGAACTCCGGACAAACGAAACACTTGAGCACGTATGGTTTCGGTGTGAACACCAGATTTCTTAGTCTTTCGCCTAGATCATATCTTCATGGTGTTCCATCGCCGTCACGTTGAAGAAGGATATTGAAAATTCGAAAAAATTACCCGACGACCACCACCACGATGAAGGTTAACGAACACCAGGGTATATATCGCAAAAGTACCGCTCCATATTGTGATGCTGACTTTTTTCAGCTATCCTTACACCCCGCCTTCTTCTTGTTCCGTACAGTTCTCACCACGTCCCCACATACCACGAATGGATGCAAGATGAGGTATACCAAGAGCCCACCATACTTCGCACTGTTGGGATATTTCCCAGGACTGACTGGGACGCAGGAGTTGCAGAAGCTTACCGCATCCGAGCCACTGACGCTCCAGGAGGAGTACGCCATGCAAGCGTCGTGGCGTCAGGATGCAGATAAATTGACCTTTATTATCTGCACCTCACCGAACACGCCAACAGCACCATCGGATCTTTCCACTATGGTCAAGGTCTCTCCCGAAACGGAAGATGCACCCGACCGCATGGTAGGGGACGTGAACCTGTTCCTCTATCCGTGTGAGGAAGGTGATGACGTAGAGCAACAGGAAGGCTGTGGGACAGAGAAGGTGGACATGGTCGGCGAGTTGGAGATTATGATTGCTCGACCTAGCGCCCGAGGCAAGGGACTTGCGAAAGAAGCCCTGCAGGCATTCATCTGGTACATATCCACATCGTTACCGGCTATTCTGGAGGAGTACGCAAAAGGAACAAATGACACGGGCAAGCTGAAGTCTCTAAGCTACTTGAGGGTCAAGATTGACAAAGACAACACCCGGAGTATCAAGCTATTCAAATCGTTGTGCTTCAGTCAGGTCAGCGAGCCTAACTATTTCGGGGAAGTGGAACTGCGGTCTATGGATATACATGGTGGGATAGCGGATGCTACTGGGTTTGCAAGAAAACTATCCTACGGGGACTGAAAGACAAGCATGTCCAAAACAAGCGACATGAAGAGCACGGGACTGTATGTCACGAGGCAAAGAAATCTGATTGTTGGAAGTACCTGGCAATGTACACGATATAGAACACACGCTTCCGCTACCCGCTCTCCTGAACCGCGCAAATGCAAAACCACCCAATGTTTATTGGTTCGTCTTGCCAGAGTTGTTTGGCTTGGGGAGTTGGTCGAGGATGCTCTTGTTTTGTGGTGGCTGGTAGACAATCTTCCGTGTCTTTAGCGGTGCCCACTTGTACCTGTCGTGATTGTTAGTTTCGAGTTGTAATGGTGAGGTGCGGAGACTTGCCTCTTGACCCAAACACTGAGCGCGAACAGAACACTGGTGACAGCGAGAACCTTCCAGCCCATCTTCTTGCGGTCGTCCATCTCAGGCTCAGCGGTCCAGTTGAGGAACTCAACCACGTCCTTGGCCATCTGCGAGGTCGAAGCCTTGGTGCCATCATCGTACTCAACCAAGTCGTCGTACAGAACACGGGCCATGGCAATTCCGGTACCGGGGAAGTAGGGGTTGAAGTTGAGGCCTTCTTGGACAACGGCACCGGCAGGTGGCTCCTCGGGGTAACCAGTCAACAAGCTGAAGATGTAGTTGCAGCCGCCGTGGCGGGCCTTGACCATGAGCGATAGATCGGGGGGTAGAGCACCGTTGTTGGCAGCGCGGGCGGCCTCGTCGTTCTTGTAGGGGGCAGGCATGTAGTCGGAGAGCTTTCCGGGGCGCTTCTCAATCTCGCCCTGGTCGTTGGGCTCTGTGTCGTACTCGTTCTCCTCGGCGAGCGCCTTGGCCTCATCGACTGTCATGAACTTTCCGACGACGGCGCGGTAAGGCACACGGGAGATGGAGTGGCAGGAGGCGCAGACCTCACGGTAGACCTGGAAGCCACGGCGGAGACTGTGACAGATTAGGGGATGCGCATGTGCGGTAGGACGGGAAGGACGTACGCTCCATGGTCGAAGGTCTTGGACCACTTCTCGTGCTCCCACGGGTATTGAGTTGGGTGGAGACTGTAGAAGCATAGCGTCAGTACATGACTTGCGGTCGGATCATCTTTGGCGCACTCACCCTTCTTCGGCTGGGGTCATGGCATCAACCTGGCGTCCGTAGAGATGCCAGTACCAGGCAGTCGAACCAACGGCGAAGATGGTGGCGCCTGCGGGGAGGGCGTTGTTCTTCCATGCCGAGGCGGCGCCGTCGGCAGAGCTCGATGTCGAGGCAAAGCGCTGTATCACCCATTCCGTCAGCCAGATTATTCAATTGAGGCGGGACAAGCCCTTGTATTGCAGCCCGGCGAGAGATGGTGTCGATGAAGCTCGCGCGAGCTGTCGGGGTTTCTTGGGCCATGCGGGAGGCGTACCGGTTTGCTGGAGGCATTGCGGGCCGTGGCAGCGGCGGAGCGTGCCGTACGCAGTGCTGAGCGAGCCAACATGGTCATGTGAAGCTGGCTCGGAGCAGGAGGGAGACTGGATCAATGGGTTGTCGTTGTCGGCGGTGGTGATGCTGGGAGTAGGTGCGGGAGACACTGGCCGGATCATCAATTTCCACTAGCGCCTGCCTATTATGGTTGCTAACATAAGGCAGCTGCGATTGGCTGCTCCTTCCACCTTCGAATGGTCGCTCCTTCCACCTTCGGGTTTCTAGAATTTGAAACTTTAGAAGTACTCACAGCCTTATGCTTTATCCGTCCGGTTATTCTGGTCTCTTATTGAAACGTTAAAGCTCGTGGTTGGGGCAGATAGTATCGCGTGGCATCACCTTTATATACATATTTTAACTTCTTTCTTGTACATACGACCATAGGACACTGAAAATTAGGCTTCCCGTCCGCTCAGCCATATACAAGCAGTGTACCGGCGGATTAGTAGTTAGGTGGGTGACCACTAGCGAATCCCCGCTG
>Ga0058698_10001224_pt1 | contig 11981 bp, 15 predicted proteins | sample AgamicAsSfe_FD_67288 | JGI IMG/M metagenome (GOLD analysis project Ga0058698, IMG submission 67288) | Agave microbial communities from Guanajuato, Mexico - As.Sf.e | ecosystem: Host-associated > Plants > Phyllosphere > Phylloplane/Leaf | place: Guanajuato, Mexico | collected 2012-05-30
GCTGGAATTACATGTATTGACTCGAGGATCTTCCAAAACACGAAGGGCCGGCTTCGAGAACAGTCACAGTCACACTGAAATCATCTGTCAACCTGTTGACAACGACTAGATCAGAAGTTCCGCCGCCAATAATGGTGGATTCGACAATCTCAGTAGAGTTTGTCATGATGAGAGAAGGGACCGAACCCAGGGCTTGAGCTGTGTGAATTCGTGAGGAGTGAGTTGAAGAGATACGCTAGTGGCAGGACAGTATTTCATTGACGTGTTGAGAGCAGACCGAAGATAGGATGAGGTCTGTTTTGAGCACACAAATTTATGAAAGTGATAGAAACGAGTTTGGACTTATAGTCCTCGCCATCATAAGCCTCACCATACCAGTCTTCCTATCCGGACGTGCCACGTCCACAGCGCACGACCTGCCTGGGGAGGTCACAGGAATATAGAACACCGCTCCTTCAATAATGTTTCAGTTCGGTAGCCGCCCACGCGGCGGGAAGGAGGAGGTGCGTGTTGATACTGTACTCAAAGCTCGTTGCAACATAGCATGAGGGTGTAGCAGTATGATTAGGTTCACGAGGAATGGACATAGCCTGGAAAGGTTGCACGATTCTGCGGGGATTGATGTTGCAGTAGTATAGCTCGATGATATAGCTCTAGCTCCATAGTATAGCTCGATGATAAATAGGCTAGCTCAATAGTATAGCTCAATAGTATAGCTCAATAGTATAGCTCAATAGTATAGCTCAATAGTATAGCTCACTCCGCCTCATCCCCTCCGTCTCTCATTCGCATCACATAAAAGTACATTAATCGCACACTCGTACACATAGATCGTCCCATGAGCAAATCCAGCTCTTGCTCCCTGACGTTTCGTCTTCATCTTCCCTCAAGCTCGTACAGATGGTACATCAACCTTCCAGATAGGTCGCAATAGCCTCAATGTAGTAATACAGATCTCACACCACTGGGTGCACCATGCCGGAAGCTCTTTAGACCGGTCCGCAGGCAGACGGCCTGACGAACGCAATGCGGGACGTGAGGTGTACTCACGCATGCTTGCGAACCTCTGTCCCGGAAGCATGAGCCAAGGCAGAGCAGCCAAGCAAGTCCAAGCAAGTCCAAGCGGATCGAAGCGAAGTTGAGCCCGCAGGATCAGCATGGGATATCGTCTTGTGCCGCAGGGTACGACCCGAACCTGCAATTCGGCAAGCTGCACTATTCCGAAGCATTCCAGTCCAGCTCGACATGCTCAGCAGAGCTGCAGCGTAGTGGTTGTAAGAAGAAGGGAAGAAGCAATGGAGTCAACATCCATTGCAAAGTAGAATCAAACAAGTCTTCGAATGCGAACGCAAAAGCAGTCTTTGCAAGTAGCAAAGTCATCTCCACACTCTCATCACCTCCACACCTCACCAGCCTCCTGCCCTGTCGCGCTGGCAGCAGCTGCCCAGGGATCGTCATATCTCGTCGCCAACGCACTCTCATCATATGGTGGTGTTGGGAAGGGATGGTTGCCATTCTGCACAGGTCGCTGACGGATGTCGATTGGCTTCGACCAGTCATTGAAGCCGTTGCTATTGGAATCATGGCGTGTCGATGTCGATGGCGATGGCGTCGGGTACGGTCCCTTGGCCGCCAGGCCCATTGTGCTTGCCGACCCACGTAGGTTCGGGCGACTTGTCCGCCGAGGAACGCCGGAAGGGTAATATTCAGGCGAGTACTGGCTGCGTTGTTGCTCGAGCTTCGCCATAGCGGCCGCAGCAGAGCCGAGAGCGTGGTCGAGTGGTGGCAGTGATTCTTGGGGGTGCTCGTTTGTCGCTCGACGTCGTTGGGAGAACCAGCCTGGACGTTGCATGGCACGTTGATTGGCGCGAAGTGAGGACGCAGCAGAGCCGAGGCGGAGTGGTGAGACTTGGCCTTGGCTTTGTTGTTGTTGTTGTTGGTATTGTGGTTGTTCGTCACTGCCGAGTGAATTCGACTGATGCCGTTTAAGATCTGCCGAAGTGAGAGTCTGATATTGTGTCGTCTGTATTGGGCTAACTTTTGTTGGTGAAAGACGATACTGGATGTTGCGCAAAGCGTTGTCGATATCACCAAAATCGGTCGTCGACGTTGGTGCCATCGCAGTTTGAAGGCTGGGCAGCATTGATTGAGGTGTAGGATGCCACGTTGCATGTCCAAAGTCTCCAGCTTCCAGGTCGTCATCTCGTGGCGTGGCTGGCATTCCAGGCTTGCCCGACCACCGACGAGTGCGTTTCCTCAGATGCGAGAAGAAGCCGTCCTTTTGTGTCGCCGAAGGGGACACCAGATTTCGCCGACTTCTCCTACCATTCAAGACACGTTCTGCTTCATGCCGGTGTAGGTCAGATGTACTCGTTCGTTGTGACAACATAGACAGCTGTCTCGTGAGTGTTGCAGTCGGTTCTTCCCTTGCCGGGCTGTTGAAGCTCTCCTGAGCTTGAGCATGAACAGCAATCGGGACAGGTGAAATAGGTTTGATAGCAGGCAAGAAGGGCATTGGTGCGCCATATTGGCTCGCTCCGATCGACCATGTTGCTCTTTTGACAGCTGCAGGTCGACTATCTGCGGGAGGTTGAACAGCAGGCTCTGGCTTTGGTGGTGATTGTCGGACTGGACTCTCTGCGCGAAGCACAGGTTGGTGTTGTATGGCTGGTGCATGGTCCTTCGCATTGAGTGACTTCCTGAACCAGGATGATGTCCTAGATGTGAGTGTGTGGTTCGAGTCTCGCGGATCTTGTGGCATTTCGTGGTCAGGTGTCTTCCTCCCCAGCATACGAGAAGAGGCTGCTGATTTTGGTCGTACAGGATCCAAGGCGTCGGCAAAGTACTGGTGATGCATCGCATCCGTAGCTGTAGGTCGCTGATCTGGGTCCCAGGCCAAGCACCAAGTTATGAAGTCGCACAACTCTGCAGGCCATTCTGGTGCAGGCAGAAACTCGTCGATCGTGTGAGGAGCCATCTACATTTTGGTTAGGTTTGGGTTCCTCTGCTTGAGATGATACCAAGTCTTCTTACCTTGGGAAATGTGAAGCCCAGCTTTGATGCCAGCTTCACTCCCTGCTTCCATGGCCCACCACCAACCTTACTACCACCATGTTTGCTGACCCAGTTTCCAGGACTGCCCATGATTTCGCACACACGCCACACTTGGTCCACTTCGTTGCTTCCAGGGAAGAGTGGCTTGAGCAATGCGACTTCTACCGCCATAGCTCCAATGGCCCACAAGTCGACTGGAGCAGAGTACTCGCCGGCCCGCAGAAGGACCTCAGGTGCTCGGTACCATCGGGTGGAAACATAGGTCGTGTATGGCGTTGGTGAATGCATCTCTCGTGCAAGGCCAAAGTCTGCAATCTTGACCAGATACTGTTGTGGCGATGCTGATGACATGGCCGCCGTATCTCTCACAATCTGAGAATACCGCTTGAGCGTGCTTCCCATGTCGTCACGCGCTTGCACAGTCACTAGAATGTTTTCCGGCTTGATGTCACGATGGAAGAAGTTGTTCTGGTGAATATGCTCGAGACCGGACAGGATCTGGAAAAGTATGCTTTTGACTGTGGTGTTGTCTAGTCGTTTCGTCTCCCGCGTCTTGATGAGTTGGTAAAGATTGCCGTCCATGAACTCCATTGCAATATGAAGCTTCTTGCTGAGTGGATCCAGAAATATGTCCAATGCTGGGACAAGATGCGGATGAGGTGGAAGTGTTCGCAAGAAGACGATTTCCCGAAGAGCCAAGCACGGTTGGAACGATTCGAATGTCTTTTTCATTGTTTTGACGGCAACCTGGGAGCTGTCAGCAAGATGACGCGGGCTCACTTCACAGCTTAACCTACCAGAGTGCCACGCTTTGCGATGTGAGCGCCTGCGCCACGGACGCGAGCCAGCGCGACTGTGCCAAAGCTGCCATCTCCAATATCTTTCAGAACTTCGAACTTGTCCTGTAAACAAGCTGCCTTGTGAGAATTAGTATGCGCCCAGCCGCGGTGAGGTGCGCTATGTCCGAGTGTCATGGTTATTGATAGAGCGAAGTATGATTTAGATGTAGCTTTTTATGCTGAAGAGGTTGACTTGTGAAGCATTGGCTTATCCTGTTAAGAAGGACTCTTACGTCCTGGGCCTTCTGGCCGCGCAGGCGAGACGCGCCGGTGTTTGCTTGATAGAGTCACGCTGTTATGTTTGACAATCTTGCAAATCTTGCGCGGTATTGATGGCAATTGGCGAGTGTAGTGGTTGCAGGACGAAACGAACGTGGGTCGATGGCTTAAACTTGTTTGTAAGGTTGTAGCATTCAGGGAGAAGAGACAAGATCTTTGTATGGCGCGTTTCGTGTTTTGGCTTTCTTGAACGTGAGTATCCAGGTTGAGGTTTAGCTGAGATGTGCGCGACGGTATGGTAGAGGCAAGGTACGAAGCGGTTTGATGATCACTCTGCGAAGAGCGACAGATTATGGAGTCGAAGATGTCGTGCTGAGAGCGCTTTTGGATAACTGTCCGAAACTCTGAGGTTGCTGAGCTTTGATCGACTTGGATACGAGAGCGGAGATTGAGGTGAATGGGTGGTCAATGGGTGGGTCGATCGGTATTGCTCGGAATGCGGTTTTGCAAACTCTCGCGTCGTGGATTGGATGGATATGAATGTGGACTGGAGTTGCGCACACTCTCGAGTGGTGGTGACGATGATGGTGGAAGCAAGAGTCGAGAGAAAGTAGAGTGTATGCGACGACGAGCGGACCACAGGAGTATCGGAGCTGACGGCTTACGCTAACTATAAGGTAATCACTGATCCTGATCCAGGTCAGGGGAAGAAACTCTCCTTGGCACCCATCACATCACCATCACCAAGCTGTCGGGAGCATAGACATAGACACCCTACAGAACATACATCAGATTACCAACTACAGTACTCGTACTCTTCTTACTTTCGCATCTAGCCTCTTATCATTTGCGTTTCTCTTCATACATGCAATTGACTTCTCTGTGTACCACTTCGCTTTGCATACTCTTGGCTGCGTGGCTGCTTCCACCTCTGCCGTGCATCGCCCTGCCTCGCATGTATACATACATGGCTACGCACTAATGCAGCCCGTCCTGATCTACCACTCTAACTTCGTGGGGATACCAGTTCGCCCTGCTCGTCACACGCTTTAGCTGCCGTCACTCCGCTGCAGTAGTGCCTGCTAGTCAACTTCCAGGTGATCCATGTCATTCGATGCACATCTTGTATGACCTTGCATCCGAGAAGAGTGCCATGCCTCGCTGGAAAGCTGACAAGGGCGTGCGCAGCAGACCTAGAGTGACTTCTCCGACTCACGCAAGCCGTTGTTCCCGTGGCCGTTTGTCATCGTCAGCTGCGTCTACTGTGTTTCCTTTTTAGAGCTGAACATCGCCCATTTTCCAGTGTCGGTTTCTAACAGCATGGTAGTGAGTTCATATCTGCATGAACAATGTGCAAAATTTCCTTATGTGTCGGCGTGGGTCCCCATTATTGGTATACCAGAATGTGCCCTCCCGAGACAGCAAGGATAGACCGGATCTCGTCGGTACACAATATACTGGGTAGTCATCACATCACACAAAAGCTCAGCTGGGCCCGATTCCGCTTCGTCATAGTTGCACTGATCACGCACTCTTATCACAATAGCACTCTTGTCACAATCATTGAAGCATTGTATGCTTGTACCATATTTTCCTCTTCCCAACATCTCCTTACGAGCGAGACATGATGCAACATGGGCCGCCGTCCGCAGACAGGCCATTCAGAATCGACAAACGCAAGCGGCTGCACTGGAAGTTCTAGCGTCAATCCGCTGCCACCATCATATGCAAGTGATGACCATCTTTTGAATTTTTCCGGGGAACTAGCTCGACGGCACGACGGGCTTTTCTCTCGGTTTTCACAGTTAGTGGTGGCTTTTCCCGATCGTGCGATCAGGTGATTCCCCTCCCGCGTTTCCAGCAGTGAGTTCGTGCCTTGTATGGAAGCGGAAGCAGAAGCGTTTGCTGCACAGCCTCTGAGTTGAGCGTTTGCTACTCGACAGATATCTCGGCTGCAGACGGGAACAGTGTCCTTCTGCATGAGGCATCAAAGATCGTTTCGCGGTGCCTGCAGGTCATCAGTGGGCGACACACCCCTGACGATCATATCCAAACACTAGGTAATACCCCCTGAACACCCACGTCTCATTCGCCTGCAACCTCCAATTCCCTGCAACGAGCTTGTTTCAGTGTCGGCTCCACCACCGTGATATGCCTGCCTTTGCCCTGGTGATCGTGATGATCGCACGATGCCATTGGTGTTCCGTCTGCTTTCGAGATTGGGTTGATACATTGGGTAATGTGCTACGAGTTGACATGACGTGTTCATGATAGCTTGGGCTAGATACCTGGGTGACTGCCTGTATGGTATCTTGATGTTTACTTTAGTGGCTAGCGATGGAGGAGCTTGTAGCTACCTGGTACATGCAATATGGCCTGTAAACCTATCCCTGACCTCAGTAGGAGCAGGCCTCAGCTATCCTCACTTCACTTCCATATCGCACTCAAAGCTCATCACTTCCATCTGGCCCCATTACTTTCTCACTATCCACCTTATCCTGCAACCCCCGCTTCACAATACTCGTAATCATCTCGAAGACCACCTGCGCCCCCGCAAGCGCCGTCTGCTCCCCAGGCCCATCATATGCGGGACTCACCTCCACAATATCCGCACCCACAACATTCATGCCCTCCACCCCCCTCGACACCTGAATCAGCTCTCTCGTCAACCACCCGCCCGGCTCAGGCGTCCCCGTCCCAGGGGCGAACCCCGGATCAATCACGTCAATATCCACGCTAAGGTACACCGGCCGTTCCGTTCCCACCGTCTCCATGATGCGGGTCGCGATTCCAGCTGGGCCCAGGGCTTCAGGCCCGATGGAGTCGCTGGGAATGCGAAGCCAGCCTTGCGCAGAGTCGGCGGTGTTGTCGTCTTCGTCCTGGAGGCGAGTGCGCAGACCGGCGTGGACGCTGGCGTTGGCGATGAGGCCTTCTTTCCAGCCCAGCCAGAACATGCTGCCGTGCGTGAAGGCGCTTTGCTGCTCTTCGATGGGAATGGATGGGTCAAGCCAGGAGCTATCATAGCCAAACGGACTCCACGTATCCAAATGCGCGTCGAAATGGACGACTGTGATGGGCGTGCTGTACACCTTTGCGAGAGACCGTAGGGCGGGCAGAGCGAGGGAGTGGTCGCCGCCTAGGGTCACGAGTTTTGGGTGAGGGAAGTGCAGGCCGCGGCGGGAGTTGAGCTCGAGGTAGCCTGCGCTCATTTGGCGGAGGGCAAGGGAGTTGTCGAAGGGGGTTATGGGCATATCGCCGCAGTCGAGGACGCGGAGGGCGGTGGAGTATGGGTTGAGGGAGGCACGGGGATTGTACGCGCGCGCAGGGGTTTGGCGGGAGGAGCCGGAGCGGAGGGCGCGGGGGCCGAAGCGGGTACCTGGGGTGCGATGTGGTCAGCATCCGAGGATGGGGCAGTGGCTTGAGTATCTTGTGCCAGCAGATCGAGCGCCTAGCTAATCATACTGCTAGTAGAAGTGCTCGTTGGCTTGGAAATTTACCTGTTCGATATGACACAGCCTGCATATACAGTCAGTCTCCAATCGCACCGTTCCTGTAGGGGATAGCTTACTGTGTCAAAAGGTACGCCGATGATCCCGATATCAAAGGCCACGTCCGGGTGCGTCAGGCATCGGACATGCGGCAAGTGCGCGAATCTGCCTTGTTCAGCGACATCTCACGTTGGAGAAGAATCTCAGTAAACAAACGTCGAGATGCCGGAGAAGCCCCACTAGATCGATGGAACGTCAGATGAATATAGCTGCACCCTCCATAGCAAGAGAGCGAATGAGTGAAGTCCATGTGGAAGGAACAGATGCTCAAAGATATTGTAGGTGAAGGTATACCCCGGTACTGTCTCAGACGTAATCTTTCCCAGGCACCCAGACAACATACGAGCGATAACAGGTCTCCGTACTCCCTGCACCTCCTCTATGGGCCACAGAGATTATGGCTGCGAGCAGGAATTGCAGGAAAGAGCGTCAAGTCAAATGTCCACATACATCATGTCCCCATTTGGCATCGAGCTCGCCCTGCGGCGTATGTAATGGTGCTTTCTCACCGAGCACTGATCTAGCGCAGCATGCTAGCAGTAACCACGATAGTATCGACCGCATTGCTAGGCCAGTGGCAATGATGCGAGATCAGGTGATGTGAGGTGGACGCAGGATATGCTGTAGAACTATTTGATAACGAAAGGTATTGGTCACGTGACCCAATGCGAAGTGCTGTTTCAAGGTGAGATGTTCCAGGCTTTGTTTCCCGGTGTTTCAGACCGCGTCCATTTCATATCGACTTGCATTTGGGGACGTGTTGAGTCGCATACATGAAGTACGTCGATACAGCTCTGCCTCAATCACTTGGCTGGCACATCCCAGCTATCTCTCCCTCAGCCTACTATGAAGCACAAGCCAGAGCAGAACCTTCATAGCACTCTTCAGGGGATTCTGCCTAGATGTCCGATCCTCTGGTTATGTATCAAGAGCTCCGCATCCAGGACCAGAAACTCCACAGGAACATGCACTCAGGCTTGACATTCGCCACTTCTGACACAGGGCGTGCACACGTCGGGCGGAATGGTACCAAGCCGAACACGTCGTCGTGCGGTTGATCTTGTTCTAGCTGCTGTTGTCCTGTCACCTACTGTCTAGGCAGACTGTCTGGCCCGTCACTACTACGGCCATGCAAGGCGAGGTTGCTGATTTGGGTAGAGAGGGTGCCAGGATCGCTGGGAGGGGTATGATGAAACGCTCCGTCCTATGTCGAATACTGAAGCTGCATTTAAGATAGTCGTCTGGTGCAATTGAACAGCCAATGTCCTACCCTCTCAGGTTGTGAGGGACAAGTGAACGTGAGGTGGCAGTCGCTTTGAGAATATATTTAAGAACAGTACAACCTGACGAAGTTAAACGGAGGGAAAACTTGACTCCCACCATTCGACCTAAACTAACCTGAAACAAGCTACCCCACTATTTAAACGTGCACCTCATCTTCTAGTATCGTATCTACTTGCTCAAACCACTTCAACCTAGGAAGAGCTCTGCCTTCGCTTATTCTTGTACTCAACACCTGTCGCCAGTCTCGATCGCTCAGAGTCTTCATGTCTTTCAAAGCTCACCCACGCCGTCGCAATTTCTTAAAGTCAACCTCACACTCTCATGCCAACTCGGCCTTCCACAGATCAGCTTCTGGCAATGTAACGCCGCAATCTTCACGCTCGGCTGCATCTGGTTCAGCTGCAGCTAGGAGCTCAGTGCCACGTTCGACTGCTGCACGATCAACACCTCGTCCGAATCTTCCAGCATCAGTACCTCGGTCTTCAGCGTCACGCTCAAGAATATCACGCTCATCTGTGGCACCACGTAAAGCAGCGCCTCGATTCAATGCTCGGCGTCAAACACCTGCAATCCGTCGCGCCAACCAGTCCATTGCCACCCGCTCACTGAGGTCAATTTCACAACCTGCACCAGAGTTCACCTCTGCTTCTGTCCGCGACCAGCTCGCCGAGGAAGAGCAAGCTGACGAAGATGCTGACGCCCTCGGCGAAGTTGTGATGGCAGTTGAGCTGAGTAAGAAGGGCACACTTGGTTGCTCGTACTATATCGCGCAGGATGAGAAGTACTGAGCATGCTGTGATACGTTTGCGACATGTCGTGCTGAGAAAAGGTCAGGCTTTACTTTATGGAAGATATGCAAATGGCCAATGTGGAAATGATCGATATGCGTATGAGTCAAGAAGTGCTGTGTCCGGAGCTTTTGTGCTTATTAATGTTACAGTCAAGCTTTTCATCAATCCTACCGTCGTCCTGATATCTTCGGTGGCAGATGATGAAGTCTTGAACACTCTGGACCCCAACGCTGAGGCAAGAGGCTTTGATGGTGGATCCGGTACGTCAACATCACGACAGAATGAGGTTTGTACTGACGGATGACTAGGCGACCAGTTCAGTCTTCCTTACGTTCTCGAGTTACGGCCAAAGGCAGAATTTGGGTACGAGCCGGCCAAGACCAAGTTGGCACAACTTCGTGTCGGAGATCAAGACGGGCCCAAAGTGTCCTTTGTCATACCTGGTGATGTGCATACTTATGATGACTCTGATGAGTTTGAGCAGAATGTTTCCGGTCGTCAGGCACAGTTGCTAAAGTTCGCTGGATGGGTGTCGTTGGACAGCCAATTCACGGTATGTACGAATTGAAAGCTGCGAATTGCATCAACTGATCAAACAGATTGGCTGTGCCGGTGCCGTGCTCTGTTATTTGCAGAAACGTCGAGCATCACGTTTCCTTCCCGGAGACGCTGCTGCTCAGGCCTACTTTCGAGTATCGAGCCTCGAGATGTTCACCATGCGAGACACAATGTGAGGCGATACACATCGAGCAATTAGAGCCTGACACTGACCATATCTCTCCAGGTTTGTCAATGCAGACACTCTTCTGTCACTCCAGATCATCCAGTCAGAGTCCCACCCAAACTCTCACAACCAAGGACCTATCAAGACTTCTTCTGGCGCCAAAGAGGGTCTCTCATTGTATGGTTTGTTTCATGGTCTGGCTCACACTCCTCAAGGAAAACAGATGCTACGACAGATCTTCCTGCGTCCAAGCATAAACATAACACTCATTGAGGAGCGTCAAGCCACAATTAGTGTCTTCACGAGACCAGATAACGAAACTGCCCTTGCTACGATGTGTAAATACTTGAAGAGCGTTAAGAATGTCAGGACTTTGACTGGCAAATTGAGAAAGGGGGGAGCTGGAGGCACGAGCAAAGGTGGCGGCATAGCGAAGAGTATCTGGCAGAGACTACAGAAGGTCTGTGACTGTTTCAATCTTGGTTATCTTATTCTGACACATATTACCAGTCTACTTATCATGCCATCATGATTTGCCAAACAATCGCGCAAGATATAGCAGGAGCTGAGAGGCTTTCAATCTCGGCGAAGGTATAGTGTTTGATGGAATGTCACTACTTCGTGCTCATTATCATTAGATTTCCAACAACTTCGACATCTTCCACCTCAAAGCGATTGGGACTATCATTGAGACCACTGTATGGTTGTCTTCATAGCGCTGGAGCTCTTAGGCCGATACTGACAAGCACAGATCGACTTTGAGCAGTCTCAAGAACAGCACCGTACCGTCGTCAAACCACACGTGGATCCCGAGCTAGACGAGAAGAAGCGTTTCTACGATGGCGTCGACGACCTATTGTCAGCAGTGGCGCGTGACCTTGCCGATACAGTGCCCTCCGGCATTCCCAATGAACTCAACGTCATATACTTTCCGCAGATAGGATATCTCATTGCGATGTCAATGGATCCTGAGACCGGGACGTCACAGTGGCAGGGTTCCGAAGAGGATCATTGGGAGAAGATGTTCACCAGTGACACAATGGTGTACTACAAGAATGATCAGATGGCCGAGATGGACCAGGAATTTGGTGACGTCTATTCGGAGATATGTGGTGAGTAGATGAGACTTTGCTATGGAAGTTCAAGTGGCTGATTGGAGTGAAGATCGCGAGATTGAGATCATCCACGACCTTGCGCAGCGTGTGCTGGTGCATGAGGAGATGCTGAATGTAGTGTCTGATATTCTTGGAGAGCTCGACTGGTAAATCCGCTCGAGTATACCAGAGACGTAGCCTTTGCTGACCATTTCCAGCCTGACTGCCTTGGCTCAGGGAGCTCGTAAGTATAGGTTGTGTCGACCTAGGCTCGTAGAAGAAAATATCATCCAGATTGAGGGCGGACGGTGAGCATAATGGTCATTTGAGACTGGATCCATACTGACCTTAGGAACAAGCCATCTGCTACAAGAGCTTACAGTCCCACAATTCATACCCAACGACACGTACCTAGTAGGCGGTCAAGA
>Ga0058698_10001226_pt1 | contig 11971 bp, 12 predicted proteins | sample AgamicAsSfe_FD_67288 | JGI IMG/M metagenome (GOLD analysis project Ga0058698, IMG submission 67288) | Agave microbial communities from Guanajuato, Mexico - As.Sf.e | ecosystem: Host-associated > Plants > Phyllosphere > Phylloplane/Leaf | place: Guanajuato, Mexico | collected 2012-05-30
CAACTCAAGTTTCGGTTAACAATTCTCTTGTGCACAATGGCCGACAACGACGACTATGACTTCGTGCCTGATGTTCCCAGCGACATTACCGTGTCGTCACAACCCACCAGCGTCTTTTCTGATGCAGCCGGTATCATCCTGAGCGGCCTCGCGATCATAGCCATTGTCGTCTTATACCTCATCGCGCTCTTCCTAAACTTCCACCTTATCATCTGGGTATCATTCCTGCTGGACACGAACAAAGAGGAAAGTGACGATCAGGTCTTAGCTGGTATTCTGACCGCTGTAAATGGCGTTATCTGCGCGTTTATCATCTTCTTCGCCGGCTTGCTTGGAATTGATGATAGAGGCTTTGTGGGAGCCTTCTGGCACGCGCTTGTAGTTGGGCTGCTTGTACTCGCCTTCATGCTTGTGATCGAGTTGGGACTCATTGGGCTTAGCCACTGTGCCAATATGAAGTGGTCAACGAAGAAGTCGGCGGAAAAGCTAGCATCAGGGGACGTGGAAATGGAAGGATTGACTAGTGCCAAGGTGCAGAATGATGAGACTGGCGACTCAAAGGTCTAGCGTGCGATCCAGGCCTCGATTGATACTTTTACAGCCGTAGGCAGGTACGACCATAGTATTGTTAAAGTATATTGATCTCCACTGTAAATAACGAAAGTCAAACGCAAAATATCAGACTTGAATACAATACATATCATCACTACATCTCGCAAAACTGCCATCTCCGCGCATTGACTACAACTACAACTATAATATCATCTTCACTCTCACTACGGTACCCCCTAGCATCGACTTTACTTACCTCTTCAACGCAAATCGACACCATGTCCGACTTCCCAAAGTTCTCGATGCCTCCATTTCGATCATCCTAGGCTTCATCAACCTTCTCAGCGTCCTCACACTATACCTCTTGACGGTACTCTTCAGCCTCTTCGTGCTCCTTCTCATAGCGAGCATTTTGAACCGACAACTATTGATTCTCGTTTCGCGACCACTGAGTGCTATCAAGACTGCTTTCAAGCCTGAATGCCGCTTCGCGGGGGCAATCATTGGCTCAACCCTCCTCAGTAGCACTGTTCTCTTGCTTGTCACCGCCTTCAACCTCGACGAGCATAAATACTTTTGGGAGACGTTCCGGCACACGTCCCCAATTGGCTTAGTCGTAATAGGATTCTCCCTTGTGGTGCAATCGATGTTGATGGGGTTGTATTCCTGCTGTGGAGGTGGCAGCTCAAGGTTGAAGGGGGTCGAGATGGAGCCATTGGCCGATATGGAAGTCCAGCAGGACGAGGCCAGCTTTGGATTCAAGGCCTGAGATACTGTTTCGGTCGATATTTGGAATGCGAGACAGCTGAGGGCACTCGACAGGATATGGGGCTTATTGCCCATGGGTTACATTCAGCAGCGGTGGTAAATGGGACATTAGCTTGGATCTGCTATTACAGATGTCGAGGATGCTTTCTACTAAGAGCGGTATCATGGTGTCTTGGAATCCTGGGGCCAATATATTGGAGCGTTAGTCCGAGCAGGATACTTATGGTATTCTCCCCATTGATAACCAAACCTTTTTCTGACTATGAGAAGGTCCCCGCCGTAAAACCTTGGTGTCAAGAGTTGGTAAGCGCCAACTGAACATCAATAAAGATAATCGAATCCCACGGGCCAGGCGAATTCGAAGACTAAATCGTCACTACATCTCGCAAGATACAAAACTGCATATACGCGCACGATAACGAGCATGAAAGATTCCAGCATCAACTTCATTACAACCACGGCGCCGAGCAGGAACAACCACAACGCCAAGTATAGTACCAGACCGTTTGTCTGAGCAGAATCTCCTCGGCACTCTCCACAGAGATCTTCCAGACTTTCGTTCTGTGACGAGATCTCTTACAAGCAACATGTCCAGCGCCGTCAACGATGCTCTTAGCATTGTCCTAGGCTGCCTTCCTCCCTTGGCGTCCTCGCACTCTACTGCCTTACTATCGGCATCAGTGCTCTCCTTCTGATAGGTCTATCAATGCTTTTGATTGCAACATCGGTAAAGCTACGCGGTACCAAGGTCGAAAATGCCTTTCCGTCAGGTCCGCCAGCCGCGGTGATAGGTTGGACTATCTTAAATGCCATTGTCGTCTTGCTGGTCCCCTTCAGTCAGCTTTTGATAAAGTAGGAAACAGTTGGAGAACCTTCTAGCATGGATACGTGATGGTGTTGATTGTAATGGCGATCATGCTTCCTCTGGAATCGGTTTGCGTTTGGTTGTCAGCTTACTGTGGAGAGCAACCCAGCTCAACAGTCTATGGTCTTGGGAAGGACAGACTCGCAAATAGCACAGTGTCGCAGGATGAGGAGTCTGATATCGCGTCAAAAGTATGACGAGACCTCCGATGCTGTGGGAGAAGAGGATGGTACAATAACCGAAAATATTAGGCAATTATTGGACAGAAGCGTAGCGGGACTTAGTGGAGAAGTCGAATGGCGAAGACTGGACGAGCACAAATCGCAGACTATATAAGTCCCACCCATCACGAATAAAAAGTACAGTCGACCTATACACTGCGTATTCTGGCCAGAAGCGCTTTCTGGAATCGTTCTGGCTCAAGCTAGGCGTAGGCGAGGTCGTGATTAGATTTGTGCTCATGCTTGAGCTGATGGTCATAGGTTTATATACCTGCTGTGCGAGTTTTGGCTGTTGGAGGCGGGCCAAGATGAGAACATTCGCGCAGTGTCAACGCAGGAAGACTGGGCTGGGTACGGAGAAGAGGCTCAGCGGGGAGCGTCAAGAGTGCTATGAGTATATCGAGAGGGTGGAGGTCGAGTACTAGTCCTTACTTGATATGTCTTGGAAAGATAGCGGACAACAGTGGCTCAAGGCAATCGAGACCAGGATGCAAGCATTGTTCGAGTAGTGAAGTGCCTTCCGATTGTCGTCTAAATTCTGGGCTCGAGACAGTGTATTCGTCTTCTTATTGCAGCCAAAGTCCCTATTTGTACTGAACAAATGCGGCGACTGTAATGCCTGTCGTAAGAGCTATGGAGCCTCAATGAAGTAGATCAAAGTATAATGAGGTGCGCTGGAAGAGGGAGAATCAGCAAAATTCCCTTTTGATACAGGGGTGTTCAGCACTGCACTCAAGTTACAAAGTAAAGTATACGCCTTCAAATATTACCACGTCGACTTCATTCACATCATGCCGCCGAGCACGATGTCTGCAACGTCAAGCGGCTCCCACAGCTGCAGCCTCGGTTGGAATCACACCATACCACCGAGTAGGATGGCTGAACTCGAGACCCCAAGTATCCTCAATGGGGCTATGGGCATCTTCGTGCCGCCCTTCTCCTTCATCGGCGTCCTCATATCCTACTTCCTCGCGATCGCCACGAGCTTTTATATTTTCGCTCTGATAGCCGGCTTCTACCTGCAAATGCCCTTCACAAGCGTCCTAGAAAGAATTCCCTCGGGCGAACGATTAGAGCCCTCGAACGCCACTAATGCAGAGGATCCTTGGAGACACGTAATCTGTGGTCTGACCGCACTCAGTGGCGTCGTTCTGACAGTAATTTCCTTTTGGTCTTTCTGCACTTCCTGGAAGGGCGTTTCAGAGGGCCCTGGGTTGGGTTTCCTGGCAGCGCTCTGGCATGGGCTTGGCGTGGGCGCAACTGTTGTTGGGTTTCTGCTGGTGGTCGAGCTGGTGCTTATAGCATTGTGCAATTACATTGCCAATGTAGGAGAGAAGGAGCAGGAAGGTGTCAAGATGAGGACAGTCACGGCTTCCTCAACGCAAACGTGACTGAAGGCTTAGGATATGATTTGTGTCTCGATCAGTGCCCTCGTCGAGTGTGGACACGTGGGAGCAGAGACATAGGTGGTACGATACGGTGCGATGCGTTATCCAGCAGGTCATTGGAATCGCGATGAGATTGGCGGCTTCCAAGAGTTACGGGCTCAGGAGTGAGCAGTAACAAAGCAATAGGTATTATCTGACAACAGCTGGTGCGACCTTGTAGCAGGATCAGGCTAGTCCCACACAAAGCTCCAGTATAATCAGGTGACTGCAGCGTCTTGTACTACGTACCCTAAAGTTGGTGTTACCATGCATAATACATATAAGAGCCTCGCCAGTTCCACTCAATAATTAGGAAAAGTAAAGACAGTCGCCAGATATGATCAGCTCGACGCGAAGAGACATTCTAAACGCTTACCACGACTACAAGTGGACTTTCCCACAAGGGGAACATGCAAGTGTCCAGACTCCACCATTGGCCGCAATGCTCGATTAGTCCACAGATCGAATACTCTGACTCTCCACAGCCCCAAGTCACTGATCAGGATCAGCCGACAGTCGGGCTTGACCACTCACATTGAGTTCCCGCCTCTTCATCTCCGGCGTACTCCCCACATACGTCCGCCCCTGCAAATGAACCAGTGACCAATCACTCGCATCAGCGCCCTCATACAGCCAGCACCCCGGCCAGCCAGAATTACGGACGAATCGTGTCAACTCATCTTCACCCGTTTCGCTTTGTGGTATCGTGTTCTGCGCCGCAACATGGGCGCGTATCTTCGCCAACATCACATTCCCGAGCACGTCCTCGATAAAGTCGCCGGGGGAGAAGAGACCTTGGCCGAAGACGTAGGAGAGATAGGTCGATGTGCGTGCTATGTGGGGACGGTCGAGCCAGTGGAAGAGTGGTGTGCATTGCTTGAGGATGGGATGCGCTGCAGGCTGAGATGTGTTGGCCTGCAGAGTGAGGATGGCGGTTTCCAGCTGACGCAGTAAGCTGTCATTTGCGACCACGCGAGAAGAGTAGTTCATGCTTCGTTTGTTGTTGAGACCAATGTAGTTGATTGGCACATTGCCATGTTGGTGAGTACAGGCCTCCATGGCTGTCAACATGTCAAGCAATGGCAGGGGCGAGCTCAACGCCCAGTCGTGCTGCTGCACAAAGACATACGGCGTAGTCACCTGCCCCAGCGCGGCCTTGACGCCCAGTGCAAAGCCTATCTGCTTCCCCGGCTCGATGAAGACGGCCTTTTCATCGTCAGACTTCTGCATACTCAACTCAGCATAATGTCGCTGACCTCCAATAAGCAGCTTCTGCGTCTCTCGTTCTGCTAAGCATGCTTCCTTTCCACAAATGAGCTGCATCAATTGCCCTTTGTACGCTTCATATCCTCGAGCAATGGTCTCTGTGACATTGCCCTTCTTCAGCCGAAGAGCAGGACCGATCTTGTAGCCATCAAAGACGACAATGCGGCGGCAGTTCGCGAGTTCAGGACAGAACCTGGCGTGGGACTGCAGGACGGCGTCTATCACGGCCGTAGACGGGTGCGAAGGGAGTGGAGATGTGCTGATGATGACTGTGACGAGTCTCGCGACAGACGGGCTGCCGATGCTGACGGAGCCATCAGTCATCGAGGTCCTCCGCAGTGCCGGCGATGTGGTGGTGATGGACGACGTCCGTAGGGGGTCAGAAGAAGAACAATTCCGACTCCGAGGTTTCTCGATGTCGAAGCGCACGGACCACGCAACAACAACGACAGCCCAGCCTTGGCTTATCTCGCTGCCTGCCACAATCCTGTCGCGTTCACCATCACCATTCCAACCGCCCTTTCGTGATCTTGACTTGACTTGAGCACTCCGGTCGAAGTGAGGAGCAATTGCTATATCTTACGCTTGCGCTTGCTGCTATTGCTGTGCTATGTGATTTCTCGCTCATTGTTCTGCTTTGCCACATCGATTGGCGGCTTAGCTTGAGATACGGCGTTTGTCTCCAAGAAGGTAGTGAACTCATCAGATCGCTGGACAGACCAAGGACCGTCATCTGCTGAGCATCCATCGTAGCGGCTGTACCGGAAGCGCAATCACCAGTGCTTTCTGCCTTCTTCATTTCCCAGCAAACCACGCGTAGGCACATCCTCGATTAGCCACAGCACGCTCCCTACTCGCACCCCCGCCTCACCTTGCGCAGCACGATAGGACCACACATAAGGACTCTCAACTGAGCAGTTTGTTGCCACCAGGAGAAAGCCCTCCACCGCTGTCACTTTATACATTCCTGCCATCATTCGTAACGATGGACGTCGAGCCTCGTGCCATCAATCCTGAGCCAATCGAGACGCAAGCCATCGACGAGACAGTACCATTGCTCGGCGGCGACAATGAGGCTACCACGGCTGCTAATGCAGCTATCAGGCGCCGCACAGTATTCATCTTGACGACATGCTTAGTAACCCTCGAAGTCGGCATCTTCCTCTCGGCGGCTCCGCAAACGGAGCTGTTTGAGCGCAATATTTGCAATGCCTACTACAGCAGCAAAAGCGAAGACCCGACGAAGTTGTCTGGCTCCATGCAAGAATATGATTGCAAAATTGAGCCTGTACAGACTGAACTTGCCTTCCTCAGTGCTTGGCTCGATACGCTGGGTGTCATTCCAGGTGATGGATCTTGAATACTTATCTTTCTATTATCCAGGACTAACTCAATTTTTAGCGCTGTTTCTCACACTTCCATACGCGGCTCTGGCCGATCGTACATCGAGAAAGTTCGTCCTAATGCTTGCGCTGTTGGGACTCATTGCGGGAGATGTCATGGTGAAAGTGGTCGTGCTGTTCCCAAACGTCTTTCCAGTTCGATTGATCCTGGTGTCATTCTTGTTCAGCTGCATTGGCGGTGGATCTGGAATCGTGTCAGCATTGATTTTCGCCATCCTTGCTGACGTTATACCACCGATAGAGCGGTTAGTGTCTATGCATGAACTGAGACAAAGCCATGCATGTGCTGACAATCTGCAAAGTGCAGATGCCTTCTTCCTCCTAGGCGGTATCAGCATGATCGCACAGACAGCCGCATACCAGCTCAGTGGGATTTTGATGCTCAAGAGTGCATGGATCCCATTCCTCATGAGCACACCTCTTTACCTTATTGGCACATCCAGTCTTCTACTCTTACCGCCCGAATGTCGCGTCAAGGCCTCGGTAGCTGACAATACCACTGATAACGATAGCCAGAGCAAGACTCAGAGCGCACGAGAACGTGTTGTCGAGACATTCAAGCGGCTGTCTCAACTGATCCGGAACAATTTCGCAGCACTAGTATTCGTTGCGACTTGGGTTCTTGCATATCTACCTGGACATCCGTTCATCCTAATCTTCATCTCCAAAAAGTTCGACACATCCTTTTCGACTGTAAGCACTGATCTGTCTTTTCGTTTCTTTGATCTCATTCGCTGACCTCATCTCCAGGCAACCTTTTTCATCACTCTCCGCAGCCTAATATGCGCTCTCCTCTTCCTCGTCGTCATCCCCTTCATCAACCGCACCCTCAGCAAATACACCTCTATGAGCGCCCTAACGCGCGACCTCCGCATCTGCCAAGCCAGCGCCGCCCTGCTCGTCCTCGGAAACCTTGGCATCGGACTCGCACCGTCCCTGCCAGCAGTTGCAGGTGCTATTATCCTGCTAGCCGGCGGCAACGCTGCATTCGTTGCACTGCGATGTGTCGTCTCACACATTGTCTCGCCTGCACATCTGGCCACGGTTTATGCTACGATTGGGATCATGACCAACATGGGAGTCTTTGCTGCGGGACCGATATTGGCGGCGCTGTTCAAGTCGGGAATGAAGTCGGGATTCACTGGGTTGCCTTATATTTGTGTTGGGGCTGCGTTTGTGGCATTCTTGGTCGTGACACTCGTTGTACCGCTGCCCAAGGATCAGATTGTGGCAGGTAGCGATGAGGAGGTGAGGAACTCTGAAGACACGGTTGTGCCTGAGGCTTGATGTCTCATACCTCGTGTCTGATCACGAGCAGGTCGAGCTGAGCGGGACGTGGGATTGATGGAGGGCCATCTCTGGAGGGACTAGGACCACAGATGAAACACTTGGGAACGACTAGGCGTCATGGCTTGATGGTTGACGACATATATGTATGATAGTCTCTTTACACTAATTTATGGAATCTCTTAGCACAACCCTTCGGGCCAGGGCAACACTTCAAGGAGGTCTCGTCTCCTGGATTAACTACCTCGAAGTCACTTAGATTGTCGAGAAACACTTTGCAGTCGACTTTCTTCCTTTCATCGGCGCCTTACCGTGGACGTAAAATCGCTTTCGCCGACTCATGCCAACGGGATGACGACGATCCCGTGACTGTTGCCTAGTCATATCTCATTTCACTCCAAGCTCTGTTCTCTTTATCTTCTCATCATAGCTCGTCTCATCAGCGACGACAGTCTCAGTCACGCATTCGACCGCACTAATTGCAGCCCAACTAATCGGCAGGGATGCCTCCTAAGGGTTCAAAGAAGGGAGTGGCGCCGAAAGTGGCATCTGTGAAGATGACGGTCAGCTCGAAGAAGTCTGCTACAACTGTGGTCAATACCGAGTGAGTGCGCTGCAAGGCTCGACAGCAAGCTCTATCTAACAAGCTCCAGCTCGACAAATGACATTGGAAACCTCTCGATCTGTCCAGCTGAAATTGTACTCAATATCTTCTCTCATTTCGACTACTTTGACGTCAAACGCTGCCTGATGGTCTGCAAGGGCTTCCAGGTTTACTGCAATCATCCCGTCTCGGACGATCTCATGTTCAGGAACATCGCGGCTCTCACTCCTGGCACCAAGTTCGATCCAGAAAACGTCGAACGTCATTTCTGCCTGGACGACATGTCGTACGAGTGCAGCACACATATCGAGGGCGCCTGTTTGCATGGCAACAGTGAAGTGGACAGTGTTTACAGCGATCATGGCACGTACCCACTCGTCAAGACTTCGGCCATCAACGAATATGCTACAATGCCCGCAATGAGAAAGATCAAAATCAAGATCCAGAGCATGAGGCCGGTTGAGGTCAAGAATGATAGCGGAGTCACGGTACACGATGTTCTCAAAGCTCTCGTCAACTTCTTCAGTACTGGCTCACACAGGGATAACATGGGCGACTACACCGGCTGGACTGGGTTCGATCGTCAATTGCTTGACAAGAATGGTGTGCTTGTGCTGCTTTCTGACTACTTTGATTCATGATTTGCGTTGTGCGCATTTGCATCGGACGATATATGGGCTGATGAGATACAAGGATGTACCGAACATCAATGGCTTGCCAGAAGATGATGCAGTAGATACTGGAATACAAGCACCTGCGTTAAGACGCTCAAGCAGCGCGTTAGGAGCAATGTGGGATGAAAGACAGAGCTCAGACGTCCAATTACATAGTGTATGTTAGGCCAATGCAACGCAGACTCACAGAGAAGCCAAACACGCACAAACACAACACACGCAGGCGGACAGCCGGGTAGCGAGCGGTCTGCATTGACATACGAAATTTGCCACTTTCCTTGACTCCTCATCTTTTGGCAGCAACTTGCCTCTAGTATTGTCAACTGCAACAGGCTCGTGACATACAGTGAGCGGCGAGCAATGTGTCTCAGCCCTAGATGAATAACACGACAAGCCTGTCGCCCTTGCTGTACAACAATGTAGACGACACGATCTTCATAATAGACATTCCAGCTTCCATTGCTGCAGCTCAGTATTTGCCTGGCCAAGCAGCATCATTGCGTGCCTTACTATCATGCGCACCACTGACAGCGACGTATGTCTCCACAGAGCCCAAAAGTGCAGCGGCGCTAGCCAGGACGCAGAATCACAACGATGACAGTGCTATACACAGCATATTCGCGACGGTCATAGCTGAAGCGCAGCTTGAGGTTCAGCAAAGATATCCTGCGCAAAATCTCTTTTGTTTGCCGCGAACTATTGCAGCTGATGTAGCTGCCGAACAGCCTAAGGGTAATCATAGCGGCAAGCACAAGCGCAAACGCGGCGTGGTCAATGAGGACAAGGACTCGAACACAGTAGCGTTGCCGAACGCCCATGCTCAGCAGAATGTGCAGCGTAATGAGCCGCTTGTCCTCGAGAACGACACTGCTGTGCCACTGCCTATCGCACTCACCTTGACGCAAAACCTCTCCACACCTGACGATGCCACATGGACGCACATCCTCCCGCCCCACAGCACCGCCCTCCTCTCCCTCATCACACCTGCCTCAATCTCCACCTTTCGATGCACCGCCCGATCATACACCCCGCACACCTTTTGCCGCTTCGATTTCATTCTGCTCGACCCTCCCTGGCCCAATCGTAGCGTCACACGCTCCTCCTCCTACTCTACTGCACCTTCACTGCCAGCTCTGACCTCCCTGCTACTCGCCATGGACCTCGACATACACATTGCGCCCGGCGGCTGGGTCGCGATGTGGATCACGAACAAAGCTGCTGTGCGTGCTTCGGCGTTGGAGCTGTTCGAGACATGGGGCGTGGAGTTGCGCGAGGAGTGGGTGTGGTGTAAAGTCACGACGTCCGGCGAGCCGGTGAGCAAGGTGGATGGCGTGTGGCGGAAGCCGTACGAAGTCTGTGTGATTGGACAGCGAGGCGTTGGTGTGGCGGCTACGTTAGAAGAAAAGCAAGGTGATGTCAAGCGCAGAGTGCTGTTTGGCATTCCGGACCTGCACTCGCGCAAGCCGTGCTTGAAAGGGCTTGTGGAGCGGTTGTTGCTGAAGGAAAGGGCGAGGGAGGAGTATGCGGCATTGGAAGTGTTCGCGAGGTATGCGATGGCAGGGTGGATGTCATGGGGAGATGAGGCGGTCAAATATAATGGGCGTGAATGGTGGAAGGAGAAGACAGAGGAGCACGGTGAGGCATCAAGCAAGTGTGCAGAGGGTCAGGGCAGTTGACAATCCTGCGCACGGATGACGTGAAAGTGGTCAGCGTGTCTACTCCGTGAGGCGGCCTGAAGAATTGTCGTCGCAGCTCGATGCAGCATGGAGGTTCAACAATGATAGATCAATCAAGTATATAGAAGCCATTACTTTGTCCATGTATCCCCAGTCCGATGGAAGCCGCATGTCGAAACGCTTGACCGACGAGGTGTGGCAAATCATCATTCTCCCGAGATTCGGCCGGAAAGTCTGTTTGGATCCTGGATCCCGGACAGGTTCTTTTTCAGATTGTCACGGTCGCTGAAAGGCCAGATCAGCTGCGACGCTGGACGTGGAATCATGCAAGAAAGGCGGTTGAGGTTGACCTTGACGTCCAAGCGATGCCGATAGCCGACAGTCGACCGCCCATCTCCTGCATAAGGCTATGTTGACGCAAGCTCGACCGAAATTACGTGCTCGCTCGGGCCCATGACCTGGCCTGGCCCTGGCATGGTTTCGCAGTGAACAACCCTTCCTAATCTACCACTGCTAGTTCTTCGAATCTATGACAAGAGACTAGGGACGAGAGGGACCCTCCCCTTATTCCTCTTCCTTCCTCTTCCCCTTGTACAGGCTGTGAAGAGGCTACGTTGTTTGATCCACAAACCACATCATGCCCAGTCAATCAAGCAAGACACCACGGCCACAACGTGTCGGCGTTGTTGGTGCGGGAGTCAGCGGCGTCGCGACTGCTGCCCATCTTCGAGCCGCGGGAATCGATGTCGTTGTCTTCGAGCGAGCGAGTGTCTCTGGTGGTGTTTGGTATGAACCGTGGCATTTCATCCTGTTCGTGATCACAATGCTCATCATACCAGGGTATACGATCCAAATCCGCCACCCGAACCACAATACCCAGCCATAAAGCCGTCGAAGGCTGAGTTGGAATTGCATTGGTCCCACAAACGTAACGAGGATGGGCAGAAATATAGGCGAGATAGCGGCTTTGCTAGTGAATCTGGCTTTGCTCCACCTGGGTCAGTGAAGCCAGCTCTTGCGATTGAACTAAACTGAATGCTCCAAGACCGTGTTATGATGGTTTGAAGAACAACGTGCCAACCACCCTCTTACGTATGAGCCTTAACTCATGGCCAGAAGGCACGGAGGAAATCGTGCCGCATGAGATCGTGAAAGAATATATCCAAACAACCGCAGTGAAGTCTGGAGTGGATGCTGTCACGTTGTACAATACTCGAGTGGACTCGGT
>Ga0058698_10001227_pt1 | contig 11964 bp, 8 predicted proteins | sample AgamicAsSfe_FD_67288 | JGI IMG/M metagenome (GOLD analysis project Ga0058698, IMG submission 67288) | Agave microbial communities from Guanajuato, Mexico - As.Sf.e | ecosystem: Host-associated > Plants > Phyllosphere > Phylloplane/Leaf | place: Guanajuato, Mexico | collected 2012-05-30
TCTTCTTGTTCAATCTCATCTTGACTCTTGCGCTTGAACTTGTTCTTCCAGAAGTCATATGCCTCCCTAGCCAGGATCTTAGCCGTCCGCCGATGTGCCACCTTTTCCTCTTTCAGCAGCTTGCCGAAGTGTAGAGCATGCGCCACCACGTGATCCCAATGACCATACTGTGGAGGCGGTTCTGGGGCTGCTTCAGGTGCATACACACTACATCGTGTCTGGCTCAAAACTCCATGCTCAGCAGCTTCGACGATCTGTAAGCGACGCTCGGCCTCCTCCTCAGCCTTCTCTTGTGTTGTCCTGAGCGCCTCTTCGCCGTCTAGTGGGTCGTCCTGCCCTAACCACTCTTCGAGGGATGCGTACTCTGACTTGGGCGGGGCATGTGCGGGATGTCGATTCGGAGGGTCGGGCTTTCGCAGTCGCAGGCGAAGACGAGGGGCGGGCATTGCCGGATTCGAGTCGTCGGGCGATCCATAAAGGCCGGCATAGGGGTCATGTCCATTGGTTTCGGCATCGTCCACGGGTTCGTCACCTAGATCGTCAGTGGGCGCCTGAGCGCCCCTCCGAGAGCGTCCGACCCGCTTGCGCGTGCCTTCGGGCGACCCATTTTGAAGTGCTGGCGATGCGACTGGGGATGTTGTCGCAAGTCCAGATGGCTTCCTCTGGCGCTCAGATTTGCGCGCCGGGGTTACCAAGGACTGTGCAGAAGCCTTCTTCGTGATAGTGGACGGCGTCTTTCCTTTCGGGACAGACATGGGCCCTGAGCCATTGCGCGACTCCCGCTTGACACCATTCTTAGGGGTGCCATTCGTTTGCGTCGTCTTACTAGCCGGTCGTGAATTCCGCTTTACAGGCTCTGGCGTCGGCGGTGCAGTGTCCTTGTTTACACGCGACGACTTTCTGACGCCATTCTCGAACACAGTCGTGGGCCCATCAGCCACGAAAGACTTCCAGGGCGGCGATACGGCGCGTGATGCTGAGCGACGCGGTGTGGCATCTTCGAGTTTCCGCCGCTTTGTCGGGCGCTCAATGACGCCACCATCATCGCCATTTACTGGCGCCAGCTGATCCTCGTCCTTGATCACAGTTGCGCTATCAATCTCGATGCTGTCTCCATTTTGTGTGCTGTCGGATGCGTCGTGGGCGTCGATCGAGTCGCGTGGTGGAATGGAGTCGATGTCGCGATCCGCGGCGGTAACTTCTTCCATTCAGGAAGGGCGAAAGAGGCGGCCTGGGGAGCCTGGAGACCACCCGGCGCGCGGCCAAATCGACATATATCAGCTCAAATTCGGAGTCGCAAGATAGCCTGACGCGTGCTGATAGCGGTGAAGGGGTCAGATTTTAAATATCTGTTCGAGTTGGGATGATGCTGTAATGTGTCGATGTCGTGAGATGTTAAAAACAGAGCCGGCGATAATGTTTGGTAGGGATCACACGCTAAGTACCGGCACGGGCGCGCATGCTATCCCCTCGACGTGAAATACAACAAGATGGTAGTATCTACACTTCTGGATGCTGTGATTGTGGCTGTCTAAAGTCTCCGCAAATTCTCCCAGGCAGGCGTCAGGCTCTTCGGTCGCGTAGACGCCTTTCGTGCTACATATTCATGACCGATTGTGGTAGTACGCAGAGCAGTTGGACCCACTTCTCCGCCAAGCATTACCGGGGTGCCGCAACTGAGCTCATCGCGAACGACACACCAATACTCATATCCACCAACCCCCGGAATAGCGCCACAACGTAAGCAGACACCGAGCACCTGTATCGCAGAGGTACTCACTGCACCCCAGCATGCTTCCCAGGCGCATTGTAGCGGCCCGCCCGCTGGCTCGAGCCATTGTCCCCGCCGTAGCACGCCCACGACCCCAATTCATCCAGATCCGAACCGCCCTTACCGATGCCGAGAAGAGCGCCGTCGAGCTTGCTGACCCGAACCAAGTACGCCTCCGAATTATATGCAAGCAATGAAGGGCGTAGTGCTGATAGTGATAGAATGGCGGCTACATCAACCCTCCTGCTGAGAAGCGAGGAAACCGCGACCCATACGGTGATTACTGGGACAAGCAGGAGCGCCGCAACTATGGCGAGCCTTGCCACGAGGACAACGATATCCTCGGCGTACTAGCCCTGCACGACTACAACCACTTCAGTCCCCAATGGGGTTTCGTCCTGATGGGCACATTCATCGCTACCGTCTTTGGACTTTGCGCAGCTGTTGGCACCGTATACCCCGACAAGCTCAGTGCTCCCAAGACATACCCAGACGGTCTGGAGGCTGAGCTGGGTGGAAAGGGCGCATTGCTGGTGAGTTTATGTTGAGAAGTCGAGGACTATCGCTAACTGTGTACAGGCAAGGAAGCCCGGTGAGGGCTGGTAAATTGTATGCAGATTCAGCTGATATATACAAATGGAATTCTCTATGTCAATTCAATACCCAGTTACCATCCTAGGCTTGCTGATGATGCTTTACGCCACTGCCTGGATTCAAGTGATAGTCTATTACTATTTTTTCTGGTTCGGTGTACTGCCTACTTAAGGACTGTGAAACAGCTTATCAAAACGGACTCCTGAAATTTGACCGCGAGTCCTCTGCAATGGGCCCCATATAGTGGGTCGTGGAACATGCGAAGCCAGGAATATTCCGCCCCATCCCAGGACCTCATAGCGTTACAGCAAACCACTAGTATAAGCACATGGGCCCCATGTATCCCACACTTGACCCCAAGGATTCGAGGGAGCTCAGCACTCTATTCGTTGCGTGTCTTTTCATCCTTGCTTGGTATTCGCTCTGTCGGGTGTCCGCCAGGATGTTTGCCAGGATCTGATTGGTCAATTCTCATATTGTATACAAGCAATCAACATACTCATGTACGGCAGTTGGATTTGGAACCTTCTACAGGCTACAATCCTTCGACGAAACTACTCGACATGGCGAACCGTGAAGATGATGTGGGGTGAGTTCCATGTGGAGACCTTGCTATGGACGTTACCCCTTATATATTGGTAGGCGTATGCGGTACAAGAGTACGCATCTGAACTTCCACATCTGTATTTTACGTTTTTGTCATCCGTAATTGTTAAAGTCATTCACGGTATTTGATCGTCGCCATGTACTGGTCCTCACTTGGGCTTGCACTTACCACTTTCTTCAACAATGTCGCAGCTTCGCCAGCTCACAACCTCAAAGCGCGCCAATTTGCGACAGCTGCAATGCTGCGCTTCCAGTGCTCTCAATTAGTTTACGATCGCATCGACCCACTTGTTCAGCCTGGCGTTGCACCCTCAGCACACATGCGTAAGCAGCATCCACCTGCGGGCTCTACACGAATCCTAAACTAACCCGGCACACCGTTATCCAGACCAGATCGTGGGTGGAAATGCCTTCAACGTGTCTATGCCACCGCTCGACCTCGATCCCAGCACGGAAGCCACATGCACAACCTGTGATTTCGCTGAAGACCTCTCAAACTATTGGACCGCAAACCTATACTTCAAAGCGCGCAACGGTACTTTCCAACGCGTCCCTCAGATGGTTAATTTGGGCCTTCAGGGTAGAGAAGGCGTTACAGTGTACTACATTCCGCCATACGATGGGAAGAGCACCGTCACAGCTTTCCCCAAAGGCTTCAGGATGTTGGTTGGTGATCCAGGATTGAGAGTCCAGGAGGGACAACAAAAGCAGCTTTGCCATCGGTGCTTTACGAACAAAGAACAGGATCCCTTCGGTGGCGCGCCATGTATTGGAGAATTCGATACTGCGGGACTGCCACCAAAGATGTGTGGCGGTGGAATTCGGACGACTATTACGTTTCCGACGTTCGTTCATCCTTCCTACGTATCCTTGTTTTCGATGCTGATGTTGAACATAGATGCTGGGATGGCAAGAACCTCGATTCCCCCAACCACAAAGACCACGTCGCTTACCCAACAACTGGCTCCTTCGAGTCCAACGGTCCCTGCCCAGCGACACACCCCATACATATGCCACAACTCATGTACGAAGTCATGTGGGACACCACCCCTTTCAATGATGCGGCTCTCTGGCCTGATGACGGCTCGCAGCCTTTCGTGTACAGCATGGGTGACGCGTGAGTGATCTGCGAAGATAGTAGGGAAAACGATGCTAAAAACACTATAGAACTGGCTATGGCCAACATGGCGACTATGTCTTTGGCTGGAAAGACGGCGCGCTGCAAAAGGCTATGGATCAACGCTGCTTTGGAAACACCTGTACTGGACTGACGACTCAGGGTGCTGATGTGTCGACAAAGTGCGGGGTGCCGCAAGCTGTGAAAGAGCCGGTCGATGGATGGCTTGATGAATTGCCTGGTGGGCCGGCCGTCACTTACGAGTAACCTGAGCGCAAGTTGTAAGCCATGGAAGAATAATAGTGATTAAAGGAGACCGAACAGACGTGACGCCGCTTCATTTGTGAGCAAGCAGACGTTCGCTTTGTTTAATTTCTATAGAAGAAGTACATACTCCCCAGACCGTCGTAGATCTGGGAAAAGCTTCATACGTTCAAAATCAGTTGCTGTAGTCAAGCTTCAACAACCATTGGTACCACTCTGTTCAACGAAGTGCGTGTCAAAGTCTCTTGCGCCACTAGCCGTGGCAACTTTAGCATGCTCACAGTGGTCCTTTATATATTGTAGATCGGTCGAAATATCTCGACAAGAAGCACAGAATTGGCTATTTGTCTGGAAGAGTCATGATAAGGAGCCCGAACAAGTAAGGGATTCAACATACCTTGTTACACAAGAAATTCCCGCACGTATTTGAGCAGGCTACTCGTGCACATGCTCCCAACCCGCCATTCACACAGCAGTTTGCACGGTTGAGTGCCCTCAGGTAACCGAGGTTATTATGACAGGACTTAGGGCCTAAGATATCCGTTCCATAATTGCAGTTTAGCTATTCCATGACATTAGTGTATGTCGCAAATAGCAGAAGGGCGAAACATTAAAGACCTACAGTAGACCACTTTGCCAGTGAGCGTGCTTCAGAAGGTTCGAAAAGATCAGGAAAATCGCCGGGTTTCAAATGCCCCATCTGTTGGTTCACAGATTTTGCATCACCTGTGAATGTGACGCCAGGAAATCGTGGATCATACACCGTCATGTTGACGAGGACCAGATCGTCCAGGGACCATCGGGCGGCGAGACTCGTGTAAGAGCCGTTCTCCTCGGGGATTGCAACTGCGTTGATCATGACCTGTTCGTACAGATTGGTATGAATGCTATGAGATAGCTAGAGAGAACAGGAAGCTACTTACAGTGGATATACTAAGGCATAGAGTCGCGAGCACAATCTTCATGTTGGCAAGGGGCTTTTGATAGTCTAGTTGATGTTGGTGGGCAGTAGTGTGCTCGTAGGCTGGGCTGATGGTGTCTGAATTTGAGTGGTGCAGGCTGAAGATATCCGCAAGGAGAACATGCAGCAGGACGAGACCTAATACCTTGCCCTGGCAGGCAAAGGTTCCATCAGATACCTCATTCTCTCGGCAGCGTCATCATCAGCCAACTTTTGTCTCTCTGGGTCCATCTCTCCCTCTTCATCTGAATCTTCACGAGCTGTCTCCTCCTCCTGCCTCCTTCTCGCCCTTTTCCCCAACCTTGATTTCCTGTTCTTTACGAAAGGTCTCATCTGTCGCGATTCCGGCTCCGGCCCGAGATCGTGAACATGGAACAAGTTACACAGCTTCCCTTTCATCTCGTTCAGCCATTCCATGACTTCGACTTCGGACCGGTCTCCCGAGAACGGCACAATCTCATCCTCGTTTGCGGCAGTCAAGCAGTTCATCATGAATTCTTTTGGGAGGTCGTCCTTCCATTCTTTCATTTCCTGCTTCGTTCCAATGTACACGATGACATCGACGATGAGACTTCGAAGAGATGAGTCCGAGCTGGTGGCCTCGTATATGTCTGAGATATACTTATACGGCAGTCGATCTGGATTGTCGACAATGCGGAGAAAGAACTCGTTCAGGGCTGCGTTGCGCAATGTATCGATCTCAAAGTCTTTTGCGAATTCAAAAATGTCGATAAGTGTGCCGAAAGAGAAACGTCGACCCGTCGTCTCATCTGAGTCCAGACGATAGAGGTTACCGGTTTTGAGGAATTTCAGAAAGATGCGGAAGAGAAAGGGCGAGCTATTGGGAACGATGAAGAACTCTGATGTTCCATGTAGACTGGGGTATGTCAGTGTACTTTTGTAAGGTTAAACATGTATAATAGTGCAGTGGATGCCCCCACGATGAAGTGCTGAATGACGCGATGATAAAAACTTACCGATCATTGAAGTAGTATGATATAAGGCGCAGGTACCTTAGAGGCGCTTCGAGCACTTCGGTATCGCTACCACTCCCTACTCCCAGCGACACGATCTCGGGGGCACACCGTGATCCAGGGTACATATAGGGGTCGCTGCAGGGTAAGTACGAGCTCGATATCGCACTTCAAATATAGACGCAGTGTTGATGGAGGCGTGCATGAGGGTACTGAGGTAGCGAGGGAGAAGACGAAGTCGCAATGGAAAACATAAGTCCAAAAAGCGTTAAAGTGGGGTTGCCTTGACAAGTGCAAACGGCCAAGTGAAGGTGAAGAAACCCATTGCCAGACAGGTATAGGTAGAACTGTACTAGAGAAGTCGAAAGGAAAGGTATAGAGAGGCGAGACAGCGTGTTCTTATCCACACGGAAGGAAGACACGAAAGCAACATCCGGTATCTAACATAGGATGATGATGCATTTACACGCACATATCCCACAGTTAATGCCTAAGAGTAGTCCTGAGCGTACTCAGACGAGCTGGCGAGACTCCAGCACGAAAAAACTGATGAAGGCCGTCTTTCCTTATGCTATGTCCATGGAATTCGAGAAGATGTAGATCATCTATGGATTAGAGTATCGAAGATCGATGGCCCACTGATGCTTGGCTCAGTCAACACTGACTTGGAAGGGTTACTGGAGTTAGCATACGTAGGGCATTCACGATGACGAGCGGCGCACCTGCCTACGTAAACATCATAGACATCATCTATCTAACTATCCTACTTCATGTCATCCCATATCTGCGAAAGCCCACATAGACGCCTCGCTGTACATCCCATGAAGTCCGGATGCCACCGATAACACATTAGCTAAGTATGCCTCCAACGCCCGAACAACGCACAATGATGCAGAGGTATCGAAAGGAGAAACAAACACCAAAACAGTGACATGTGACAAGAAGGGTAGGTTTCTTTCATCGGCGTGGGCCCATACCGCCCGTCATGCGACCACCACCAGCGTTGAGACTCTGTCGGACGATCATTTCTGCGGCCTGCGCAGCAGCGAGGCGTTCCTGTTGTGCGTTAGCGAATTCAAGTTCGGACAACGACGGGGTGACACATACCTTTTGCCTGCTTCTGTCCTTGAGGTATCGCTCCGCCTCAGGCCTCATTCTCAATATCCTCAGAATCATGTCGTCATTAGGCTCAGCCTGTGCTTCCTTTCTTTTCTCCTCCTTGGCCTTCTTCATTGTACCCAGGTTCCTCGATAACATAATGGTCTTGTGTTTCCTAGTTGGCATTCCGACAAGTCCTGCCGCACCACCGAACTGGTGACCCATAGCAGGCGGTGCTGACATGCGATTAAGACGTTGTGACTGTTCTTGCTGTCGCCTTGCGCTGGCAGCGGCCATTGATTCGGACGTGCGAATAAGATCCTCGGTAGGTTCGAAGTAGAAGAAGTTGAGGTTCTGAAGCTCATGGTACTTGGGCGATTTAAGAACGTCCATCGGCACACCTTCGACGTTACCATCCTCGTCCACAGCATGGAAGAAGTCGAACAGCATCTTCAGCCACTTGAAGACGATATCGAGCTCTTGCTGTGTCAATGGGCGCTGCTGTGACAGCTTGTCAGATAGAGGAGGTACGAGTAGCGACTCTATCGTTGCAAGCGCTTCTTTCCAGAGTCTTGTCATGACCATGATCATAGCAGCATCTGTCAATGTCTGCTTCATAATCGCAAAGTTCTCGTCGAAGTAGACGAAGAGAGGACCAAGGGCTTCGGTAACATCTTGCTGCGTGGGACCCTGAGCTTGGATGACCGACATAGGTCGGGCTGTTCTGAAGTTGCCAAGATAGTTCGTTACCTTCGATGCTACTCCTTTGTTTAGCAGAGCATCAAGTGATCGGCGAGAAAGCTTATAACCGATGAAAGAGGAAAGCTGTCTTTGTTAGCTCAACCTATCTGGAACGATAGCAATATGCCTACCTTGTCCGTGATCTTCCGTGTCATGTCACGCTCAGTCCTCTTAAGTGTTCTGAACGACTTGCCGAAGTAGAATTGGATATCATCTCGCTCTCCTTCCATGCTCACACGTAGTAAAAGACGACCCTGGGTATCCAAATCAAGCCAGTATTCACGGGGCATGTAGTCGCGGAAATGTGATGGGTCGAGCTTGAGAGATGTCCGACCAACGCAGTCATGATCGCCCATAGCGTCCCAGTCCCAAATTGTCGCAACAACATTAAGCGGGCCGTTAGTCGTGATGTCAATCGTCTCGTCCCAACGTGGGTTCAAGTTGCGGTAGATCACACGAGTCTTTGCCAAGCGCTTTTGGTACTCATCACCAAGTACAACATATGGATCGCTAAGTCCATTCATATCGCATGCTTTCAGATCTTCAGCCTCGATGATCTTAATAGTGAAGACAAAGTTATTGTTTCGAGCGCGTTGCGTTGGTGGTGGTGAGTGCTTCTGAATGACCTCAGCGCAGGCATCGACGCCGATCTCGCGCTCAAGCTTGTCTAACTGCTGCATCGCATACTCAATATTGTTGAGTTTGACAAGTGACTAAACATGTAAGCATAGACCACGCCATGTAGTGGATGACTTACCTCAGGGTAGAACTGGAAGGGCTCGACTTTCTCCTTTTGACTGTAGAAGTCCTTGACTGTCGACAGCCACTTTTCAGATTTGGTTTGACGGGCGGCAGCCTCTTGTTCGGGTGTAAGTCGATCCATCTCTTTAGCAAACTTCTGCTCCACAAGCTCGCAGTATCTTGCGAGTGCGACGCCGATTGACTTGGAGACAGCAGTCATGAATTTGGCGTACTGAACATCATTATCCCAGTTCAAGGAAACAATCTGCTCGATGCTCTGGTTGAAGGATCGGAAGACGTCCACAACCGATACGCTATGGCGCTCGTCGTCGGAAGGAATGGGGTTCTGGGACTCGATCTGGAACTGGTCCGCCTTGAACGCGTTATCAACCCACCCAATCAGGTTCTGGTCCGTCATTTGAATCCATCGCCATACAAAATCCTGTAGCTGTTCCTCGATGCTGAAAGCGAAATTTTTGTTTGGCAGAGCATCGCTGTGTATGCGGCGGATTTCAACGAGCTCTTTGTACAAGTCGAACCCATCCTGCACAGGTACGTCTTCTTCTTTGCTTTGCGCAACGTCCATGATTCGAGCGACTAGGTCTCGCGCATCTGCGGCGTACGAAGGAAACATTTTCTCGACCAGACACATCATGGGACTAGCCCCCATGACTTCTGGGTTCTTGCGATAACGCTTCTGTATCCGCTCGCAGAGCTTGACCACGGCGCGACCAAGTTCAATGACGTGATAGAACTCCCATTCTTCTTTTGTGTCTGGAATGTGCTTGGCAAGAAGCTCCCGATACACATCACCAGCCTTCTCCCTCAGACCTTGGCGCAATTGCTCGGTAAACTGATCCATATCTTCTTCAGTGCCAGGGAACGTGGGGTCGTCGTAAATGTGTGACTCTAGGATATACATGACCGGCCCGAGTGGAGGCGGTTTGGTATCGTACACATGCATCATCAGCTCGTACAACTCTCGCAGCAAGCAATCGTGCAACGTTGACAGAATTTGCTGGTTGAGAGTATAGTCCTGGATCGTCCATTTCGTTCGATCGAACAAGGATTCTTGCACCGGAATGTGACTCATTCGATGTGACTTCTTATCTGTTGGCGGCGGCTCTTTAACATAATTGAAGGCAGCGTCGAGCGTGTCGAGACTGATATCTTGGTTGATGTACTTGTCTCTGATGACATCTAGGAACAAAACGAGGCGGGAGAATTGGGGTATCCTCCATCGGAGAGCTATTTCATTCAAGAGTTCTGCCGACTGCTTCGATAGCAGTTTGACGGACGGGTTCTCGCTCGTAGCTTCAGTTGGCTCGAGTTCAGTGTCCGCAAGGTCATACGTCAGTGCTTCATTCAGTATCGCACGGTAAGTGGCACGTGGATCTGAAGGTATGAAGGTGTAGGATGAGCTATCATTAGGGTCGTCGTTGATGTTGAGCCCACTCATATCCACAGGTTGGTCAATGACATACGAGGACCCGTTCTCGGAAGACAAAGACCCTTGCCGCGAAGCATCTGAGTAGCCCGGATCCAAAGACGCCTTCGGCTTGAATTGTGGCACAGATCCGGGGGAGCTCTTTGCGAGCTCGGGATTTGACTGAATGATAGCCAATATCATCTGTGAAAGATCTGGTACCTCTTGATTCTTCCAGGCCTCGTACGCCTCCTCAGTATCGAAGTCGTCACTGTTCAGCGTCTTCTTCGTCATGAGACTGAGGTGGGCTTGGTATGTCTTGAGATCCTGCAAAGCAGCCTTTTCTGTCCACACGGCCTTGTAGCGATTGATGTCGGCCTGCACGTCGGAGTATCCGACGGCGAAGATACGCGACACCACCAAGACGAGTGGCATGTCCTTGACTTCGTAGCTGCGTGGAACTTCGACTTCGACTGTTGTGCCACCTTGTCCGCCGTTGCGCTGGTTCTCTGCCGCCAAATCTTGGTCGTGTACGAGAAGCTTCTTCTCCATGGTGGCCAGCCGATGCGCAAGTTCTGGTCGGTCCTTTTGCCAGTCATGGTCCTTGAGGGTGGAACTGACAAGACGCAGGAATAGAGCGACGTGTCGATCTACCATGAGCTTCCAGCCCTCATCTCCTGGCGCCTTGCCCTTTTGTAGTTCTTTTGTAGCGTTGGAGTAGAAGATCAGGAGCAGGTCCTCTACTCTCCTATCCTTGTCCATGTTCTTCCTGAAAGACGGGTCCTTGAACGCGTTCAAGAAGACAGCAAACGTCCGCTTGACCGTGGCATCCTGAAACTCGGGCATGCGTTCCTGGCCCATGAGCACCTTTGTTATCCGCTTGTCGAGCGCGGCCATGAAGTCGCGGGGGAAGCGCGTGCTCTTGGAGTCTCGTATGAGGGAGAAGTCCTTCATCAGGTCGTTGATCGAGGTCGACGAGCGCTGGATATGCTTGGGCGCTGCAGGGACATGCTGCACTCGCTTCTGCCGGGGCTGGAGGAGGTATGCGAGGTATGCTGCACGCAGAGCATAGAGATAGGCATCTTGGGCGGTGACGGGGCGCTTCCCACGGGCGTTGGCCGAGCTGTGTCGTCGCAGGCGGTCCTGTGCTTGGAGGCTGTTGATGCGGCGATTGCTCCCCCGGGTGCCGTCCATGGTGGAGCAGGTGGGAGGGTTCAATGGCGTGGGTGGACGAGTTTGGCTGTGGTTGGGCGCATATCAAGGCGGTGGTGGTGTAGTGCACGCTCCCGGGCTGCAGCTGCCCAGTGGGATGTCCTAGCGGGGTCGTGCCTTCTCTTGTGGTCTCTCCTGGCACGCGGCGACTCTGTAATTCACCCCAGGGCTTCTTTTGCACGCTTCACGGAGGGTTGCTACGATCGGCGGTAATCTTTGGGCGTCGCGTCGTGGCCGACGGGGTTCCTGGTGGCGCGGAAGATCCACCGGAGTGCGTCACACGTTGTTGCTGTGCAGGGAGCCAGGAGCCTCATATCCGCTGACTGGGGCCCGGCCACCTTGAAACAACGCTTTAATTAGCCGCGAGTTTCTTGTTTCGTAGCGCCATGTCAACCTCTCTGCCATAGAGATAGTGGTTTTACTAGCAGCGACGCCGTTGTCCGCACACTCCCGCCAGGC
>Ga0058698_10001228_pt1 | contig 11957 bp, 8 predicted proteins | sample AgamicAsSfe_FD_67288 | JGI IMG/M metagenome (GOLD analysis project Ga0058698, IMG submission 67288) | Agave microbial communities from Guanajuato, Mexico - As.Sf.e | ecosystem: Host-associated > Plants > Phyllosphere > Phylloplane/Leaf | place: Guanajuato, Mexico | collected 2012-05-30
TCAACGATCCCATGGCCGAAAGTATGCAGGGCAGACATATCTACCAAGCTTTCAAGTCGATAGTTGCATATGGCACAGACTTCCACAGCGTCAAGAGCATCACCTGTGTAGGAACAGAGGCAGCTGGAGTAGTACAAATCGCCAATATGCCTGGATGTAGTAAGGCAGCGTTCGTGGCGGACACGATAGCTGTTGATGCCTTCATGCAACCGGCTGGCTTTCTCGTGAACTACTTTGCGGCCGAGGTTTCGGAAGAGTGGCTGCATATTTGCGAGTCAGTCGGCTGCATAGAACTCTACGATCATATTGTGCCCGGCTGCAAATACTATTTCTACGCTGCAATGCGAAGGGACCAGACCGGCACATTATCAGCAGACGTGTGTGTATTCGACAGCCGAGACATTGTGTTCTGCACTATTTCCGCGATCATGTTTGCTCGTGTGCGTCGTGTTTCACTCGCACGGAATCTTGCTTCGCCCAACAGCTCTAACGGCTCGCCTGAAAAGTCGTCTTCCGGTCCTGTCGGCGGTGTTGCTCCCACGTCCGAAATGATGACCGACAAACTCCAGCAAAAGGATGACACTCACGGCAAAGCCGCCGTCGGTACTGTCATTCTTAGTGCACTCTCAAACGTTACCGGCATCCCTCAAACCAAGATACCTTGGGACGCAAGTTTTGACGATATCGGATGCGATTCCCTGGCGGTGCTTGAGGTCATCAGAGATATCAGGGCTTCTACGTCTGTCACTGTGCCACTAGCCACTTTCTTGGCTTTCGAAAATGTAGGATCTCTGGTTCAATTCGTCACAGCCCGTTCCTGTCGACTGGATAGAGGTGCTTCGCAAACAGAGCCTGGTTCTCGAAGTTCACATAGTATCAGTAAAGAATTTTCAGCTGAGACGAAAGAGTCACAACATCACCAGTATGTCGATCCACCCAAGATCAGCAGGCGTGCCGACGGAGGAGATATTGTTGGCAATCGCACAAGAAGCACATTTGCAGAAGCTGCCTACGATTCATTCCTGAGGTGTAGGTCAAGTTACGACTCGATCACGGTCCGAACACAAGACTACTGGGAAATGGTTCTTCCCGCTCACAGACGATTAGTTCAGGCTTATGTGAGCGAGGCGTTGGAAGAGCTCGGAGTAAAAGTTTCTGCGGGAGGCATTGTGGATGATATGGGAAGGATCATTCCCCGTCACCACAGGCTAGTGAAACGCTTTGTATCTGAGGTCTTTGAGGGGCATGGATCCTTGGGGTGCAGTAACTCCACTACGGCCGCATTGCTAGTCGATCCTGTTCCGGCTCGGGACCTCCTTGCACTAGCAGATCAAAAATGGCCAGAGCATAAAGATCTGCATGCCCTGATGGGCGTGATGGGTTCGCGACTTGCCGAATGCCTCATGGGCCGAGTGAATGGCCTGGAGATCTTATTCGGCATTCCAGCCACGAAGGGATCTCTCGAAAGCTTTTACAAATGCTGGCCACTTTTTCAGACTCCTCTCCGCCTGCTTGCAGCCTCATTAGACCGTGCTATTGCAATGCAAAATGCGACTGACGAGATCAGAGTGCTGGAGGTTGGTGGCGGGACTGGTGGCGCCACCGCCTCCATCTTGACCACTCTCAGAGCGAGCAACGCACGGTTCTCGTACTGCTTCACTGACATCTCACCTTCACTTGTACATGCCGCCCGAGATTCGTTTGGTGGGAACGACAATATCACATTTGCGGTTCTCGACATTGAGCAGGAGCCTACGATCGACTTCGCATCTGCATTTCATCTGATCATAGGCGTCAACTGCGTCCACGCTACACAAAATTTGAGTCGGTCTCTCAAAAATTTACGCACAATGCTCCGGGAAGACGGCGTACTCACACTGATCGAGATCACAAAGCCTCTTCCCATGTTCGATTTGATTTTTGGGTCTTTGCAAGGTTGGTGGCTGTTCAACGATGGACGCGAGTACCCTCTTGTTCACGAGAGGCACTGGGAGCGTCATATGCTGCGCGCAGGTTTTGATGAGGTCGTGTGGTCGGAAGGTCAATCCCCGGAATCCAAGATTGTTCGGACAATTGCTGCATTTCCGCCTCTATCGAGGAATCCGGACGGGCAGCAAACGTCGGTCCGGAGCAGAATAAGAGAAGTCACATACAAGACGTGCGACGGTCTTGATCTGCTCGCTGACGTGTATTGCCCTCTCAGCACGAGTCCCGGCAAAGCACTTCCTGTTGGTGGGTGGTTAGGTGCCCTTCCTTCAAAGAACTACGTATGCTGACGAAGCCAGCTTTGATGATCCACGGAGGCAGTCATGTGTTGTTCTCTCGCAAAGACATCAGACCGTGTCAGACGAGGCTCCTGCTCAATGCGGGTTTCCTGCCGGTGAGCCTTGACCATCGTCTATGCCCAGAGGTGACCCTCGCCGCGGGACCGATGGTAGATGTCTGTGACGCTTTGTATTGGGCAAGACATACGCTTCCCGCTATCGATCTTGGCGATGCTTCTATCCAAGTCGATGGCGAAAAGGTTGTCGTCGTCGGTTGGTCATCGGGCGGACAGTTGGCCATGTCGCTTGGGTGGACTGCCCCATCGAGAAACCTGCGTCCGCCCACAGCCATCCTGGCGTTTTATTCACCGACTGACTACGAGGACGAATGCGGGTCATCTCCTATCTAGATTCAATGCTGCTTACAGCGATGCTGAGCTTTCATCTCCAGGGTGGCAGAACCCGATACAGCCCTATGGTGCAGAAGATCCTGGTGACAGATACGATCTCCTCGAAGGGGTTCAGCCAAAAGCGGTACGTCCTATCATGAAACGATTTCCAATTGTGAGGGTATCTGATCCTCCAAAGATATCCCAATACACGGCCGTCAGCGCATGGGAGCCGTTGACGGACTCTCGACTCCGAACCGATCCGCGCTGTCGAATAGTGCTACACATGAACTGGAAGGCGCAGACTCTGCCTGTTTTGATGTCAGGTCTGCAGCCCAAAAATGTAGGAGACAGACACGATTCCGTTTCTCGTGATCAGACAGCTCTTCCTCAGCCATCCACACACGACATTATTTGCTGCAGTCCGCTTGCGCAAGCAAAACGTGGCCTCTACACTACACCAACCTTCCTGGTGCATGGCACTGCGGACGAGCTCATACCCTGGCAGCAGTCGCAAAGGATGTGGCAGGAGCTGACCAATCGAGGAGTCATCGCCCATCTGGAGCTGATCCCGGGGCGGCCGCATATTTGTGACACATCGGTAGACCTTGAATCTCCAGATTGGACGGCAGTAGTGCGAGGATACGAATTTCTTACCAGAGCCGTTCAGCTTAGTTGAACAGACAATTTGTCGTATGAAGTCTACACCGACACTCAAACGATTACGATACGTCCAAGTGTACTCCTGTCGTTCACGTTGTCATACAGCTTTGCTGTTGCGAACAGTAACGAAACATGCGATGCTCGCCATATGGAAACATTGAGTCGTCAGCAGAACCTGGTCCGCACCGCTCTACAGCGAAGGTCGTCGGGGCGTACAAGTGATGCATGCCCGACGCCATGTCGCAGCCGCGAACTACCACTGCCATGACAGATCGGTCATTTCCTCGCGCGGTCTTCGACATCGAGTAAGTCACGATGCGCTAAGCTTCTCAGTGTTGTACAAGCGAGTTTTGTTGTATTGTATGGTTGACGCTTTGTTCATGCAGACTTGAAACCCCACGCTCGCCAGCTTTTCTCGATCTTCTCTCGGACGTGTAAGGGATAGGACTCCTTGAACGACACTTCCTTGAACTCACAACCTGTAGTGTATTCTGCGGCCATCAAAGCGTCACTGATGACTTTCCCGCCTTGTCTGCGATCTCGATGAACCCCGTGAGACATGTACGGAGTCATCGAAAAGGCCGGAACGTCTTCGAAGACGTGTTCATCTAGGCCGGGTCGACACCTTGTGGCGAGAGCCCAGATCACATCTCTGAAGTTATACACGTCCACATGATCGCCAACCAAGATAATCCTGTTGATCAGCATACAGCTCTTGTTGTTGAAGAGGAGGTGTCCGAGCTTGTCCGCGAAAGATTTTGGGTCGGTTTCCAACATCCGTAGCCCCTCTCCGTCGACCTGGAGGGCCAGCCACGTTCCCATGGTCTCCAAGGGTGCGCAAGCTTCCTTGATCGGGAGGCCAAGCGTTCTACAGAGTGCGAGCACTTGACCTGCAGCGAGTGCCGCAGTGGTGTGCTTTGACGGCGAAGATGGTCAGTATGCTCAGCTTGACGTTTTTGCGGTGGCTAACCTGCTTACCGACTCGTCTGTGATCCTTCCAGGTACCGAGATCGGTAGAATAGCGTCATCTCTGTGAGTGATTCTGTCCACACGAAATAGTGGCTCCTTGCGCGTATCGCCGGCGAAGGAAATGCCCAGGAAATCACCAAACGGACCTTCGTCTCCTGTGTCGCTTAGCAGGAGGGCACCCTCGAGGACTATCTCACTCGAGGCCGGCACGAGTAGGTCATTGCTGTCACACTTGACAAGCTCCAAAGATCTGCCTACCATTCCACCGACATATTCTCCTTCCGGTACGTTCTTGGGAATTGGTAGAGCTGCTACAAGGCTGGCAGCAGGTGGCACACCTAACGCCAGTGCCCATGGTATCTCGCTCACGCCCCTTTTGCGCCACTCAGCACGTACGACCGAGCTATGCTGACCGGAGCCAATCAAGCAGCAGAGATGATTCCGATCGTGCACCATCCCGCGAAAAATCGACCAATTCGTCCAGCGCTTATCCGGCGTCTGAAGAACGTGAATACCGTACGTCTGCATGTATTTTCCCCCGTCGTCCATTCGAAGCTGGGGAATCGGGAGATCCTGTAGATTGATGTCCTTTGCTCCAATGAAATTTGTCTTACACGGAGCATCCGATACGACGATAGGCGGTCGTCGAGCTCCAGCCATACCTGCGATGGTCTTCTCTGTCAAGTCTTTCCACGTCGCTGTCGGACTGAGCCCTAGAGTTCGTGCCAATCGTCCGAACTCTTCCGTCCTGCTCGGACGCAGGCTGGCTGCGTTACCAAAGATCCTCCAGAGTCCTCGTTTCGCGTGTTTGACGTTGTTGAACAAGGGCGCCAGATTGTTTGTCTCACTAACTTTTCTGACGATTGCGCCAATTTCCAGGTGAGGATCAACCTCATCGTCGATCTCTACGAGGTCACCGTCTTCGCGTAGTACGTCAAGGAATTGTCGAAAGTCCAGTTGAGCTCCGGTAGGGTCTGAACGACTAGAAATAGCACGAAAGAGTCCAAGGATCGTAAATCCAGACTGTGCACATGAGGGTGGAAGCATCGTTTTTCCAAGAAGAGTGGCAGGTCTCGTCTGGTGGAGCCTGGTACTGCAGGTCCTCATAATCATTTCATGCGATATTGGACGCTCGTAGTTACAAAAATCTTTTCGAAATGTAGTTTCGTTAAAATGTCAAAGCCAAAGAATGGCTTAGCACACTTTTCAGTCTCGTCGAAGAAAGCGCCGACAGGATCAAGTGTCTGAACTTCAGCCAGCGACCATGCGCAAGGACGCGTTCGTGTTCAGATCCTCGTGTCGGCCCGCCGTTTACGCTCTAATTTAAGTTAACATTGGAACGAAATCGGCCGCTTAGCGGACCTCGAATGCCAGGCCCATGTGCAACCGGTCGACATATCTACATGGCCACTATGTCTACAAATAAGCCCTGGCAATCGATTTGATGCACTCACTAGGTTCTTTACAGCAACAAGACATGCGCTACCAAGTCGTGACCTCGTCGAAACAAGCAGCCACGACTGTGCGGCGTTCGACACTCACGACGACAATCGCTCATGCAAGATTTAAGTCGACGGCAAAGTCAGCCTTTGGAACTCTTGCTGGTGCGTCTCACTTCCGCTCCATGGTTCGCAAGACCGAGATGAGGCGACAACCTGGCCCTACCTTTCTACGAAGAACATCTATTCTGTCGTGTCCGAGAGCGATTCCAGAAAGCCGCCCGAAGCGGATCGTGGTCGGTATCACTGGCGCCACAGGAGCGATATACGCCATACGGCTGCTGGAAGCCCTCAAGAGTTTGGGCATCGAAACTCACCTTGTCATAAGCAAATGGGCGCTCGCGACTCTTAGATATGAAACGGACTCATCCGAACAAGACATACGTGGGCTCGCTTCGTTCAATCACACCGCCAAGGACATGTCTGCGCCAATTGCGTCAGGATCCTTCCAACACGACGGCATGATTGTTGTGCCTTGCAGTATGAAAACACTGGCGGCTGTACGGACTGGATTGTGCGACGATTTGATCTCTAGGGCTGCCGACGTATCCTTGAAAGAGAATCGCCGACTTGTCATGGCGGTTCGCGAAACGCCTCTCTCTGACATTCACCTCGAGAACATGCTATTCCTTCGCCGAGCTGGCGCCACTATCTTCCCACCCATGCCGGCACTATATACGAGGCCTAAGAGCCTCGCAGAGGTGGTGGATCAGAGTGTTGGCAGGATGTTAGATAGTCTTGACATTCACGTGGACAGCTTCGAAAGATGGAATGGCTTCAAGAAGCAAAAAGCTTTCTCCAAAGCAGTGGAGGACATATAATTGCTCCCTGTGGTTCGTCGCGTTGTGCCATGTTCAACGTGCTTTCACGGCTCGCTACGGTACATATCTTCTACATGAAATTCCTTCTATTCGTACTGTTTGCCGACTGGTCCAGAGCCTTGATGAATAATGCAGTTGCTGGACGCAGATCGCTCAGGCTTTCTAAGCGTCCGACATGCCTATGTCCTAGTCACAAGCTAAACTCTGCTGTAAATACACGCAATGTCTGTTGGGAGGATATGCCCATACCCTTCCGACCTGTGAGCCCTGACTCACACCGATCGTGATTTCTTGCATGCACCGTACTTGACATGACAAATTCTTTGTGCCGTGTGCAAGGCCACGAAAGCACCATCGCCAAAACCACGACCCGCGCTTGACCAATTCAGTTCTCTTGAAGTGTCGAAAAATCGCGCCGATAGACCCGCTTTCATCGGCTATAGGTCTGATTGGCCTATGGTAAGATTCACCCCCACGAGCTATTTGTAATTCATCAGATTGGCAGGATTAGCAGGCCATCCTCGAAGCGCAGAGACGCACAGTGTATGGGGCTCCGGTCTCGTATATCACAGCATTGTGCTATTCCAAGTCGTCCACGCACGTGCTCCATGGTGTGAAATGCAGTTTCTGTACTCATAAAACGACTGACCATCCGCAGAAATCCAAGCAGCAATATGTCACTTTGCACCTGATCTCCATAACTATTTCATTGCCCGGCTTCTTCCATCATCATATGCGACATACATCTTCGACAATCGGCACTACATAAGCTTTTTTCAACAGATCCCCCATCGAAAAGCCCTTCTACGGAGAATTACAATCACGTCACTTCCATTTTTCATCTCGCTGTTGGCCAGGCCTACGCTACGATAAGCTGCCATGATAGCCATAGACTTGGAATGTCGACAAAAGCTGGTATCGATCGCAAAAGGACAGATATTTAACCGGATACAAGCTGACTGTGCTGACGATAGAGCAGCGCCTGCTCTCGATAGCAGTGCAACCCCTCTTATCGCGTGATTTACAACAGGACAGGCAAATTGTCCTACACACATCATGCTAGGTGCATGAGAATGCCCGGAACGTCATACTTGCAACACCTGAGGATAGGCAGTCACATCACGTCACTGATTAAATGTGCCAGACCACAAGTCGAAGAGGCACCGGGATTTTGCCTAGAAATCTTTGCGACACGATGTCGGTAGTTGCATTCGTGGAGCTTGACCAGATGCTTCGCGTAGCATAGCTTCTGGAAAGCTGACGTCTGCATATCTTCCATGGAGCAACATCATCGGCGTGCTCAGATACGCAGTAAGTGAAACGTGAGTTGGTCCATCAGATAAATGCTGACTATGCATACAGCGCACTCTGCAGAATGGTGGAGGTGGTGCAGTCCAATCTATAACATGCTGCCAGCCGTGTGACATTGAACCATCATTGGAGCCCACCGCAAAGTGGTAGCGAAAAGCATGACGGTCGATTGGCGCACTTTGCACGTGTCTTTCAAGGAACCTTGCATCGATCGTAACAGCAGAGACGAGCGAATTCACGTCCCGCTCGTCGTGAGCATAAGTAGTGGACGCCTTTTATCTGTTGAAACGCGACTCCTTGAGACTGCGGCGCTCAAGGCCCACATCGAAAAGCTGCTGGCACCTGCCACTCTGATGGACTGCTGGCAGATCTCTGGCGAAACACGCGACGCTGTCGCGGTAGTAAAGCGTGAAAGAACTTCTCCACGACGTCGCACTGATGGGAATCCTTCCCGCAGTCAACAGTGGCCTCTCGCATCTCAACTTGCTTGTGCCATTGTGGAGGGAAGTAAGGTATTACAGGACGACCAAGTGCCTAAAATCAGATGGTCAGACGACTTGGAGCAACACAAGCCTAGCGGAAAATACTCGGACCTGTCAGAGCTACGCACACGCTGCAAACTGTACGGTCGCTTTACTTCTCATCGCCTGCGCCAGAATGCGATCCTGAAAAGCTTCTTGTGTCTTGCAAACGGTACCTGTCTGGACAGCAAGGAAGAGAATCGATCTTACAATAAAATCACAAAGATACTGGTCAGTGTCACCAATAGTTTGTCTCAAGCTCAAGGAGAGACTGCTTATAACGTCTGCGCTGCACTTGCAGGTAAGATGTACCTTTACGTCGAAATCAAATCTTGATACTGACATAGAGCAGCTTCCGCGGACGACACTTTTGACTTGTGTTTGCGCGCTGCACGGCGGACGAATAAAGTAGACCTTGACCTGATAGCTGAGAGTTTGAGTGAGACCTTATTGCGACAAGATCACCTCAGATATTGGACTTGCGTGCAATCGCACTGGTGGCGGGATTCGGCCGAAATCATCGCCACGGCGCAATCTTTGTATGTACAAGCCAATAGACTGTCATAGAGAAAGATAGCGCTGACGATTCATAGCCACGCGGACGTCGCCATGGCGCTAGGCTCGGTCGCATTGAAACCGCCTGGCAAACGCAAGCACCGAGAAATGCGGTCCTACTCCATGGAGAAGCCTCCGTCGACTTGTCCCTCATACCAAACACCCCAGTCAACGTCCGATGAAGCACCAAATACAATCCAAGACCCACCCAGGTGTGCTCCACCTTTGCCAAGACCTGCCATCGATACTGTGCGACAACACGATTGTTTAAAGGCTCCCAAGCACCAAGTGAATGCATATCCATCGCACGCTTCAACAGACACAGGGACATCAGAGGTTAAGCGCATTGGAGATACATTTTGGGCGCTGTCCGACCCTTCGTTCCCCGAATACGAGATGGGGTCTATAAGAGTCGAGAGCCCAGATGGTTTCACAAGAGAAGCGCTAAGGCAGCAAGACGATAGCGATGAGCTTTTTGAGGCCGAGTCCTACGAGTCGGACTTTTCTGATCCGACCGCTAGGGTGACAAGCCGCCCGAGCTTGGTTCAGTATGCCGGCCATGATGATCGAATCTCGGATACCAGGTCCACATCTGCTATTCCACGGATCCAAAAGGGGATGCGAACCACCTTGGCCTCCCAACAGAACACAGGAGACGAAGAGGAAAGACTGAATAGACGATCACAAGTTCGCAAATGCGGAGCGAGGACGCTTAGACGGCCGAGGAGTCCGCATGATACGGGGCGTGTTGTGGTCAAAAGACAACGTATCAGATGAGGGGCATCCAGTGGTGAGCTACTCGTGAGTTTGAATTGAATCATAGCCACGTTCTGATACACGATGCGATGATTGATCCTCGTATGATTCTAAGCATCTCATGCTGGCAGTCATTCCTTGCCGAGACCATTGGAGCTGCAGTGCTACTGTATGCATAAAGTCTTAGCATCTGTAACCTCTGCCCTTCCGAATGCCGTAATGTCACACAAGTACTGCACACGTTCTTACGTGTGCAGTGTGCGGTGTGCTCTTTCTCGACAGAAAGCTTCAATGAGAGCTTACGACGAGACTTCTAAAGTGCACCGATACTTACGTCCTCCTGCAAATCTCGTGTTGTACGAGACGGAGAAACTGTTCGCGACTGTACACAATTCAATATATACCTTGCTAAGATCTTTGCTTCGCTCCGCCGCCCACACAACGAATCTATACTCGGCCATTCCAAAGCAGACAGTGTCAAGCTGACGAACGATGTAGCTGCCTATCACGCCATGTTGCCAGCTTACTACATTTTCCGCACATTAAACTTCTTTCAAGAATCAAGACCTAGACATTGAGCACGATACAATAAGTTCGGCTCACAGATGAGACATGAGCGCCGACCATCGAGACGCCACGGATGCAGTGCTTGTTCGCCCGATGTGCCCTTCTACGTGTTATGCGATCAAGATGCATTGATAGCACTCAGTTTTACATATTACAGTACAGTACGTGGTGTCATGAGTGATCATTACAACTCCACCGCAAATCTAGGTGCTGTACCACACCACGTAGTCCGGTCTGCTGCTCTATGTTTAGCAATTACTCTCGCGAGTCATTCCACCGCCAGAGCCTATCCGGCCGACGAATCCTCTCATCATCGATTTGGAATACCATATGCAGGTCCAGCCTCGCGTACTGATGCGGAGCGTGACAAAATCTACCGATCGCGTGCATCTTGCCACTATCTCGACTGGCGATCTCAAGTCACTCTCCACTTCTACTGAAACGAGTCGTTTTCACACGTCTGCAAAAAAGTCTTATGTGAAGCTCTCATCCTGCAATAGTCGTCCTGAAGTTCTGTCTTTTACGTACGATTCCGATCACACATCCAGACGCCTCTACGGAAATGTCAGACTCACTGTCACCAATGGTGTTATACGAGAGGCTCAACACTCTTCGGCATCGGCGATCGAGATTTCCAGGTCACGAAAGTGAGTGGGCACAAGCATCGAAGCAATAGTTGATCTTATCGGGAATGAGTGAGCCTGCTGACACTGTTCCAGTTGACCAACACCGGACGCGCACTACCAATGATACATTTTCTTTCCATGACCGAGTGAGAGCTATTGCTGCTGCACGAATCTTGATGAAAATGCGTAACGGTCAGCCTGACACGACTGCAAGTGCGTATCGGCATGAACGAGATCGCGGCAAAGTGTCCCGAACTGTCAGCCACGTTGCCAAGTTCAGAAAACAGCATGTTAGCTTTCGGTGCACAGTGGTAACAGATGATCCTAAGGTGGAGATCCACTTGGAGGTCATCAGGAGGAGAAGAAGTACAGGCGGACCGTAATGCTTTCCACCTGATGACGTTGTGAAGGTGAAAAGTCGTGGTCGAGGGACAGTAAACTACATGCAGTAACGTTAGCACGAGGACAAACATGTGTAACCTTTCATTCAATGGCTTGTCTATGTTCTGATGTCTTACAGAAAGTTTGCCGGATTAATTAGCCTCGTAAAACACCCCGAGGTCATTGTCCACAAGTGGGGCGAAAATGATCATTGGTGTTGGTATTGCAATTGAGCGCCCTTGGTAAGTTCGACCAGTCGACTGCTTATGGAATACAACCATATGTGCTATACAGAGCAAAGACGAATTCTGAACCCACGCTGAACACTGACATGACGGATTCTTGTTACGCGAGACTGTCAGTTATCACTTATTCCGAGATGACTCATGATCTAGGCCCGAGCGGGGAACCTAATAATGGTTTTGGGGCCGGACGACACATGAACATTACAAGCTGATGGTGGGAAGAAACACATGGATGGCGGAGATCAATAGAGTAATCATATCCTCAAAACCTTTTCTTCGCTGGTTTTTGAACGCGCCCTTGTACTCGCTTTCGCATGTTGTATCGCCCCAGGCGAGGTTTTGGGCTCCCACCGTTCGCGTTCGAACGCTCGCGCACAGTCCCAGTCTTGA
>Ga0058698_10001229_pt1 | contig 11949 bp, 10 predicted proteins | sample AgamicAsSfe_FD_67288 | JGI IMG/M metagenome (GOLD analysis project Ga0058698, IMG submission 67288) | Agave microbial communities from Guanajuato, Mexico - As.Sf.e | ecosystem: Host-associated > Plants > Phyllosphere > Phylloplane/Leaf | place: Guanajuato, Mexico | collected 2012-05-30
GACTTGGAGTGCACTACGAAGGCGGCTTGCATTGCTATATAGGGTTTTTGTTTCATGCAGTATACGAGCGGGCCGATGCAGGAGGCATTACGCTTGCATCTCTATATAAGTTCATGCTGAATATAGATCAGGCCACAATCGCACCCGACCTTGCTTTTCAGTCACCTCACCTAGATCCACCTTATGACCATCCCCTCCTATCCTAGTCCTTTCCATGCCGACCCTCGCCTATCCACCTCCCGTGAACCTCGACAAACTGAACATGCTCGAACCGGCATCATTATCCCCTTCCGTTCCTCCACCACCTCCACCCTTCTTCCTCTGTCCCTGCAATTCCAGCTGCACATGCCTATGCACATGCACCAACCAATCCACATAACTCTGCGCCTCATTATTCCGATCCTCGACCAACAATCTCGCAAACTCATACTCCGCGCCATCCAATCCCTGCCGTGCCAATTGCACCACCAAGCCTTTACTTCCCCGATTCTCCTCGAGCCACGCCAAGATATTGCGCACCTGTGCGTTCAAATGGGTGTCGAGTACCGGCAGCTCTGCGGCAAGTGGGTCGAGGGAGGCGAGGGAGTCGTGGTCGGGGCCGAAGAGATCGACGAGCAGGTTGGGAGACACGGAGGCGTGTAGCCAGAGGAGGCAGAGTTGCCCGCAATCGACGATGTAGGCGCCGCCGTCGTCGATGCGCGAGTAGCTGGCGCGCGTGCCGGGTGGCATACGGAGGTAGCCGTTTTCGTTTGGGAAGCCATCCTCGGGGGCGAGGTTGTGGATGCTGATCAGCCGGGGGTAGAGGTACAGACTCAGATCCGCGAGGGACATTGACTTCACCAGCCTCAAGTCGTGGATGCGGCGGTCTGTGGGCTCAATACCTGCCTTGAGTGCGCGGGTCTTGAGCAGAGCGAGCATGTACATAGAGAACTCTTTAAGGTTTTCGGGGAGCACGAGTTGGCCGGGCGGGTGGGAGCCGGAGAAGTTTTTCCGGTAGGCGGCGAGGATTTCGATGGCGCGTTCGGTGAGGGTGCCGCGGAGGTCTTTGGGGGACTTCGGCGGGATGGAGGAGGCGGCTTGTTTGGCGAGGAGGCCGATCACGGCGTCCTGGTCGACGTGCTTCATGCTGTCCATGGCGTTGTCGCTGACGCTGGCAACGACGTTGATACATCGGATTCGTCGGGCACCGGTCGCGGTGGTGTAGAGGAGAGCGGCTTGGAAATGGGCATCGAGCTTGGGGTCGAGCTTGCCATCATAGCTGAAGGTAACTCCAAAGGCTTTATCAGCGTCAATGACACCAAACTCAAGGTCAGCACCAAAAGTGTGCTGTGTGAAGTTGCCATAGTATCCAGAAACTTGCAGACCATTCGAGCATCGAACTTTCATCAACGCTTGAAATCCGGTTTCTCGTCTTAGAGTGTGTTTTATCTCCTTGGCCACTCTGAGTTGATCACGTTGATGATGGAAATTTGGATAGTAGAACACTTCACCACCCGTCTTTTCCGATACATGACCAATCGTGGCAATATCAAGATAACCACCTTGGGGAGCGGCCAAGAAAAAGTCTATTCCGATACCATTCTCTGTCATCGACCTCGCAAGCTTGGTGAAGCCTGGATGCTCAGTCGTGAAAAGCTTCTTCTCGGCGTCTGTATCTTTCATCTCAGGCTTTTCTCGAAGAAAGAGTCTGCCAGGTCCCCATGTCGGTAGAGCCGAAAGTGAACAAACGACCTTACCACCAGTAGCCATTAGTGCCTCCACCGCCGTGGTCAACACTGGTAGGAGAGTGGGTTCGGGATTTTTGGCTTTCGAGAACATCCTTGGGATCTGCTTGAGCAATGCTTCTATAACACTTCTAGATTCTGCAGGCTCGACAAAGAGTCCTTCGCTTATAGGTGGGAAAGGATCTTCCAAGTCCGGCATGACTACCATCTGCGGGCTACGCAGTTTTGCGTGTAGACTGTAGAAGTGGACCTCCTTATCGAACGTAGCAATTCCAATTCGTGTTCCTTTAGCCAGTGCGCCCGTAGAAGTTGCGGTTGTCTCGCCGTTCTCGTCTGTGCTTGGAGCCTCCTCACTGTACAATGCATGCTTGATGCCTTCACAGATGGCATCTGTAAAGCCCTTGCTAATCGCCTCCGAGCTGACGTCGATCAAGAACAGCCAGCGTAGGGGCACCGGCGTCTTTGTGCTGTATTCTTTTGGTGCCGAGAAGTCTACCGTGCCGCACAGCAGCTCCGGTCTTTGCATCCTGTCGACTCTCACTCCTGATGGATCCGTCGGAGCATAATAATCTTGCGGCGTATCAAACGCATGCGTACACATATTACATACAACCTTGTTCCCACCAGATCGAAATGTCATGAAAGGATTAACATATGTTCTACAACGTGTACATCTTGGCGGTTCAGCTTCGCCAAAGTCAATTGTCGGTACTGCTTGTTCGCCATCCTGTAATTTTGCAAGTGGTTGTAATATCAGTCCTAGTGGAAGACCAGTTGTGCTAAGTATGTCAGAAGTCGTGGGTATATTGTTTACAGTAAGGCGTGAGAATTTTGGTATAGCGTTGCCCTGGTCGACAGCGACAAATGGGATTGAGGGTGGAGGTGGAAGGTGGTGCTCCATAGTAGGATATACATGTTCTGTGTAGTATAGTGCTGGCGCATCTCGTGATCTTGGAATACTCGGAATGAGCTCTGGGTCGACTTTACCCTGCGATGATGATGCCGGAGTGCCAGTAAGTGATGCTGCGGGACGATGTCCGTGTTGTTGTTGTCCTAGTTCTACTTGTTGCTGCTGTTGTTGAGGTGCGAAGCCGGTATCCTGTTGAAGCGGCGAACCGTAATAAGCTCCATTCTGTGGTGTGCCTGCTGGCGGCTGCTGCTGCCATGGTGCACCTCCAAACCCTACTTGTGGTGATGTGGGCGAATTTGGTTGTGCTGCTCCTCTCCCTTCTGTTTCCAGGACATGATGTGCATGTCGGGGCTTCTTCTTCCCAGCTCTACCCGCTCCGTAATGATCCAGTCCTAGCGATAAGCCTCCCATCTGTCCTACCAATCCCGCAGAGTTATCCATCGGTGCTGGTTGCTGTTCTGGCTGACCAAATTGCTGTCCTGGAGCAGGCAGACCATATTGCTGTCCATTCACCGATGCTGCCCCAAACTGGCCTGGAGCTTGTTGTGGATAAAGGTTTCCGGCTTGCGAGTAACTCTCTGGCCCGGGGGCAATCGGTGGCCGGAAGCCCGACTGAGCCTGGCGAGGGTCGGCAGTAGGCATTCCGTAACTATTGTAAGCAGACATATTGAGCTGCTTTTTGAAGCACTTCACGTAGTGATCTTGGCAGACAACTTCATCTGAGATGGTTACCGCATTCGTACGAAGACGGCAAGCGTACAATCGCACTTGTCTTGTGGTCGTTGCAGCGAGCAGATGCAAGAACAGGTTACAAGTACTCGTCACTCGTGTGTGAAGATGACAACAACACGCTAAGGTACTCTGCACATTCGGAGACACCTCCGGAGCAACATGATATATGAGAGAATAGCAGAACACAGAACAGACAGCCTGACAGTCCAAGAAAACACCAAGAGAGTGCCTCGTGGTATTATAACGATACTGCACTTTTGTTACCGATAGTACCTTATCCATAGTCGATGACCCGCCATATCTTGGTACGACTTCGACGACCCAAATCAATCCATTGCTTCTTCTTTCCCTCTCCCAATCCTCACATGATCTGATCCTGTGTCAATGGAGGCTCCCCATTGCCTTCCATCATCGAGTCGCCATTGCCATTGCCGTTCATGTTGCCATTGTACTGCTGCCCAGGCACAATGTACTTGACGAAGCTAAGGCCAAGAGGTCTGCCACCGTACTGGTAGCCAGTGAACTTGGTAATGGCACTCTCACCATTGTCGGAGTTGTCAAATCGGACAACACCAGTACCTTTCGAGCGACCATTGCCTTCGTACTGGATCTCAGCTTGCTCGACTTTGCCGATCGTCTGAAAGAGTTCGATGAGGTCGTCGTTGCTGGTGGACCAAGGGAGCTGAATACGTGTTAGCATAATGTTTGAAGAACGGAACAAAGTCTTGACATACGTTGCGGACGAATATTGTCTCGCTGCGATCGCCGCCTCCAGTAGCATTGTCGGTGAATGGGTTGGGTGCTGCTGGTGCGGAGTTGTTGGGAGCAAATCCACCTCCTCCTCCACCTCCACCACCATGACCGCCAAATCCACCTCCACCGCCGAAGCCACCACGCATCATGCCAGGACCGCCACCACCATAGCCTCCGCCAAATCCTCCTCCACCAAATCCTCCACGTCCGCCGAAGCCGCCTCCGCCAAAGTTGCCGCGTCCACCAAATCCTCCACCGAATCCACCTCGTGGTCCGAATCCGCCACGGCCCCCGAAGCCTCCACCAAAGCCTCCACGAGCACCGCCAAAGCCACCTCGCATTCCACCACCTGCAAAGCGATCTTCGCGAACCTCAAGGACACGTCCTTGCCAGTCGTAGCCGTTGAGTTGGGCGATAGCATTGGCAGCATCGTTAGCTGATTCGAAGACCACAATGCCGGACCCTTTGGGACGTCCATCGGGGCCAAGGTGAACATCGGCGCGAATGACCTGTCCTTCCTGGGCTGATGAGACTGTAAGCATGATTTTCTGACACAACTCAGATCTGAAACTTACCAGCCTGGCGGAAGAGGTCTTTCATGTCTTGCCAGCCAGCTGAGAATGGCAACTAGATCGAGGGTCAGCATCATACATTCTGCCGATAGTGGAAGCCTGGATCTGGGGAGGACGAACATTGGAGACGTAGAGCTGATTTCCGCCACCACCACCATGGCCACCTCCGAAGCCACCACCGAATCCACCTCCTCTGCCTATGCCGCCATCGAAGCCTCCACGAGCGGGTGCTTGGCCATTGAAACGAGGTTCCTGTTCACGATCCTGCGAGATAGTGAGATGATGAGGTATGTACATCGTGGGTTTTGCTACATACTTCGCGGACGTAAACGAGGCGGCCGAGAAGCTCTTTGTTGCTGAGCGTCGCGATGGCGTTCTGCGCTTGGTCTCTTGTTGCATATTCTACTATTCTGAATCTTGTTAGCCATGCCCAAATTTAGTTAGGATTGACACAACATACCCGCAGCCCTATAGTCAAGAACGACCAGACCCAATCCGTCAACCCATATTCCATATGCAAACGACAAAACGATACCACCCGGATCACAAGCAATTGCCCACCTTCGACATTCCATTTGGAAGTAGTAGCACATCAGCGAAGACGACCTCTCCAGCTACAAGCAGGTCAGCATGCTGATGTTTCGTGACCGAGATAGCTGCTATCCATACCTGTTCTCATGAAATCTTTGAGAGAATGCCACTTGACATCGTATGCGAGATTACCGACGTAGACACGACGGTCTTGCTGGGAGGAATCTTTGATGCTCTGCATCATCTGCTCTTTGTTCTCCATTCGTGGGGGCCCTGGAGCGCGATTCTGGTTGTAGCCGTTGTGGCCAGCGGAGCGCGATCGATCACGTCGACGGTATTCTTGAGAGCGAGATCGAGTCCTCTGCGGTGAACGCGAGTAGTCGCGGCGAGAAGGGTTGTTGGGGCTGCGTGAGCGTCGTCGGCTGTCACGATCGCGCGGACTGCGGGATCTCTGTTCGAATGTTAGAGGTGTGTCTGCGCGTGATTTGTCACACTCGATAGACGGCCAAGGTATGTCTCGTGGATTGGAGTTGATAGTAATTGTTTGTAGGGTAGAAGAAGATGCTCTGGGTCGGCGGAGTATCGTAATGGGAGTTGATGGAATAAATTTCAAGTGCTGAGGCCCAGCAGCCCCGCCTGTGGACCCGAAGATGCCGCTCATATTTAAGCGCTTCCAAGTGTGACAGGTAAATCAAATAGACTTTAAGTGTGTTGTGCAAAGCTGATGTCGAAGAAATGGATGTGCAGTGCTGACAAGAATGAAAGGATGCGAACGTACCGGTCTGTAGTTATCGCCTCCAGAGTCTGCTGTAGAAGTTTTGCCTGTTAGTCCAATGGTCGCCTGTTGATCTATTTGAAGAAGTCGCGAGCGGGAGTGCTCCTTCCTGACGGATTAACGAGACAAAGACGTTCTTACCCATTTTTGCAGAAGTTGGCGACGCACTACTCATGAAGAAGTCAGCAAGGATCAGTTGACCTAGAATGATATGATGAATAGGCAATCATGATTTGAAAGAAACTGTCAATGGCGCTTTGAAGTGATGATGATGGTAACAACAATGGTCATGGTGCGACGTTGTTGACAAATTTGGAAGCGCATTGACTTCGAAGCATGAAGATTTGGGACAGCTCGTAGATGATGATACTGCTCGCCTAGGTAGACTACAAGCCAGGAGAGCACCGTCCAGTTTTCCGTCTATGCAGCCAAGCGCCTCCCTCGGCAGACTTCTCGCGCAACGTATTCGCCTTCGACTGTCTTCCTGCTTCTCGAGTCTTCTTGTCTCTTTCATGCTGAGAGCTTCCGAAACCAGTACGCCGCGCCAAACCATTCACAAAGACAAAGAACCACGTACAAGCTAGATTCCGCCGTCGACGTCGAGGTGAAGTGAGGAGTAGGAACGGTGTATGAGGACTGTCACAATCAGTCAGAGATGTATCGCGCACGCCTCCTTGTGGTGAGTACCGTACCAGTTTGCGTCTAACAAATGTCGCAGAATAGGTGTGAAGAAGACGATGATGATGAGTTGTTGGCAGAAGGAGTCGCGCTCTCTGAAGCTGAGGCCGGGAAAGGTCCGGGGAAATTGAGGTGATCACCTCGTCCCAGAGACATGCTTTATTGGTTCGACCGCAACCCGCGTGAGGTCGAATATAGCACTAGGAATCCTTACGGCACTCTTCCTAGCAGACTTCTAGACTCTGTCCTGTGCTGTAAAAATTCAGGGGTGTCTCAACACATGTTATATAACTCTGTGGCGCTGTGAGGTCTGAGCGAAAAGCTGTCGTGAGATACAATTTGAGATGTTCTATAAATCTATCCTACTATTGCCAACCTCATATCCTTCGAATCACCTAGTCTTCTCAATACGTGCAATGCTACCTGGCAGTAGACCAGTGATAACGGACACAGCTCTCTGCAATACCCACTGCGCCTGTCCCAGCATTGCAAAGTCAAACGGATCTTCAGACTTTGGAAACTTCTTTCTGATGTCCTCTTCCGAAAACTTCTTCGTCTTCGTCTTCAACATGGCCGCAATCTCCTCCAAAGACATGTCGATCTGGCTGCCAATTGGTACAAGACGTTTAGCCAGATACATGTAGTCCTTGCGCAAGACACGGAACGTCAACATATTGTAGTCTATGTCATGGAAGACAAGGGCACGACCTTCGCGGTATGCCGGCTTGGACTTGAGGAAGTGTACAGGCTGCTCGCGCCAGTGTCGTCGAGGGTTCAAGTGATGAGCAGTGTGATAACCATCATTGAAGCAGAATCGGTTACTCTGCATTGGGTCCAGATTAGCAAGTCACTTTACAGCCACGAGAGCAACGACTTACCGGCACATCAATCAATGTGATGCTAGATCTGAAGTCTGAGTCGGGCTCTATCTCGTCCACCAGAGCGTGCTGTCCAAAGTTGCCGACCATCATGGCGAACCTCAAAATGCTGAAAGGTATCAACATGACAAACAGTGTTGCCCTGAAATTGACCTTTGTGGCCATAAAATAGAACATGGCATACGATCCGTACTCGGAAACGGCTGCCTTGAAAGCCCGCACGAACTTCCCTTTCCGCACGAAGTAGAGTGGCAGCTCGAGCCAGATGAGGAAACAGAATCGTGCAACGTAGCACAGGAAGTCGTAGGGTTCGTCGCGTTGGTAACGAACGGTCGAAGAAAGATCGTCCGGGTTATTGCCCTCCACATGGTGGTGTTTGACGTGGTGATAGTAATAAGAGTCCCAAGAATGACCCATCAGTGGCTCCAAGACATACGGAAATGCCGCATCCAGCCACCAGAATCGCTTGCTCAGGACTCCGTTGTTATGAATATGATTGTGCATCAGAAGCGTGAATGGTCCCATGCAAAAGCCAGCCCAGCAGGTGTGCAGGACGGCATGGAAATAGTTAAAGTTGACGTAAAGATAGATAGCACTAGGAATGACCGTAATGAATATGATGATTAAATGAGTAAGAAAGACGACATCTGTCGGGTGGCGAACGATCGTTTGTGCTATCCGCGAATATGGTTGGACGAGGTATTTGTTAAGGAAAGGCGAGATGTCTTTTTCGTCCCAAGTCGTGAAGACTGTTGGTGTGAAGTTGGGATCATCTTTGTTGTTATACGATGACAACAGCTTGATGTCGGCTTCGTCGCCAGTGTCGTCGTGGTCGACAATTCCCCTGATGACCCCGGCTTTACTGTTTTTCTGTTGTTGTTGTTGCTTGTTCTTCCATGCTTGGATGTCACTGAACAGGTTTGCTAGCACCACTGTGTCGGAAAGCGTCAAGGCTGTGGCCATGGTAGCTTCCATGTCGTCCCCTTGTCTGAGCAATGCTCTTGGTAGTGGGTGCAAGTGTAGTCAAGCGCCCGTCCCCAAAGAACACGTTCTGAGCTCGGACCAGCTCGGCGAATGCATTGGAGTGGGTCCATGATTGCCGTTACTAGCCTCAAGTTCTGGAGTAAGGTACGCTTACACCACTCCCTACCCTTCTCCAGACATACATATCTTCCTTAAAGGCTTTAAGGCTCACGTCGATTAGGTAATTGCTTGCACGCTGCTCATCTTCGTCCTCGAGCATGCGTCGCGATCAATGTCGGCAGCCCGTCGCTCGGGTCGCTCAGATCCTGTAGCGGCAGATGTGGATTCCGAGCGCTTGCGATCGCCTCGATCTAACCTGAAGGACTCTCAGCACCGAGCGCCTACCGGTTCTTGCAACTATCGGGAGCTCAGCGCCGGGCATGTCTGCGGTTGTAGAAGATTCTGGCTATCCCGAAGCTCAGCAGCTCGGGCTCATGCACAGGAAGATGATCAGGAGGATGAAACCTGTATATGTGGACACCATGGCTGTTTTCACGATCTGGAACTTAAGAATGACAATGGATCGAGCAGACAGAACACATCACTACACAACCCAGCCGTTCCCTCGATTGAAACCCCAGAGATATTCGAGGCTGATGGCATGAGCCAGCGAGGTCGTGGGAAGTCTTTGCTCAGTCGACACACTCCCGGAGGATCAAGAACAAGCCAAGGCCAATCTGGACACGCCTGGCCTGGCGATACCGATGTAGATACTCGAATCACAGGAAGTTCTAGCCGCCGGCTACACCTCCAACAACATGCTCGCCCAGATACAAGGTCAAATCGCAGCAGTGCTACAGAGATCGTATCAACCCCGACGCGAACAGCCTGGCTTGCGTCCCGTGAAATCACTAACTCTACACTTGATCTGGTGAAGTCAGGACTTCGCACTCTGGACATTGGCGAGAGCGACACCCACGACGGGTGGTCAGAAAGGACATCGATCAGCCCGGCCGAAGCAGGCTCCAAGCAGAACTCAGCGCAGTCACCACCTACGGAGCAACTGCATGAGCAACTCATTGCACTCAAAGCTCTTGTCCTGTCTGTTCCAAACCTACAACATGCACTCTCAGGTATCTATCATCGCCTCGACGCGATAGAGAGCATATCATCGTCTCAAGAAGTGCCTGAAGACCTTGCCGAGCGACTGGAACTCCTTGAGCACCTCGAAGTCCGCATCTTAGAGCTGGAAGCAAAGTTGAACAGTTTTGACACTGCCGTGTCCTTCGACGATAATCACTCGATTACCGATACCTCCCGGAGATTATCTGCAAAGAACCCAGAAGTACAGAGCGACGTGCTTTTTCATAGACTGGAAGATGTTGAGCATCGCTTGATGAGAATCGAGGGACATAGTTTGCCGACCTCACAATCGCCATGGAGTGTCGAGGTAGTGGTTTTACCTTGGGGCGCTGACCTCCATGGATTGTGGTTGCCCGATACTACTGGCTCTGCTTGGGCCCAGATGATTGGTAATACATCGCACCACTTTGGGGAACGTCTTAGCCCGCGGGCCTGCGGACCCAGTCATAGTGATGCTGGTCTGGTCTACAGTCGAATGCTCTCGTGTGGCCTAGTTCGAGTCGTTGAGTTTATTGACAATTCAGCATATCATGTACAGAGTCAAGTGCTATCTGCATATAGCGATGTACTTCTTACCCTTTCGACACTTGACCAGGACAGATCAGCTTTCCAAACGCAACTGAGAGAACAGTTTCTAGGTCTACAAAAAGATCTCATACCTCTGCGTAAGATACATCGCCAGTCTACTCTAGAACATCTCAGCCCTGCCGAGATGGTAACGCCTGTCCTCTGGACGGCTAGCTTCTTGGAATCAAGTGTGTTCATGAAGGCACCAAGAGCGGGAATACGAAGACTTTATATGACAACATCAAATGGCTACGTTCAGCCGCCGCCTGATCCGGGCTCTTGTACTTGGACAACCCTAAGGACGCTCTACACTGGCGGCGATAACGACAAAATGTCAAGTCTAGGAGACGGTGCAGAATGCTGGGCATGGCATCGCCGTCTGGATCCCTCGTCCGCTCGCTCGACAACTGTCCAGCAGAGCGCTTTCGATCCTCATGACAAGGAGTCTTCCTCTCGCCTTTTCCCCGACTCTGAAAACGTGCAGGGGTATGGAATCATACCCTCACTACAGCCTCAGTCATCAGACCCCGGCTCCCCACCTGGTATCAAGAATGAGCCATTTCCCGACGAGGATATCACTAACATGCCTATCACTCCCACCTCAATGTTTGCATCCTCCCAGTCGCATTCCAAACACTACCGCAAGCAGTCTGATGCACACCTGCGATCAGACTCGACAACGGACACAACAGTCATACTGTCACGCTCCGCACCATCATCTCAGAAGCGTGCCCTCACCTCCTCGTTTGACAGCTACGCCTCCGTAGGATCAGGACAATCGCGCATGTCAGACCGAGCCGTACCATTGTCTCAGTCATACCACATCAAGCGACAAAGAGCCAAGAAGCGCACCCGGCACACTCATCAGCCGTCCTCTTCGGTGCTAGTCGAAGCTGAACCGGAACAGATTCACGGCTCAGATTCCAAGCAAACACATTCAGCCTTTGCTTACGCGACACCGTATAGCTGGAATCCTGCCGCTGATTCGAGGGGGAAGAAGGACGGTCATCCTGAGTTCGACTCTGGCGACACGGACCCGTTGACTTCGAGCCCTAGCGCAGGATCAGAGAGCAATGAAGCCGACACCTTGAATGATGAAGATGAAGACAACAATGTCGACGACGATGGTGGCATGGCAAGCGATGACAGTGTGCATGGGACTGGACATGCGCAGCTGGCTAAAATCAGTGTGCCCTATGATATCGATAGCGAAAGAGCGAGACGCCCTGCGCGTCTTTTATCGCCACTTACACCGAATCCGTCACTGGGCCGACCATTTAGCAGGGCTGGAGGCCGGCATTGCGCTGAACATCCCGAGAACCGAGATGCAGCTTCACAGGCAGATAGTTCAAGCTTGCCGCTGCTGGAAGATGAGCACGGCCATGCAAGTGAGGACGAATCGATGGACGAGGACGATATTGTGGACGAAGACGATGCAATCATGGAAGACGAAGCAGACAACGATAATGATGATGATTCTGACGACAACGATGACAATGACAATGACGAGATGGTATGACGCTGACGGTATTTACGACACTACTTTTGGTCGACGGCTATTTACGATGGATGTATGTCATGAATGTATATTTAAATCTGAATGTCTATATTATCAGCAGGACCAACCCCTTCATATCTCTACTCTAATCTACATACTCCCTATTCAACCCGTTTTCGTCCACAGAATACACCGCAACCTGTAACCCCCACCCAACCTTTCCCC
>Ga0058698_10001231_pt1 | contig 11931 bp, 11 predicted proteins | sample AgamicAsSfe_FD_67288 | JGI IMG/M metagenome (GOLD analysis project Ga0058698, IMG submission 67288) | Agave microbial communities from Guanajuato, Mexico - As.Sf.e | ecosystem: Host-associated > Plants > Phyllosphere > Phylloplane/Leaf | place: Guanajuato, Mexico | collected 2012-05-30
CTTCGCTTCTCTAGTGCCACTTTGCATGGGGTGATCAGCGCCTCGCTTTCATGTCGACATCCTGGCCAGACCATTCTTTCGTATCGGCACATGACGGAAATCAAGTGATGATCCTGATAGCCAAAAACAAGCTTTGGGCATGGAGAAAATGTTGATATTGATCAGCGGAAAAGATTGCGATATTCTTGGCTTTAAACACGCTCCCTGACTTGGATATCACTTACAGAATCCTTTGCATCGCCCATTCCCCAGATTGTGGCGTTTTGTACTACATCCGTCACGCTTTGTACCACAAGCCAAAAGCAGGTCCCTGACTTGGCTACACCTGCTGACAGCAAGCCTTACGAAAAGACACCTGAGTTCCATATAGATTACGTCCATACGCCACCTTTGCTCAATTCGAGTATGCTGACAAGCCATGGTTCCATCAACCTGGCTCTCGGACTGCAGCTCAGTGATAGTCCAGACACATCGGAGCCCAAAGAATGAGAGCTCTCTTACAACAAGTCGTATGAAAGATGACTTGTCATTTTCACAACTGCTCGATCGATCCGAGGTGTCAGCATCTGTAACACCCTTGCTGCTGAGCACTCTCAACAGCTTGTTACTTCTCGCTTTGTTCCACTCACTCCACTTTGCTTCCCTGAGGTAACCTTGGTTATACACCCCACAAAGAACGCACATCCTTTCGCATGCCTTCTGCTGATTTGTCGGCTTGCTCATTGGCTGCACACTTTGGACACTCCTTTGTCTTTGGTGGCAACTGTACCACACGCCAGTACTTCTCTCCGCATAGTTGTCCTCTCTCGCGAGCACCTTCGCATTGGTTGAACGTACGGGACCCGATATGTCCGCAAGCAGGCCATGTTGATTGGTGATAGTGACACATCGTCGCGATATGCCTAGTCTTTGAGGAAGAGAAGGCATCGATTGTTGTAGCATACGACCGGTTTCTTATGCTCACAGCTGTCCGGCCTTGAGGGCCAATCTGACCTGCTGTCTTCTGCCTGTCCCGGCTGTAAGCATTCGTCCTGGTGTGACCGTGAGTTGCTTTGAACTCAAATCGCCAGAGTGGAGTTGAACCCGGCCGTTGGAAAGATTGGAGCCGCTGTTGGCTGTTCTGCAGGCGATACTGGTATGTATTATATCAAAATCGACACATCGGATCCATTCAATCCTGCTTCTAAGCAATCGCTCATCCGACCGAGAGCGGGTGATGGCGCTGTTGCTTTTCGCAAAACTTGCAGGTCGTTCGATAGATCGAGGGTCTTTTGTCTCGTTAGATCTCGGTCCTGGAGAGCAATCCTGGCTTCCGATCAATCTGTCAGAAGTCAACGCAAGCTCGGTGGATCCCGTAGATGATGCGTGCCAGGATCATGGGATCAGGACGATTCGCATCCGTACAATCATCTTGCCGCTCTTGGACGAACGTACTTCATGGCTGGCTGACCAGCATTCATTGACTCAGCAATGGTGTATGTCGGGCCTGGTGAGCCCTGGCGCTCTTCAGACTGTGGTCGTTGCCAGTCAGAAATACAGATTGATCTCATTGGAAGGCACAAACACTGACGGCGCTGATGAAAGGCTGTGAGTGGTCAGCATGACCGCGAGACGACACAACAAGAGTCGCAGAGAGTATTGCTCTAGCTCGAGAGCATCACATCACGGCAAAGTGTGCGGTGACATTCACGCTTATATGTCTCGCAAATTACAGGTCCTTCACCCAAGACAGTGAGCCAATCGGACTCTCATGTGTGGCCGCCGTTGCGTATTTGGCCACTTAACGTGAGGGAATGATCCTCAGCTATCTCATCTTTTTGCTTCTTTAGTCCCCGAAGGTCCTGGATTCAATCCCCCTCGTGTCCAATTTGCATTTTTTCTGTCTACGGCGTACCATACAGAGCGCCATCGTATTCTCCAAGCATAGGTCAGTGAGCATTGGGAATCACGATGTTGCGTGTCTCCAGAGACAACTTGGACTTCCAAGGATCCGTGAATCGGAGCATCTACCCGACCCACGAATCCAAGTATGGTCGCTAGTAGAGAGAAGCTGGAGTACAATTCTCCGTAACGCTCGGCGTCACTGAATCGTCGACTGCACCTCGCCGGAAGATCTTTCACCTTCAATCTTGTCAGTCCGCAGCGCCCACACCTAACAAGCGACGCGCCTAGCCCGCCGCCCAACTACTCGCTATGGACGACGACGGTTACCAAAATGTCCTCAGGGGCTCACCAATTGAGCGCAAACCTGATCGCGCCGCTCTTGACGCTGCGCAGGATGCTCAAGACCTTGGCTATCATGATCCTACGATCTTCACCACCGCCGTTGCTGAAGCAACAGTAGGCGCGAACCTCATCAAAGAGTTGTTCGACATTAAGATTGCGCAAAGTATTAACAGCCCTACACCTCGTGCTGACCCTCAGGTAATGCACATCTGCGACCCTGCCGCATACAACAGTGCTATTACAGCTGCGACACTCGGCGGTCAGGTGCACCAAGGTTTCTTCAACAAGTTCGTCGCTGAACAGGCGGTATACCAAGTTGTGAGGACCGAACATTCTCTTGCCATTCGGCAGTCGAATGTGCCTCGAGGCTCTTTCATACCACAGTCTCACCAATCTCACGCAGATCAAGTCTCTGATGTCAATCATGAAGGTGTTGCTCGCTCTCAGGGCGCTCAAATGCAGCAGCATACTCCCCAGTTCCCTGCCCTTGTCAACTCATCGATCGATCACTCCTTTTCCAACCAACTCCCTGCTCAGCCCCCACTGAGGCAGGTGAAGCCGCTCCCCGAGCAAAGTGCTGCGTGGGCCGCTTTCCAGCAAGGTCGAGAGCGTGAGGCTGGCCAACGCAGGAGCCGCAGCCCTGTCAGCTTCGATCAATCCACTCCATCAGGCCGTTTTGGGAGACAGTTGAGTCATGTTGATGATCACCAAGAGGAAGACGCCATCTTGCACGATCGTTACAGAGATCGCAGCTCAGCTCTTGACGCCGATACGTTCCGTGACCATGACCCAGTGGCCCCTGAGACTGCAAAAGGAACTGCCCCCCCTGCTCCTTCTCGTCATCTACGTCCCTCGACGTCTGGAAACATCGCTCGTGGAGAAACCTGCCTCGAGAGGGATCACAATCATACTGATCACGACCTTGTACCTGGCTCGTATACCATCAACTCTGATCATACTTCGACACTTCCTTTAAACGATGACCCTAGTCCTGCTCACACTATCCCTAATCACGATCTTGACAGGTTGCAAGGCGACAGACAGGGAGAACCTGCTTTGGCACCTGCCTCGACGCCACTCCAGTCTTCTGGACTCGAGCCACAGCAGCAGAAGAAACAGTCCGCTATCTGCGTTGAGTGTTGGAGCAGAGGCCTAGAGTGTAACTCGCGAGCTGCCTGCCGTGAATGTGCCAGGGCCAACAGACCTTGTACCTATATCCAGTGTCCGCTGAAAAAATGTCCCGAAGACATCATCTGTCCTGCCTACCATCCAGGCACTGGTGACGACAACAACCGCTTCATCGGCAGCTCTATGCATCTCATGGCGATGTTAGCTGTAGACTCGCCATCTTCTTCAGACTACGATATGAGCCTCATCCAGAACATGTATCACAAGCCCGACTCAGCTGCAGAGATCTATCGTCAGATCGTAGCCGAGCTTGAAGAGGCCGCGCATGACGGCCAGGCAATCGACAAAGTGTTTGTCAAGCAACTTGTTCTGAGACGCGGATTGAGGTGCCCAGCATTGTCGCACAAGGTAACTCTGATCGTCCAATTGTTCGCCGAGAAGAAGTAAGTGCGTCTGGAATCGACCCCATCGCACTGCTAACGTATACATCATAGAAAACCTAGATACAAGGAGCTCTACAAGCGTGAGCAGAGGGTGCTCAAATTTGGCCATACTTCCCACAGTTGATGTCTCAGCAGAAGATGGTGACTATCAAAAATGTCTAAGGCTTTCAACACAGTTCATCTCCACATGCACAAGTTGAGAGTAGCATGGTCCATATGGCCCTGAAGGGGGATCAACAAGAAAGGTTGGGTGGCTGCAATGATATTTGCCTGTCAGCAAGCAGTCAGGAAGACGGTTCGTGGTGTCTCTCCCACCTCTTGGGCAGAAGTTGGAGTCTCCATAGGTGATCCGAATTTCCAGTCAGACCTACTTTGTGCTCGGGTTTTAAGTCAGGTTGATTTTCTGTTCCTGGACTTTGGTAGGTATCTTGGATAAACCCTCTCAAGCAATCCACAGTATTTGCCATGCCCTTGTAGTGTCCTATCACGATGCAAATTTTGTCAACGACCGAGATTCCGGACCAGTCGGTGATCGTACGGGACAACAGCTTTTCCAGGTCTTTCACTTTTCCGTAGCCCTGACCCTCGTTTTCACTCCGCCGAGAAGTCCTTCGAGTCAACCTTTCAGTCCCCTTATTCTGCTCTCTTTCCTCCCACAAATCACGCAGCAACCACATCACACCACAATGGAGCAAGAAGACTGGGATTCCACCAATCAACCGCTGGTCCCACCTAGCTCTGCTCGCGCCAATTTGGGTGACGATGCGAGTATCCACAATCGCGACAACAGCAATGACATCGTGCTTGCCGCCGATGCTAGTACACAGCCCGCCGTACAGTCTACTGACTCTCACGGTCTTGTCGTCCAGGAAGCATCCCTGCCGACTCCATTTTCACACTCCCCTCTCGCGTTCCGCCAGTCCACGACTGTCCGCTTTCCCAGTCAACGAGTCCAAGCACTCAGCTCAAACCATGGCAGGAACCGCAGCCCGAGTGACGTCCGTACAATCCGGAACAGCTTATCTCGTGACAGACCTGCCTCACCACGTCGTAGGAGCCGCAGTCCTACTACAGTCATGCGTCCTCCTCTCTACCGCGATCGTAGCCAGGAAATTACTGCTTCTTCGTTTCAAAGAGTCAACTCGACTGACCACGGTGCTGGAAGTGTAGTCGTGTGCAGCCCTGAAGAGACTGCCCGTCGCCTTCATCTCGACAAGCTGCGCAAAGAGAAGAACGATCATGCAGTCTGTGTTACCTGCTGGCGCAAAGAGCTTCCTTGTGATCACCAATGGCCTTGTCACGAGTGCAAAACTAGTGGCATACCTTGCGCCTACCTCACCTGCCCTTTGAATCGCTGCCCACACGACCAGAAATGCCCGTGCTATCACAAAAACAAGAGCCTTCCGCAAGAGACTCCGGCTCGCAAGGTCGGGTCCTACATGCATCTCTTGGCGTTACTCAACCTCAACCGCCTTTCATTGAACTCCTACGACTTGAGCAGGATTCAGGAGGAGTTACAGAGACCAGACCGTGCACATCATTTTTACCAGCAGCATCAGCAAGAGATTGAGCACCTCCTCCAGCAAGAACAGGGATTCCATGGTCATGTAGCCCTAAAGCTATTTCGTGGCTCGGACAAGATGCCTCAACTAAGCGACAGGGCTCTAAAAACCATTTCTCGTCTCATCGTCGAGCTGGTCAAGGAGAAGAAGTAAGCATACCCTGCCAGTAGTTACCAATCACGACTAACGGTGTATAGGAAAAATCCTTTCCGTGAACTCTGGGAGCATGCTCACAGACAGTACAAGTTTGAACCTCAGGAAGCTGGTCAGGTGGTGGAAGAGGATACTCCAATGGTGGATGCAGAAGATCAGGCATAACCTTCTGGTTTTTTTACGTCTCGTGACTGAGACAGTTTGATGACGCTCGAACTCCTAGCTTGAGCAATCTTTGTCGTTCGTTCTCTTTGGACCGAGCTATGAAGTAGTCAAGAAGACAGAGAACATGCTCTGTTTGCCAATTATCAAGTTTGGACGATTTACGGCGTCGTTGGTCTGTGGGCAAACATGTCTCGTTGCGGCGATCAAGCTGGAGATAGTCATTGGTTCGAAGAAGCATATCAAGAATTAAGAGTTCGGGGATAAACTTCGCAAGAACACTTTCATTGTCCCACCAAGAAAGCGAGATCAAATTTCTTTGTGATGATTCTACTGAAAGCGAAGATCAAACTCATGCGCGGTCTTTACTCTAGATTTTCGTGATATGTACCATCCCCCTGTAGACTCAGCACCGTCACAAAGTAGTCAACCACCTTCCATATAGTTGATACAATAGCCTCTGGGTTTATTCATCATAGGCATCGACGGAGACTCAGAGTAAGCAGGCTTGGTAACAATATCGACTTTCGTATCGTTGATCGTTAGTACAGCGTCGGTGCCAGCAAGATTCAGAACGCACGACACGACCAGGATCCATCAGCCATCATTCAGATCGTGAAGGAACACCTCAGAAGGTGAGGTAAACATGACATAATCTTAGACGGCAAGCTATATATGTTACCTAGGTAGAACCTCCACCATGGACAGCAGGCCAATCATAGTAACCGTTACGGCGGCAGCTACTATGGTGTGATGGTCTTCATCACTCACTGTTCAAACCCTTGGGTTTCTTTTGGACAGTTGCGAGTTCGACTCTGTGGCCAGGCGAGACATCTTTTTGCTTTCCGGGCTTCGGTCATCACCTCATACATCCAGACCTACCATTCTACTAAGATCATCAAGAAGATCAACGATCTGATCGATTTATTCGTTCTCGTATCCTATGATTCAAGCTTGTTTTAGGTGTTCTGGCCGTAGTTTGAATCGCCATTGCCTTGGGTGATCGTTGAAAGCAAAGTTTGAACATGAGTGAAGGCGGACGATAAGACGCGGGCACATCTGTACCAGACTGTCTCTCAAGTCTGACGTCTTCTCTGTGGGTAATGGGCCAATCGGACCTGCAGACCTGGATATTCGTTGCGGCGGTAGATTCCATGGCGTGGAGGCCTGATAGGTTCCTAGTCTGGAGTCTCACAAGGTTTCTCCTTTAGTGGCTGTGGGTTCGACTCACCACTTGGGGAAAGCCCGTTCTTGCCCCCTTTGCCTGGAGCGGGCGCGACATGAGCTTTCCATGAGTTGGCTATCTTTTTGTCATGATCATCCTTTTTGCAAGTGAAGAAAGGCTCTCACCTGTCAGGGGAGAGCAATGTCAAGGTCTGGGCAGGTTTAATTCAGACTACAAATGACTCTCAAGTTCGGCATCCTTCCATAGACAAGGGACCAATCGGACCTGCCGATATCCGTTACGGCGGTAGATTCTATGGTCTGGGGGTCCCACGCTGTCTAAACCTTTGGGTTTCTTTTTGGCGGTCATGAGTTCGACTCTGCCCCTGAACAAATACCTTTTTACTTTTTGTGCAACATTCACTGAACAGCTCCAATCTTTGTGTCAGAAGAACCTGATAGGTCGACATATCAGATACAAGCACCTTCAGACATGTTTGAGTCATCCAAGTTCCTGATCGTAGGATTCCCAAGTCTCGAGCAATCATTCGACAGCATCAGTTGTGATAGCCTGGACCTCCACCAGAAGATCCAGCAGCTCAATCGATGGCCCGCTTACGAGACACCATCCATGACTTCCCTTGTCACAAAGAACGTTCCTTTGGTCTGCTGCAGGATCAATGGCATCAAGCTGTTCTCCTTTGTGTGTCTCCAAGGAGCTAGCATGTTTCAAACTTTGAGTCTGTCTACTGTCTGGTTCCTGCATTGCGGCCATTCAATACGTACGTCATGGCTTATCTGGCTTGATATTTACAATTTTGCTTTCCTTTTGGTATCTCGCATTTTTCATTTGCACCGTAACCTTTCCGCTGTCCCCCTATGGGAGTCATTTCGCTTCCCGACACTGTTTTGCATGCATGGACACGACGAGATATCGGTATCTCAAACATGTCAGTATAATTCTTAGCAGTATGTGTGTCTACACTATGGTAGCTCGCTCCAACGTTCTCTTCAACTTACTGGACACTACGATATCTTCATCTAACCATTACGAGCTACAGAGCAGTACAGATTGATTGATCTAGCTCGAGGTCAGCTATGACAAGGAGAGCTTTCTCGATGGGGAGGCTCGATCATCGCTTGCATTCTGTGCATTCTGATAGTTATGAACTGGTGTCTGATAGCGATAAGGGAATGGGACTCCCACGCTACTCTGTCTTCGGCTGCCAGGGCCGAGTACTTCCCTCACTTCTCAGATCGCGGAAAATTCGATCGCCTCCTCTCTTGGTACCGCGCGTCGTGAAAACAATAGCCTCATCCCATACCGCACTTACGTCAACAGACCATGGAGCAGCAGCATGAAACCATGATCGGGAGCTCATCAGAGATGCGCGCCACTGAGCAAGCTATCGCCGGCGCATTCATCAACGCATGTACTGGAGACCAAGACGATACAGGAGCCCAAGTCCTTGCTCTCACACGAACATCATCTCGCGACCCAGCGCAAGTTCAAACTGAGAATGAGGTAGAGACGCTGCCTCAGGGCCGTACAGCACTTCTTGACTATAACCTGAGAGATTGGGAGAATACCACCTACTTCGCGACTCGAACTCAACATGGACAACACGTGATCGGATGGATGTTCGAACAAGTGCTCGAGAAGATGCCCTCAACTGTCGTACGTTATGGAGTCCTTACCTGTAGCACATCACTAACACTTTCTGGTTCAGTGCGGATGGAGACTGGGAGGCGAGGCGGATGATCTTCAGCATGGCGCCCTTCCTGCAACAGGTCACCAACAGAACGTGGAGCAGCAGAGTTTCTACGAGTTGGTCGACTGGCAGACAGCTACTCGTACCGCAGTATCTAATGGGCGTGTACCTAAGCATGCCTTCTATGCTGCTCTCGCACGCACTCCATCATACATCGTGAGTTACGGTCCACAGTTACAACAGTGGATGCTGACATATATCAACAGCAAACATGGATTCCCGTGTCAGTGGAACGTAACAATCCCAACGAGTTTCTCAGCCCGGCCCCCGATCGGCAACTCACACCTCTCCCGATCCGCAACTACTCTCGTTCTGTCACACCTTTCGACCATCTTCATGGTGCGAGAAGTAGCGCTTCTAGCTCCCACAGAGTGCGAGAGCATCGCATCAGACCTCTAGGCCGCAGAGCCCTGGAGCCACAAGCTGTCGCCTTTGCTCGTAGCCGGCGAGGTCAAGAGGCTGCCTCGAGTTACAGCAGACGCGAAAACTCCAACGACGTCGATGTCAGGGACATTCGACGCTCGAGACGACACAGAAGCCGTAGTTCTGCCAGCAACCATCATCTCGACCGAGACTGTGGCCAAGGATACCATCAAAGTGGCCTGAATCGCAACAATGGTCGGGGCAGATCTTCGCGTCACGAACCCGATCACCGCCATAACCCTCAATCCGCCGCCTTACACTCTTCGAACACTCCTGTAAAGCAATGACACAGCTATTATTGTGATAGCGATCACAGTCCTGAGTACAATCGTCCCTTCTCAGATATTGGCAGTGACAGGAGTCGCAGTCCAGCCAGAACCTCAGATTCTCAAGCCGGACACGACCAGTCTGCTTTGCGTCACCAAGACGGCGGATCGATCGAGCGCAATGGCGGAGGTGACTCTTCTGATAGATGTGAGGCAGTCGATCGCCAAGACGTCCCAGGTGCGACTGGTGTGGTTGCCCCTGAAAATCTACCACATAATCCTGGTCACGCAACAAACTTTCGGACCCGCCTTTCTCTGGATGAGGTGCAGGCAGTGAAGAACATGTACTCTGTATGTATTCCCTGTTGGGTTGAAGGCTTATCCTGTGATCAGGCGGCGCCCTGTCGCGAATGCAAGGCCAGGAACAAAAAGTGTGCTTACGCGCTCTGTCCTGTCCCTGTGTGCCATCTGAATGTCAAATGCCCGGCATTCCATATCCTTCCAGGATGTGCAGACTCTCTATCAGACGAATACAAAGTGGGAACCGCCCTGCACTTGATAGCCCTGCTCGGTCTTGACCGCGAATTCGTCCAGTCATACGACGTCCGCGGAATTCAAGAAATGCACAATCATGCAAGTTCTGCACAGTCCGTATATGTGCTAATGCGAGAAGAGATCCAAAACGCTGCTCAGCGAGAGAAGAGGTTCAATGACTATGCTATCAGAAAACTACTTAAAGATTCGGACGACATCCCCAAGATGGGAAAGCGAGCTTTGAACACAACAGCGAGCATGGTCGCAAAGCTACTCGAGCAGCAGGCGTAAGTAACTTCATCTGTCCAGTTCTGACATGGTACTGACATCTTAATAGCAAGCAACCTTACCGTGAGCTTTGGGAACAGTACGACAAACAGATGAGACTCGCCACCAGCGACTGATGACTAGCTGGAGTACTATCTGGACTGATCAATGACGAAGAAAGCGAGGGTGATTACAGGAATGTTCGACTCTGGTGTTGAACGATTCATAAATGTGGCATAGAGGTAACAAGAAGCTTGGACATCCAAGCGACTAGAACGTAGAGCCGGCCTGTCGTTTCAGCATAAGATCAATCTCATGAACATCGATCTATATCGAGCTGTGGTATTGTACGAGATGTCGTTGGTCTTCGCTTACGAAACTGCACTCGTGATCCAATCTTCCTTCCGTCAGCCAGGATAGATTATCTTTCGTAGGGCAACCTCTTGTCTGCATGATCCCATCACTCTCGTTAGTCATGTCCTATTGCGTGATGGAGCATGAGAGCATGAGACTCGTGCGCGCCGCCTCGCTACACAAACGGTCTACACAGGTCCGAGTCGACTCATTCCGGACCAGGGTCTCATTCATCTCGCTACACGAGCCATATTCGTGCCGTCCATCAGCGCAGCCATACTACCACCAACAGATCTGTGATCTTGGATGGTGCGGACGATGATGAAGACACCACTGTGAGTTTCGTCCATCTTCACAGGCAATCAATAGTCAAGGGTTCCGCGCTATGTCTCGCGATCGTGCCCCAGTATTTCCACTTCCACCTCTGAAATGCCCTTGTGGTCGATTTCGCTATCCCAACCTACCACCTCCCCCCTACACGAGTCATCTCTCCGGGTATCGTCAAAAGTACCCTGTAAGCCATACGGTCGCTTTGTTTGAAGCTTGGTGTCTTTGTCTTTCTGCTACGTCCCAGTGTCCGTATCCGGCGTGCTGTGCGATCATACCGTCAGAAGGATGGGAAAGGGATAATACTTCGATCAACAACACAGAGCTTCCCGTACGCTGGAGCTTGTGAGACAGAAATAATAACCCAGTCTGAGGGGCACTCGTCGGGTACCAGTCACCTCCATTGACCTCTAATACATCTTGCGAGCTTTTTTCGAAGATGTCGAAACCCGAGCATTTCAGTAATTTGTACAGATACCAGAGATCTGGACCATGGGTATGCTATCGACTGCGAGCCTTTGTCGTTCATCTCGTACTCCCCTTCCGGATCCTCTCGAAGCCCATCGAAACAAAGACCGAGAATTACGAACTTTGACAGCCTCAAATCCGGAATAAATTCGACTGAGAGAACAAAGACAACATGACTCCAACAGCGGGAAGTGCTTTGTTTCCCTCCAGCCAGAAGATGGACGGTTACGAATGGCCAATATCTGGCCGGTCAGCAACATGTCAATAGCCTTGTTATTGTCATCCTGGTTCACCTGCTATAAGATATCCAGGCTTTTCCTGGCGAGCCGACACCATTTCACTCACAGCACTCTTAACCATTCTGCCCAGTCCGGACTGAAACGAAACCTTGCCACATCTCAGATCATGGCACCTTCTCAAAACATGCGTAGCAGCGGAAATTCTCTAGTAGCAGGTCTACCCGCACCGACCAGAGCAAGTCGTGCTGCAGCCCCTATTCCCGCAGCCCCTGTTCCTGCAGTTCCTGTTCCTCCAGCCCCTGTTCCCGCAGTTCCTGCGCCGGCAGCCCCTTGGGGTATGGCATCACTTCCTGTGGAGATTACAAGAATGTGCTTGGAAGCATCTAATGACGCTTCCAAACACAAGGATTTGACTGTCACGCTCCGACCATCACTTGTACCAC
>Ga0058698_10001235_pt1 | contig 11909 bp, 7 predicted proteins | sample AgamicAsSfe_FD_67288 | JGI IMG/M metagenome (GOLD analysis project Ga0058698, IMG submission 67288) | Agave microbial communities from Guanajuato, Mexico - As.Sf.e | ecosystem: Host-associated > Plants > Phyllosphere > Phylloplane/Leaf | place: Guanajuato, Mexico | collected 2012-05-30
CTAATCACAAAGGGAAAGAATAGACGCCATCGCCATGCAAGTCTTGCGTATGTTTACAGTTCAGGCTTCCCGAGTCATGGATTTCCACGGAGCTGTGGAGTGATTTTCCTCCGCACCACCGTCCGAAAGCCGCTTTCATATGTCCGCGTCTTCGTGTTATGTTTGTTCCTCCTTCGGGCTTTTAGTACGGGACTTGGAGCGTTCGCGAGTTACTGCGTCTTTCAGCGCCTTCAGTCGTTCTTCGGTCACGCGAATCGCTTCGTCCATCTCCCGCGCTTGCATATCATGGGGCGCTAGGGGCTTCTGCGTTCCGTCTTCCGGCTTGATCCGCGATCCAGCGATAGAGCTTTGCACTCTGTCTAGGGCGACTCTCTCTTCGAGCCAGTTCCATAGATCCGACTCTTCATGACGCCAAATCTCTTCGTACGCAACCTGACGTTGAACAGTGGACCACTGGTTTGGGCCGGTGACTGCAGATCCACCACGGAAGAACCATGTGTACATAAGGAGGGCTCCCATAAGGAAGATGATAATCTGCGGTGTGAAAATGGACTCCAGGATATCGGCGAGTGGGCCAAGGAGACTGCGCAAAGGTTCCAATAATCCCCAATTGCTTTGCTTCGCTTGACTAGTAGGAGCGGGAGCGGCGGCAGGCATTGGGGCCTCTTCCAAAAGATTGCCCTTTGAGCGCCTCTTTCCTTTTCCGCCCTTTCCGGGTAACCGAGATGGGCCGGCTTTCGCTGCGCTCACGGCAGTGCGGAGAGCGGCAGTAAGGGAAGTAGCATACGACATTTGACCGTCATTCGCACCCTTCTCAATGGGACCTACAGAGTGTCAATAAATCTCTCGACTTAGAACAAGCACCACTACTTACCCTTCAGCCAACTCTTTCCGCTCCATTCTACTGTGAAGGTCATGATAAGTCGTGTACTGTTTCCCGGTCCCCACATCAAGCAGTATCTCGTCTTTGTAAGGAATATACTGCCGTTGGGTACATCAGGTGTTGCTGTGCTGCACTGCACACTCACAGCCTTGTCCAGATCGTATTGCTCGAGATTCATGGCAATATTGCATTTTGTCTGGCGCGGTCCAACAGGTGCATTTAGCGGTTTGATGTAGGAATAGTTGAACGTTTTCACGTCTTCACCTAAGCCCTTTTTGTCATCTTCCATCTGGAGGTCCATCGACTTTTGGTCCTCAACCAGCCATTTGCGCATGAACACGCCAGAAGCGGGGCCGAACATTAAGCTGTAAACCTTGCCCAAAGGTGCTGGGATAGTTGTGTCAATGAGTAGTTTGTCGTAATGCTGATCGTTATCGCCACACTCAGTAGGTGCGTGTGTTGCTGAACCAGGGAAGTCTTGTCCTGCAGCCGCAGCGCCACTCGTGGCGGCTTTGGCGGCTTCAGTCGTCTCGCCACCACCACCAAAGGCTTGTGATACTGCACCGCTCACTTTCCGGGTGGTCTCACCTGCTACGGAACCAACTTCACTGCCAGCTATACTACCTTCACCGGGTTCGGTGAAGCTGCCAGTGCCCTCATCATCGTCCGCATCTTCGTCGTACACCTCATCATCTGAATCTTGAAGGGAACCGTCATCACTGCCAATAGATTCTGCCTTCTCAGTCTTGTCGCCAGTACCACCGGAACCATCCAGAGTTACACCATTAAGAGATGACTTGAGGTTGGGATGGGATATTTTCCAGATGCCGATGATCAAGTCGTAGGTAGAGTCTCGCGATAGGAACGACGCAAAAACGTTGCGAGCATGAAGCGTCTGAATAACGATGGCATTCGGGAACAGCACGGCTGTGGACTTCTTCTCGACAGATACAACCTCGTCAAAGCTGATGACCAAGTTCGTGACCCATCCGAGAATGTTACTGGAGAAGCAAAGATGGCCCTCGGAAACGTACAAACGCCCATGAAGCAGGATCTCTTTCTGAAGGGCTGCACTATAGTCCTCGATCAGATAGTCGTCCTCGGGAACGCTTTTGAACAAGGCATGGAAATCCTTATTTCGCCTAGGGGGTGCAACCGCGAATCCAGTTCCGTTTAGACGGTGGCTGTTCAATGCTGCGCTTGGAGCCAATGTACTTGTGCTCGCAGTGATGACCCCGCCTAAAGTATTTCCAGTTGTAGCGGAGCTGCCTCTATGCCGTCTCCGTCTGCCACCGCTTATACGGCTGCGTATGCTACCTTGGCGTCCGATGGATGCCGGTGAGTCTGTTATTTCAGGTTGTCGTGGAGGGGACGCTGCGCCCGCTCCTGACTGACCAGAGACAGCTGTCAGTGATCGTGGGCGCTCACTAGCAATCGATGGAGGCTTTTCCCCTGCGTAAGCGGCAGACACGGCTTGTGCAGCGGCTCTATCCTCGACCTTGGCCGAAGCTTCATCCGCCTTCATCGTGACGTTGGTCGCGGATGACATGGGGCTGACCTCGTTGCTCTCAGCAATGCCAAGTTGGGCTAAGCTCAAGTTTCCAGATCCAAGTGTTTCAATGGCAGGTCGGCGCTTCTCAGTACCTTCGTTTGTGGTGGTGTCGACGTTCTCGGGTCCAATAACTTCTTCGCCGCCGTCAGCAGTATTGTCCTCGTCTTTCTGCTGTTGCTGGCTGGGTTTATTCTTCGGATTTGCGCTGTTCGCAATGGTGTCGCCTAAGTTGTTCGCTGCGTTCTGAGCTGCGGAAAAGATGGAAGCGAAGAATCCACCAGGCCCGCCAGGAGATGACGGAGGTACAGCAGTCCCTCCGGGGGTTTTTGCTTCCTCAAGATGAGGGGTGAGGGGCGGTATTGACGAATGCGATAGCTTACTTGGAGGATTGGTGGCTGATCGTACGCGTCTGTGCGATATCATATTCCCCGAGGGGGATACGACTACGTTGGGGTTTGTCTCAGTATTGGTGCGTTTCACAGTGTTTTTTGAGCTATTCAATTCTGTCGGAGAAGAAGCCTTCCCGTCTGTCGGCGTGGGTGGAGTTATGAAGGTCGTGGGGGCATCAGATAAATTGGGAGGAGTCGCGGGGAGCGAGGTGATGATGCGCTTTGGGGCGACAGATCTCAACGACGGGGTGGACTTTGTCTCCTCCTCTGTGTGTATCTGTATCTGTGGTGGTGAGGCTTGAATCGGGTCATCCAACACCCTTGTCTCGCGCTTCTTCCCTCCAAACAGCGCTCCTAGTCCACCTCCGCTCGTGCTCGGTCTTGCGGGCTCAGGGCTAGCACCAGGCTTAGGAGCCGGAGACGTGGATCTGCGATTAGGAGTAAAAGCTTCCTTGAGCTTGCCAACAGGAGATACGCCCCGCTTGTTCACAGCGACGTCGCTGGTATTGTTTAAATTCCGGGTGGTGGGCTCCTCGATGGAGGTTTCGGAGTTTACGAGAGTGACATCGGTGGAGTCTGCAGAATCGAGGGTCTCGGAAGCGATCAGGGGCGACGACAACGTCAAGAGGCCGGCATGCGACTGATGTGGTGATATGCCGGGGCGTTTGAGTAGTGGAGGGCTGCAGCCGGTTAGTCGGAAGGCAGGAGCCGAGTGGGTACGTATGCGACAAAAGACTGGAAAGAGGGGTGAGGTGGGTAGTAAAAACAAATGGAACAGTGAAAGCCAAGAGTGCGTATTGCAATACGGATGCGATGATGCACGAGGTGTGGTGTGCTAGTGGGGAAGCTGAGGCCAGAACGTATGCTTGTTCGCGGTGGAGTCCATGCTGAACGGCGCCAATGCCACGAGGCAAACCTTCCACTCCAATGGACGCGTCGCAGGTGCAAATGGAACTGTACCTGAGACACAGGAATAAGGGGGGGGAGAAAAAAAAGAACAGCGTGCAACTTACGATTCCGTGTCTGAGTCGTCGGTGAGCAGACTGCTTGCGACGCTCTTTGCGAGGCCGAGCGAGTCGTCGCTCTGGTACGGGTGACCCATGCTCGGACGTCTAATTGTAGGAACGGGAGGGACCACCTCATTGGGGTCGAATTGCGAGACATCGTCCTGGCTGAGGGAGCCTTTGCTCTTCTTGCGTCCCTTGAAGAGCTTCGACATGCGCCGCCGATGTGACGACGACACGTCGCTGCGGCCGTCGTCGGAGTTCTGGCGACTCTTGAGGCGGTCCATGGCCCCGTCACTTGACTTGCGCAACAAGTCGTCGTTGCCGTCGCTGCTCGCAATTGAGACGGTGGATGAGTCCGGGCCCTTTGACTGTGCCCGTGGTGCCGCCAGCGTGTTGTCCCTGTCCTTGGAGCCGAACATGGAGCCTATGCTCCTCCGCCGCTCAGAGGCCATTGTGGAATATATAGGGTACGAGAGTGTGCAGAGCACTGAGAAGAGGTCGAGGGTCTCGCTATAGTCTCAGACACGCATATCGATGTTGCGACGCTTTGTGGTGCCGTGTTTGCTACGTAGGTTTGGGGGGTCGATTACGTAGGGAGCATGTGTTCAGGGCTCGCGATGCGCTTGGAACTACCGCAGGGTCGCGGCTGCAATCGGATACATGACAAACGAGGGGTGACGGGGGACGGGGAGAAGCTTGCGAGTTATGGCAGAGGGGAGAGAACAAGCAAGTTGGCGCAGGCTGCAGAGATGAAACCAGGCGGGCGCGTTCCTCGTGTTCTGGTTCCAACGTCTCCAGCTGCGGGTCTTTAGCCTAGTGATCTACTCCGCAGTTACATGGGGGGGTGTGGCCGGCCTTGCTATCCCTGTCAACGTGACCGAGACCCTTCACGCGCACCTGCTGCTGCCTCTGCACACACTCATACAGAAACTCGTCGAACATGTTCAAACCTCACTGCTGCCACCACCATGGAGTCGGCACATCTTATCCAGGCTCATGATCACGCCCGCACTGCCGCGACCGCGACTAGCACCAACAGCGTCGCGACCGCGGGGCAGGAGCATGACCTTGCCGCGACCGCCTTCCACAATGCCCAACAAGATACCCATGATGCTGAGGTATGTAGCCTGGGATGCCTTATCCTGCCCGTCTAAGTAGTCCTAGGCCCGTCGCATCCTCAGTCTCCTCGAAGACCACCATCGCAAGCTCGCCGGCCTGATCAAAGAGGCGCCGCGCAAGGAGAAGAAGACAGCAGATGCCAGCAAACACCCTTCCGAGTCCTCCACCCTCTCCCCTTTAGCGAATGCCTCGTCATCACGAGTATCCGCATCCAAGGCATCTTCTCCGACTCCTCCAACATCTCGCCGCAGACTCCCCCAGTCCTCGATAGCCACCAATCTCGCCGAAAAGCGCGGCATACCCAGCGCAAAGAGAGCCGCCAGTGGCGCCTCGCCCAACGTACCAGGCGCTGCAGCTGGTCGGAATGAGCAACCGTCTACGCCGGTACGGGATCTCTTGGCCCAACAGTCGCGCAAGACAGAAGTGAGCGCTGGCAGAGACGCGGCCAAGCAGCTGAAAGATGCCTCGCCACGCCCTGCATCACCGCCCGCCGAAGACAACTTCAGCCGCTTCTATTCGGCTTTTGGGGGCGTCATATCCGCAATCAGCGCCCCACTGGCTTTCACCTCCCTTCCACTCAACCCATCTGCACCGACGCCGGTGTCTGAGACGCCCAGGGAAGAGACGTCATCCAAGACCAAGTCACGACCACACTCTCCAGAAGCTTCCAGGACCGTCAAATCCTCAGTTCCCGACCTCGCTGCCCTGATAAGCAAGCCTGCACTGCGCGCTCTGCGAGAGGATGGCGCGCCAGGACCTAACGAAAGCTTCTACTTGGTGCCAACATCAAGTGGCGGGGTTACATACGCCAGTGTCCTTCGCGATCCGAATGCAACGAATGTGTCACCCAACACACAGCTTAACGCGATCGACGAGGGCTCCGGCTCGTTGCGAGGGAGTTCACATGAAGAATTTGTCGATGCGCGAGAGAACGTAGGCCCGCCGTCACCCACCAAAGCACGTCGTCCTCCTTCTCGCGGAAACTCAAGCACCGCCGTAACACCCCAACGCTCCATACCAGCCGGCAGAGGCTCAGGTCTCAAGACCATGGAAGAGCTGGCTCTAGAGAACGATACCCTCAAGACCGTCATCGACAAACAAGCCAAACGCATCCAGATGTGGGAACTCAACTCCCAAAACTCTTTCAACGCCCTCGCACAGTCGTTCCGTGCTCGAGGCCCCGGACGAGGCTCCAGCGACCCTAATGCACTCGCTCAAGCCCTCGCTGCTCAAGGCATCAACCACCTCCCAGCTCTTCCTTCCCCTCCTATACCAGGCCAGACACAACAACAACGACAACTCACTTCTCCCGGTCAAGCCCCGACTTCAGCTCCCGACGCTGACGCCGCAAAACGCATCGCAGATCTCGAAGCCATGCTTGCTTCTCAAAACGCCAAAGTCAACGACTTGATGAGCAACAATGAGAAGCTGGCCAAGCAAAATGAGAGGAACACACAGGTCTTGAGTCGATACAGAGAGCAGTGGGAGAAGCTCAAAGCTGGTGCGAGGAAGAAGGAACAGGAAAGACGAGAGAGAAAGGTCGGCGATGTTAGGGTTGGGGAGTCGACCAAAGACAGCGAGGTTGTTGAAGCGCAAGGGGAGGGTGAAGAAGAGCTGGACGAGGAACCTGGGTTTGGAAAGGCTTGAACGAGAGAGGGCGATATGGACATGATCAAGTGCTGAGTAGAGATGGAAAGATACCCCATGTTATTCACCCAAACAAGGGTACAACATACATGCAACAATCCATTATTTCTTACATCGCAACTGGAAGATACTCGGATTGGGATGAGCACAACTAAAGCATGTTTCAACACTGTTTGTATTACTACTGAAATGTCCAAAGCGCTGTCAAAGCTCGCCTTCCTAACCAAAAGTCACCTTTGACAATTTATCATCCGTGTCCCGTAACGCCGCCAAATCCATTCCGCTGATGTTCCCAATATACACAACCGAACCCAACCGATCTAAGCAGCAGAGGCAACGGGCTTCTGAGTAATGGGCTGGTAGGACGGCGCGACGGGTCCACCGACTGTGATCTCCTCATTGGCCATACCCGCTGCGTGACCCTCAAAGTCCGGTGCATCAGGGTGGCAGCCAACACGCTCCTTGCTCAGCAAGTCGACGAGGAGAGGGCTGGGCTTGTTGCTCTTCTCCGAGAAGCTGTTTTGGTGGCTCTTGTACTGCTGGACGTTCTCCATGTACTTATCGAAGAGGTATGCAGAGTCTAGAGGACCACCCTTAGCCTCGGGATGGAACTGGGCGCTGAAGATGGGACGGGAGTTGTGGATCAGACCCTCGTTGGACTGGTCGTTGAGGTTGGTGAAGTATTCCCTCCATTCGCTGGACAGGGTAGTGGGGTCAACCGCGTATCCGTGGTTCTGCGAGGTGATATGGCACTTGCCCGTGGTAAGGTCAAGAGCCGGGATGTTATGCGCACGGTTGCCGTACTTGAGCTTGATAGTCTTCGCACCAGCAGCAAGGGCGATGAGCTGATGACCCATGCAGATACCCATGACGGGAACCTGGGAAGTCTCGAACAGCTTGCGGAGGTTGTGGACGGTGGTCGTGCAATGAGTTGGATCACCGGGGCCGTTGGAGATGAACACACCGTCGAAGTGGTGGGCAACCTTGTGGATGGGGTAGTCGAAGGGGAAGCAGGTGACGCTGGCACCGCGAGAGACGAGACTGCGGAGAATGTTCTCCTTGACACCGCAGTCGATCAAAGCTACGTGCATATCGCCCAAAGAAGAGCTGACATGGAAGGGAGCCTTGGTGGATACACGGCGCACGAGGTTGATAGCCTCAGGGTCAATGTATGCCTCGTCCTCATCGGCATCGTACTCCTCACCAATTGAGATACGAGCAAGAGAGGAACCTTGCTCACGGAGGTATGTCACAACCTCACGGGTGTCAACGCCAGAGATGGCGGGAACTCCCTCACGAGCACACCATGCTGCGAGTGACTCGACAGCTGTCCAATGGCTGTGCTTCAAGGCATAGTCCTGAACGACGATGCCAGAAGCTTGAATGTGCGGGGATTCGAAGTATCGGAGCAAGCCATGCTCGTCACGGGCGTTGGAAGGAACACCGTAGTTGCCAATCAATGGTTGTGTGAAGACGAGGATTTGGCCACGGTAGGATGGGTCGGTCATAGATTCGGGGTAACCGACAAGTGAAGTGGTAAAGACGGCTTCTCCGGAGATGTTGGTCTTGGCTCCGAAAGACTTGCCTTCGAAGATGGGTCCATTCTAAACAGCTGTCAGTGACGCGCCAAGACGTGCAGGATGACTCTACGCACTTTGATTGTGAAAGTAGCAGGTTCATTGGAAACAGCCGTGGCCCTGCGCATGCTAGGAGTAGGAATGGCACGCTGAGTGTTTCCTTCAACAGTAGCAAGGGAGCGTGCCTGTACACGGTTCTTTGTCATTCGTCCCAGGAACCCTGCGGACCGCATGGTGGAAGGCTTGATCATTTGCGACAACATGATGAGCGGAGATGTGAGGTGATGTAGTGATTCGTTTGATAGCAGCTTGTTGGGTAGGCGTTCAGTTTACTGATGCCTTCCACAGGTGGTCTGCGGATAGAGTCAGTTGGACGCTCATGACGCGTCTGTCTGTGGGCGACAGCATACCTGAGATGTAATCCTGTAGCACTCAATTAGCCATGGTCAGAAAAGAAGAAAGGAATGAAAAATTCTAGAGGAGAATGCATCGATCGTCAAGCCACCAAGAGGCAGAAAGAGGCCGGCGGTGAATTGACGGTGTGCGATGCATGTCCAGATAAGGCTTCATCAAGCATCACAATCGTGACATACCTGGGAAGTAAAGAGTGTCGGGGCAGCACTCATAAGCGCGGTAGTAGAGCCAGTCGAGGTCAGGAGGGGTGCCTATCTGAGGCGAAGCTTGCAGATGCTAGTTTGAGAGTGTTGAGTTTGCGTGAGGTGAGGATACAAAGTAATCGGGGAGGGGCTTTTCTGCAGCACCGGATGACGCTAGGCGCAATGACACACACACGCGCCAATGATGGCCTTTACAATAAAATATCGGTCACGATAACGATTGGACTTGCAAAGTTTCTTCAGTTCTGACCCTTGTTTTATGACAAACGTCCGGGGAAGCTGGATGATAAGTGTGCGGCCCCGCTATCAGGTCCCTTTGGGCAATGCTGTATAGCATACCCTGCAGCTGCTTGACGCCTTCAGTTTTGCGTCATGACACTTGGAGACTGCGCGGCGCACGTAGCAAAAATGGTGTCCATCAGACTCCACGCCTTATCTATGTCGATCGCAAATTGACCCTCTCCGAGGAGCTTTACCGGGTATCCGCACGCAAATGACGAGTGACAGTCACAATTTTTGTTTTCTCCCGACATCGGCATCATGACGATCCGAAGCTTCCTCTAATTAGCCGAACATGTCCCCGTACATCAACAGAATCGGCGCATAAGCATGCCCTATGAGCTTCGTCTCGGCACCCGTCCAGCAACCCTTATACTAGGCCACTAAACAGTGATCTTGCCCGTCAATCTCACATCCCTGGAACTCGATCCCACGAAGATCTGATACTCTCCAGTAGCAACACTCCATTTCCTACTGCTCTCATCCCAAAAGCTCATATCTCGTCTCCTCAGCTTGAATGTAGCCGTCGCACTGGCACCGGCTTCAATCTTGAGTTTCGCGAAACCCCTCAATTGCTTCGGTGGTGAGTTGGTCGATGAAGGGTAGCCTAGATACAGCTGTGGCACCTCCGCACCCGCAACACCACCGGAGTTGCTGATCTTGGCGGTAACGGTAGCTACGGTTTCGAAGAGATCAACAGGGCCTCCAGGACCCTTGGCACCGGTTGCAGGACCCGCAGAGGGTTTGCCGGAGACACTGAGGTCGGAGTAAGTAAAGTTAGTGTAGGAGAGACCGTAGCCGAATTCGAATCTGGGCTCGATCTTCTGCTGGTCGAAACGGCGGTAATCGATGAAGAGGTCCCAGTTCTTGTCGTCACCACTGGCAATCGTGGTACCGTAGTCTGATTCCTTCTTTGCGATGGTGTAGGGTAGCTTGCCGCTTGGTGAAGCTGCACCGTAGAGGATGTCGACAAGGCCATTTCCGGATTCTTGACCTGGGAGACCTGCCCAAACAACAGCAACTACATTCGGGTTCTCGATCCACTGCTCCATAATGACTGGACCGACGCTATGGACTACAACAATGGTCTTCTTGTTGACAGCAGCAACTGCCTTGACCAATTCGTTTCCGTTGTGCCATGGGTCCAGGTTCTTCCTGTCACCAGCATTGCCTTCGACGGTTATGTAACCTTCGCCAGCATCGCTGTTGATGCAGACCACCGCAATATCAGCGTTTTGTGCTGCGCTAGCACCTTGCTGCGCGTTGTCGTTGGGCGAAGAAGTGATGGAAGTTCCGTCCTTCTGGGCTTGTGTCTTGATAGCATCAAGAGGAGCAACAAGATAAGGAAACTCAACTGATCCGGAACCCCAACCCATGGCCAATGTTCCATCGTTACATCCGCGATCAACGCACGCATTGGCTCCTTTAGGCGCAACGATGCTGTCGCTTCCGATGACAGCGATGCTTTTAGGCTTCTTGAAGGGCAACGCGGCGTTTGTGTTCTTTAGCAAGACAATACCATCGCGAGCCGTAGCGCGGACGTTTGTCTTGTGGCTTCCGCCTACTTCATGTTTGCCGATCGTCCAGGAGCTAAATGAGGTGCTTGGATAGCCCTTGTCTTGACCAACGAGATACCAGGCGGCTAACACGCGCTTGACCATGTCATCAAGGCGAGATTGCTGCACTTGTTTGTTGTTTATGGCGGTCTGAAGTTGCGGGCCCCAAAAGATGTTGCCGTTGCTGAAGTCGGTGCCGGGCATGGTCATGTCCATGCCACCGTTCGCACTCCCAGTGGTAGTGTGTTGCGCTAAGTTGACGTCAGGTATTGTACCAGAAGTACAAGCAGACCAAATGCTTACCATTCCAATCGCTCATGATGTATCCACGATGACCGAGCTCGTCTTTAAGGAGCTTGTTCATCACACCGTCGCTTTCGCAAGCCCATGTTCCGTTGATCTTGTTATAACTGCAGCAAGTTAGTAAATCCCGAAGTCGTACATGTCTTCGCTTGATGATTTCTCACCTGCACATGAATGCTGCGACATTGCTGTGCACAGCATCCATGAAGGGCCACACGTAAAGTTCGCGAAGTACCCTATCCGGCACATCTGAGCTCATAGTCTCTCGGTTCAATTCCTGTTCATTTACAAGCCAATGCTTCGCCGTAGCTTGGACACCTGCCTCTTGCATACCCTCGATGGTTTCCGCCATCATGATGCCTTGTAGATAAGGATCTGAGCCAAATCCTTCCCAGTTTCGACCACCGTTTGCATGCTTGCCGAGAGGACCGGCGGAAGGCCCAAGCTGGACGTGAACACCTAGCTGCTTTGCTTCCGCACCCAGGAAGGCACCTCTTTCACGGATAAGGTCAACGTCCCAGGTGCTAGCGGCATGGATAGCCGCACTGAAGGCAGTTACACCTTGGACGTAGCGAACACCAAGGGGTCCATCTAGAGGCTGTTAGTAAGAAGTTCATCTTGATATAACCATGCGTTGGACAGCGTTTGGTGATTTTGTTCGGTGTGTCCCAGGCTTCAGGTTCCAGGCTCCAAGCATCGAAGTCGTTGATCACAACATGCTCATCAAGGCCACAGCATGTCCTGATTGTGTCGGACAACATCCTCCACCTTTGGCGTTCGCGAAGCATGGTCGGCTCGGAAGTAATGAATCACAACTGCTCACCTTGCAGACAAAGTGACGGATATCCAATCGAGCCAGCCGCCTTGGTGTTGCCAACGCAAGGACCTTTCTGCCAGCCAACACCCGTGACGATTCCGATCTTCTCACTCTGCGATAGCTTGGCGAGCGCAGCTGTTGCTTTTGTGTAGGCATCGTCCCA
>Ga0058698_10001237_pt1 | contig 11889 bp, 10 predicted proteins | sample AgamicAsSfe_FD_67288 | JGI IMG/M metagenome (GOLD analysis project Ga0058698, IMG submission 67288) | Agave microbial communities from Guanajuato, Mexico - As.Sf.e | ecosystem: Host-associated > Plants > Phyllosphere > Phylloplane/Leaf | place: Guanajuato, Mexico | collected 2012-05-30
CACCCCTCACACACTTATACCTTACACCTGGACAATCCTGCGCCCTCCCCCCTCTGACCACAACCACACTATGCTGCTGCACATTATGTCCCTCTCCTGGGATATACGCCGTGACAACCCTTCCACTACTCAGTCTCACACGGCAAGTTTTTCGTTCTCCGGAATTCGGCTTTTTGGGCTTGGTGATGCCGACTTTGAGGCAGACGCCGCGCATCGAGGGGCGGTTGACGAGGGCGGGAGAGGTCTTTTTGCGGAGGGGTTGCGGCTTGCGGCAGCCGCGGAGGACTTGGTTGTAGGTTGCGAGGCGGGCGGGAGTGGTGCTGAAAGGGGTGGTGGTCGAGGGAGGGTGTGGTAGGCGTGGGGATGGGCGGAGGAGTGTGCGGAGAGGTGTGTGCGTGGCGGTGGATGTGAGGTTCGGGCGGAGGAGGCGGGAGAGGATCGTGAATGGCATGTTGTATGATGGTTGTAAGGGTGTCTTCTATAAGTTATGGTCTATACGTGTGCACGAGTGGTAGACCTGTAAACGAGTTGTGCAGGTCAACTCAAGATTTACAGATGTCGTGCATCGAGGATCTGCAATGCGACAGAAAAGGGGTAGCAGTCTGAGTGCTTTTGCAAAACACACATCGACACACGACCCGAGTATAGTAAACTAATGAGGTATGTGATTGAATTGTGTTACTATGCTGTCAATCGCATACTCGACCGGCCTCATTACGCCGTCCAACAATATCAGTGAATACATATTAATGCTACATATGATCCAGAGTTCCTCAGTCAAGCAAAAGGATATGCTCGTAAAACTTCTTCGTCATTTTCAGGACTGTCCTGGTGGAAGGGACATGCCGTGCAGTTCGTAGAACTTCTTAGTGCCTGGAATGACGATCAGTATCAAGTTAACAATATAATTGTACGGAAGACGCACAAGAATAGCCGTTAAAGTCAAAGTTCTGGCCGGGGTCACAGTGACACTTGTTCTTAAGCCTCGTCTGCTCAGCAACGGGGCAATGAGTGAATGGAACGTGCCAGTAGCCGAAGTCCTCGAAGAAGTGAATCTCCTCCTTAGGTAGCAGAAGACCAGCAGCAATAGAGTGGACAGGGGCGTCACCCCAGCGTTCGTAGAAGAACCCACCATCTTTGTCCAATTGCTCAAAGTAATCAATGTAAGCTTTTGATCGGAGCCAGTTGAGACTGCCAATTTCAAAGTTTGACCACTAAGCGCTGGTTAGTTATAAGAGAACAATTAGAAAGACTGCTAACATACGAAATGACACATGGTGTAGCTCTCTCCGTTGTCGTCACTGAGCCACTTCATGGAGTTTCCAGCTGCGATGTGTTCCGGGTGGCCTTGAATGAAGGTCTTGGTGCTGTCCCATAGAGTGGCAATTGTCTCCTTGTACTCGTACAGACTGAGGACGAAACTGTACTTCTTGTTGTTCTCCGCCATATACTTGAATGGATCATAGTCAACATCACAGTAAAGCTCGATGCTAGGCTCAACACGCCAGTACCAGTCGTACTCGAGCATGAGAGGCTGGCGGAAGAAGAACCCAGACTCGAATCGACACATATGCCTGTAGCTGACAGAATCACCATAGATGATCTTACGTTCCGACATGTCTTTGCGAACTTCAGCCGCCTTGTCTTGGTCGATCCATGACGGGAACGACCAGTGTTCCTCTGGAATGATGCCATACTTGGCTGTGCCTGAACATAGAGCCGTGGTAACCTTCTTGAATTGGTCGTCAAAAGGCTTGTCGTTAAGGAATACCCAGTCGTAATTGTATTTATGATTGAACCGATCCTCGACGGCGCGAATGGACTTTGCAATTTCCCAGACGTCACTGTTGCGGGCAAGAGTCACAAAGGTTGCGTTCATGCGCTCGGTAGTCGCTACTGCAGACTTCAAGGTTGATCCCGGGTTTTGGCTTGTACCAGCAGCAGGATGTTGGACATAGTCACTGCCAGCAGGAGGTTTGTCCGAGATTGGAATATTGTTGATTTGCTCCATCATCTCCTTGTCTGATGACGGCGTCGTGGCTGGGCTGCGCCATTTGTCTTTCAAGTAACTCGTTGCCTGGTTATATTGCTCTGTAGGCGCACTACTCGAAGAAGAGATGAAGAAGATGACCACTAAACACTACAAAGGGGCAATGTCAGCATGCCCTCGAGGGAAGTTAGTTCTGCACAGACGTACCACGAAGGCGAAAACAATGTATCGCAGATACCGTGTGCCCGCCATGATGAGAACCTCTACTCTATACTCTGCTACAAGTAAAGCAGAGGAAGAGAAAGAGAGGGAATGCGGTTGGTTGAATGCTGAGGATTACGAGCTTCTACAAGTGTACCAGTAGTACGCGTTAGTTTCAGCAGAACATGAACCGCGCTAGTAGCCTACACAGGCGGAACATTAAGTAGAGTAAAGGGGCTCTTTCATAGTCTCATGATGCGCTATGACCACATTGTCGTTCTGGAATCTGAACCTCGTCGCTGTCTACAAGATTAAAGGTTCCCGAATATTGATTGTCAGACTCCAGGTGCACAACGTCCTTCAGTCAGGAGCATAGCTTCAGCTTCAGCGTGCCTTTAACTCAAGTGCCTTCACACTAGCCAACCAGCTAGGTGCAGCAACGAGATGTCGTTCTTCGGCTTCGATCCTACGATGCCCCGCGATCAAGGTCACAATGCCAGAGCTCCTGGTTTTGGTTCCGCGCCTGATCCTTTTGCTGGCCTTGGTGGCAATGATGGAGGAGATGATGATCAAGTGTATGCACCTATGATTCACTCGTTTGGCCTGCCTTCTCTGACCCTTATAGTCTCGATTTTGACGATACCTATGATGGCTTAGGCGACCAGCTCGATGAGACCGACGATGTCTTCAATGCTGATACATTCGGATCTGCACCGGTAGGTAGAGACTTCGATTTCTCTGGGCAGACTGCGCAGGCTTCGAACAATATTCCAAACCAGCAAAGATCATATGGTGCCTCGCCGGCGCAGCAGCAACAGCAGCAGCAGCAGCATTACCAGCAACCACAACAGTATCAGCAGCAGCAGCAGTCACACCAATATCAGCCACAGCAGCAATCAAGATATGGTCAAGGCGCACCCATGCTACCTCAAAAGCCTGCTCGCACTGGTTACGAGCGATACAAGGAACCAGGAGCTATTCCTCAGCTCGAGGCTAATGCCAGCATCTGGGGAACGCAGCCTCCAGCATCTACTCAGTCTCGCCCCCCGCCTGTATCTACACCTTCTCAGCCTTCACTCGCTACTGTCACACGTAAGATGATGAGTCTTGACGAAGTGGAGGCAATGATGCGAGCACAAAGAACTCCTGCAAAGTCTCCTGCGCCATCTGCAGCGCCCTCTGCTCCTCTTCCGCCTCCATCTCAAGAGTTGCCGACACTGCCACCTCATCTGCCACAACCGCAACGACAGGCATACTCTCAGATGCCGCAGATGTTGGAGCAGCAGCATCAACCAGCAATGCCACAGATGCAGAGTCAACCTCCCATGCCCCAGCCTGGTATGCAGGCTCCTGTGCCTCAGTTACTTCAACGGCCAGGACAAGGAGGACCACCCCTACAACTAGCACCACAAGGCCACATACCTCAGCAGCCAAGGAATTTCCAGCAAAGTGGACCTCAATCGGTTGGAGGCTTTCCGGCTATGCCACACATGCAAGGACCGCAGATGCAGAATGGCACGCCTTTCCGGAACAATCAAGCTCGTCCCATACAGCCTGATCAATTGATGCATATGTCAGAAGAGGATAGATCGACGGTGCTTGCAGAGGAAGCCCGACGTGCGAAGCGCAATCACAAGATACAGGTTCTATCGAAGGACAATGGGCTCATGACACCCCAAGACAAGAATTTTATCACACGAATTCAGCTTCAGCAACTCGTGACTGCTACTGGAGGACTAGAGGAACAAGGACCAGAGGCGTCACTCGCTGAAGACTTTTACTATCAGGTGTTTAGCCAAATCAGGAGTGGTCCCAGACAGAATCCGAACCAGCCAATGAACTTGTTCGCCCAAACCTATCTCAATCAGACTGGCGGACGTGGTAATCGAAGGTTCGGGCGAGGTGGTGACAGTCATATGCGCAGGATGGAGCAGCAGGTCCAAAGAGCTGTGGAGGCTGCCAAGGCCAAGCCGAAGAACAGTCAATTGGTGATTGCGGGGAGCTTAGGAAAAATCTCCTTCAGCAATTCCAAGACTCCCAAACCAATGCTCAACCTTCGTCGGGCGGAGAATGCATCAGTACGGCCAAGGACCGCCGAATCAGTCACATCACGGAAGGCCGTCCTCAAAGATATCGAGAATGTCTACTCGTGTTTGATGAAGATGGAAGATCATGAAAGACGAATGCCTCCGCCCGCAAATGAAGAAAGCAGTGCAGATGAGATTCAAGCGCATATGGATTGGCGGCAGGCAGCTGCAGATTACAATGCCAAATTGTGGAACGCTTTGAAAGTCCTTGAGCCTATTGACCCAAGCTCGACAACTCTACATCCGTTCATTGCCATTCTGTCACATCCCAAGGGCAAGAAGGTGATCCCAAGAGTGTTCCGCCAAACAGATGAGCAGCAAAAGTTGACCATATTCACCATGATCATGGTACACCTGGACCAATTAGACGTGGTTCGCCTGGCTTGTCAGGCTTCGCCAGAGGCGCCCTTGCCATCAGCGATACGCCATGATATTGAGCTCTTTGTCCAAGCAGTATTGCCAGCCCTTTTCTCTTTCGCCAACGACGCTGCTTTTGGTATCATGATAGGACTGATTGGCCTCATCACTGATAGAGTAAATGTCGGCGCCTTAGCCTGCACCAAGATAGGCCTGGCCTTCCTCACCATGTTCATCAGTCGAGCTACGATTGTCAAGCAGTCTGGTCACGCACCGGAAGCGGATTGGGATCAGTGGAACCAGCTATACAACCGACTATTCGATCTGCTGGAGCCATCATTGCCATACATTTTCACACAACCTATTGATGCTGGAGACGATGTTTACGTCTGGCAATTCCTTGCCGCCATTGGTACTCAGGCCGATCCGGATCAGCAACAGCGACTTGTTATTGGGGTCAAGGATCGAGTGATGGAAGCTGTCGGCACGGCTAAAACATTACCAGATGAGGTCGGCCGACCGAGGTTAGACAATGTGAACCTGTTCATGAAAGCAATTGGCCTGGATGTCGAGCTCCTAGGGTAAGTAGGGACGAAGGAGACGTAGGGCCGGATCTCAATAGATAGTACATAGCACGAACATAGTTGACAAATCTAACAACATGCCTGGCTCAGTCCTTCGCTCACGTGGCCCAGGCTCACGGAGGCTTGTCCGTGCTGTTTGATGACCGCATTTCACGAAGTAGATCACCTTAAACATCCACCACCGCAACTGGCACACACAGACCTGATGCTCGCGGTCAGGTTGAAGAGAGTCATCACTTTGCGCATCTCGAATGACGACGCACATAATCACGGCTGAGATTTACGCCTGAGCGCGTCCGGACGCCAATAAATCATGGCTGCAACAACGTCTGAAGCCGGCTCAGTCTACAACACCACAGCCTCACTTCTCCCTTCTGCGGCCGATCTTGTTCTTGCACTTCCCCGACTTGCACAACGTGCTGGCTCCCTCGTTCTCAGCCTTCTCCCCGAACAGGTCGATAGTTTCTTCTCCCTGGCAAAAGACTCCGGACCCATCATTGCAGACGCAACCACTTCAGGAAGTCTTGGGAATAACAATAGCTTGTCAGCGACTCTAGACGCGTTCAATGCCACAATCACTCCTGCGCCGGGGTCGCCGCCACAATGGCTACCTTCGCCGTCGGCGGCAACAGCAGGGTTCCTTACGACTTTGACGGAAGGCATGAGCTGGCAGAATTTGGCCAGTTTCGACTCGATATTCAGCTACCTTGCAAGTCGATGGGCAGTGGCTACCTTCATCATTGTAGGTAACTGTATATCTATGATGGGCGAAACTGCTAATACCTTTACACAGGCAATCATCCTCAACCGTGCTCACGTTTATGCCTCTGCTCGTCGACACCTGCGCCTGAACTGGCAGACACGTCTGATGATCAGAATAGTACCAATACTGCTGTTTGTGTATCAGATACAATGCGTGCTGCAGACTATGCGTTGTCAGACTGGCACGTTCCTGGGAGACAGCGGCGTCACGGACAAGAAGAAACTGCTTAATGGTGCTTTTATGGGCGAAGGGGGCTTGCTGCTACATCTCAGCTCCACACTACTGTTCTGGCAGACCGAGGAACAATCTTGCATTAGCGCTGGTATGGTACCATCTGGAGATTCCCACGACATCGTTGGGTCTTCTTCTGTGTTGTGGCCACTGTTCCTTTCACTTTGCGTCAGCCACTTCCTTGAGACTGTGTCCTGCAGTCTGCAAGGTCAACGGCCACATGCAGAAACAGGCATGACGATCTTCGAGCACTCCCTTGCTTTCGCAGAGGCCGAAGCAGTCATGCGTAGCTCCCTGGGTCTTGGGATATTCGACTTGTCTAAGCCTGTGAGCACGAGTACTGTAACAGTAACACAGAAGGCTTCGAGTACTGCTAGTGCTGCAGCAGCAACAGAGACATCCGCCAAGAGAGCTCGTATTACTCGTGGTATGATCTTACGGCGATCGAATGTACCTCCCGAGATTCTGCTGATTGCATTGGTGTCCAGCATGAGCCATCTTTCTAACCACATTCTGGCTGTCCTTGGTCTTCAGGCACGGTGGCGTCTTGTCAACACTACAATATGGGGTCTATGTTTCATGTTTGCGTTCGGGTGGAGCTTCTTGCGATTCTCATACACTGCTGCTCAACAAGACGATGTTGCGATTCTACGATATCCTACAGTCTGTATCATTGGGTTCATCCCGCATCTGATGATCATAGTCGGTACGATCATTTGTGCGTTCATCTACGGGTTCGCACTGCTTATAACACTCATGTCTCCACCATCAGAGGCACATACTCAGGGAACACTCTTAGAACGAATCAAGATGGCACACGGCAATCTTCAAGCAAATTCATCTCTATCTGCGATACATCTCAGCTGGGAGGACGAGTTCTATACCACTCTGCTCAAGATTGGCTTCACAGTGCTTACAGCTGCAAGCGAAGCAGTCTACTTCAATGAGGGCGCGACTCTGAATGTCACAAGTCGGACGTGGCTAGAAGACAAGCGACTTGACGAGCTGGAGAAGAGACGTGCTATGTCCGACCAGCTACGTGCGGCAGTCCCACCAGAGATACAGGGCAACAGTCTGGGCGCAGGAGGCTTGAACCTCGTCGAGGAAGAGGTAGCCTTGGCTGATGGCACTATTGTACACTCCGGCTACGCGTGGGAAAGAAAGACAGCACTTGCTGGCACGGCTGCTGGCGCCGCAGCATTGAAAGACGAAGGTGCTGGAGGATCACAGCGGGGTGGCCGCCTATTTCTTGCTTGGCAGCATGCTCGTCAGGTGTGGAGGCTCAATCTTTGCATAACGGCAAAGATTTTTGCAGCTGCACTGGGTCGGCTAGCACCGTCTTGGCTACAGAATCGTGCAGCAATTCTCAAGCGTCGCCCTGAAAATAAAAAGCCCGACAATCAGAAGGATCAGCCAGCTCAGCATATGCTCTGGATGCTCAGTGAAGACGGAACCAAAATGCGTGTGCCGAAAGATCTTGACGTCGACGTGGAGTATGAAACGAGGAAAAGACTCCTGCATCAAGGTATGGGTGCCTATGATGGCTCGAGCGAGCAAGCGGTCGACTCCCATCTATACCGCTGGTGGCGCATGAACGGCTGGTGGGGTGAGATTGACAGTTCAGGCGATTACAAGCCAGTCGATGACGATGACGACGACATTACTAGTGTCATCTCTACTGTGGCTGGTGATGAAGATACTGCTTCAGCTTGGGAGACGGAAGATGAGCGTCAAGCAGAAGACGGTCGCCGCACGCCTACACAAGAGGACTACCAGCAAACACCGCAGCGGCGTCGCAGATACAGATCAGAGACTCCGGACACAGATGAAGTCGATGACGAGGAAGAGGATTCATTGTCGCGTCTTTCGCGTCTACTCGATCCGAGATCAATCGAAGAGAGGCAAGAAGCTCGCATTCTATCTCGGCACCTCTCTAGTAGCACCGCATTGACGCGCGCACAATATCAGAACCAAGTCAATCGCGAGAACGTCTACCTGCTCGCACCTGGCAAGAACGCACTCCAGCACAAGTCCGGCATGTCACCCGAAGAAGAGGAAGATCTGCTGGAGCAGCTGATCATATCTCGTCGTCGAAACGCTGGTCCAGGAACGCCGGCAAATGCACAGACATGGGCACAGGGCGCTTCTGGGCTTGGAGAAGGCGGACCGCAATGCGTTGTCTGTCAGGGATCAAGCCGAACAGTCCTGGTATGGCCTTGTCGGTGCTTGGCTTTGTGTGAGGATTGCCGTGTCAGCTTGGCAATGAACAACTTTGGCAGCTGTGTGTGCTGTCGACGGGCTGTCGTGGCGTTCTCGAGGCTATACGTGCCGTAGTAAGAGGTGGGATGGTATCAGGCACTTTCTGTTGGGGCACATCATGAGACAATGAACATGCATTATGGGAATTATGAGGTAGCATGGCAACTGGAAGACTCAGAAAGGGCATGTATTGATTCAGTATGGTAGGAATAGGTAGCATCATCATAGCGAATTCTTCCTTCAATGTCAGCATCCGTGTATGGTCGACTGGTGCGCTTTGTCCGGGGCAGTCTGTGTCGGCTGTGTTTCACACTTGACTTGAGGTACACTGTACGCATTCGCATGCTTACTGACATCCAACGACTCATAGCAGCTGAAGCGGTCTCAGGTGACACAAGTCTTCCCGCAGTAAAATTGGGCACTGAGACAAAGAAAAGTTCTCAATTGTCCAATTCCGATCTGAAACATCGATCTGAAACAACGCCCTCTTTTGACGACACAATCTACCCCACAAGCATCATCATCATATCAGACAAAGACATGTTCCACAATCTTGCACTCTTGTTATGGCGCTTTGTCACACCTCCGACACAGTCTGCACAGCAAGTCTCAGCTGAGACATCAATTCCAAGTCAGCGAGCTGCACAATGCCCCAAGAATAGATCTAGGGTGCTCGATCTGAGCTCAAATAGTCCCGTCAGCCCATCCGCTCGTGTCCATACCTGGCAGAGCGATCTTCAAGCAAGCTTCGACGACCTCCCTGCTACACCACCCACACTTTCACCAACACCTTCACAGTCCAGGACTCGCAAACGCAAGCGATCTTACTTTCAAACTTCCTCATCAAACGGAAGCAGCAGCAGCAGCAGCAAACGATCCAAGATGGACTCACCGTTCGATCGTGAGGAGAAGACACGCTGGACCGTTTCTCTTCGTGGTCGTGGCCTACCAAGACGCTCTCGACCGGCTCAACCCCAGCCAGTACATGCTGATGAGTTGTATCAGGCCTTGAAGAAGACCCGACTTACTACCGAGCCCTTGCCAGGCGACATGCAACTGGAGGCAGAGGATGCCAAGCAGTCCGAAGAAGGTGTAGAGATCGAATCTGGTGATGAACTTGGTGGAGCTGAAGAAGAGGAGGACAACGGAGATTCCGACGATGAGCTTCACGAGCTGGAGGCAAGAGACTCGGGATTCGAAATCGAAGAGCTTGATGAAGACAGTGTTGATGAGGATGAGCTCGAAGCTGACAGTGATGGTGCCATGGACATTGACTGCGATGAGGATGAGCTCGAGGACGATTCAGAAGGCGAAGAAGCCGAATATGGCAGTGACGAAAATTACTACCTCACCGACGAGCAGCTCTCCCATATCACCGACGACCCATTCACACCCAACAACGAAGATGCCGACGGCGACGTCACCTTCGACGACGCTGTTGAATACCTCGTCGACGACGAAGAAGACGCCAACGAGTCTTTCTCCATCAACCGTCGTCCAGAGCCATGGACACCGACCAAATACGCGGCGGTGCAAGCAGACGTCTCCGCCCGCCTTCAACGCGTTGACGAGCTCGCCACAGATGGCTGGTCTCTCCCCGATCTGACTCTATATCGCATCCTGTCTGTCCGCGGTCTCATCCCCATGCTTCCCCTCGATTGGAAAGATTCTCTCCCTCTTAACCTTCCCCTCGAGCTGTTCACGGACGCTAAAGACTCTGACCCCCCTTTCATCCACGGCCTCAAAATCGGCTACGAAAACGACCACGGCTGGCGCATCCTCGACGACTTCTTGCGCTCTGCCTACCGCTTCCGCTCATCCTCACCTCAAGCAGCCGGTCGCGACTTCTGCCAAAGCAAATGGCTCATGCTATCTCTGCGCAACGCCGGCCGCTGGGCCCTCAAAGACGCCGGACTCTGGCACAAACGCTCACTCCGCCCCGCCGTCCTCGTCATCGTCTCCGGCGCCGCCAACAGCCACCCCGACACCATTCTCCTCCGCACGATCCACAAGCTCGAAGCGCTAGAAGCAAAGTGGCACGAGCGCTTGCGCGGACTCGACATGGCGCCGCCACCATTGTACGCCATTACGGTTGCGGGACTGCATGTGGCGTTTTCGGCGTATGTGCCTGATGGGACGAGCTGGTTCACGCATGGGAAGTTGAGGTCGCTGTGTTACTTCGATTATGAGGATAGGGCGGCGGATATGTGGAATGCGTTGGCGGTGATGGCGCTGGTTTGTCATTGTCGGGATATGCTGTTGGAGGTGGTGAGGCATCCGAACTTTGATGAGCATGCGATGGAGCCGGAGGAGGAGGTTGATGTTGATCTTTGAGGATGTGTTGGAGGAGGAAAGATGGGATTGGGGTGGAAGATCTGTATGGATGTCATTCGGTGTATGGAGTTCTTTGGTTGCACTATTTGGTTTTTATGGGTTTGCAGGACAGTAGAAGATTGCCAGGTGGCTTCCTCAGAGCCTTCAGCTGGGCTGGGCTTGAACGAACATTGGGAATGATCTTGTTGCTTATTTCTTGTTTTGCTCGTAGCATTAGATAACATAGTAGTCCTGAGAGGAGACGAAGCTCATTCTGAACCCAGCTCTTTCCTGCGAATCTTCAATGCATTCCCTCGCATCACATCCCCCACACCCATCTTACATTCCACTCCACTCTTCCATCTAAAATCCCCAGTAGCTCTTGCTAAGATAGACACTCCATCCTGCCATGAGTGCTGTAAATGCCTGGGTGCCAAAATAACCGATCCTCCTCGCGTCAATAACTGCACCACCCAAGCCCACAGCATGCGCCGCCCTCAACGCGCCAAACGCCGCAAGAGCGTAGCTCAAGTACTTCCTGTCACCACCGTTGATCTCGACGATGCTGGCAAGCAGGAGAACGACGGGCACGCTCTCGGTGAAGTTGGCATGAACACGGTTCGCGAGGAATAGGGGATCGGAGCTCTGGTTGTCCTTGGAGGTCGACTCGCCGTGGTAGGTGCCGGAGCTGAGGCGGGCGCGGACGACGTTGAGGGAGAGGAGGACGGAGGCCAGGCCGAAGGCGGGGATGAAGCTGCCGGTGACGGCTGGTGAGGGTGTTAGCTGGATTGGGCGTGGGAAAGCTTGCGACGATGGAGGGAAGTAGCTCTTTTTAAAGCTTGATTTTTTTCTCGTCTGGTAACATTGCACGCACGTAAACAAAGGGCATGACTTACGCAGGATCTGAGGGAACAAGCCCAGACGGGAGGCGGTGTTGGTGCTCATGATTGCGTTATTTGGTCTTTCTTTGTTGTATATAATGAAAGGATCTGTGGAGTACGACGAAAGGAGAATTTGAAAGCTGGTCAAGGGAATTCAAGCTCAAAAGTTAAGCCAACTTCAAACAAGCTCTAAGACAACACGTGAATGACGTGAAGGGTATTC
>Ga0058698_10001238_pt1 | contig 11888 bp, 15 predicted proteins | sample AgamicAsSfe_FD_67288 | JGI IMG/M metagenome (GOLD analysis project Ga0058698, IMG submission 67288) | Agave microbial communities from Guanajuato, Mexico - As.Sf.e | ecosystem: Host-associated > Plants > Phyllosphere > Phylloplane/Leaf | place: Guanajuato, Mexico | collected 2012-05-30
GAGGATGACGAGGTAGAGTTGGATGAGGGAGAAGACGCCGAAGGAGAGTTGGTAGGACCATTTTGAGCTGGGGAGGGGTTTGTTAGTTGGTGGGTGGCTGCGGGAGGGGGAGGAAGTGGTGTTGGCTTACCCTTTAGGTCGATTGCCGAGTGCTAAGATGAATTGGAGCAGGAGGAAAGCTAGATAGAGATATTTGAGAATAGTGTTAAAGATGGGCGTTGCGTCTGCTCCGAATGGCCAGTTGTACTGCGATGCAGTGAGGTCCATGATGATACTGGTCGTTAGCCAGAACGAAGCTTGTGCGGGCGTTAGTGGAAATCCTGTCGACCTTGATGTCAACACTCACCCAAAGAAAACCAAGCCAGTATCGTCGTGCAAGTCTGATAGATCATCTGGAAATGAAAGAACATCATCCGCAACGGATTATGCCCGCTCTTGTACATCCGCCCGAAATGCATCAACGCGTACAACCCAGCCGCGAAACTACCATTCAGCCATCTTCGTCGCTGTCCAATGAACTCTGGAGCTCCTTCAGGCACATCCGTCTCGCCTTTCGAGGCCTTAACATACGTGAGATGCCACTTCGAGCCTGCTTTAGCCACGACTTCAAAGCACAAGATACGGTCCTCTGCCAGAAACATGTTCTTCTTAAAGATATTCATACCCTCAATACCTTTCTTGCCATACTTCTTCGACAATGTCTGGTCGCCATGGAAGTACTGCTCGAGAGGTCTGCCCATAATGGCGCGGAATCTGTATGCTGAAAAGGCACCGGGCAGTACAGTGACGTAGCCAAACGAGCTCTCCAGTGGTTTGTCAAGGATGTTACTGATTTTATATTCGAAGTTCTGCGCCGCGATCAGAGGGTTGAGAAGGTTCCTCCCTTGTCGTCCCAACATAGCGTGAATTTCACCACAGGCTCCACCGAGATCTTTGTCGTTGTAGAAGGCTTCCCACAGTGCTAGCAACGATCGACTCCCCGGTTTCGTGCCGGCATCGAGGAGGATGCAGACTTCGGGGTTCAGAATCCTGCCGAACGCGGTAAAGAGCCAGCGATGTGAATTGATCTTCTTGGAGTTCTTCTGCTTCAGGCAGAAAATCATCTGCACTGGCGGGAATGTCGTGCTACCATTATCGTCATGCGGACGACAGAGTTGCTGGTTCGGTGTCACTGACAACTGGGTGGTGTACTCGAAGATATGCGCGACAGTTTCTTTTCCATCAATGTCCTTCTTCATGACGCCGTCTTGATAGATACCAATCGTTGCCAACACATCAAGCACACCCTTGTCACAAGGATCGATCCCGTCAAAGACCAATGTAACCACAATCTTCTGCCATGCAGGCCCGCCCTTGTTCCAGAACTCAGACTTCTTAAGATTGACAATTTCTTTCACGTTCTGCATCACGCCGTGCAGCGTACGTGCCGTCAAGACTTTGTCCTCGTTGTAGTAGGTAATGGCAATGAGAAGCTCAGTGTGTCTGTTGTACATTGCCGGTCGTAGATTGTAGCCATTCTTCAGTGTGAAATCATCAGGATCGCATGTCGCAGCAGTGTACCGCATGTGCGTGAACTCTTCGCTGCCGCTTTCCAGATCGTTGCGGTACTTTGCCTGCACAGAGTTTTGAATCGCACTCGGGACAGGATACTCCACGCTCAGTACGGAGCCCTGCTGTAGCTTGACCTTTCTTGTCGCATATCTCCGTATACCGCCAGGCCCGCCAGGTTTTTGCCGCTGCCTCCATGCTTCCGTGTCATCGGTCTCTGTATGGCTGTACATTGGCGACGGCGCTCTTGCTTCTCCGCCGTAGATGTGCTGGGGCTCTTCAATGTGTGCGCTGCCGCGGCGGTTAGAATAGTAACCTGTGTCTTGCTCGCCATAGGACATTTGTTTTGGGTATTCGCCATTTGTGTAGGACATGGATGGGGTTAGGTTGGGATCGGCGTAGGTTTCTGATAGACTGTAGCCATCTGGCTGTCGTATGGGAGAAGAGGCTGTGTCGGTAAGGCTGTAGCCGTTCGGATGGCGGACAGGAGAGGAAAGAGTGGCATAGGTGGTGTCGTCGAACGGACCGTGATGAGTTGCGCGCATGGGGCTTGGTGCGAGGAGGGAGTCTTCTTGATCATCTTCTGATGGGACTCGTGGTAATGCTGGACGGTATTGCTGGTATGTGACTTAGTGGTCATTCGCACTCTTGCTTGAAAAATGTTCCTACTGTGTTTGCTGAAAGGTCTTCCATTGGCAAACCACCATAACCACGTTGACCATTGCCGTGGTATGCCATGCTGGGCGGGAATAGGAATGTAGGTTGCAGATGCTAAATGATGGACAAGAGGCAAGGTAGCAATAGTGTCTCAGAGGGAGTGTCGTAAAGAAAAGAATGTCGTTAGGGGTATATGCCGGAATGCAAGCAATGTCATTAGGTGATCACAAAGACAGGAAGAACAATGCGGTGTCGTCAAGACCCAGGACGGAGAGGTATGGCCTATTCTCAGGACCTAGCTGTAGTAAGGTAGTAGTGATGAAAGTGTGGTACAAGAACACACATCCTTTCTCCTCTACACACAGCCTCCGAGGTCGTGCATAGTAATTATGCGATACACGCGTTCAATCCACCCAAACAAAGAAACGTCCGGTCATGACAAACCGGTGGGGTCAACTTTGCCAGCGTGCATTGCCAGCAGTACAGCGGCGAAGACATCGCCGCATGGCTATGCCTTTCAGTATATACCTTCGTACATGATGGCAGTGTTTACAGGACGACGGTCGTCGCTGACTGCTGACGTCGCATGGCACACGGTACTCTAGCCAAGCAGACCGACCTGATCTGTGGCGCGATTAGCGCCAACGGGTCCAGCTCCTAACACTACCTTATGCATGGCATGCTAGACGGCCACAATGATGTCCTTTCAATCGTGCTGAAAAGCCATGAAATGGTGTGATATTGAACAAATATTGCGCTGTATATATAGCTTGGGCATCCACCTTGCTTCTTGTACTCTTGATGTACATTGGTCTCGTTTCCAAACTTTGAACAAAATGCATACATCTTTTCCAGACAACCTAGCCGTCCGGTATATCATGGCTACTACCCATCATATACCGTCTTGCAGTATCTCTTATCCACGGCTGCCACACGCTCAAGCATGATCTCCGCCATCTCCCTCGACACAAATGCCACTCCCAATTCTTGACTTGTATACCAGCTAGCTCGATCCATGTTTCCACTTCCTAACATCAGCACCTCTCCGTCAACGACCGTCATCTTGAGATGGGACGCAACTGGCACCACATCGCGCACGTCTCCATGACCCGGGTCGCCTGAGAAGTATACGACGTGAAGACGACCCGGAGCTGTGTTGTCGGCATGCTGGCACAGCGACTGCGTTTCACGATCGTGGCTCTTGAATTGCTGATGCTGTGCAGTCAGACTGGCGACGCAAGCTGGAGTTGTAGTGCCGGCAGTGACGAGCTGCTCGAGAAACATGAGTCGCTCGTTTGTGGTGATACTAATGGAAACTCCACGAGACAGGGCGCTGAGCAATGCGGCGATGACGGGAGGGGCTGTGAGGTTCGGGGTTTGGATGGTGATGGAGGTGGTGGCATTGGAAAAGAGGTGGAGGAGGAAGCTGTTGAGAGGGGTCGGTGGTGGTGGTGGCGTGTTTTGCCAGGGAAAGGGATGGAATTGTGGGTTGCGGTGGTAGTTGGAGGGTAGGAACAGCGTCGGTATTGTTTGAGGGCTCAGTTGGGTGGTGGAAGGCAGGATGGATGCAGAGATGGTCCTGGTGGTGGCTAATGCGCTGGAGACACTGGCACTCTCCTGCTCAATGCCGATACGTCCGGCTTCGAGGTCTGGCTCAAGCGTGCTTCCTGCACCCCTCTGCTCGCCATCACGCCTCTCCCAAACCTCCTCGAAAAACCGCACAAACCCATCCACGACAATCGGCCCACGAAGCTCAACAGCACCCTCGAACCAGTTCTCCCAACTAACATTACAGCTCGGCAGCACCGCGACCTCTCGATCAATCACCACAAACTTTGGATGCATGACACTAAACGGCAGCACGAAGATACTCTTCACCACAACATGTAGTCCTGGTAGCAGCTCCTGCGCAGGCAAATGCAGCGACGCTGACCACTTTTCCGCGCGCCAGACACGCCCGGCCGGCGATGTCGTGTGAAAGAGTTTCTGCCATATCGACAACGAGGAGAAGCCAATCCTCACTCGGATCTTGCTCCTTTGTGCCACAGCTTTCGCAGATAACGCCAGCAGCAGATCGTGCAGGTATGTGAGGGACGGTGAGGGTGCCCAGAAACAGGTTACGAAAAACAGCTCATGCTCACACTTGGCAAGTATTGACTCGGTCAGGCAAGAGAAGAGCGAAGTTCCTGTGCCAAGCGTAATGGATGCGGGAATAGAGGTGCTGAGGAGGGAGCGTGCAGTTGGAAAGTGGGGATCGTCAAGCGCGTCTGCCGCGTCACATTTTTGAAGCCAGGTGTCAATGAGTGTCATCGACAGAACGGATGAACTTTTGACAATTGGTATGTCAGAGGATGATGTCTAAAGAGAGAGAAAAACAGAGAGTGAGGTGGTGTCTCGGGGTGGAACAGGCGCAGTGATGATCTGCAAGCACATCATCTGATCATGTTATTGTGGCATGACCCAAAGTTACAGGAATGTGGACAAGCAGGTAAGGTTAAATATAAGGTAGCCATCATATAAAACAAGCATTGCGCACGTTGTGTGATTAAATTCTTTTGCTCCGCTTAAAGCGCATAAGTCTGCTACGGTACAAAAAAAGTCCTGCATCTGCAGCCGAGATAGAGACATTTCGATCTAGAATGGAGAGCCTGTGAAGACACAGAACATCGAAGCGAAATGCTAAAGCAGTTGCAAGTTGTTGAAAGAGAAATTGAAGCAAAAACAGCTGACAAAGAGAGGCTGGTTGGCCTATCTGGCAGGCCAGCTGGTGAGGCACTTCAAGCAGATTACGTTCTGCTGATGTCGTGCACAGAAACTGCCACGCCATGCACCGACGCGCCATGACCATGATCCCCTCCATGTGAGGAACTCCGTTGTCCCTAGATGCTGTTGGCCTTGATGGACCACATGAAGTACGAAAATGCTTCGGCAGAGAGCGATTGCTCAATCTGGACGATGCTGCCACTTTTTCCATATGTGGCTGACTCAAGATATGTGAGGGAGAATCTTGAGTCGGTTGATGTTGTTGTTGGGTATCGAATCGTTGACATGAAAAAAGAAAGAGAGATTGTGAGAGATCGGTCGTTCGTGTTGTGGTGAGCCTAGGCTTCGAGGATCTTGGGCTTCTTCGAGTCGTGCTTGGCGCGACCAGTGTACTCCTCCTTCTGCTGCTTCTTGTTCTTGTTCCAGCCGTGGACTGGCTCAGGCTTTGGCTCTGGCCAGCCGTTACCTTTGCCTGATTGAACTGGGTTCCACGGGTCCAATGGAGCCATCGTGGTGGTGGCAGTCGCAGTGGCAGTGGAAGTGGTCCAAGTCTGAGCTGGTCTCCATGCAGTGTGAGTGACTGAAGAAATGTGGCCGGGTTGGTAAGGAGCAGGGTTCGCGTTACGCTTCCATGGCTGGTGAGAAACGGACTGAGTTGGCAGAGAGCGAGAAGATGTGGTTGATTGTTTGTTGCCCCAGCTGAGAGTAGGCTGAGGGGAAGGAGCGGTCGAGTGAGGAGGCTGAGGTTCCCAGTGAGGCTCGCTCTTGGAAGGTTCCGGCAACCATGGGTTGTTCTTGACGGGTGCTCTGAAGCCGTCCTTGTGGTTCTTCTCAGTGCTCTTTGACCAATCCTTCTTGTGGTTGATCTTGTCGGGATGGTTGTTGGGGAGAGCGAGAGTCGTGATGGCAAAGGCCAAGATGAGGAATAGGAGAGTGATGGACTTCATGATGATGGAATAGGTGAGATTAGGTGAGGTTTGACGTGTTTGTTTGAGTTGAGGAAGACAAGCAGAGCTTGCTGAGGTGTTTGAGGTTGAGGTGAACGAGAGACAAAAGCTGATTGCTTGAGATTGATTATAAGGTTGGAGGAGCGAGTGTGGGTTTTGATGAGCGAGAGTGGAAGACCGAAAGTCTTGAGAGGTGTGAATTCAGAAGTGAAAGGACATGGATCGAGGCTGGCTCGATTTTCAGGTCGCGTTCGCTGACGGTGGGCCGGAGTTTGGAAACTCGGCGGAAGTTATGGCCGGAGGATCGATAGGATGGAAACGAATGTGAAACGCGAAGATCCAGACGACTACTCAAACGAACAGACCACAGCAGGGACTTGTACGTGAAGAGACAGCGATATGGCAGCACAACAGTGAGGTTTGTACTGCGCGTGAGGTGTAGCAAACGAGTGAAGGAGCGGACCCAAGACTTTTTGTTCGACCTCGCTAAGCAAACGTGGGTGCGTATAGGCGGAGGAGATGGGTCTGTGATTGAAGGGACAACACAAACAAGAGGCTCTTGGGGCTTAAGAGAACTGGGGTATGGGTATACCCTCTAGCGCAGAGACTATGACGATGCTTGTAATGCAAGTACTCTTCTAGCGGCAAGGGAAGTGGAGTGCAATCACTACTGCGTCCCTTCGCCCTGGCATACCGTGCAGATGGTGGTAAAGATGAGAAGCCCCCTCTTTTGGCGTTTGGCTTGACCTTGCCTGACTGCAAATTACATCGCGTTGGCGCCCTTGCAAAGTGTGGTCGTGTGGTCGTTGTTGTCGCAGCGGTCACTAGTGTGGCGTAAATTGGGCAATTGACTATCGTACATCGGCGTGGGAAATAAACGATCGAAGCTCTTGTTCTTGTTTCCCCTCAGGTCCACCCAACTTTTGAAACAACTTTCTTTCCCTACATGACTCGCGAGATTGAGGGCACAACGGCTGCGCAGGAGTCAACAAGGGGCTATCATGGAAGGATGGCTAAATTAAGGAGATTGGCGAGCCCAGTGCCTGAGCCTGCGATCGTCGTCCACTCAGATGCAGTCTTCATTCTGGAGAGTCTGGTCTCCTCGTCGTTTTCTGTTCCTTCAACCATGCATGTTGTCCAGGTTGATCTTTGACTTGGGTAGCTCGTGCAAATGGGACAAGCGCGGCTTGTGCTCTGGCCCTGATAATCTTTGCGACGAGACGATTTCTTGTGGGCGATCTTCTATCTATGTATCGTCTGAAGAACAGGCTCTCGATCAAACTACTGACCAGAGCACAACTACCATCTGCCACAGTCATCATCGTCTTGATACACGAGTGACACAGATACTCTCAACGAGTCATCGATTATCTTGCGCGCATGATGTAGGGGGATTTTGCCTAGCTCGGCTTGGCTATCAGGATGCTGAGGTCACCATCTGCATCTGCCCACCGCCCACACTATTATTGGCGACTTTATCCATGCATGCTATCGTCTTCGTTTGTTGTTGCTCTATCTGAGAGATCGGTGTCGTGTGCCAAGTTTCCATCACAGTGCTATGGGCTTTTTCTATTGGGCCGCTAGTGGTAGTGCCTGTTCGCCGTTGAGGGCTCGAGCTAGCGGCTCAGGGGCGTAAAGCCCTTAATCTCTCTTTCTCCTCAGCCGTAGTCCGAGCCGGCTTCTGGTTTCTGCTGTTTGGTGCAGTGGCTTGCGATCTCTTTTGCGCACCAGGGACAAGTTCAAGCAAGTCATACGATAGTCTGTAGCGCAAACGAGTGAAGCTAGAGCATGCGCAAAAGACAAAGTTCGCATGATAGAGTTGCGGGTCATTTCTTGGAGAAAAGTGTGAAGGTTTGAGGTGAAGGTTTGAGGTGAAGGTTTGAGTAGTCTTGAGTCCACTGAAAAGCTTGGAGGGCATGCCAAGTCTCTCATCAAATCTACCATATAGACGCGCGAAGTTGCGAACAGCGACGAACCAGAGGACAATTTTCCAGGCACACCAGTCATGATCGTGCTTGGCTTGATAGTGCATCGCATGGTCCATGGACCATGGCCGATTCAACTTCCAGTCTCCTCCTCCACACCTCTGAACGGGCGGTGATGGATGTCCTGCAGGCTGCAGCTTTGCATAATGGGGCTTCGTGCCGCTCGTACCGTCTTTGCCTTTTCATGGCCAAGCCAGTCCAATACTCCAACGTTTGTTGGGGTGACCGGGGTAAAGCCATGCTCAATGCACGGCGTCTACAGCAAGCAACAGGCTATTTGATACTCTGGAAAAGTGCGGATGATGTCCACAGATCGTGATAAGAAAGAGATGATATTCAAAGTTGTAGATGCGAGCGATGGGCCATTTGGACGGGCGAAAGGCAAGAGCGTCCCCCCTCAAAGTGGCCATCTTTCGATCCATGTTGGCGGGCAATACCGGGCATGATACTCTGCCATCGACTTCTCTGCGTTACTCTCTCACGCTGCATGTCCTGCGCATCGTAGCATCATATCTTCACAAACGCGCATCTATTACCTTGCCTTGTCTTCACCTCTGTCCTTTCTTGCACATGAGCCCCCAAGTGCAGTCCTCTGTTTGTTTTAAAAAAAAATGGGTGCATGCAACCGTTTTGATCTGCTGAGGATTCGCTGATGGCTTGCAGCAGGGCAGCATGAGCAGCGTGAGCATGCGAGGAGAAATTAGCAGAGCCTCACATCGACTCGTACACCTGAATAATCCGGTATCACACCGAGAGAGGATGTTTTGCCCGAGAACTTTATGCTTTGCGCCTTTGTGATGGGGTGAATCAAGGTCATGTATCTTGCCGACACTGTCATATGACAGAAGTTTCGAAAGTCGCCAGGGAAGAGAGTGCCGTGGGGATTCTGCTCAGACTTTTTGTCTCATTACGAAGTACAGTAGTAGGACACACGATCCAAAAGCACGTACGCTCACTGCGGACACGAAGAGGGAATGGAGGTAGTGGCATATAAGTGGAAAGTAGGTACTAGTGACATCTCCGTCGCGCATAGTCTCTGACTTCGTATAACTAGCACAAGGGCATGTAATGGATGCTGATGAGAAGTGTGTGTTTTGGTGATGAGCGGCGGAGCCTCTCCGCGATTAGAGGTGAAGCTTAACCGAATTCTGAAACACATCCTGAGCATCCAACGACAATGCCAATCTCAATCCGAGCACCCGCCCCTGCTACCGAGCTCACTCCTCGCGACAACGATACTTACGATGACGACGAGCCGCTCGACCTAGATACAGACCTCGATGCTGCCCGTCCGTCAAAGCGAGCACGATTATCCACCATCGTTTCGCCTGGCCAGATCGTGACCGACGACCCTCAATGGATGCGCGGCCACGGCACATCACTCCTCCCCGACTCCTCTACTATCCGCTCCACAGTTGCCGGCACCATACTCAAGACCAACAAGTTGCTCTCAGTCCGCCCTCTTCGCGCACGATATACACCGGAAATTGGTGATCTTGTCGTCGGTCGCATAGTGGAAGTACAGTCAAGAAGATGGAAAGTCGATGTCGCGGCACCTCTGCTAGCTGCACTCCCACTCAGTAGTATCAATCTGCCGGGTGGTATTCTTCGACGGCGAACAGCTGTTGATGAGCTCAATATTCGCACATTCTTCACGGAGGGCGATCTGCTTGTTGCAGAGGTGCAAAATGTCCTTTCTGACGGCAGTGCCAGTCTTCACACGAGAAGTTTAAAGTACGGAAAATTACGGAATGGTTACTTTCTCAGTGTCACTGGTGCCGGAGGTACAGCGGCAGGTGGAGGTGTGGTACGGTCGAGGAGGCAAATATGGACCGTTGCCACTGCGCATGGAGGAGGAGATGTTGATGTTGTGCTGGGTGTCAACGGATACATTTGGATTGCAAAACATGTCGAGCCGAAGGTTGAGGGACAAGAGCAGAATGGAGACGTCAGTATCACGCGGCTTGAGGAGAGCGTCAGTGGTAGCATCTACTCGAGTCAGAATGATGACATTGCAGAGTCAACAAGAAGGGAAATGGCAAGACTCGGAGGCTGCATCAAGGCACTGAGCGAAGCAGGAGCGAAGGTAGATGAATCGCTCGTCGTTAAAGCTTATGAGACAGCTGTCGATATGGAGTTTGAGGGCAGCGGCCCAGACGCTATGGAGGTCGAGGGAGAGGAAGGAAACACTGCATATCTTGGTGGTGGCCAGAGCAAAAGACTGATGGAGCGGATACTGGCTATACACTGATCAGTACTGAATCCTGTTACGTCAACAGTCGGTCAACACAGCCCCAGCGACAAGCTTTACGCAGCACACGACGTGCTAGCACTCCCAATCGGTCTATGCTTGAGCGCTTGACGACCTCGACATATGCCTCCGCAGGCTGGGCTACATTCCTTGGCAAGAATCAATGTCCTCGGGCAAGGGCGATCACATTGCTAATCCATACGATATCACGGATGTCCACGGCTAAGCTGCCCAGCTCCGTCAGTGAGGCCGTGAACATTGCCGTAATGGGATCGCCGCGGCTGCTGCTGAATAGCCTATCTGGATGTTGTACTTGGATATAGGTGAACTCGATTTGCATATATCTCTTCACTGTAGAGGGAGTCGAGAGTGGCATATTAGTCATGGCATTCATCGAGGCTATATCGAAGAGAGTTCTACTCCATATAGTACAGTCGTGCTAAGTGGCCATACACAGTTTTTGCTTTCTAGCTTGCTTTGACCAACATGTCTGAAACAAACCTGCTACACTCGCTCGATGAAGTACCCTGCTACGGAATAACGTCATCTGTTTCAGGATGTCCATATCGTGACCGCAAGATCAACACCACCACCTAAACATTCCTCAGACAACAATCCTACACCTGAGTTCCCGTCTTCTATACCCACTCTCCACTCCACAGACCTATCTCGGCCGCTCATCGCAGCTCGTGAACCCCATTTGCATAAGAACCGTAGAACATTCGAGCGGGACCTAGGACCCAGTGATTAGAGCCCAAGATGTTGAAGATATGGTCGATGGTGCGTTGGCTCCATTGCTCTGCGAAGCACGCACTGCCCTGGAACAAAGGGATCTGCTGACATATTCCGTATGCAAAGAAACAACAGCAGCAGCAGGCTGAGAACGCAGCAGCAGCGGGCGGCGCAAAGAAGAAGAAGGTCACCGCCGCACAACTGCGAGTTCAGAAAGGTGCGCTCAATCTCTCGCATTTCTCATCCTTCCGTCCTGCCTCCGCTCACTTCCCTCTACCCACTCCCTCCTCTCTGCAACACTAACCCTCTTCTCCCTGCGTAGACCTCTCCGAGCTCTCCCTCGGCAGCACAATGCGCACCTCCTTTCCCAACCCCGACGACATCCTCAACTTCACCCTCACCATCGACCCCGACGAAGGCATGTACACCGCCGGCACCTTCACCTTCAGCTTCGCCATCAACCAGAACTTCCCGCACGATCCGCCAAAGGTCAAGTGTGTGCAGAAAATCTACCACCCCAATATCGACCTCGAGGGAAATGTGTGTCTGAATATTCTGAGGGAGGATTGGAAACCGGTATTGAATTTGAACGCGGTTATTGTGGGATTGCAGGTATGTGATGAGAGGTTGAGGAGAGCGGAGGGAGGGGGGCGGGAGAAGGAGGAATGGGAATGGGGCGAGAGAGAGAGTGCGGAATGCTGACATGATATTTACTGCAGTTTCTCTTCCTCGAGCCGAACGCCTCGGACCCGCTCAACAAGGATGCCGCGGAAGACCTCAAAGCAAATCGGGAAGGCTTCAAGCGCAATGTGCGAACATCAATGGGCGGTGGTAGCGTCAGAGGCGTGACGTTTGATCGGGTGTTGAAATAGAGCGGCTTCTCTACTACATCATCCCGCCGCCTGCGCTACGGCAACGGTACATGTGAGGAAAGTACACAGGAGATGGGCCATACGGGCACGGATCGCAGGTCGAGGAGGAGGAGGAGGAGGAGGAGGAGGAGGA
>Ga0058698_10001239_pt1 | contig 11886 bp, 12 predicted proteins | sample AgamicAsSfe_FD_67288 | JGI IMG/M metagenome (GOLD analysis project Ga0058698, IMG submission 67288) | Agave microbial communities from Guanajuato, Mexico - As.Sf.e | ecosystem: Host-associated > Plants > Phyllosphere > Phylloplane/Leaf | place: Guanajuato, Mexico | collected 2012-05-30
AAGCTCTTTTGTCAGATCGTAATGTGGCCAACCTGTCTGCTCACGGTGCGCTCTCAGTAGCTGTAGGACTGAAGTTCTCTTAGCCGAGTCTTGTACGTGATGCCCGGCTGCAAAAACGCATTGTGTCGAAACAATCACAGCACCCGGGTCATCTGTGCAAGTTGCAATACCACAGATTACTTCTACTGCGGCTTGAAGACTCGACTGTCGACTTGTCAATTCTTTCATTCCGCCCACTGCGGGAGTGTATTCCAGGAGAAGTAGCTTGGAAAAATGTTGTGCTTGGATCGCGAGGCCTGCTCTGAGTTAGTCTTGAGCTTCTGTGGTATGAGGAACACATTCACTTACTTGCAGCGGGAGGGTTTATCCATATTGGTGTAAAAGACGAGTCATCTTGTCTCTTCACCGGCAGGCGGCGATCGTATGTTTTGAAGCATGATGAGAACTCCTTGAGCTTCTCCCACATCTTCGCGGAATCGTCCAGTCGTCGTTGCACGTCAGATCGACCATTCTCTTCTTCCTTCATGCTAGCATAGTTTACACACTGTCCCAGGAGATATACAGAGCGGTCCACGAGTTCCCAGAAGTCCAGCGTGGTACAGGGTCGAGTCACTTTATAAAAGCTCAGTATCTGTCGTCTCTTGCGGAAAGCAGCCCATATATCTTGCTGCTAAAGATGTTAGCAGTCTTTTCATGGTCATCGGTCGCATTTCTTACCCGTAACCAGGCCCCTGGAGATATGTCATTAGTATCAATCACGGTTTCGCGTACGGGAGAGAAGTCAGCTTACACCAGATGCGTTTCTTCAGTCCTTGGGACTCCCCGTGTATAGTTTGCGAGCGTTGTATCCAGAAGACTCCCTGTAGATGGCGGAAATGATCTCCTTGATCGGGACTTTTCATCTCGATCATCTCAAACATAGAAATGATGAGCACTGTCGCAAGAAGCTCATCGCTCCTTAGAAAATCGGCATCGCCCATGGCATGTTGGAGGTAGTGAAGAGTGTCGTTGTAGTATTGAACAGCTGTAGTAGGTTCAATTGGAAGAGTCGAATGGTTGCATTGCGGCTTGGAATCCAAGGATAGATGCAGTGATGATAGTGCCAGTATAGCACTAGCTAATCCCTGGTTTGTCAGAGCAAGATTTGGCACGATGACAGCGAACTGTCTATCGGGATCTGTAGCATCTATCCAGCCACTGAGATGCATGACATAATGATGTAGAAGCTGAACTTCTATGTCCGTCGAGATGACTGCGCTGTTAGCCGGACCGGCAGCAGTTTGTACGTAGTCCTGGATCAGTGCGCTACTGGACGAGATAGCGTCCCGCGCACATGTACCTGAATCAGCTTCGTATCGTTGATGTGGCACGATGCTGTTAGACACCATAGACTGATTATTGTTGATTTCTGACGCCAGTAAGTTGAACCACCATTGTGATGCAGCTTCGGCCGAGACCGTTGGCCATCCACCAAAAGAAGCCTCCGGACTGATACCAAACAGTTCAGCATCATACACATCCGGGAACTCCAGACCACTGTTCGGATTGCCAAAGCCAAAGACCTCTTCAGTCAAGTATGCGGCATTCTCCACTGAGTACAGAGAATTGCCACCATCGCGTGGACGGAGGCTGTCTGATATGTTCTCAGCTTCTGCGCCTGGATTTTCTGTCTCTATGTTTCCCACATTGTCGATGTGAGTAGTTGAAGAGTCTGCAGTGTCGGCTGCTGTTTGCTGTAGGTCGACTTCAGGCAGTGCGTCTACAGTCCTTTGATCGTTCGTCGCAGTCAAAGACGCGTTGGATTGCCGCGACGTGGGAGCCACAACATCATCGTCTACTGTTGTTCCCGCAACATCTCGTTGCGTGGCTTCCTTGCGTCGATGCTGTTGTAGATAGATGCAATCCCGCGATGCTTTCTGACATGCGCGACATATCGGCTGTGTCTCGTCGCACTTCAAGTGGCGTTGCCGGCATGCTAGGCATCCGGTGCGTACTCGGATGCCGCGTCCTCGTGGCCTTCTGCGAGTGGGACGTGCCGGTGCAGGTGACTCGTCAACCGTGTCGACGTTCATGTGGGAGGTTGGAGCACGCGAAGCGACTTCGTCACGGAGGCGATCACGTCGATCTGGTCTAGACTAAAGGTGGACTCGGCTATTGCATCGGCTAACTATATACATAACCCACATGCAACCCCCCATGTGGCGCAGTCTACTGACAGCTCCACGAGACGATGCAACCAATTCCACACGGCACAGCGTCTTCGCCGAAACTTCCTCTGGGTGCTTGCCACGGATGACCTTGAGTTTCTAGACATTTAGAAAGCAAGGAGTTGGTGGTCTATAGAGCTCAGCAACTCAAAAACAACTGACAAGTCATTTATGGTTCAACAACGCCCTTGAAACAATCGGGGGACTTAGGATCATTGTTACTGGACTATAACCATCCTACTTATAACATTTAAATGTACATATAGTCGATTGCGATTGATATACAGTCCAAAAACGTTTCAACGGATCGATAGATCTTACACCAACCCTAACCCTTCTTGGCCACATTGTTGCATTTACATGTACATGTAGATCGAATGGATGCATGCATGTCTATCGGAATCGTGATTGTATACATGCATGTGCGTGTATGTACTAGTCCAACGTAGCTTTGATGAATTTAGATACAATGCTCATCAAACACTAAATCTCATATCTACTTCTGCGCAGGTGCTCGCCCACTCGAACCCGACACATCCATCTGATTCGCCTGTAAACGAATGACAGTCTGAATGCCCTCGTCGATCAATTGTGTTTGAGGCAACTTGCTAGCATTGCCCTTCAGATGTACGTTGTAATCATCGAGAACCAACTTGTTGACATTGATCTTGCTGACTCCCGCCGCAATGCATCGTTGTGTGATTTCATCGGCAAAGCCGTTGGTACCATGTAGGACAATGCGTACACGTCCCGCTGCTTGCTTCCTGATGGCCTCTAATCTGTACGATTGCGTAAGCAGGTGGGATGATCTTGTCCGAGATACACAGATGCTTACCTTGGGTAGTCAAGCTGCGGTCCTTCTGGACCATACTCCCCATGTACGTTACCGACTGCGGGAGCAAGGAAATCGACACCAGTCGCGATAAAGTCTTCGACCTCTTCGGGTGTTGTAAGAACGGCTTCCATGTCCGGAGTTTCCACTCCATCCTCGGCGCCATCAATCCTGCCAGGCTCGGCTTCGGTAGTGATGCCGCGAGCATGGCAGTACGCGACGAGCTCTTTCGTTTTGGCGAGATTCTCTTCTTTCTCATAGTGCGACATGTCTACCATGATGGAGTCAAATGGGAGGGTGTCTGCTGCTAGATGCACGAGCGACGCATCCTGGCAGTGATCAAGGTGGATCGCGATGGGGACAGTCGCTCTGGACGCAGCATCTGCTGCCGCCCGAACAAGTAGTCCGTCGGTGGCGGTGATGGCCCAGGGGAAGACTTGTATGATGAGTGGCGAACGCCTCTCTTCGGCTGCTCTCACCACAGCCACGATCTGCTCGAGGTTGTATCTACGCAACGGTTAGCAAGCTGGGGCGGAAGAAAGATTGTCTGCTGTAGCCATACACTATTGAAGCAACAACACCATATCCTCCATCTTCTGCATCCTTCAAGATTTGCGCCGTCTTGTTTGTTTTAAGATCTCGCTGCGATGGAACAGTCATTGTGCTTTGAGATCGGGACAAATATGTTAGAAGAAGAGTGGACGACAGTGAATGATTGAACAAGCTCGAGCATACGTCCAGGTCTTTGCAATGAGTCTGTAATCTTCTTCAGTCCAGCAAACACAGTTATGTACTCTGTGAGATTGCGAAGCTCTCGCATGGTCGTCGGAGCCGCACCGCGCTCATGATATCGTCTCGAGCCACCCCAGCCATGACCTCGCCTCGAGGTCATGCCCCATTCTTGCTCCATACCCCACTCCAGTGCGGGGAAGCATAGAGGCTTCTCGGATGCACCTAGAGCGCGACACCATGAGTTCACTGTTGTGTCGGACGTTGGGAAAGTGGTGGTTCTTTGCGACGCTCATATCTGATTCTTGTGTACACTGTACGAGCTTACACCCGACGTCGTAGCCACACTTTGTCCAATACCCAGTGACCGACGATTTTCTACTTCCCGATTATCGATGCCTCTAAGCAATTACAGTCATGGAGTGTTATTCGAAAACATCAGAGCTAGGAGTATCCTGGCAAAGATCCAACGGATACTGTCAGCCAGAAGTACAAGTTGTGAGGTGACTGTGTGTACATGCATGCCGACTCACTACGAAGAGCGTGTGAACGACACTTCGACCACAGCGGGATAGGTTTGAAACGCGGGCAGACATAGATATTGTGGCTGGTCGAATTTGTGTAGATGAAGCAACTCCAACATTTGCAAATGCTACTTTAGTCTGTGAACTCCAGGCACTTTCCATGCGCTCTGAACCATTTTTTCAGAGTCGCCATAAGCCGCGACGAATGATCCCCAATTGTTTCGGGCCCCGTCGTGTCAACCTTTTAGCAGATACCGATCACACCGTTCACTGGGATATCAATGGAAGTCTGCAGAAAAAGTCAGCTTGCGGCACATATGTATCTGCTACCTAGAAGATCACTTACCGTGTAGCTCGCCGCATCACTCAACAAGTAGACGTAAGCGCCTCCCAACTCCTCCACTTCTGCCAAGCGTGGCATACCGCCATAGTACTTCAGCTGTTGCTCCCAATCAGGTTGTTGGGGCACCCAGTAGGTCATGGCTGTGTTCACCAAGCCAGGCGATACGCTGTTGACTCTGATGTTGTACTGCGCCCACTCCATGGCAAGAGTGTGTGTCATGTTGCGAACACCAGCTTTGCTAGCACCGTAAGGCGCCGAAGGTACGCGCTTGTTGGGCCGGTAAGAGGCCATTGATGCTGTGAAGACAATCGAACCCTTCACTCCGAGTTTGATGAAAGCGCGTGCCGCTACACGAGCGCAGAAGAACGAGCCGTATAGGTTGATCGACCAGAGTTGGTCAATCTCGTCTTTGGTGAAATCCAATGCGGGCTTGTGCTTTGTCCTGCCTGCGTTCGCCACGAATCCGTGAATGGCGCCGACTTCTTCTATAATGCGATCGACAGCGGCTGTCACTGTATCTTCGTTGGTGACATCTGCTTTGAGGGCGTGTAGTTGACCGGGGAAGCGCTTGGCTACGGCGAGGAAGTCGTCTCCTGTGTCGCCAATGTCGATCGAGTAGACATGGGCTGCGCCATTGTTCAGGCAGGAGTTGGCGATTCCCAGGCCGATGCCTCGGTTGGCTCCTGTGATGGCAATCACCTTGCCTTGAAGTTGCACGCTGGTCGTAGGTTGAGCGCTCTCGGTTGTTGACTCTTGAGCAATGTTTGAGATGCCGTTCTGCACACCATTGTGGGTACCGTTCAATGTCTCGTTGGCAGTCATGATGAGAAGAAGAAGTGGCGTAGATGATATGGAGAAGAATGAGTTCAAGTGATTTGATAGCTCCAGACACAAGAGGGACTAGACAGGAAAGCGCCTGGTCTTTATGCCATTCTTCGCTCAGAGCTGTCGAGGTCCATGATAGTAAAATGCGATACCTCGACACGAGCCATGAAGCCCTGCATAGGAGAGCGTGGCCTACCCCATATCGATAGAACCATAAAAGATGTTTGAGAGGGCAGTTGGCACAGAGGCAGCCGAAAGGTTGCAGCTGTGCACATGAAGGAAGTGGAGTCGGAGTCGGCATGGGGTCCGCTCGGCTCGAGACACATCGGCTCGAGGCACACTCGGCAAATGGCCATCACTGTCGGCGTCTGGTCTTCTGACAGATGCATGAAACGATTGCAACGATTCAAGACTCCAGTCTCTGCTGCGAAGAATACTACGTACGGTCTCTCTACATTACGCAGCCTTGGCATAATTTGATTCATACTTGGAATCTCGCCTTCGCCGCTTCGCCCATCGCAGGTGATCAGGCACCGGGAAACGATAGATTACCGCGGACGATGGCCGCTCTACTTGCAGGAAAATCAGCTTGTATCACAGGTGGTGTGACAGGTCAGCTTCTATTGTTCTCTTGGAATCAGAGCAAGATTAACAGCATCTCACAGGAATTGGACGTGCCATCGCGCTTGGCTACCTCCGTCACGGCGCCGCAGTGACTGTCAACTTTCTGGACGATGCACCATCATGGAAGCATTTCGAGAGCCTACAAGCAGAAGCGCCAAAGGGCAGCAAGTTACACGGCGTCACAGGTGACATCGGCAAGAAATCGACAGGCGAGGCGATCGTTAAGGAAGCTGTTGACAAACATGGAGCTCTCGATATTTATGTCGCCAACGCCGGCGTCTCGCAATTTAGGGACTTCGTAACGTATGTATGATTGCCTGATATTTGGCGACGATGTATTGTGTTACGCAATCTAATGTAATCGCAGGCTCGATGAAGACACGCTCGATGCTCACATCCATGCCAACATAAAAGGATGTTTTTGGTCGACACAAGCCGCCGCAAGACAGATGATCAAACAGGGCCACGGAGGCAGCATCATAGGCATCTCCTCGATCAGCGCACACCTCGGCGGAGCACAGCAAGTGCACTACACTCCGACGAAAGCTGCCGTGCTCAGCATGATGCAATCCGAAGCATGTGCACTTGGAAAGTACGGGATCAGATGCAATGCTCTGCTGCCCGGTACTACTAGGACGCAGCTTGCGGCAGAGGATCTAGCAAATGCAGAGAAGCTGAAGTATCTCGAGAATCGAACACCACTTGGAAGAGTAGGCGATCCAGATGATCTGGCAGGCCCTGCGATCTTCCTCGCCAGCGAACTGAGCAAATATGTAACAGGAGCGCAGTTGCTGGTCGATGGTGGCTTGTCGATCTCATTACAATAGACCAGAGTCCAGTGTACGTTTCCATGTCAGAATGCAGAACGTTGAGCCAGCAGGATTGACGGGAGTCTTTTGCTGTTCAAATTGCATCCTGAGCTTCACTGCGAAGCTCGGCTCCCGACGACGTTGAACTCAGACGGTAAGCGCGAGCAAGAGCGTGAGTGGCGTAAATGGAGTCGCTAGAGCGCAGAGCACGCCGAGGCGTACGCAGACCGTTCTAGCGCCTGTTCCTCGGCAGGCCACCATGCTTCTACGACGAGTGACAACACAAAGCTTGACGAGGTCACCGCATTTGGTGGTGGAATCATGCGGCTTTCAAAGGCAAAGCAACTGTAACCACATCCATCAAGGCTTGTCTTTCCCAACCTGCTTCGTGATTCCACCGTAGACCTCCTGCAGTCCCATTTTCCTGCTGTAGAATGCCAACATGACTCGTGTCCAAACATAGGCTTTCAGGGCAGTCCATAAAAACTTCAGACTCACAGGTAACCAAGGTTCCTTCTCTGAAGCTTCATCGAAATGTTCTGCCAGATCCAAGTACAGTTCGACCTCATCCGTCACGACTCCATCAAGTCCCTTTCGTATGCACCATTTCATATTGTCCTCGCCATTAATTGTCCAAGATAGTACTTTTCGATTGTAAACGTCTTGCGCATCACGCAGGAATCTCTTTCCGCCGGGCATCAGCAACGCGTAGAACATCACGTTGAAGCCTATGTTGGCAACTTCAAAGAACTGTCGGGCATATTTGACATTGAAGGCGATGTGCATCGTGGAGAACCCTGGCAGATGTTCCTGGGCAGGCGGTAGATACTTGGTCGCCCATAGACCGAGAACGACACGATTGCGCCAAGGTGCCGATTTCTGCGAAGGAACGGAAGCAAGAGTTGAAGCGATCAAACGCATGATCTTCTCCGCATTGTTGCTCAGCTTGATGTCCAGGAATAGCCAGATGTGCTCGTTTCCTTCCTCCGCCAAATAATGTAGTAGGTCTGCCAGCTGCGGCAATAGCTCATGGGGTTTCTGGGTTGTTCTTGAATCCTTGATTTCTTCCCAATTTTTGTCCGCAATCTTGACGTCCTGTCCAAAACAACGCTTGAGGTTCGCGTCATGGCTTAACACTATCACATCGTCTTTTGTGGTTTGTAGGTCTGTTTCGAGAGCGTGTGCGCCAGCTTTGACTGCACCTCGGAATGCTCCCATGGTGTTTTCCGGATGTTTTGCTTTGTAGCCTCGGTGAGCGATGCATTGCGGTCTTTTGCGCTTCGAATTATTGTAGTAAGGCTGGACGAAGTCGAGCTGTGAGCATGATGGTGTTGGTGAGAGCTGTGCTGGTGTAGCGAACTGCTCGGCTCCTGGTTGAATAAGCATAGGTGGTACTGCCACGGGAGACGGCAAGCGTGCGAGGAGAGGCTCGCTCTCGCGTGAGTCCTTCGTCATCGTTCGTATATGGCGCGCAGAAGAGAAAGCTCTAGAGATCCGCAGGCGGTGTGGTATAGGATTAAACTGTGATAGACGTGAGGTAGCTATTGTAGCGTTTAAGACAGGCCTTTGAGACAAGATGAAAGGGAACAGCACGGTGTAGAGAGAGGGACTCGCAGTGAAATGAGCTATAGATGGTTTAGTCATGCTAGGTGGTATACTACCTGCTCACTGGTGGCGCCGCGGTCTGTCAGTCAGTTGTCGCTCGCAGATGATCTCCGCCGCTACTTCCGTGAACCCGCAGAAGCGCATCCATGGGCACGCCGCACGCCAGCAGCCGGTATGAAAGAGCGCCTGGCGTACAAAGCCTAGGAGTTTCTCGGGAAATTGAGGTCAGATTGCGTCTCCGTGCAGCCACCAGATGCGTCCGTGGGTAAACAAGGGTATCACCGGCACGTGTTGCGTCCTCGAAACCTGGCGCGTGGGCCATGTTTGTTGATGGAAGAAGCAAATCGCCGTGATTTGAGTTTCCTTCTTGTCCACATGCGGGGCATAGAAGGTACGCACGCGCCAGCCATCTTTCCTCGAAAGAGCGAGGAAGGCGACTAGACTTCCAGGCTGCTGCTAGTCGTGTCTTCAGTAACCCGGCATCCCAGTTGATGGCGCGGAACGTCTGTCATCCGGTGCAAGCCAGAGCGAAGTATTCTTGCTGGTCTCACGCGAGTGGCGTGCGCTGCAATATGCTGATACATACACACCGCCTACAGATGGGCGATGGAAGATGGATGAAGACAAGAGGGGTGGCAGGGCTGCGAGATGACAATTTCGAGCGAATTTGGCTTATCTAGCTCAGCTCAAAGGAGCGTCGGAAGTACCGGGGCGAGCGTGGTTCCAATGTAATGTGCATGGCTACGCGCTTATGTGTCGGCAGAACGCGTATACGTGCAGTTTGTATCCGTGTAAGAAGCTCCATTTACTTGCCCAGGCGACGAAGATGGTACTGTAGCATACATGCGTATGCCGACGACATTCGAAGTACGTGCTTGTGTTGGGCATGCAGAACATCTCACAGCTGGAATGCTAGGGTGTAGGTATTACGCCAACTCAAATCATCTGTCTCGTATATATCCATGTTGTACGAGCACAGCACAAACATTGATCCGGGCATGTCGAAAGCAACAGAGAGCGAGCGGCAGAGCTTCGCTTCAAGTCCCTGCCCTCGTTGTCAAAAGGGCTGAGAGCCTGGTACGCGAACTTGATTTTGTTCCTCCCCTCAAGAGAGCCACTCTCTGGTGTAGAAGCCACAACATTTCTTCATTGTGCTTAATGAGGCTGAGCGACAAATCGAACGGAATAAAAGCGAGCCTGTACACCTCGTGTCTTATCAATCTCCTATATCGCTGCCACCCCACCACGCTGACTGGGGTGCAGGTCTCCCACTGAACTCAAGGCCGTGAAAGCACGCCGCAAGTCGGACTTCACAGTGGAGTTCTGTGTATAGCTCGTGCGGACGGGCGGAGTGCGCTGATTTGATAGAAGATACTACAAGTCGAGTAGCTAGCAACTTGTCATTCTGGCAACTTGCGGTTACCAAGGTCCTCCAACCACGCCCTCCAGCCGCTTTCAGACACTCATCCATGGCCACCAGCAAGTATTCTTCAACCAGGTCACTTACTGACAAATCTGCACATATGCATGCATACTACGATATCATTGATAAGAACGAGCGCAAACCTCACGCTGGCTCACGCTGCCTCAACCAGACATTACGCCATCACGCCAGACTGGATCCTGAAGCTGAAGCTCGTGGGTGGGGAGATACCTAGCACGCCATCGTCCTAAGTCGCATCTCCTCCTCCCAGCTATCCACGCACGCAATTCCCGGCCGATCGATAGCAAGACAATTGCCATTGATCCATACAGCTAGTCTGGATGTTGTGATTGCAGCGCCGGATTCCTCATCTCGTAGCCATGCCGCCGTGTACATGAAGCTAGTGATCTGCCTGCAGCTCTCATAATGTTTTTTTTGTTGTCTAGTGTAGTCTTGACTTCTTCGTCATTATTCTCCAACAATCAGTAGCCATGCCTTCGATCGACTCGTCTTCACAATTCCTTTCGCTGAAGCATGACGATACGAACGGCTATACCAAATCCTCAAACTCTTCGCCATTCAGCAGTCTGGGTGGTAAGAAGCACAATGGCATTGCCAGCTTAGACCAGACTCTGGCGAATGGATTGGCAAAGATCGACGTCAACACTTCAAGCACACAGACACACCACGAAGACGAATTCCTACGCCTCGAGAAGCCTCAGCAAGACCTGCTACTCCTACATGGTCCTCGTCAGAAATACACACTAGAGAGAGCCAAGGAGATTCCCGAACTCCGTGGCGACGATGAGATCCTCGTCCAGACTCTTGCCATTGGACTCAACCCCGTCGACTGGAAAGGCGCAGACTATGGCTTCAGCCAGCCTAGCTACCCTTGGATCAACGGACGCGATTTCGCAGGCATTGTAGTCAAGGCCCCACGGAAAGATAGCCGGATAAAGCAGGGAGATGTCGTCTTCGGCCCTTCCACAGACTATCGTGATGTGCGCAAGGCGGCCTACCAGGAATACGTCGTCACCACCGAAAGCAATGTGGCGCGCATTCCTCAAGGCGTCCAAGTCAAGGAGGGAGCTGCACTCGGTGTCGCTTTTGTCGCAGCAGCAATTGCTCTCGGTGTTAGCTTCGGTCTCAACTTCTCAGCCTCTGGCAAGCACCCAGGCTCTCCCGACTTCCTCCAGACTGCGCGTGGACTTAACCCGCTCAATGTCCCGAATGACATTCGATCAGAGGTCTTCAGCAGCATCTCAGAAACCGAAAGACCAAAGCCCGGAGAGTGGATCGCCGTCTGGGGAGCAAGCACAACCACTGGCCAGCTAGCAGTACAACTTGCGAAGCTCGCCGGCCTCAAGGTCGCAGCCGTGGCTGACCTTGCAAAGGGTAGCCAGCGTCTGGTTGAGATTGGAGCAGACTTCCAAGTTGATCGCCACGACCCCAAGCGTGCCGTTGAAGTGCTCAAGGCCGTCACTGGTGGTAAGCTTCGCTTCGGTGTTGACATTGTTGGCGCCGAGACAGCATCCGCGCTGCAGGAAGCTCTGCAGCAGTCATCGACCGGTCCACAATCACATCTGCTCGGCTTGTCTGGGACACCAAAACAGGCTGCCAATGGCGTGTCAATCCACAAAGTACCGATCAAGCTATTCCACGAGTCTGCCGTGTTCGGCGACACACTTGTACGCTGGCTCGAACAGCTTCTGATCGCCAAGACCCTGAAGCTACCAGAGGTCGAGGTCGCAGAAGGTGGCCTGGCTGGCATCAACGACGCGCTTGATCGTCTCCGAGCGGGCACAGTGAGCGGTAAGCGTATCGTGGTCTCCGTCGGCGAACGAAGCCGTAGCAACAGTGGCACTAGCACACCCACGCCACCGCCTCAATCCCCGGTCAATGGGATTGCCAGCTACAGTCAGGCAGAGGCCGATCTGTCCTACCACGACAAGATCAATGCAGACC
>Ga0058698_10001241_pt1 | contig 11843 bp, 15 predicted proteins | sample AgamicAsSfe_FD_67288 | JGI IMG/M metagenome (GOLD analysis project Ga0058698, IMG submission 67288) | Agave microbial communities from Guanajuato, Mexico - As.Sf.e | ecosystem: Host-associated > Plants > Phyllosphere > Phylloplane/Leaf | place: Guanajuato, Mexico | collected 2012-05-30
TCTGCGCTAAGCTTCTCTTGGAAAGCCCATGTGCGAGAAAACCATCTATCATCGGACACGTCGCAAAACCACTTTCGGAAGGCAATATGCTGAACAGATTGATCCGTGGGTTCGCAGGAGGTAGATTCCAGTAATGACTTAAAGTGACCAATGGTTGGCAAGTCGATTCGACCACTGCTTGTAGCTAGAACGGCAATGGTAACTTTGCTGTTGGAATAGATGCGATGCATAACTTGCAAATGCCTCTCAACATCTGTTGGATCATCCTGGTGTATACACTCTTGGTCAATCCATACGTTTGTGTAGCCTCGCGTGCGCGCATATTGCATGGCTCTATGGAAGACTATGGGCGGACAATGTGGTAGTCGTGGAACGGTTCCAGCCTTGGAAAGATCTTTGACCCGATAATTCGGGATTTTCTGGCCATCCAAGGACTGCTCGTGGAGCCACGTGTATGAGACAGCTACATAAACACTCCCAGTTCGATGTGTACTGGCGTCTGTAATGACGTAGTCGTGGCCCGTCTTGCTATCGGGGCTTGGTGTAATGAATCGGAGGCGTATAGGTATGTGGAAGGGCCGTTCGATGAGGGCGACGCGTTCAATCTCTTCAACGGCAGCCAGAAATGCGTCCTCGCTTTCATGGATCTCCCGAAAATCGAGACCTGTATCTCTCTGCATCATGGAGTGGTGTGTAGACAGGAGGGTGCGTAGGCGGCAAGGTCTGAGGTGTTGTGCGGCTGATCGTACTCAGCTCCCAAACATGTGGGTAGCCTTCAACCTTTCCCCGGATTGGACGCCACATCCCCCTTCGAGTTACAAACCTAAACTTCGAGGTTGTAATGTGCTTAATCTTTGTGAACTGTTGTCACCCCGTGAACACGTCCTCTGAAATAGGACCCTGTCTTCAGCAGATTGCAATGCACGTCGCTGTTCGGGGTTAGATTGTTCGGTCACTCAGATTTGCACGGGTATCAATATTGGAACACATGCTGTTACAACAGACCCGCATGTATGCATGTAGAAATTCCAAGGGAGATTGAATTAACCCTGACCCGTTGACGCCAGCGCAAAACATAGGTATAATATAGCAAACTCCTAGGCCTTAACATATCCTTGTCTGTATCGCTCCCAAATTCGTGAGCTGAAATTCACTCCTCGTGAGACATGATACTCATTTCTTGGTCAGAATACCACTCAGCGCACCTTCGGCAGCCTTCTTCAGCAACTCCCGATCCTCGTCGCTCATATGATCCACCTTCTCCACAAGCAACTTTTTCAAGAACATATTCTCCTTCTTTAACCCATCATTCTCAGCTTCGAGCTTCTTGGTTCGGTCTTGCATTTCGCGACTGGTCTCCATGAGTTGCATCTCGCGCTGCTTTTTCTTCTGACGGAAACGTGCGGATGCAGCTTGGTTGCGTTTTCGCTTATCTTCTTCCGCCTCGACGACAATTGGATCGTTGAGGAGACTTGCGTGGGTGGGGTCGGGTGATGTGGCTGAAGATGTGGATGTCGCGTTGCTGTCGGGGTATGGCGTGCGATAGGCGTTGATGCTAAAGCCCTGCGTAACGGGGGAGAAGCCCTGGAGATCATCGAAGCCAATCTGAAGTGTAGAGTCGTGCTCGAAATGTTGCGGGATGTGTCCGGTCATGGTCGGCATTGTGGGCGAGGTGTATTGCAGGCCTCGAGATGATGTTAGTGACCATGGTATGCGGGGAACAGAAAACAACACAGAATATGCGGTGATCGCTGCGTATTTGATCGATGGAAACCCTCGATGCAACAACAGGCGTCTGTGCACAACTTGCATACACACCTCCCTAGGCGGGTATGCAGTCGTCGCAAGTCCCGTCGCCGCAATTGATCACGTGCAGCTAGCGAGAGCACGCCATTCCATCCTGAACAAACGTCATCAAGTCCCGACAACTCAGAGACACGGGAATTACGTCCACAGGCAGCAAACGGGCCTAATGGGAGGTACAAAGAACTCGTTGAGGATGAAGTAGATAGGATATGATGAAATGAAGATAAATAGAGGGGTCGCGCTTACCTGGAGCCGACACACCGCTGGCGTGCAATGCATACGCAAAGTGCTGATTTTGCGCGATATCATTTTGGGTAGGAATTTGCAGTGGTTGTAAGTGCTGTCCACCGGGATGATATTCGTGATCGTGATAGAGATTGGCGGCGTCGAGGATGTCGAAGAGATCATGTCCAGAGGAACTCCCACTCGCATGTCCGTCGGTGAAGGTCGGCTGCCCAAAAGCTTGCTGACGATAAGTTTCCGACATTACTCTCCATCGGCAACATGCGTTCTCGCGCAATCGCGTCTTTCCTTTTGTCGGTCGTGTTCTGATCGTCAGTCTCAAGGTCTGGGTGTATGTTCGTTGTTGAGCTTCGCGCCGGCCTTTTTGGGGGTCGAGGATTGACGTTCCTCCCTGCAGGAGCGGCGATGGTGTGCCGCCCTATAAGAACCACACAAATGCCCACCGGCATGCGCTTGTGGGCAGCGCACCCCACTGCAAGAATCGCCTTCTGGCAGCCATGGAAATGGCGATCGCGTCTGATTGCGCCATATTTCTGATACGATTGCCAAAGCCCTCCACGCTTTTACCTAAATCGCGCCGCAGAAAAGCGTCGAATTGCAGTGCGCAATATTCCCGGGCTCACCTCGCGTGCCCAGAATCATGACGACCGGTGCTTCGGTGGGGCGGGTAATGCATGAGGCGTCAGTGGGTTGCAGTGAGCTCGCAGCGATGTTCAACCCGGGGCGTTGGGCAAGGTCCAGGCTTCGTACAACACAGTCCTGTTTTGCTTTTCGTCGACGCACTACGGTCGGCAGTCTCTGCGGCACATTGCTTGTTTCTGTCCTGTCTCTTCTTGTTCTACGATGTGTGTGAGACATTGGTCGATGTATGTCCGAGTAGCGAGCACATAGCTGTGTCAGATGTGTCGTCAACACACAATGTCTGCGCTGTTTGCAGTCGTAAGAGTATTAAAGGGTATTGCCAGGCTGTTCCGATATTGGTATAGAACGTTTGCGCCATACGAAGAACTGGGAAGACAACATATATCCCAACATGAAGACCCAGACACACTATGCGAAACTCGGGCTGGCCCCGAATGCGCCTCGGGAAGTGATATTAGCAGCGTACAAAGCGCTGGCGTTGAAATACCATCCCGAGAAGACCCTTGAGCTAACTGCGGCTGAACGTGCTGCGCATGCCACGGCGTTTAGTGATCTTCAAGAGGCGTTTGACGTGTTACATGACGATGTCCGTAAGGCCGCCTACGATGCTGCACTGGCCAGGGATGGAAATGAAATCGTTGAGGAAGTGTCTGCCTTCCAATATCATGCACAGCCTATGCTCACAATACAAGAACGGTACAGCTCGATGCGTGCCTGCGCACGTCAACAACTTGAACACTGGAGAGTTCTACGCGAGAAGCGACAGGTGGCGGGGGCATGTTTGAGCGTGGCTGACCTTGAGAGCCTAGTGAAGGTCTGGGAGGATCTCGAGAACGAAAATACAACCGATCCCCCGATGAAGGCTCGATGTGCTATTCTTGCTCACGAATACTCCGTGGAGATCGATACTCGCAGGCGGAACCATGAAGACTCATTGGAGAAGGCGTCAAGATCTGGTCGCACACCAACAATACTCACAACGCCGGTCGCTGTGAATCATCATCCAGTGACGACAAACGCGCCCACGGAATCTACCACGGCCGTACCTGCACCGTCGCCGAAGACATCGGACGTGGCCGCACGATGTACCCACTCTGACATCTCGCTTACGCCTACGCCATTCTCTCGCTTGAAGGCGCGAGCCGACGAGCGTAAAAGGGCCGAAGAAAAGCGGGCTGAGGAAGCTAAGGCCCGAGCCAAAGCACGCAAGGGAAGAAAAGCTCAAACCGAGGTAGCCAAGCAAATCCAGCTTGAAGAAAAGGCTGCCTTTGTCCGCGCCGAGAAGGAGAAGCAGAAAGCGATGGCTGAGGACCGAGCCCGTCTGAAGGCTGAACATATCGCAAAAGTTCGAGCCAAAGTGCGTGGAGCGCCGATTGGCATTGATGGGTCGATGATGACTTTGTCGTTTCTGGGGTACAAGAGGAGTCGTTGTCGCATGGGATTGATGCCTCCAACGAAGGCATGCAGGGAGAACCCAAGCTGTAAGCAGACAGATGTTCCGGTAAGTATGACCTCAAACATAAGCACTGCCGTGGGTAGATGCACTGAATATTGCAAACAATAACGCTCGATGCAAACGCATGAAAGTAGTTTGGGTGAGCGGATTGCAATGGGCTATACCGTGTATCGCATAGTGACGCGTATGCCATGGACGTGATTCTCCCAACCTCGTCTCTAATCCATGAATTAGTCGATGCGAACAACGTCCACATAGATAGGCTCACCTTGGCTCTCGCCCACACACAGATCCAATCACCATGTTTCAGCGAATCGATGAAATCGTCGCCACGGCCAGCACCTTCGTCGCCTTCCCATGTTGGATTATCCTTACAACCCCAGACAACGCGGTACCGGCGAATGTAATCGCCTTCGAAGATTGAAACAGCTCTTGCGACCTCGTTCCCTTGCAAGTACCAAGCGTGTTGTCCTTCGATGCCCATGGGGCGTGAAGGATCGTCATGCAAGAACGTCATGGCCTGCATCTCACCGCAGTGCAACCTCTGCGGCTCTATTGTCGAAGAAGGGCGCAGCGCATTTCTGAAGCCAAGGTTACCGCACATATCATCTATCACGGTGTGGATGTTGCTTTTTGGATAATCGTGGTCGTCGAAGCTATCAGCGACCATATTGTTTATCATGTGGTCCTGCGGAGAAGACGGGCGCACGATGGATACCTCAAACCAAGATGAGGTGTTGAATGTGCTGATAGTATCTTCTGTAGTCCAACCTTGGTCGTGACTGACGATTAAGAACTCGATTTCTCGGAGTTTGCTTGTTTCGCGATGCGCGATTTCGGGTCTGTCAATTACTATCCTCAACATGGGCAGCGCAGCGGAGAAATCGTCGGAGAACTCTTCGTCAAGGAGTACTGAGGTCTGGTCATTAACGTGTTTGACTTCGACCCAGTAACGGGCTTTGTCCAGGATATCGAGAACGAGTTCATTTGGGAGACCTAGGCGGTAATGGAGGAGGGCACGGGTGCGATGAACATCACGACGGCGGGGCGCGAAGGGCATCATAGGGCTTTATCAATCGGCGCTTTCGGTCGGTCGCAGCGCAGTGCGATTAAGGTTGAGAGAGTAAAGAGGGTCGCGTTGGCATGTGTGCGAGGGCACCCAATGGCAGATGGGCTAGTCGAGAAACCGGTTTAGTGTCGCCCGCAAATTTGCCCCGACGAACCGAGAGTTACCACACGGATCGGCATGCATGACAGTTGTCATTCGGCCCTGCTGCCCTTGTTTAGCTGGGTTCTTATTTGGACTTTAAAGGAGTAAGTTGAAGGTGGAAGTTTGTTGGTGTTGCATATTCGCCAGTTCTTGTGGTCGCCATGCTGCGCGTAAGGGGGCTTCAGTGACTCACCGGAAGAATCGCATGGACCACGTTACAACGCACTATCTCCAAAACACATCAGATTGTGTGCTTCCTTTCTTATACGCCAAGTGACCATACACCATATGTAGCGTGTCGTGAAATATATTGCGCCAGCCTTGGCCGAGTCGGCAGACGCGACAACGTAACAAGTCAGGGGATGATCCGGCGTCTTCTGCAGTCCTTATGCAGATCATCATAACAAAGCCAAAGGGTACTCACTTGGATGCGCAAAACATTCCCATCATACGCGAAGTAGCGAAGAGACTTTCAAAGGGTTTCGATTCCTCCCAGAGGCATTCCTGCGTGATTCTGCTTTCCGAATTCATCCGTTCCAAGCCATTTTTCGACCTTCGCAAAGCATTATGATCAGCATGCTTCGTGTATCTCACGAAGACAGAGGGTACAGGCCATCCTGAAAGTCGTTTAAATTGGGTTGTATTTTCCAAGGCCACCAAGGCTTTAATTGAAATTCTGCTCCTTTGTATACGTAAGATCGTTTCGTGCTCGCGAGAATGCATCACTAGTCAAGCTCGCCCGATCGAAGAACACGATATCCACCGCGGTGGCGAACATGACGCTGTAATTAGACGGGCTGTTCAATCGCTGAAGTCAAGGTTGCAATGATGGGTCAGATCCGTAGAGGGAGGTCATCGAAGATGGTATCGACTTGAGGGAACTGACCGTGAAATAACTTGCCGGCGACATAGCGGACTTGAGGATGCTTTGATGTTTCGTGATGAGGCGAGGAGTATCTGGACGGTGTCGTGATTTGGGTTTGGCAGGGTCGGTGCGTCAACTGCGTCAGACTGTTGATAACTCAGAAATCTCCAAAATCTCCACAACATAGCATCCGAAGGGGACGCGTGAACAGCTCTTGGCTTCAGATACGACAGGAACATCAGCATGCTCTCGATCAAATCATCGGCTTCGAATTCTTCTCTTGCGTCAATCCCGTATACCCATACGCCTTCGTCACCACAACCTCATCTCTCACACGACTATGTCCGCAGTCGCTGCGCTTCCTGTTGCGCAGGCAGATACTCTCGTGCTTTCACGGGCTTTCATTGCCATTGATCAGCTCCGCCTCGTTCCGATCCCACTTCCCTCAACCCGGCGCCATTGTGAATCCAAGAAGCGTCCGACAAAATGGCTGCAATTCTCAGGAGCAACTTTCGCAGTATAGAATCTTCACAGACAAATCACTAACACCTTCCCAGTCTTTCAACCGCGCTTCCTCCCATCATTGAATCGACAAAGACAACTCCACCGAACCCCGCGAACGATCGTCATACCAACCTCCATTGAGATGTCGCAGAACGAGACGAATGAAGCTATACGAAAACAATGGGAAACCATGAAGCGCAAGGAGAAAGAGATGATGCGACTCTGCGACGATATTCAGGTCAGAACTCTGGCCTACTACGATAACGGCAAACACCTGGACGATGAGCGTGCCTTCCTCGAGACGTGTGGACGTAGCTTGCACAACCAGACTCATATACAAGATGCTTGGGACGAAGCTGTACGTACCTTTGAGGATTGAGATCCCTGAATCCTCCAGTACTTGCTGCGGAAAGAACAGCGACTTACTGACTCTCTATAACAGGAAGCCTGGCTGGCATTCGCATCAGACAATTACGGAAAACTTGTAGGGAAGGTTGACAAGCTCAAGAAAATTACCACCGTTCGCAAGAAGCTCCAAGAGCAGCTGGGTATCGCTCCCACAGAAGATGGATACTTTGCTTATGGAAAAGTCGCTGACACGCACCGTGGTGATGGCGCGCAGAAGTACGTGAACTTTGTGCTCCTCGGTCACGAGCTCGACTGGACAACCAGCGTTCGACACTACATAGCGGAAAACATGGGAGGATCTTCGCTACTTACGAATGAGGAGTGGCGGCCGCAGGTGTGGTCCGCAAGGCCTGACCGATAGGTACCAGGAAGCCCTCTGTCATCCAGCGGCAAGCACCCTGACACTACCTCGTGCTTTCTCTTTTCACTGGCTTAAGAGCAGCGCATTCGGGCCCGCCCTGTTGGTACTGGGTGACGGGAGAACGAAGCAAGACTAGTTCATGGATAAAAAGGAGAGGCCAATCCTACCTTTGCAAGCATATGTACATAGCCGGGTTTGAGGAATGTGAGGTGTACGTGCCGCTATCGTGTATCCTGAGTTTACGTGATGTTTGTGCATTCACATCTTGCAATCTATGAGACATCCGCGGTCTGCTGGAGCAGCTACAGTGCCGACGAGATATAGACGTGACGCTGCTGAGCCTAAAAAGGCAGGTATCGCGACCTCGAGTCGTGTGACACTTTTAAGACGTTAATTATCATATGGCAGTAGTGCTGTCCGAAGTGAGCGGATTGCAAGATACCAATACCGCACTTGGAGGATCACAACCTGCTGGTTCGTCGCGGCCTACAGCCACCCAATCTTGAATTCTAAAATTAGCATGTTGCATCAAAGCCAAATTGCTTCATGTATCATCTAGAGCTCACGAGAGGGTGATCGTCGCAAACGTGGCTTGCACACAAGCAACGTAGCCGGCCCAGCTACATCTCTTCTTGGGCCAACCCGTTGTAGCAGAAGGGGAGAGTCTGGACACATGACCTGCACTGATGACTGCGCGGCAGTGGCGGAAACAACTGAGGCGTGCGGGGGTGCTACAGCGGGCCTGCTTCCATACAAAAGCATGGAAAGAATTCTACGCAAGCACAGAGGCGTACACCTACCTTGGTACCTCTGCACCAGCATGATGCCCTGGTTAGATCTCTCGGATAGAGAAAATGCAAATGCGAATGCCTATGCATCTTATCTAGAGACATACGGTTTGATAGAGTGCCGAAGAAAACAGCAAAAAAGATGGTATTGCTTTCAACCATGGGACTTCAGCCCGCCTGGGACTCGAACCCAGCCCCGAAGGGGATGTGCATCCTAGAAGATGCACTTGTTAGCACTGTTTAAGGATACTTCGGTGGCTGCCGACCGCCACCCCGCCGCCGTACCCCTCCGCCCAGGGGCCTAGGCGAAAGTTTGATAAATTAGAGTGTATATATAGCCAAAGGATATGGAGGTTGCCTGGTGAGCCTTTGTTGATCTTGGAGGCGCGAAGGGGAACATGTCTGTGCGGGGATAACGCGGGGCGAGGCGGCTGTAACGTGTGCAGACTCCTTCACGTCGTCTATGGCGACGAGGAGATCAGGGCCTGCTGACAGGGTAGAGTTTCGTTGAGACATCGAATCTTGCTTGCTGGGTCGGACAGATTCCCAGAGCTTGACTTCAATAGTTTGCAACAGATGCAGCACTCGAGACCATGTACATGGCTGACCACGATACGCAAGCCTGCGACTGCAGAAGCGAGCTTGCATATTAGTCACATATCTTCTGACGTGGCTTGCAATTATTCTCATGCGCAGCATGGCTCGACGTGGTTGAAGGATAGCATCTGGTGTCCGCAGTCAGCCCACATTCAAGACCCATGGTGATTATCCTTCTCGCAACGCGAACTGAATCTCGTTGACGTTATGACGGTAACGTTAAGCAAGCATGTTTGGAACTTGCACAGGCTTGGGACTCGCAATTGTATTCCATACTTCGGCCGGTACCTGGACCAACATGATATGGAGATTCAATTAGGGCAGCGCCCGCGGCGGTGTCTTGATACACTTTATCCAACTCGAATCGAAGTCGTCGCGCGCTTGTTTTTGCCAGGGTTCAGAGATACTGAAGGCGGGGAATAGCGATCCGTAGCACCGCTTGACCCTATCTTCGTAGTCCTCGGCTTCGAGACTCCTTGACATGCGGTGAGGCGTTCCTTCTAATAGCCAGTGTATGTTCATGATTGTGATTCGATGGCTAGGGTCCGATCTTGCTGAGCTGTATCTTCGGAACTGTGTAGTATAGATGATGCATCCATCGGAAGAGAATATCATCTTGGAAGTGCGTATTAGTATTGTGATACTGGCCAAGCCAGATTCTGCCGGCGTTCAAGCAAGAACGCATATCGACGAGGCCGAATGTTGATCTTAGAGACTTCGACGAAGTGCAAATCGTACTATCGTCGACAAAGGGTTGACGGGTTATCCGTTTTGAACGCATGTGCCTCTTGTGAGATTCATTGGTGTTGTACCATGGCTGATATCGCGCAACAGCGCTTCAAAGGGAGAGCATTACTCACGCTGGAACTGCATGATATTCGTCGGTCCAGTAGAACTGATGAGAGACCTACTGGTAAGGCCGTTAAAGTGATGCATACAAGACGCACGTTAATCGTAGAAATCTGTCGTGACATGTTCCCACGATGTTGAACAACCGGTAGCGGACTTGTAAGAGTTTGCAGCCAGCGCATCTGGTGAGCACGCATCTTCCCAGAGTACCGCTGACCAGCCAACCCCTGACATAGCTGTTTACCTCAGGTGTCGCTAGCGGGTATCGTTGCATATTGTCGGACTCCCCAATGAAAGCACGCAACGATGCATTGAATGCCAACAAAGGATCTGGAAATCGGAGCAGTGCATACCGGAGGGCATTCGGAAGCTTGTACACATAGTGAAGCTTCGTTATCCAGCAGAAGCAAGCGGAGTGCATCTGAGCTATCGCGAATAATGGATAGGTTCGCACACGATTCGTGACTGGTGTTACCTAGTGGCAGTATGCTGACTCCGGATAATGTGTTGACACCAATGCGCAAGTCGCCCTGATGTCTGTAGTCTGGCGCTGGGTCCCCACCATGTACAGCGATGCTTGCTAGCTGACAAGCAATATGAATAGGTGAAATGGAGCATCATCTTTGAGGACCCGCATCTTGGAGAGAGCATTTCATAACCAGACTCTCCCCAGAGCCTGGCAACAAGAGGCGTTTGTGTCCAACTCAGCTTCGGCTGTTACATTACAGCATTGGCATTCCGTAATGATGGTCGTCCAGACTTTGCTAACAGATATAGCCATTTCAGCAACCACGCAAGCCAATTGAAATAGTTGCTTTGTTGCACGCTCTCGCATACAATGTCTCCGTGGTGAACGCATTGCAGAGATTTTGTCGCCAACAAGTAGGCGTTAAAGCATCACAACCATACTGGCATCTCTTCTATAGCGGTTGCTGAGCAGTTCGAATTGCGGTGATGCTGAGAAGCCTGCTTACAGCCATGCGATCCACGCATGCACCACATACCAGCTTGGCCTCTTTGGAAAAGGTTGACAAGCAGACATGCATGCGGAAGAGATGACCTGCAAATCTATACTCTTGTGCGGGAGACTCCGCCGTTTTGGTATGCTTTTTCTAGGTGAAGTGTGCCGGGTGGGCGACGAAAAGAAAGGCAAAAAAAACCTGACTACCTTAACGGTAGTCATTACTCCTTCAATGGAGAATCGAACTCCTGTTAAACTGTTTGTTGTCAGCCTGTGGTACGAACCCCAACCATGAGTCCAATAACACAAACTCATGTCGCACAGGGTCGTACCACCACCGAAAGAACTGCAATTCTTGTAGGTATATATAGCCACTGAAGCTCAATTCCGGAGAGTCTGGTAGATGATTTTGGCAACAATCAATCCAGCAGCATCGCGGGGGCGTGAGGTGAGCGGAGCGACGACAGGGTCTCTATGTAGGCACCTTGCGTGACCAACGAGAAAGCCGTCAGCGAGCACTTCATCGTCTCACATTATCCTCTGGCAAAGTCGTTCTCGCTCATTGGGGATGCTGTGATGGACCTTCTGGAAGGAGGCCTGCGAGGCATAACCTCCACGTCGACATTACAATCTGCAACCCGACACACGTTTCCCTTACAAAAGGTCCTGCAGTATCTCAGTCTTGGATATGGCCTGTCCATTCAAGCTGCAGCTTCGTACAAGTCTCTCGGATGGCGTTTGTTAAAGAAGCTACGTCAGCTAGCGGCATTTGAGATCCTTCAACATTCGTATAACAGCGAAACACCAGCGCCATACTATGCTTTTCTGGAGAGCGCAAGACTGATACCATACGCCATATTGCAACTCTGACTGTAGTGGGAAGATAGAGCTTTCTCATGTTTGCATGGGTACTGCAAGCGCACAAACTCCAGGGGCAGTCTTCAACCTCTGGCATCACTGTCTTTGTAACGTGTGCATAGAAAAGTATGATGCATAGAGAACCAAACGCGCAGCTGCTGTTGTCGTGGCGTTCGCATCCTGATTCTCACGTCCACGAAGGGCGAGTCTTGTTGACCCCCGCGGTGCACACGCCCCATTCTCTCGGCCACCTCAACACCAGCTACTACCACGACGTGACAGCAGTGCCATGCGA
>Ga0058698_10001245_pt1 | contig 11804 bp, 16 predicted proteins | sample AgamicAsSfe_FD_67288 | JGI IMG/M metagenome (GOLD analysis project Ga0058698, IMG submission 67288) | Agave microbial communities from Guanajuato, Mexico - As.Sf.e | ecosystem: Host-associated > Plants > Phyllosphere > Phylloplane/Leaf | place: Guanajuato, Mexico | collected 2012-05-30
CCCCCGCTTGACGTTTCACGTTGTTTGCAGACAAACTTCACTTTTGCTCTCTCTCTTCACAATCATTACTCTTAGTTTCTTTCTTCGCAGATATCACGACCGTCTAGTACACCTATCTCTCTTGGCTGACCAGATCTTGTGTGCGCCATCCATATATGCAGCCTTGATACTCCGATCTGTCTTTCAGCCAAATCCTGGTGATGGCTGAACCTGGCAGCTCGCAGGTCGAGCCAGCGCCAGGACCATCTCTTCTCGACGTCAACACACAGGCTTCAGTCGCCAACATCTCCAGCCCAGCATCTGGCGTTCATCTCCCACCGACTCTAAGTGCTGAGGGACTCAAGCTCAATCAAGATCTCCAATCTCGACCAGTGAAGACAAGATCTGGCAATGCTTTTCTTTCCTACGACCCCGCCAAAGATGTGACTACAATCCAAGATCCAACCGCACTCCGCGTGCTCAGGGACAATGTTTTCCAAAAGATTCAGTCTCGACTGGTGGCCGCCCGTGTTCCTACTACACCTTTTGTTCAGTCCGAGATGACTTGGTTGTTACCCGGACCTCATGCGAAAAAAGAGGAATGGGACGCTCTGTTTGAGGATCCTTTCCTTATTGACGATGCAATGTTGACAAAGATGCTCCGGCTCCAGGACTCTGCTCGAATGCCCAAGACTGTCGTTGCAAACACGCGCATTTACTACATCCGTACTTTCATCTTTCATATCCATGAGCTCAAGACTGTTCTCCTCGAGATGAAGCAACGCGCCTACGACTATTTCGAGAAGCTTCAGGCAATGGAAGACTCATTGGACGGTCTTGACGATGACCAGTTTGTTTTTGTGCGCTACATAGGCACAGCTCTTGGCCGTGCTTACGAGAGGCATCGGAAAGATCTTTTGACCTTTTCTGGTGGCTTTGTGATTGAGTTTCTCCAGATCAGCTTACAGTTGTTCCCGGATGTTGTGGAATCTGCACGGATACAAGAACTTCCCGAAGCTGAACTGGACACTGTTCAGGATCATTCACAGTCTGATATCAGGGAACAAGGTCTCATTGCGGCCTTTGGCGCTGGTTGCATCAACGTCAACTCTGGCGGGCATGAAAGGGATGAGGATGTGACTGACGACGACTACGAAATCTTCAGCTCGAATATCGGTTATGTTCTGCAGGTCATCCAGAATCGTGGTACAATTACACAGCGCGTTCAACCTGCGCCAGCAACTGTCGTGAGAGCTATCGAGGAATATGCACAGTCTACACAAGAGTACGCGAACACCAATCCGGACATCACAAAAACGAACACAACGCCTTTCACTGCTACACTACGAGATGTCGTCGCTACTCAGCTAGTACCAAGTGTCTTGAGTGCTGGATATGGAATTGCAGTCATCATCGGGTTTGATATCCCTTTCACGACAATGCGAAACCCCTCGAAATTCTTCGATCAAGATATCGACACCTCAAATGTCTTCAAGAACCTACTGATACAGCTTGGGAGTTGGGAGACCTCGCGCCAGACACGCGACCCGAATGTGATGGCCATTTTGAATCGACCAGGCAGTAACACTCTTGCTTTCATGGACTTGAATCCATGGCCATCGGTTGAAGCTGCTGCCCAGCCCGATGCAATGCGCCTATGCCGAAGTGGTCTCAGGGCTGGCAATTTTTGCATGGCAATGCCCATGGGTCACGATGTAAGTAGGCTTAAATCGTTCGCAATCCTCCTCTTGGGACAATACTAAGATTCCTAGGTAACATCAGTTGCACTGGGCAACTTCGTCGGTAGTACTGGTCTTCGAAGTCGGTATTCTGACTTTATCGACCATGTCGCATTGCCACATCTCACAAAGATCACAGAACCAGGTGAAACAGTCAAAGACTCTGACTGGTTGCTAACGTTTCCGATGGTTCACACTGGAGCAGTAGCGCGGAGAGGTGGTACTGTCTCCTACCATCGTCTCACGTATCTGACGCTGATGATCCACTACATCGCGATCTATGAGTTCATGAAGACTTCTACGCCGGATTTAAGCAAGCTGGACACTTGCAAGGCAGTGCAACGCACTATGGAATCCTATCTTCTACCATCGACACGTCTCGGAAAGGAATTGGAGGATGTGAAAGAGGCAGTAAGGGAATCCACAAGAGTCTTACAGCGCACGACCGACCACTCTGTGGAGGGTATCCGGAAAAGAAACGAGGAGCTGTTTCAGAGAAGACGCGCTGCGGCTAGACTTGGATTCATCAATTTCTATGAGACTGAGGCGCAAGTACAACGTGATCGTGGACAGCTTGTGCGAAGGGCGAGACTTGAATGGCTAGGGCAGGCGCACGACGAGCTCTTCAAAGAGTTCCAGGTCTCCCAAAGAAGAACACCAGCACAAGATGAATGGGTAAGATGGACCTCTCCAAGATCTAGGGTAGAAGCTAATCATGCTTGGCAGACCAAGATCCTGGAGGAAGATTATATGAGGTTAAAGCACTGGGCTCAGGGCTCTCATGAAATGGTAGGTGCCCAACCTTGTCCTCTATATGAGACATTTCTAATATGATCAGATGATGGTTCTGGCTTGCGGATCAGTTGGTCCAGATGCTCAACTCCGGTCTCAAGCACAGAATATCCTACTAGGAGATACTCGACTGCTTGATGGCCTCCGGAAGAAGTATAATACGTTATCTTCGCTTGAGTCCTGGCTTGCAGAACAGGATACTGGAAGATTACTATACTTCCTTCTCGACTGTGACCCTGTCGAAGACATCGCCGAACTTTTACGTGTCTTTCTAGAGCCAACAGACGTCCCTGACCCTTCAGGTGACGTGACGTACACAGTCACTCTCAAAGAGACTGTGATGGTACGTATTGAACAGTTTCTCGGCCAAGTACTACTGGATGATCCGGATACAGCAACGATTTCAGAACGATACTTTGCTAGAATGCAAAAGATTGATCCTCGAGCTTATGCATGCTATTCTCGACAACAGAACCAGAGAATCCAGCTTGAAAGCATAGCACTGAACGGTCAAGAAGATTTAAGTGGGAGTGAGATCTTTGTTAGATCAAGCGGTGAGGATGAGTCCACTGCGAGCTTCTGCTTCACCTTTATCGACCGACAAGGTGCCACATGGCAATCACCCCGTCTCAGAGTGCCATCTACTTGTCTACCACGAAATGAGCAGGACCTTCGCTTGATGATCTTCGAACATGCTGGAATTTCTGTCACGACATGGCAAAGAGAGCGACTGGCTGTAAGACCAGGTACATATGCTACGCTCACGTTGGCTAGTCTTCGGCGAAATCTCAGTACTACACCAGCTGGTCAAGCTGTTCTGAAGTTATGGGAGGAGCAAACTGGCACAACCGTTCAAGCTGAACTCGATCAACCTTCCCTCACAATAGCATTACATGGATCTGGAGTCATCCCTGCAAGCTACTTCGAAGCCTTTGGCTTTCCGATAGAGTATCTGGGTAGAGGCAAAGGCGAAATACTTGATCGAGAACTACTTGCCGAAAGTGGGTTGCCTATCAAGCCAAACCATGAGCTCTGGCTGTGGACACAATTCTTTCAGGAGAAGTTTCCGGGCTCAGCTGTCATTTACTGCAACCATCATCACCAGTCTTCTGTGTGGAAAGCTCTGATCTCGTGAGTGCTGCAAGTAGAGAATATATAACGTAATAAAGCTGACATTCTCAGGTTTCTGCCGCACTATATCCACCATCCATACCACTCCAAGCTGAAAGGCATCGCACATCAAGCTCAAGATGGTGGTATATCCCGGAAGATATCCACGACTAAGCTTGCCGTAGTGGTAAAAGTCCTTCGAGCGCCTGTAACGGTGGAACACTCTTCTACAGGCAGTGTCTACAAGATTGGACCACAACTGTTTGCAGGACTTCTCAATTCGAAAGATCCCAAGCCGGTCTTGGTACAAGATGCCCAACCTGACAATATTGAAGCGACAGCAATTGGACCCGACACCAGGAGTGCTGCACCGGATTCTCGAAGCATCATTCCAGCTCCCCGAAACCTGCCAACGACGCTGAGTCTAGTCCGCGCTATGCCTCCCCGGCAAGCCGAGCTGATATGGATGACATTTCAGCACAACTTCGTGCCATCTGAAGACCCGGACGATATGCCAGCATGGCTCCGTGACGAACGCAAACCATCCCGAAGCATGTGGGACCAGATTGATAGTGACGAAGGGTGGACGACGTCGTCAAGTGAGTCGATTCAGCATGTTCCAGCATCCTTTGCTGTTCAAAGAGCTGTGACGCCATTGCCGTATGTCGTCACGAGAGCCGCCACGCATCCTGTCAATGACCCAACGTTATGATGCGACACATGATCCTGAGATGTACGCGGCCCAAGCAGAACTTCAAAACCCTGTCCAACCCAGTGCTCCGACGACCATCGTTGCAGTCGATGCGGCCTCCAATCGCGGTCAAACATCATTGCCTACGATGCAGACTCCAATACAGTCGGAGGTCTCACGATCCGCAGAACCACAGATTCAGATTGGCGCTTCGCAAAGTCTTAATCCGACATCCGCAATGTCAGTCATTCCATCTAGTAGCGGTCAATTTCCAGCGCCAATGGTCACGTCGCAACAAACACTTTCACGTTCCGAGCAGATTACAACGTCGTTCCCACAACCGTCCACGACCAGTGCCACAACAGGTAGTATGCCTCAAAGCATAGCCGGCCCTAGCCGGCCCGGACGGGGAGGGCAGTCAAGCGGCTACGATGATCAACAAAGGTCTGCGTCCACATATGATCAACGAGGTCAAGATTCCAGCGCTCCCAGAGACTATCCTTCAAGCTCATACTATGATTCGAATGTTCAGCCTCGCACTTATCAAGGGCGAAGCAATGCTTCCATGCCCTATGATGAACGTACGTATGATGGAGGCTATCGTAGCGGCGCAAATCGCTATGGCGGCAGACATGATTACGGCAGCGGAGGTGACTATGGCCGCAGCGGCTCAAGTGATCGCTTTGGAGATAGGGCTAGCTCGAGGCGTGAAGACGTGCAGAATCGTGCAGGTTACTACGGAAGTCAGGGGAGCCGAAACGACAGAGACACGTACAACAGTGGTAGCAGTTACAATGTCAGTCGAGAGCAAGACTACAGAGGAGGTGACTACTATCGGAGCGGAAGGGATTCAGGCTACATTGATGACAGAAGTGGTGATGGCGGTAGGGCAGATTATGGAGGTCGAAGAGAGTCATACGATCGTGGAGGATACCAGGAAGAGCAGCCTGCTCGGGACGATTTGGGCAGGACGCAGTCGTCGGGAAGGAAGCGTCCAAGGGAGGAGACATCAGAGGATGTCGAACGCGAATCACGTCGTGATGCTCAGCGCCGCCGCTGATTATGGTCGAGTGGAGTGAAGTGCTACACCTAGCTTATCTCCAGCGAACAGCATGTACTATAGAACACTACCACTGTCAGAACACCAGCCCTGGCGCCACAAAACTTGATAGAATATCCAATCCCAAGTCTCTGTCATGTATTTCAAGTATGACTCGATTAGCATTTCATGCATTGCCTACTGCCGTGAGTCAAGATCACGACTAGGCGAATTCGGCAATTACAGTACATCTACTAATACTAATCGTACCGTGACATTATCAGGTTGCAACAGGCCAAGGCGGTGGTCTTGTCACAGCTGGTGCACTAAAGATGCACGTCATGTATGTACTCTTGGTGCATGAGCTCGATGAGAGATGCGCAGCACAAGGGTCATGTGGTTTGAGATCAGCAGGGTCTACATTTAGATTATATATCAATCTATGCAAGCTCAGCTTAACCAATCAGCACTGTGTAAGTTTATCCGATAGTTTCGATCTCGAGCCCAACTAACAACCAATCAGGGCGCAGCGGAAGCGTAAGCATTACATCAACGATACCCCACGAACCACCCCTAACATGACTCAGGCGCCGGGCTCATAACCCGGAGGACCTTGGATCGAAACCAAGCAGTGCTAGCACTACCAAACAAGCTCCGGCTTGTCACTTTTGCTTTTTTCTTGACCAAATCCTGCTCAAATCCTGCTCATACAGAGGCAGCGTGTGGACGTCGAAGTGATAGTACACCTTTGCCGATGCTGACTGGTGTCGATGGATGCATCCCTCATCACTTTGGTAAAGGATTTGGTGAAGCCTTTTGCGGCACTCTGTTTGCACGATTTTGTCCCTCCCTGCAAGCTTTGGATATCATCTCACTGCACCTGAGCGACGCGCTGCCGTTGATGTGTGACTTGTATCAGTCACTGCCTAATGGTTATGGCATTTACTCTGCTAAAGCTACAGCTCCTGCCTTCCTCGCCTGCGAGATAGCTCAGAAACGTGACCCGTGCCTATCCTAAACCGGCCAACTTCCCACCTAAGCCGGCGCCTGATAGCCATCCACATCCGTACTATTGCTCAGCTCCTTCCACGCCTCCACATTCCCCTTGTACTTCTCCAACTTATCCAGAATCCCCTTATACGCATCCGTGCCCACCACACACCTCAACGGCGGGTCCTCCGCCACCGCCAACTCATACATAGCCAGCGCGCCCTTCCTAGGATCCCCAGCCTGGGTTCCATTCCGCTTTCCCATCGCCTCTTTGGCATTCAGGTGGTCGTACGCGGGGTTCTTGTGCTCCTCGTCGACAAAGGCCATGGATGCGCCGGCCCAGTTGGTGCGGAAACCGCCGGGCTCGATGCACGTGAATTTGATGTTCCATTCGGGCTTTACTTCGAGGGAGATTGCTTCGGTGAAGCCTTCGACGGCCCATTTGGAGGCGCAGTAGATGGAGAAGAGCTGGATGGGGTGGTTAGTGGGTGGGGTTGTGTGTGGCACGAAGGCATGAAGATTGGGTATAGTGGTTACGTGAAAGGGTGCGGTGCTCCTCAGCATCGATCTCGTCGCTTGTCTTGACCGACATTCGGACGAATTCTACTTCTTGCAGTGCAGACAGAGTAGCTAGGCGAGACAGGAAGTCATTCAAATTGCAACACTGCTCGAACTCACCGGAACGCCCCGCTGTCCTCCTATACTAGTGACCTGCTGAATCAACCCGCCACTAGGCTTCTGCTCTCTCATGGCCGCCATCGCAGCCTTCGTCACAGCAATCAGCCCGAAGAAGTTCACCTCCATCTGTCTGCGGATCTGCGTCTCGGAGAGGGACTCGAATTCGCCCGATAGGCCGTAGCCACTGCAGTATATCAGATTAGCACGCGTGACTCGCTGTATAGATTCGGAGATACTAAAGACGAACGCATTATTGACGACGACATCGAGACGGCCGAATGTCTCCTTTGCCTTTGCAATCGCCGATGTGATTGCGTCTGTGGATGTGACGTCGAGCGGGAGGGCGAGGTAGTTCTCTTTGGTCGTGCCTGTTGGATGCGTGAATATAAGTCCGCATGTTTCAATGAACAGCACCCAAGCAAGTGCACGATGTCCCCCAATAATTATAGTTGTGAAGATGGCAAGGCATGTCACACACCTTCGAACTTGAGCTTGGACGGGTCCCGAGCCGTCGCGACTGCGATATCGCCTTTTTCGAGCACGACTTTGACGAGCTCAGCGCCGAAGCCGGTGGAGGTGCCTGTGATGAAGAAGACGCGGGGACTCATTGTATGTTTTGGGGGTGTGTGAGGATGTCAATGGTAGGATGAGGAAGTGGAGGAGCGTGAAGTGACGATGGTGGTAAGGGAAGGGAAGGGAAGATCTGAACGTCATAGCCGGATGTGACGGCATCAGCTTGAGATGAGACGGTGGCGAATGCCTCATTATATTGTCACGTTATGTATAGGTCGGAACGACCATTTATGTAGCAACGATAGCATACATGATCTCCTTGGTGTGACGATGGTTTACGGCGCGCAGATGAGGGCACAATGTCTGGAATATGACTAGGTTGGGAGAGCACCGAAGCAGTTCCGCTCTTATACACGATCAGCGGCGGGCGGGCAGGCGGGCGGCAGTAATTTGATATCATTTCGATTGTCCCAGTATTCAAACTCTCATGTCATGTGTATCAGTTTTGGCAACATTCAGGCTTTCGAAATGCAGATGAAATCATGAGCAAGCTCATTCGTCGTATACACTCCTTCCCTTCCCTCAAACAACCTCGCGTTGCAGAGCCCTGTTTGCCTTCTCCTCGACCGTCGTCTCCCTGTTGAGCTCCCACTCGGGGTGCACGACGCGTGCGATTTCAGATTCGCCGGCCACTTCGCGCATGTCGTTGTCGTGTGCGACGTCCATCTTACGGCCCCTGTGCTCTGGGCCGAGGAAGGTGAGGAGGATGACATAGGCCTAATGTTTTATCGTCAGCATACTCTTCAAAATGGATTTTAAGGCGCAGGAGATTGTACGTACGTAGACACACCCCATGAAGATACAGACAACTGCAGAAATTAGCGCTAGAACATGCCTGTGTGAGCCGGAGCACTTTACCTTTGCCATCTAATAAGAGAGTTAGCCTCGGAATATTTCAACATGGAAGTGCAAATGCTTACAGTTGTATCTCGCCGTCTTGGCACCAGTCTTTGCGTTGATGAGTGGCTCGAGAGGAAAGCGTGCACCAAGCGTACTCTCAATTGTGCTACTGGCGGAACTGGCCAAATTGCCGAGTTGGTAAGAAGTACCGACAACAAAAGTCCTGAAGGATCCGGGAGACAATTCCATCAAATGGATGGGAATCACACCCCATGCGCCCTGCACGCAGAACTGCTCGAAGAAGGCAGCGGCGATGACGGCTTTGCTGGACGTGAATGTGTAGGGGTAAAGCAGGGCACCACCAATGGTGCAGATGACGATGATGGAGAGGCGGCGGCCGAACTTTTGGGAGAGGTAGCCTACGACTGTGCCGCCGGTCATTGCGCTAGGACGCGATTAGCATAATTTCGATGTGGACAATGATATTCTTATAATCCAAAGTGCTCTTACCCAAGATTAGCGACGACCTGCGTGATCGTGACAGCATTTGCGTCAAAGCCAAATTGGTTCTTCAGGAGAGTCGGGTACAAGTCTTGACTGCCGTGTGACATGAAGTTGAATCCGGCCATGAGAAGGACGAGGTAGACAAGGAGGAGCCAGTGGTGCTTGAGCGCAACTTTGCCTTCCTGGACAAACGTCTTGCCAACGCTGGAGCTACCTTCGCGGACTCTTTGACGCTCGATGAAAGTGTTCGTCTCAGGCAGGAACATTCTGTATACAATGATCAAAAGCGGTGGGCATGCGCCGAACCCTTTTTCGGAATCACGATCAGCTCAATATTTGTCAGTGTCGGTGTCAACAGGACTCACAGAAGAGAGGTCTCCACCCGTGTGGTGTTGTGTCAACAAGTCCTCGTGCAAGAGCAGTGGCGAGAAGGTATCCGAAAGCATATCCTTGTTGCAACATGCCGGAAATGATACCCCTTGCTTCTGGTGGACAGTCTTCGATGGCAGTGGCAGCAGCGTTACCGTAGAGACCTCCCATGGCAACTCCATAGATGGCACGGACGGCTAGGAATTGCTGATAAGTTTGGCAAAAGCCAGTACCAAGCTCGAGGACGATGAAGAGGATCAGGTTGACGACGTAAGGCCACTTGCGACCGTATCGATCGGCAGCTATACCGAATGCGATAGCACCGACAGATCGGAACATCAGCACAAGAGTGATACCCCAAGTGATGTCGGTAGTCGTCTTGTGAAATGTTGTGGCAAGATCGGACACAGTGAGTGAGACCGTGAAGAAGTCAAAGGCATCCTATGTGGTGTTAGCTTGGCATCCAGGAAAGCATCGTGGAAGAACACACCCAAGTCCATCCACAGAAAGCAACGCCAAAGAACAGCCATTGCTGAAAGTTGAGTTGGGCAAGCAGGGAGAAGGGGTTGGCCAGAGGCGTCATGGGAGGTTTGAGGGAGGAGACGCGCGTGGCCAGGTATTGGCCCGCACTCATGTGCACCTCGGCATAGTCATCCTGGTCGCCGCCTGAGACTTTTAGCTTTCACGTCGATGAGTACGAGGCAGCATGAACTCACTGCTGATGTCGCTGAGCTCAGAAGAGTGAGCGTTCTTCATGTTCGACCTCATGGTGATGGCGCTGGACTACTACCTGCAAACTGATGAGTGGGGCTGGCACAGTGTCACTGCTTGGTTGAGTGGACATACCAGTGTCTTGTCAACAGAGCCAAGAATTGCAAGCGCAGAGTAGAAATGAGGGATGAAGTGGGAAGCACTCTTGGGATGATGATTTGGCAATAAAGCTTGGGGAGAGCAGCTGACTATATACACCTCCGCAGTCCATACAGGTCTCGTGGAGGAGGTGTGGGGATCACCGCCAAGGACCGTCCGCCAAGAGCCGAGCGTTCTCCGCACATCGATACGTGCTCGAATGCGTTTGTCGTCCTATCACAAGCGCTCCCATTCCTCCAACTAGTGCGCTTTCAAAAGAGTTCCTAATCTCCTGATCCCATCCACACGGCTTACCCCGAAGCAGATGCGGGCGACCTTGGAAGAAGGCACCTCAAGAACGCGAGTACCAAGCAGACAATCTACTCTTCCACCGGAACGTGACAGTGGGGTACGTGCGGGGAGAAAGTCTAATACATGTAGCCCATGGGGTCCGGATCGGTGGCTGCGTTTGTATCCTGCCCTGCACTGTTTTGTGTGAGGGCGTGTCACTACTGCATCAGTCTGTTGAGTATATTCGTCGTTCACCATACTCCAAGTCCAACCATGAGTGCGCTGTGACCTTCGAGGTAAGCAGGATCGATGCGCAAGAAGACAAAAGGTGCTTCAGAATTCTGGGGCCGCTGCGAAACCGGAGTCCGGATTTTCTTATCTTCCCTCTTGGCAACTTCACGGCGAATAGTTGGCCCAGTCACCCCAGTAAAGCAAAGGTACGCAGGTACTTGGAGTGGTTTGGGACGGTGCCGTATCGAATTGACTTTCCGCCTCTTGTTCTTCTTTATGCTTGTCAAGGAGACTTGCGGATGTTATCGGATCAAAAGACGAGACTACTTTACGCTAGGGCGGGGGAGCGCGGGAAGAGGGTTCTGGCGTGCTCTCGGGTCGCGATGGTACGAAGTACTGTGCTGCTGGACACGATTATGGCATACCCCATCTTCTTCATGCCACTTCCAATGAGATTCAATTCTCATGAATATAAATAGTGTACTCGGACATCGTGAGGGACCATCATCCTCTTGCTCAAGCGCGATGGGGAGGGATCTTCGAATGGAGCGGAGATGGACCCGCCATGACTGCGTCATAGAGAGGACCTAGGTGGTCCACGCATAATTCACCACTACAATATTTCTTCTCTTCCATCTTCCCCATCTTCTCCTCATTGTCCTCAAGATCTCAATCATCACAATGGAGCCCTCCAAGACCTCCCAAAAGCCCGACGAAAAGTACCGCACCACACAACCCCCCTCTTCCACCTACCCCGAACATGCCTCACGCAACAACTCCAATGGAACTGACGCAGACGTCCTCGACCGGATGAAGGTCCGCGAGATCTGTGAAGGCTGGGGCATGTACAGAGATGCCGCAGAGTGGCGAAACTACCGCAGCATGTTCCACGACGATGCTTACATCGCCACAAGCTGGAAGCAAGGCCGTATTGACGACTTCATCAAAGCATCAATCGAGGGATTTGAGAAGGGCAGTGAATTCATGTATAGTATGTGCTAGCATCGCTTTTACTCTGCCTGCCAGTGACTATGATCTGAAGAATGCTCACCCACGCTACAGTACTCCACCGCATCATCGGCCAAACCGTCGACATCCAAGGCACCCGCGCCGTCTCCAAGATGAAAGT
>Ga0058698_10001246_pt1 | contig 11801 bp, 6 predicted proteins | sample AgamicAsSfe_FD_67288 | JGI IMG/M metagenome (GOLD analysis project Ga0058698, IMG submission 67288) | Agave microbial communities from Guanajuato, Mexico - As.Sf.e | ecosystem: Host-associated > Plants > Phyllosphere > Phylloplane/Leaf | place: Guanajuato, Mexico | collected 2012-05-30
GTGCTGAAGAGTCTTACAGACGACGGCAAAGAAGAAAAAGAGATCGAGATACTGACTGACGAAATTAAACCGAACGAAAACGTACGCGAAGTAGGGAGTGACGTCAAAGAGGGTGAGACCATCTTGAAGAAAGGTGAAGGCGTCACAGTCGTCGGCGGCGAATTTGGTCTCCTTGCGTCTGTGGGCACGAAAGAGGTATCTGTCTACAAGAAACCAGTCGTCGGAGTCCTGAGCACAGGAGACGAGATCATCCCGCACAACAGAGAAGGCTCGCTGCGGCTCGGAGAAGTGCGCGATACCAACCGCCCTACACTCATCACCGCTGCAAGAAGCCACAGATTTGAAGTCATCGATCTGGGGATCGTCTCAGACAAGTGAGTTACATTGCGCGACCCAAGTGTCTGAATCAGCCATCACTGACCCTCTGTAGACCTGGTAGCCTCGAGCAGACACTTCGCGACGCTATGCGCAAGTGCGATGTTATCATAACCTCTGGCGGCGTCTCAATGGGCGAGCTCGATCTCCTCAAGCCAACGATTGAGCGCTCTCTCGGCGGTACGATCCACTTTGGTCGCGTAAACATGAAGCCTGGCAAACCGACCACCTTCGCCACGGTGCCAGTAAAGGACAACTCTGGAAACCCTGTAACCAAGTCTGTCTTCTCGCTTCCCGGAAATCCTGCTTCGGCTGTGGTGTGCTTCCATCTCTTCGTTTTGCCTGCATTGCACCAACAGGCTGGTATTAAGCCACTCGGTCTACCGAGAATCAAGGTCATACTGGATGAGGATGTGAGGATGGACAAGGGTCGGCCAGAGTATCACCGTGCACTAGTTGTGACTAAGGAAGACGGGCTGCTATATGCTAGCTCGACAGGGGGACAGAGGAGTAGTCGGATTGGCAGCTTCAGGGGTGCAAATGCGCTACTTGCGATGCCGCAGGGCGAGGGTAGCCTGAAGAAAGGTGAGAAAGTCGAGGCACTGCTCATGGGAAAGTTGGGAGAGGTTGAGCGTTGATGTACACATTTGCTACATTAAAATACATATATCTATCGCACCCCGAGGTGTCTAACAACTACTTTCTAAGTGTTATTCCTTTTTAACATCATCGTGACATAACCGAACCTCTAAACCAACCGAAAGGAAAAGAATGCACCGAAGGGTATTCGCAACTGCCGAAAGACATAACCAAATGGGCTAATACCCAAGACCAGTCAACACCAGACCAAAGCACCACTACCTTCCCCCATCACCAAGACTGGAACCATGAAACACCGACGCTAAAGTGAAAGAGTGAAACAAAAGAAACGTTGGTCGTGTGTGACCCTTACTCTGAAGCACTAGACTTCAGTTTTAGCTCGTCCAGGAGCACACTGCCCCTGCAAGATCCTGCGCTCGAAGCCAACGCCTTTCGATACGCGTTGGTCTGCGAGAACTGCTCCTCGTAGTGTTCCTTTAGCTTGCGCTGCCTCTTCTCCCTCTTGTACATCCAGTAGACAGTAGCAGACAGGCCCGCTATCAGCATGCTGAATACACCTGCGATGGTACCGCCGACTATTGCAGTCTCTCGCTTCTCTTTGGCGCACGCATGGGCGGTTGGTGTGGTAGTGGCTTCGAAGGGGGTTCCGGTAGAGACTGCGGTTGCGACGACTTCTGCAACAGGATTGGTTGCAGTTGGAGTTTGCAACTGAAGGGTAGCGCTGAACGTAGTTGTGACTTTCGGTGCCTTTGCGTTGTCGCAGCAGCTTTTTGTATCATCGGCGCCGCGGCAACAGTATTCCCCCGAGTCGCACGTTTGGAGTTGCCAAGCTTTTACCGGCTTGAGACCGTTGGAGTCGTCGGAAACTGTAGCGGATTAGTTGATGAACCAAAGATGACGGACATTCGTGGACATACCACCAGGGCATATTTGTTGGCACGAAGCATCCTTTCCCTTGGAGTCCGTACATCCTCTTGAGAAGATCATGCCAATCGACTCGTTCGTTGTTCCCATACACAATCCATTACTCATGCAAACATCGGTGGACGCGCAACAACTGCTGTGCTTCGCGCTAGGGTTGCATGGCGTGTATGTACTGTCGAGGGCCGTACCGTCGACCGCGTAACATTTTTGGCTGGCAGCGACCGCAATGAAGGTCGCGAAGACCGTCAGGAGGGACCGGCTCGACACCATATTAGACAAAAGACAGTATAGAAGAAGTAAAGGAGTGACTGTTTGCAAAAGCAAGGGATCGGAAATATTTGACAATGAGCGTTGATGCAGACTGCGAGTATGGAGAACTAAGGGTGTTTTAGACCATTAATGAATCCCATATGAGAGCCGACAGGACATGCAGGTCCATATTTAGTTTCGAGCCCTACATTCGCAATGTTATGCGGCGAAGCCCTGTGCAACTCTCTTCAGCTGGCAAAGCTGGTGGTTGCAGGGTAGACCCCGCCGCCATTTGAAACAGGACAATCAAACCCGGTCTTCCAAAGACCCAGGGACCCGTATGCGGTAGGCTGGGGTGACGCAGCTAACGAGCAGTTCGACGCAAGTGTACAGCCTCGACTTCAGAAGCAGTGGTACAAAGACGACAAAGTCTAATTCAACAAGGCGCGACGGCGCTTCCTCCTTCACTTGCTCAAAGAGATGCGCGCTTTCAGACCCACGTACACACGATCGTGGCGCTTGCTGATGCGCGCCGCCACTTTTGCTTTGTTTTGCGCTGACGGGTCGTTTGGTCGTGCTTTTGCTCGAGTTTAGCCGCATAAGGTAGGCAGAGAAAGACGACGAGAGCTTCACAGCAAATGATGTATTGGGGGCGATGATGCGCCAAAGGATGGCAGAAGGTTTGAGATGCAGGGCGTAGTAGGCCACATCTAGCATCTGATTGGTCAAGCGTCGGCCTAGTACAACATCACAGACCCCTTTTCGGCTCGTACCTGCATCTCCACCATCGAACTCTCTTCCCGCACGATGCGACTTATCACCGTTGACAACGGCGCCGCGACCGACCCGTCCTGTCACTTTGCCTGGAGATGTTGGTAGAAGTCAATCGTGAGTCGTTCACTCGGTCAATAGGTCGGATGTCATCAATTGGCCGAAGCAGGGACGGCTCATCGTACATCTCTATCAACCCCTCGATCGGGATTACTCAGCGCAGTGGCTTACTCCACCGTTACCTCTTCTGACTGTGAGATGATCGCCTACAAGATCTCAATTCGCCTGTACCCGGTACGTGCAGATCTGGGCACCCTTGGTTGCGGCACCAGCCACACATTTTACCTGTTGCTGCTGCCGGCAGGGACTCCGGGTGACAACGAACTGCGCGTGTTAATTTGCACACGGCCTTCAGGAGCCTCATCTCTCGAGTTCTCGTTGCCCATTGCCCAGTGCACATTGCCCATCGGCCATTGCCCAATCCATCGCTCACGTCATCTTACGACCAACTCTCTGGACCCTATTGAGGTTTAGTCTGCTCTTGAGGATCACTTTCAGGCATTGCGACTTTAGTAGCAACGACTATTCCTGCACGGCCGACGGATCAATGATGAATTGTGGACTCACGGAGGATTCGGAAGCCACAACGACGATCTGTGGATATGGACCGACCCGACCATGTCTTCGCCCACGGTCCACGTCACGATCGTAGGGCGGAACGAAGAAGAGTCAGCACCTTTAGCTCGGGCTGGGGGCTACACGTCGTAGAACCGCTTGATCTTACGAGCTCACTAGCACGGCGACCGGACGCGGACACCAGAGGTCCATCCGCGATCCAACGTGAATATTGTAAGGCGTGGTGCATTTCTCTCGAACTTTACAGCCCTCACGGTCCGTCTTCAGGCAGCGTTGTAACCCAAGTGACCTAGCTATCAAGCCGAGATATGACCTGTCCACCTCAGCCATCCAGCTCTCTGAGTAACCCCTCTACCCTCCTAATCTGATTGTCCGGTCCACCATCGACAACCACCCATTCCAATAAACTCTCCTTAGCCATCTTGGCCCAACGTCTTGCGTCTTTCACCATGCCATGGCCTGCGTAGACGTACGCCAGTCTCTCATAGTCCTGGGCTAGCATAGTCTCCAAACCCTCTCTTTGACCGATCTCCATCACTTCTTTCTCCCACGCTACGATCTGTTGGGCGTCGTAGGTTTCCGCTGTCAGGTTCTCCAACATCTTTCTTAGTTGAGCGAACCTAGCGCGGCGCTGGTCACTGCCAGTCCTCTCGTACTCCGAAGCAGTGCAGAGGGGGCATGTGCATCCAAAGTTCCAGCCTTCCTGGTACAGTGTCTGTCTATCCGCGTGCTTCAAGTCAATACGGCCGTACGAGATGCCTATCTCTTCTCCAGCTGCGATGTCCCGTTGAGCCTTGATTTCCATCGACATCGTCTTCGGCACAAAGCGCGCATGTGCATTGGGTTGGCAAGCATGGTTGATCCGGGCGACAGATGGGAAGAGACACATGTAAGCGTCGTCTGCATCGCCATCGGCCAGTTGGCACGCAAAGGCGTTCGTCTTCATGATATCCTCAACCTTGCTACCTCCCAAACTCTGGTCTAGCGCGAGCACCAAAGCTCGGTCTGCCTGAGGCAATTGATCGATAGCGGCACTGAAGAGAGCTTTGCCCTGCGAACGCGTGACCTGCGTCGGAAAGTGCGAGCTTGCGATGATGTGTGCAGAATCAAGGAGTATCCTTTCTCCTTTCTTGACAGCCTTTGTAGTGACAAGGCCTTTGCCCTTGCCTGGGAATGAGCGAACTTCGAGGCCGCTATCATTGCTCTGATCATCCTTCCCTAATGCTAGAAAGGCTGCAGCTATTGCGTCTGCAGCGACAGATCTCGCGATAATGCTCAGAGCATGACCACCGCGCAACTCGGACGTCGTGTAAGTACAATATTCCTGGCCCTTTCTTTGGGCACAAGTGGGTTTGTGCGACCATAGTGGGTGCTGGAATGACTGCACATCCTGCGACAGTCGCAATTCGTCTTTAGTGTCTACACACTGCTGTGACTGAAGCGGTAGTTGGGCATCGAAGTGTCGGGGTGGATTCGCGCACTGTGGTGAGGCAGAAACACGCGATGCAAACGCGCATATGGCGAGTGAGATAACGAAAGTTTGTATATAACTCATAGTGTCAACTGGACGTTCGCAGATTGCATCACGGAGAGCAGGCGAGGTGTCTGCTTTTCTCCTGGCTCCTGTAACACTTCTGAAACCGACACTGCCGGACAGCAGCGTCTTCGTACAGCATATTCTGCGATACCTCAACGCTTGAACACTCCGACTTGACAATGAACTACTTCATCAACTAGCCTGGAATTCAATGTCTGAATACTGCTTGCGCTAAACAGGAGCAGGTCCAACCGGACCCATGACTCGACAACAACCAACAACCCGGATAGTGGTACGCCTCGAGACTCGACAGAGCCACACTGAGCCCTGTGCCACTCGAAACATGTCCACACCACCACATCGTTTTTCATGATCACCAGGGCCGGTAGAACAGTGCACGCTATGCGGCTGATGCCGACGAGCTTCAGCCTGCTAATTTATCTCATCTCCACACTGGCGCATCCTCGTCATACTTTGACGTGGTAGCACACGGCTGTCAGGCTGTTTCAGTTGCCGTTCACCGTGCAACCGCTGCTGCCAGTTGCAAAATCTTCCACCCTGGGAAATTAGGCTACATCATAGTTAAGGGTACAAGTACCCGTTGAGGCAGTGACAGGTGACACCCCGAATTCGACGAGGGATGGGCCTGGTTACTTAAAGGGGTATATTGGCCTGCTCGACATGGTATCGTGACGTTCTGGGATGGACCTTCATCGTGGGGAACACGTATAGGGACTCGCGCATCTCAGCGAGGGAAGAGAAAGTTTGGTAGCCTTCAACATGTTGGGCTCTGTCTACCGTTGGTGCTTATTCAGAACGAAGCCAATACAGCATGAGCGGTAACTGATCTCGTCGACCACAGCATAAGCGTGCGTGAAGCAACGAGAAACAAGTGACACGCAGCGCCGTTGAAGCAGTGTTCTCTATGGAAATGTTTCCCCACTATCATTTTTCCCACCGCTAAGAAGTCGCATTTTGCACCTCGGCATGTTTGACTCAAAGATTAACATCCTCGGTCTTGTGGTGCGTCATGGGACTTTCATTGAACAGCCTGCCCATGTAGCATATCTGCACAAGCGTCTTCTGGATTGCTCCTCGCCCGAGCAAGTCTCGTTACGAGGCTAGCATACGTTCACATCAATTTTTTCTTCTTCGCCGATCAAGTCGCTGCGCTTCATCCCGTTGCTTCTTCCCTCTAGAACACAATATTCAGCTAAGGCCAGGCACGAATTGACTTGCGTAAACACCAATGATCTGGAAGCCGAGGATAACAAAAGGAATTACAAACGGCATGAGGAGTCTTTGAGTTCTAGGAATAGAAGTCATACGTGGGAGTGACTCTAAAACTGGGCAGCCACGGTTTCGATGGTGAGAGACCTATAAGGTTACGTTATTGTAAAGAAGAATGTGTGAATCTCCTCACCCCTTTTCCAATATCAGGAGCAATCGGCTCTTGAAGCAAAAGGCACTTGGAACAACCGAATGGGTGCAAGCAGTCCGTGGTTGTTCCAGAACGAGGTTCAAAGTTAAGACAGTCCAGACAGCTCGTAAAAAGTCACAACCTTGTTAAAAGAGACAAGAACGTGCTTGCGACACACCACGTACATGCGACAAAAGTCGATACGTTGGCTGCGGAGTGAATAGTGCTTGTTTTTGGCTAGAGTATTTTATATGACATGGTGAAGGGAGAAGATGTTGCCAAGAACATACTGTTTGTTTGACCACTCGACAAAAGAAATCAGCCCATCAACCAGGGGCTCTCTTCCAGCCAAGATGCCTCTGACATCGTTTTGAGAACCCCTCACAAAGGAAAAACGCCATATATGCAAAACGGACAAGTTGTGACAAGTTGTCAAGGTATCGATCGAAGTCGAGTAAAACACAAAGATCAGACTGTCGAAACCTCAAAAATTGGGCGAGGCCGAAGCAAGGGAGATCGCACTGAATCAACCCAAATGTACACAAAGTAACGAAATAGTTCCGGAGTAGCATGGTAGCCTGCGAAGATAGCCAGGTGTGTTGTTGTCACCTCTCATGTAACGCCGTTGAAAATGCAAATCTTTCATCCTATTCCACCCATCCTTGACCTGGTGATATACCCTAAAGGCACTCGCACGGGAAGTAACCTTGGTTTCGTGAATCATAGGTCGTCGTCGTCCAGATCGATCGCATCGGGATTCGCAGCTGCCTCTTCGTCTTGCTTGATATTACCGCCTTGAGGACCTGTACTAGCAGCGACGAAGCCAGCTGGTGCGCGAGCTTGACGTTCGAGAGCGGCCATTGCATCCTCGCCAGCAGCATCGGCGTCGTCGGCGTCTTCGTCGGCAGGCGCACCATTCTGCTGGCCGCGGGCGACAGCCTGGGAGGCGATAAAGTTGACGTCGGTGTTGTACTGAGCCTGAACACTGCGCTTGATGCGCAGCATCTCCTTGTATGTGTCCTCGTTTCCATGCTGGACTTCGAACGCCTCCCACTTCTTCCAGAACTCGGGGCTGGTTCTCGGGTCGCAGAACTGGCTGGCATGGCCATAGATTGCTCTGGCTCGGTCGATTTCTCCCAGTCGCCGTTCCATCTCGGCAAACTTGAGGCACATCTCTTTGGCCTCACCGTCGGGGAGGGCAGCGATGGCGCGCTCGTAGATCGGTCGCGTGGAGGTGAGACCGAAGTTGGATGCCGACTTGGTGATGTAGAAGTTGAACATCTCCAGTCTGTCTTCGTCTGCAACGGCGCGTGTAGCACGCTCGTAGATACGCATAGCATGTCTGGCTAGGCCGCGATCCTCTTCAAGCGCACCGTACATCAGGTACAGTACCTTGGCAAACTTTGGCGGACAATCCTCGACAGCCTGTTCGAAAAGGTCTCGCAACCGCTCCATTCCAATCTTGCGGTCCACGGCCTTGGTCAGGTAGAGATTCCAAATCTCGAAAGCGACAGGGTAGCTGAACAGGTCGAGGCCGCGCTCGTACACCTTGAAGCAGTCTTCGTAGTACTTGTTCTCCTCCAGGAGGTTTGCGTAGTTGACAATGGTCTGCGGCGTCGCGATGCGGAGCTCGAAGATTCTTTCGTAAACCTTCTTTGTCTCCTCCAGCGTACTGACACTCTCGACGAGATCGACGTAGAAACTCCACAGCTTCCAGCTCTTGTGTACACGCTGTTGTGGCGACAGCGACTCATCGAAGTAGTCGACGTTTGATCGCTTAGGCGCTTGCGTGGCCTTGGCCATGATGTCTACGGCCTTGTCGAAGTTTTCGTTGCGGAGCTCCATCTCAGCCCATTCGCACCACATCTCAGCCAGCTCGGAGACCGATTTGAACGGCACCTTAACGGCCTTTTCCATGATGACACGAGCGTTCTTGAGATCGCCGCCTGATTCGTAGAGCTTTGCGTAGTTGGTCCAGAGCTCGTGGAACTTACCGAGGGCTTTCTTCGGATTGATCGCGGCGATGGCATCGGTATAGGTTTGTACCACCTCTTTCTTGTTGTCGCCCCAAAGTGCGACACGCTTCTCCCATTCGATGACATTGTGCGGGTTCTGTCTTAGCATGACATCGTTCAGCAGGAACGGTCTCCTCTGCATGAGTGATTCGAAGCGGACCATCCGGATGTCAAGGTCCGCGTCAGCAGCCTCATCAATCTTGCCCTTCTCCGATCGAGCAGCAGCCTCGTTGAGCTTGATTCCGATCATGGCCTCCTCGGCTTCCACGTATGTGTCGAAGACGATGGAGAAGTCGCGCACAGTCATGACAGTGGTCACGCCCTCCTCGAAGACATCGCGCGCTTTCTCGTACTCGCCCTTGTGCATCCAGTACCGTGCGAGGCCAACCCAGAGGATACCGCGCTGGTCGGGGAACTTGGAGATGCCGCTCTGGATGATCTTCTCGACGTTGATGCCACTGTCGTCGCTCGTGTCGATTTCCTTGGCGTGGTCAATCATCAGGTCGATCATCTCTGTCCAAAACTGAAAGGGTCCCTTTGCCTCCTTGCTCTTGAAGCGCGGGTTGTTGAGAATTTCCATGTACTGCTTCACAGCCTCGGTGTACTTGCGCATGTCCTTGAGTAGCTCGATGAAGTCCTCGGCGTCTTCGGGGTGAATCTGCATGTAGCGACGCCAGATCTTGACGGCCGTCTCGCCCGAGGCAGACGTCGCAAACGGCCGGTACAGGGCCCATATGCGGTTGTGTTGGGTCAGGGGAAGGGCGCGCAGTGCTCGGTCGAAGGTGCGGCGGGTGGTGGTAACGAGGGGCTGCTGCATGAGGAAGTTGAGGTACATCTCCCAGATGCGCGGCATCTTGTTGAGCAGCACGAGGGCGCGTTCGAAGAGGGCGTTGACCTTGACATAGTGGGCGGCGAACTTGGCAGGATTCTTCTTGGAGAGGTGCTTGGTGCGGAGCTCGAGGTACAGCTTCCACAACTTGTAGGAACGCGGCAGGGTGGTGACGGCGCGCTCGAGCACAAAGGCCTGCTCCAAGATGCTCCCACGCGACTTCTTGAAACTGTAGTAGTCCAGCCAGGGCTTCACGCTGCCCGCGTTGCGCTGGATGTCCTGCTCGTACGCGACGTCCTGGTCGGTGATGAGGAAAAGGTCCGACGACGGCTCCATCTTCCGCTTGGTGGGCCGCGAGAGGCTCGCGGTGACGGTCCTGAGGAGTTCGCCGGGCATGATTGCGCCAGAGCCAGGGCGTGTGTTGGCCCGCGGTGGGCAGGAAGGCGATGGGATGCGGTGCTGGACGGCTGATGGAGCGTGTCGCAGCGTTAAAGTTCTGAGGGAAAGAGTGATGGAGTCCGAGCGGTCAGCGGTAGCCTGCAGCCAATAAGCAACGTGCATCCCGAAGACCCGCTTTGCATAGTTGGCAGGCGCGCGAGCACGGACTCGTCTCACATAGCTCCCCGGCATAGCTGCGTCACGTTCCGTTGGATTCACTTGGTCGGACTGCGCACGCTGACTGGCTCCGAGACACCTACCAGACTATCGCCGGAGCATTGTCAGCCTCTATATTCGGTTTTAGCCCCATAGCCTTCTCCACCAACTGTTCGAGCCGCAAACATGTCTGGCAGCGGGGTACGGCCAGCGATAGCTATCCAATGCAGCACCGTCGATGATGCTAACTCGACCTCCAGGCACGAGAGGCCGTCTTCGCGACGCGGCAGTCGCTCGGTCTGATGAAGAGCAAGCTCAAGGGCGCTCAGACCGGCCACGACTTGCTGAAGCGAAAGAGTGAAGCCCTCACCAAGTATGCACTCACTGTCTGCTCTACCCTCCCCAAGCTTCGCTGACCGTATGCAGGCGTTTCCGAGGTACGACTACGCCGTAAACTCCCCCACCATGTGCCCGTGTAACTGAAGCCGTTTCCAGAAATAACGCGCCGTATCGATGAGGCGAAGCGCAAGATGGGCCGTGTCATGCAGGTTGCTGCTTTCTCCCTCGCCGAAGTTACCTACGCCGTCGGCGGCGACATTGGCTACCAGATCCAGGAGTCCGCAAAGCAAGCCCGCTTCCGTGTGCGGACAAAGCAAGAGAACGTCTCTGGTGTCTTCCTCCCTCAGTTCGAGAGCTTTACCGTCGAGCAGAACAACGACTTTGCCCTGACAGGTCTGGGCAAGGGTGGTCAGCAAGTACAAAGATGCAGAGAGACGTATGCAAGGGCAGTGGAGACGCTGGTGGAACTGGCTAGTCTGCAGACTGCCTTTGTTATATTGGACGAGGTCATCAAAGTGGTCAACCGCCGTGTAAACGCCATGTGGGTATCATCTCCGTCGAGACAATTGCCAAAGCTAACAGCCAACAGTGAGCACGTCATTATCCCCCGCACGGAGAACACTATCAAGTACATCAACTCTGAACTCGACGAGCTTGACCGAGAGGAGTTTTACCGCCTGAAGAAAGTGTCCAACAAGAAGCAGAAAGACGCTGCCGAGGAAGAAGCGGCAAGAGTAGCGGCAAAGAAGAAGAACGAGGAGGACGAGAAGGACGAGAGTGACGCGAGACAAGATGCTGCCGAGAGCAAGGACATGCTCGGCGACGAGGACAACGAGGACGTCATCTTCTGAGTAATCGACGGACGCCTAGTAGGGCCTCTTCTTGTATCTCCTCGCAAGGACAAACTCGTCATGTCCTTGCTTGAACTCTCGGGCTTTCCAGAATGCCGACACAGCCTCCCAAGACCACATTCCGTTTCCATCCCAATCCTGAGCGTCGTCTGCGAAGTTAAATAAGAGATGAGCATTGTACCATGTAGATGTGAAGATGGGCCTTCAGATAATAAGACTCTATTATGCCAGCCTGTATCTGAGAATGCCGAACGAGGTATCATAAACGCATAAATCCATAGCAATAAATCCATGTACAGTAACCTACTGTTGCCGCTGGTATGTGACCTTCATGGGCTTGCCCTCTGCGCCAATCGGCGTGTTGGCCGTCGCTTCTTTCGCTGTAATCGCAAACTGCTCGTTTTCGAATTCCGCAAAGGCCACGGCCCTGACTGAGACCAAGCGCACTTCCTTGAAGCCTTCGAAGCGCTCGAATATCGTCGTGAGGTCCTCCTCGTCGACATCGCGGGGAATGTTCTGTAGGAAGAGCGTCTTGTTGGGTCGGACATATTCGTCGGGCACGGCAGCCGCTCCAGTTTTGGCAGCGCGAGGCTTCTCTGCAGCGACTGGGTTGGCTTGCGCTTTCGCATCTTCTTCGGCGCGCTTGAAGTCTGTACCAGTT
>Ga0058698_10001251_pt1 | contig 11779 bp, 9 predicted proteins | sample AgamicAsSfe_FD_67288 | JGI IMG/M metagenome (GOLD analysis project Ga0058698, IMG submission 67288) | Agave microbial communities from Guanajuato, Mexico - As.Sf.e | ecosystem: Host-associated > Plants > Phyllosphere > Phylloplane/Leaf | place: Guanajuato, Mexico | collected 2012-05-30
GTCAAAGAGACATCTACTAAAATACTCTTCCTGGGTTTACCTCAAATGCAATTGCATCGGTTGTCCCTATCAGGTGCTCATCTTGAAAGGTGGGGGTGGAAAAAAATTGTCGTGCTTACCTCTTCAACATTTCCGTACGACGCGAACTCAGACTGCAAGTCCTCTTGTTGCACATCGTACGGCAGGTTGCGCACAAACAGACGCATGCTCGCTCGAACACCTGTAGGCTCAGCATCAGCGTCAGGCTGTGCAGAGTCATCGATCGCTGCGGCCGGTGCAGGCTTGTCTGTTGACGTTGTGGCTTTAGACGGGCCGGATTTGGTGGGTTCAACATCCATGTCACTTGAGGACACGGAAGCTGCGCGTGCTTTCGGTCGGTTGTTCTCTTCTTCCTCTTCGTCGTCATCAAGAAGTCCGAGCAGGCGACTAGTCCTCGAGCGAGCCCAGTCGGCATCCGACACGGGGCCTTGAGGGGCGGCATCTTGTTGTCCGTTCTCTTCTGCGTTGGCTGTAGGTGTTGCCTCCGCGTCTTCCATAATCGTCTCAGCTGTCGGCTGTTCGACTGGTGGGTCATCGACCTTGGTTCGTTTGGCTTTGCGTGGGACGGCCTCGTATTCGTCGTCGCTAGCACCAGCTTCTATTGTCATCTGATTCTCATCGTCGACAGGAGCTTCGGTGTTGGCTTGAGCGGCATCGTCGTTCTCCCATGTTCGCTTCTTTGACTTGGGCTTCATGACCTCGAGATACTCCTTTAGCTTTGGATCATCTTCTGGTGTCTGCTTATCCGCGTCGTTGTGTGTCTTGACAGCGTCGATGGGCATGCTCGGTTGTTCTTTGGGTGCAGTGGGTGCTCGTCCACCCGTCCTTCCAGGGTTGGACTCGCCGATGGGTCTGGCGACCTCGACTCCGATGCGGCTCATGCGAACAAAGGTCTTGTTGAAGTACTTGACGGCTGACTGCGCGTCTTCGGGAGTCTTGTAGCCGACATAGCCGATGCGACGGTTGGCAAACAATCTTGCGTCTGTGATCTCGCGGCCGCCAGAAGAGAAATGCTTCTTGAAGTCGGCCTCGGTGATTGAAGGCGGCAAGCCCTTGATGAATATACGTGAAGACTCCATCTTGACGTATAAGAATTACCAGTAAGACTGACTGGTGCAGAAAGTGCGGTGGTATCGAGTGAAGCAGGATGCTCGCAGTAAAGAAGTAAGAGGACTTTTGCGGTTTTGCTTTTCTGCTCGACTAGCGCCCGCCGGAGCTTGGGCGCTCGGCCGGCGCGCGCTTTCCCGGCTGTGTTTGGGGAGCGACGCGCTGAACACACCAGCGAGGGAGAGCGTAAAGAAAGCCACCCATCGCACGAACAACGTCCCCACTATCCACTACCACGAGATAACAATCATAACAATCATCACACTCAAGCGTCAATCCCGCCATCATGTCTAACGAGGTCCCTGAATTTAAGAATGAGGAGGTCAAGGAGAAGCTTGAGGGTAAAATGAGCTCTTACCGACCCACATATTCACTCAAGCATCTGCTGACAATGTTGTAGCGCAAGTCAAGTCGGTTGACATGGTAAATTCATTTGAAGCCTTTGCATTGCACTCGTTATACTAATCTTGATGTTCAGAGTGAAGACATGCAGCAAGAGGCAATTGAAGTCGGTATGTGCCTATTACTCATCGGCGTCACCCTCGCGAACGAGTACTGATACGCCAGCAGCCCAAGAAGCCATGGAGAAGTACACAGTTGAGAAGGTTTGTATTCCTTCATTTCATGTTGCATAACAACACAGGAATGACAGTCGCTGACATACTTACAGGAGATCGCTCACCACATCAAGCGCACGGTCCGTCGCAGCCTGCCCAACATTTCACACCGTACGCTAACGCTGTTCAGTTCGACGAGAGGAAGGGTGCAACATGGCATTGCATTGTCGGCAGGAACTTCGGCAGCTTTGTCACCCACGGTAAGCGATACCTCTGATTGATGATGCGCTGACTTGGCTGTAAACGTACTGACAATCACACAGAGACCAAGCACTTCATCTACTTCTACCTTGGTCACTGCGCCATCTTGCTTTTCAAGACGCAGTAGTGAGCTGGTTTGGGCCGAGTTTGCTGGAATCGATACCCGTTCAAGCGACCTTAGATACATCACCATCACCAAAACAGAATACAAACCGCCTTTCTACCAACTGGACAAATTATCTGTATTTGGAGAAGTGGCAACGCTTTTTTACGTGGTACATATCGCCATATTCCCATCACAGGGCCACCTGCATGATCGCCGCACCATTCGAGACAGATTCGAGTCCGGACAGGTCGTATACGATCAGAGGGTGGGTGTTGGCGCCGCTATGGTGCTTTCATCCTGAGCTGTCGTTAAAGACCATCGAGTGACCTTCAGAATGATCAGTACCGCAACGAGCATTGCTCAAAAATGTAGCTCTTGAACTATTGAACTCAAAATGTAAAATGATAAGCCTCGAGTCTTGTGTCATGAATATCGCGCCACTTGAGTGTTGTCGCAATGTGTCATCCAATTCTAGGCATCGTATTTTGCATCGTTCACTTGACTTTGACCATCTGCATTCTGTAAATCATGTGTATCAACCAAGGAACAGTGCCCAGACCAAGAGAGCCAGAGCCAAGGTGCTGGGCGACGTCAGAGACCGCGTAACGGAGTTGCGCACAGCCTCCCTGCGACAACACAACCACTTCCCACATTCAGTGATCCCACAACCTCGGTGCATTCTACCGTCAAGTTATCACAGTATCAGCTACGAGCTCCGAATTACAAAACACCAATATCCTCAAAATCAGCTTAGCGAACCTGTGCGCAACAGCGCGTCACCTCCAAACCTAGCTTTGCGACACCACAAGCAGCTGCCACCATGGCATTCATCTTCACTTGCGGCACACACACCTTCTCCTCCATCCTCAAAGGCTACGAGAACATCACAGCGCAGTGCCAGAACTGCGGCAACTTCAGCGCACGAGTCTACAAGCGCTGGGAGTGGTTCACGTTCTGCTTCATTCCCGGTACGTAGGCTCTTTCCATTTGCGCCGAACAAACGAACAAACAATCACAGGAAACTAACAACTTCATCAGTCATTCCCTTCAGCCTCAAGCCCGACAAGGACGTCGGCTGCCATATCTGTAAGTTCTACCAAGATCTGCGCCACAGACCGGACGTCCAGAACATGATGGAAGGAGGAGGAGGAGGGCAGCCGATCTCGATGCAAGGAGGACCTCAAGGGTGGAATCAGCATCCACAGCAGCAGCCGCAGTATGCGCAAGGTGGACAGCCGCAATACAAATGAAGAATGGGACATGGATATTGAGAGAAAGAACGGAGAAGTAATTGGGACAGACATGGCGTTTTGCAAGGGCAGATGATACCACTTTTGTTTTCTGGCTGTATTGGTGCTGGAACGGCATCTCTTTTTTGGATGATGAGAGGAGAGATTACTTTGGGCAGCGATGTATATATCACGTCCGTTTGTGGTCGTGTTTGAATCGTCACTCACATTACCACATAGCGTGCTCCTGCCTCGGCCAGTATGCTCCTAGGAGTGCAAGAGTTTGTTGCATTGGTACGGGAATAGAGGTACCTCACTGATGGTGGTTAGTACGAGCCGAGGCTTGTCGAAACATCAGTATCAATTGCGTAAACTCTAATAGCATGCATGCGTTCACACAAGTTCGATCAGAGCTGGGGTAGTCACAGAATGAGTGTAACGTAAGCACAGTTCTGGCATTGCTTCGCAACTTAAAGTCTTCGTATTAATTCGTAGAATGGCTTTCAAGCGCTCCTCGTCTATAGCTTGGCCTTGCTTTGTGCTTTCTTAAGAATAGGCTCCATCTTGGTCGCCTTCATAACATCACCCTTCACCTTGAGCTTGCCGCTCATGTACAGCTTCTGCGCATTCGCCTTGCCGGCAACGAGCTTCGCGAACTGGTCATCGGCCAAGATGAGGTTGACTGAGGTATAGCATGTTAGTCGATTGGAATAGCTTTGGCTGGGAGCGACAAATAGTCGACAATCAACTCACCACCTGGCTTCTTGCCTTCTGGCGCAAGGCCTTTGCCGACTGTGCCGGTCTCCTTCAGGTCAATGTGCCAGCTCTCCTGCTCGCCCTGTTCGTTCTTCAGAGTGAAGGCGAAGATCGCGCCGCCTTTCTTGATGGCATCTTTGCGCTCGGCATCGCTGGAGAGGGCGGAGGCGATCACGTCGAAAGCGGCTGATGAAGGCCAGGCATCTTTGTTCATGGTTAGCTTGTGCTGTAAGACACGCGACATCTGAGGTTTGCACCCACCTTCTTTGAGAGACATGTTTGAGTTGTTGATGGTTAGTAGTTGGTGGAGGATATCAGGATTGATGGCAATGATCTGGTGGACAAGAGTCTATAGGAACAATAAGGAGACTTATGAAGGGGCAGGCCGGACTTAGCAGTGACTTTGATGTACGCGAGTGCAAGACACCAAGCCATTCAAAGGTCAGCGCATGTGATCGAGTCCTTCAAGGGAACCGAGGTTGTCCGCGACACATGACGGAATGCAGCATGCAAGCCAGCATGTGAAGAGTCCGGGGCGGGCGCGTCTGTGCTTCTTGCGGTGGGTGGCGCTGGCACCTATAAGTCTTCGTACTAAAGTCACTGCATCTCTTGGCCGACTCGTATGATGATAAGGTTGGCTGAGCATGTTGTGCTAACCTTCACTGGAGAGGCAGCTTCAGGCAAAGCAGCAGGCAATTTTTATGACGATTCATTCGTCTCCCAGCGACAGGGAACAAGCTGGAAATACGTTACTCGCCGGCATCGGATCTTCAGAGCTCAGACTCGAGATGGAGAACATTTCTCTGGTTACTAATGATGCGCAAATGATGTCCGAGTTATCGCCTGCCCCGACGACTATTTAATATAAGGTATCCAATGCTCATGTTGAAGTAGCTTTGATTTTACATATGCATATCAGAAAAAAGTACCACATCCGAAAACGAACTACGCACTTCTCTCGAGAATCAGACTTTATTTCTACAGCCACAGATCACCAGCATGAGTACCGGCCAACAACCAACCGCAGCAGCTCGTCTTCGTGAGCTTCTATCAGACAGCTCTCACACAGTCGTTGCTCCCGGTGTATACGATGGCATTTCTGCTCGACTGGCGCTCGCTCAAGGGTTCGAGTGCCTGTACATGGTAAGTGAAGATTTACACCCGTGTGGCGAACCACCTCAATGCCAGATCATCTGTAGAGCGAATGGTTCAAGTCAGTATAGTGTCTCAGACATTACATGGGCTCGCAATCTAGCTTCAAAGTCCGTACTGCTCATCCTGCCGCTGAGAGCCAAGTACGGAGTCTGAACCTAGACCGCGAGATTGGGTTGCACCATTCGTTCACGTACCAACCAGGCAATAGACACGTCGAATGCTAATATATCCACAGACCGGCGCAGGAACCGCCATGTCCCGCCTAGGCATGGCCGACCTCGGCCTCACCACTTTCACCGACATGCATCAAAACGCCGCCATGATTGCCGGCATCAACCCTTCCGTACCGGTTATTGCGGATGCAGACACTGGCTATGGGGGTCCAATTAACGTTGCCGCGACCGTGAAAGCGTACGCTCGCGCGGGAGTGGCAGGGATGCACATCGAAGACCAAGTGCAAGAGAAGCGATGCGGCCACCTGAGTGGCAAGCTCGTAGTCTCACGAGAAGTATTCGCCAACCGCCTCCGGGCGGCTTGCAAAGCGCGAGACCAGAGTGGTAGTGGGATTGTGATTATTGCGAGGACGGATGCTAGAGCAGGTCAGGATCCTGAGGGAAATGGTGGCTATGAGGAAGCAGTCGCTAGGCTGAAGATGGCTGCTGAAATTGGTGTCGATGGCTTGTTCTTTGAAGCATTGCAGTCGAAGGAAGAGGCCGAGAGGGCTATTGCAGACTTGCCGAAGATTCCTGTGCTTTTGAACGAGGTCCCTGGTGGTCGCACTCCCATTGTTACAAACGGGGAGGCGAACAAGATGGGCTTCCGGATTGCGATCTGGCCGACTATGGGATTGGAAGCTGTGGTGCCGGCATTGGAAAATGCGTACAGTGCGCTCAAGAAGCAAGGGAAGAGCCCTGAGGATCCGCCTCTGGGTCCTGGAAAGCTCTTTGAGGTGTGTGGCTTGAAAGAGCTTATGGAGTTTGACGAGAGTGTTGGTGGAAAAGCGTATCAATAGAATCTGATGGAAATATCTTCAAAATTAACGACATCCGTACCGGAACATCATCGCCATGACAAGATCCTGTCACATGCAACTGCGGCTGTCTGTAAATCGCTCATCGGACATAAGTATCTATTTCGCAACACAATGCAACAGTGGACAAGGACCAACAAGAATGCAAGATCAAGTTCAACTATACATACGCTTCGCTAAAATGCCTGCCAATTTCTTGGTCAAATCAATGCCCTACCCCACCAGCAACCCAATCGTTGAACTCAGGCTGGCCAGGCTGCGGGAACAGACCACGGTCTGCTTGCTGTTGGTTAACAGGCGGTTGCTGCTGCTCGCCGCCCTGCTGTACTGCCTGTCGCCTCGCTTCGGCTGCTCGCTGCACTTGCTGTCTGTGCCAAATGAGCCAACCGAGCGCCGCAAGCAGACCTCCTATCAACAGTGTCACGAAGATATCATCGTCGATATCGTCATCATAATATCCATCGTCGCCTCCGGGCATAGGATCGTACTGGGAATCCCAGTCGTCTGCTTCATACTGCGCGTTCATCTCTGCATCGGCCTTGAGGAAGTCGTTCAACCACTCGGACAGAGACAGTTTCTTGGCCTTAGTAGGTCCATCATCAATGCCTTTGATACCACCCCTGGTCACCGTGTTCCACCAGCCGCGCCAGCGAAGTTTCCACAGGGAAAGCATGACAGGGAGGTAGGCTTCTTGTTGGTTGATTTCCAGGGCTTGATCGTAGAAGCGCTTGGCCAGGTGGAAGTCCTGATCAATGCCGATGCCGTTCTCGTGCATCCAGCCAAGGTTCCATAGCGCTTGGGCAGACTGCAGGCTCTCGCCAGCTGCCTGGTAACATGCAGCCGCGTTCTCTGGAGAGGCTACAGACCCAAGTCCAGCAAGGTAGTAGTCGCCGGCTTTGACAAGGGAGTCAATATTGTGCTGCTTTGCACTTCTGGTCCAGTGAACCAAGGCCAAGGCCGAGTCGCCGACTGCAGCTTGGGTGTTCTGTTTCAAGGAGATGAGCCAGTCTATCGGGCTCCAACGTGGGCGGGAGTGGTCGAGGAGCCAGGCGACGTTTGACTGCGCATTTTCTGACCCTTGCTCCGCCGCCATGAGGTAGTGGATAAGCGCTTTCTGATTGTCACCTTCTTCATAAGCCTCGTTAGCCACGCCAATCGAGCCCCAGATAGCTTCGGCCTTCTCGGCCACAATCTTGTACTGTACCGCGGCAGTGCCGCAGCTTCGCTCGCGCCCAATGCCTTGGTGATTCATCTCAGCGAGGTAATAGAATGCTTCAATGTGGCCGTTGCGAGCCGCGAAGTCAAAGTAGCGGGTTGCCGTTGCAATATCGCCTTGGTCCAAGAATAGGATGCCGAGGTTGGTCTGCGCGACCGCTAGATCCTGATCTGCTGCTGCGCCAAAATATTCGCTGGCCTTCTTGACGTTGCGCTCGACACCCAGGCCGTCACGGTACATCAAGCCCAAAGAATATTGGCAAAGCGCATCTCCGTTTGCCAGACCTCGAGTGAACCAGATCTTAGCCTTGCTATAGCTCTGCTCCATTCCTTCACCACGAAGGAACATACGACCGAGATATCCAGCGGATTTGGATGCGAGCTTTTCCATGCCTGATGTAGCATCCTTTGCAACATTGCCATTGTGGTCCCAATACTGCCTTGCGACTTCCATGAAGTACTTCTTTGCGAGCTTGAAATCCCTCTTCATACCCCTGCCGCCATCGTAATACACTCTAGCTAGCCCGAAGCTGGCAGTGAATTCTCCTTTTGAGGCTTGGAAGAGCAGGTATTCAATAACATCCTCTGGGTCTGCGTATGCATCGCTTGTAGGTCCACCCTGTTTCGCGTTGATTCCTGAGGAGCTTACACTCGCACCCTCTCCATAGACACCTCCTGTTTCATCTGCCAGCCGGAAGGATTCGCGGACCAGGGCGTGACCACCAGGAGGCCCAGAGCGGTAGTACATGATGGCTTTGTCGGCGACTCGTTGGTACCAATGCACAGCCTCGTCGCAGTTACGCGGCGTAGAGATTCCAGCGTGGTGTCGGTATCCGAGAGTCATCTCAGAATGCGTATCACCCTGCTCTGCTGCGAATGTATGGTATAACAAGCTCTTTGCCTGGTCGGCCGGTACCTTCGGGTTCAATCCGGTCGCGTACATGAAGCCTAGCATGTATTGAGCTGTGCTGTTGCCGTCGAGTTCCGCGAGCTGTTTGTACCTCTCGAAAGCCTGCTCATAGTTGACTGGATGTGTGTATTTGCCGTAGAAGCTCAACTCCGCCAACAGAAAGATAGCATCGGCATCGTTCTCCCTTGCCGCGTCCTCCAGAAGTCGGACAGCTTTAGACAATGGCTGCGCGAGCTTAGCGGGCTGCGTAGGCACTGTCGTGGATATCAGGTTGTCCTCCTTGGGTGCGTTCATGAACAGCAGTACGAAAGCTTCCTTGGCGTAGTATGCTGTAGTCCCGAAAACACCTTTAGGCTTCTTTGTGTACTTTGCCAGCTTGGAGACCGACGGCGGCTTGATCTTAGCCAGAATCGCCGCAGCCTCGCTCACGCTCTGGTGTCTCTTTTCCTCCTCTTCAACATGCTCGCTGCTCTCCTTTGCTCTTGCAGCATCCTCCCAGCGGGTATCGGGGTGTCTTTGTCCATCTTGCAACGGCTGTTGTGAGTTGACATGCTGAGCTTGATCACGAGCGACGGCATGGGCGACAAATATGCAAAATGCGACTGCGGCGGTATCAATGTTAGCGACGAGCTTGTGTGTTGACGGTGGACGACGCCAGCTTACGTAGCAGGAGAGGCGCGATGCGCCAGCCGGACTGCTTCATCGTGAACGGCGCTATTGTTTTACTCGTATTGGTGATGCAGTGAGGGACATTATTCTCTGGCGACTCCTCGGAATGGATTCGTTTAGAAGACGTGCGGCGACATTGTTGTTGAGTGAACAATGCCACATGTTTGCTCGATCGTCATTGACACCTTGCACTTCACAAAGCCCGGAGCCCGCGTCAGCCCGCGTGAAGTGGCACCTCGCTATCTCACTCTCTATTTGCTGCGCCTATATCACAATCCAAATTAGGCACCAACAATCGCGACCATGGATCGGTTACCAGACGAGGTGATACTATCAATCCTATCCTGTATGAAATCTTATGCGAAAAATGCCACAGCAACCGCTGATATCCAACAGTTTTGGACATCATCGATGTCACACGGTGTCAGCTTGTATCGTCTCGGTTCCTAAATCTTGCTAGAGATTTTGAACTATGGAAGACACTATGTTTTGAGGATTCTCGAGCTGAGGCTGCGCGAAGACGACAGCGTTTACGCGATGCTCAAGACTCTCATCTCAACGAGCTGATCAATGCAATATCCAGTCTCCCTGGCGTTGGTTCTACTTCTGGAGTATCGTCAGACATTACGGAGTCTAGGACTTCAGATCGAATACAGAGGAACCGAGCGCTGGCTAATTGGGAGCCTGGCTACCCCAGCGAGCATATAGACTATTACGAGGAATACATCCACAGGCACGCCGACGTCAATGTCGATTGGATCAATCTACCGAACACGGGCGGTGGCGACAAGCGGGAAGTTCGAGAAGCAACTGGTATGGCGATCCTCTCCAACAACGGTTCCCAAAATATTGTGTCTCCTCTCGACGATGGCACCATCTGCGTATGGGACGTGGCCCCTCGAACAACGACTCTGGATGGAGGCAGAGCCAAATTACTGGGCCAGAGCAATGCCGGCTTGCTCACAGGAAGCGCTTCATCAGACCGAAGTCATACACTTATGACCGAAATCGGGGTAGTCGAGTGTGTTTCGATCGATAGCAGTGCTTCGAAAGGCTATTTCGCTGTACAGAATGTTCTTCAGGAAGTTGATCTACAAGCTTTGCAAGTATCTTCAACGAAGAAGTACCCGTTCCCCATCACAGCATTGTCATCTTGTCAGCCAGGTATGCCTCTCTCGGTCGGCACCAGCTGGACAGTACATCTACACGACTCTCGGGACTCAAGTACACCGTCTGGCACCGACGACACCGCCCAGCTCATTGGTGGTTCGGTCAGCGCCCACGCTGCTTTATCACAGCCCGGCCCACTTTCGATTCTCAACCAACATGATACATCCTCTATATGGGTCGCAGGCCGTTTCACAAGTCTCTTGAACTACGACATCCGTCGATTTCCTCGGCTGCTCGGCACAATCCATTCAGGTGCCCGGATCGCTTCCTTGACCTCTCTGCCCTACCCATTCATATCTCGTTCGTTGGACCTGGTTCGAAACCCTGATGCCTCCGTAACAGCTCTCCAGACCGCACGAAGTAAGCCCGGAACAACACTGCTGGTAGCAGCAGAGTACAAGGGCAAAGGCTCACTGGAGCTCCACGATCCATCCGGAAAGGATAGCTATCAGAATCGACAAACCGCTTCGGCATCCAAGCTGTTGTCCGTGGCACCTCACGGCGGGCGGATCGTTTTCTCTGACGGCGACGGCAACTTGCGATGGATGGAGAGAGATGGCTCTACACTCGTGCGCCAATATAACATCAATTCCGAGACCAGTGCCGACGCCACGACTGGTGGGATTTTCTCATCATCGGCTTCCGAGATGCCTGGTCAAGGCGACATCGTGCAGAAGATCCTGCCACTCAGAGTATGTAAGAGCGATGTCGGCTCTGAACGTCCCGATGTGCCCAGCGAAGCGTTGATGTTGTGGTCCGGTGATGGTCGTATTGGATGTCTTAGCTTTGGCACTCAGAATCCGATCAAACCGGATGATAGTTGGCATGATGCTGTGGAGGAGCAGGGTCTTAGCGCCGAAGAGCGCGCCAGAGAAGATGCTGAGAGACAGTATGATCTGCGGATGAGAAGGGCTCTGGAGCGAAATGCCGACGAGGTCAGGTTTGTGAGAGGCCTGGGCATGGCTTCTTTCTAGCATCAATGAAGGACCACGGGCAAATGGCCAATTGATGTAGAACTTTGTTAACATATTTGTCTCGTGCACCAAGATATTGAACGGACGTCGCGGTAACCCAACCCTCCATGTTCGAAACACAGCGCAACTGGAACTGGAAACATGGACCATGGCGACACTAGCGTCTTGTGGACCGCTTCAAACGATAGCAGGTCAACACCGATACCTTACTAGCCAATATACACAAGAGATGCTCACCGAAATAGTGAATTAGGTCAAATACAACACATCAGGTCAAACATAGAGAGCCCATTGCAACCCCAAACCCTAAGTGTCAATTTTTGAGTTCGACATTTAGGGTTAAATTAGTGGCGATAACATTAAGGTGCGGCTCTGCGCCCCCACAACCTGTCACCCTGTCATGAACAACGAATGTGCCATCAACACGTGCGCAGACCTCACTTCATCCTGACCCGGTAGTGATTATGTCGACGCGATCTCGGAGATTTTGTGGAAGCAGCTGGAGCGTACTTGCTATCTCCTCGGCAACGGCGGACAGCTCTCGTTGATGCAATTCCTCTCTCAGCGAGACCGCGTTTTCCCATGACACAACCGTGACGTT
>Ga0058698_10001252_pt1 | contig 11776 bp, 9 predicted proteins | sample AgamicAsSfe_FD_67288 | JGI IMG/M metagenome (GOLD analysis project Ga0058698, IMG submission 67288) | Agave microbial communities from Guanajuato, Mexico - As.Sf.e | ecosystem: Host-associated > Plants > Phyllosphere > Phylloplane/Leaf | place: Guanajuato, Mexico | collected 2012-05-30
CTGTGGACAGTCGCAAGGTCTTTCGCTCACTTGCAGGACTGTATAGCTACCAGAACTAAAGAACTCTGGTCTTGCACGTTATGTTGGCCCTCAAGCACTTCGCCTCACTATTCACGCTCGTAGCCTTCTTCGTCGGCTCCAGCAGTGGTCAATTGGTCACTCCACCACTGCTTCCTAGTGTTGATCCGTTCTATGTACCGCCTTCTGGCTTCGAGAACCAGGCTCCAGGAAGCATCCTGCGCTCCAGGAAAATAGCAACCGCCTACTTTGGCCTGATTCTCAACCCTGTACAAGCATGGCAGCTACTATATCGGACCACTGCCATTGATGGCTCCGCCATTGCGACTGTCACCACTGTCTTCAAGCCTCTCAACGCGAAGAAAGATCGATTCGTCTCCTTCCATACTGCATATGACGGTGCTGCAAGAAGTGGTGTTTGTGACCCTAGCTACAACTATCAGTTCCTTGCACCACAGATCGATCTGATCTCGTCCGTCGAGTTCCTCTTGCTCCAGGCCTTTGTTCTTGACGGCAACATCGTCTCATCGCCTGACTACGAGGGTCCCGACGCAGCCTTTGGTGCTGGGCGCCTTGCAGGCACTGGCGTCCTAGATTCTATGCGCGCTGTAAAGAATTTCAAGTCAACTCTTGGACTCAGTGACAATCCGGCCGTAGTCGGTTACGGCTACTCTGGTGGTGGAATTGCCACGGGATGGGCCGCGTCTCTGCAGCCAAATTACGCACCGGAGCTTTCTATTAAGGGTTGGGCTACCGGTGGCACCCCTGCCAACCTCACAGGCACCGCTGTATTCATCGATGGTACTGCATTTGCAGGGTTCCTTCCTCAATCTCTCGCTGGTCTGAGTGCGCCGAGCGCCTACGGTGCACAGCTTGAACCTGTCTTCAACGAGATCCTTACACCCTATGGGCAGACTGTCCTCGACGCCGCTGAGCAAATATGTGGTGTGCAGAACATCTTCACATTCGCATTCCAGGAGATCCAGTCGACCAAAGTCCAAACTTTGGGCAAGCAAGTACTCTATGAACCTACGATCGCTAGGATACTACAACAGAACGTCATGGGTCAGAGCGCAGGAGAGACTCCCAAGGCACCGGTTTACATGTTCCACGCACCACAAGATGAGATCATTCCTTACGCCAACGCCACCACCCTACGCGACGAGTGGTGCGGCTACGGCGCTAGCGTTCAATTCGTGACCGTCCAAAACGGTGGCCACGCTACTACTGAGATCATCGGCTTCCCGGGCGCTTTCAACTTCGTCAAAGCTGCCTTCGCTGGGACTGTGGGCGGTGGATGCTCGCAGAAGACGATCCTAGACGACTCTCTGAACCCGCTCGCGTTGGGCGTATCGCTTGAGCCAATCCTCGTGGGTCTGCTCAATGGTCTTGCTGCTGCTGGCAGGAAGGATGCAAACATCATTGCCGATCCTGGGACTTTGAAGAAGACAGTCACGTAGCATATTATATAAGCGTATTGAACATCTGCCGAATGGGCACCGTCGCATCCAATGCAAGTATGACAGCAGATGTCCTGCCAGAAGTCCAACGTGGCCAAGACGAGCTGGGTGACCGTGTCGATGTGCGATCAGTTATGGAAGTTTCTATTCCATACCAGCTTTGCTATTATTTATTATTTGATCCTCGCTGCCTTCTTCTGCGACGTACACCATCTACATAATCTCCGACAAACGTTTCTCAATCGGCATGAGAGAGGACATTCGCGCATCAAGCCAACTTTGCTTCGCTTTATTCCAATATACCCGGTGGGAATGACTGCAAGCCAAACTTGATTCCGGATGTGACTACCTCGCCACCACCCACTTGGCACCATTGATCCCTCCTTTGGCGAGATTCCCATCCGGCAGTCGCGACTTCCAGTTTTAGTGTCTCTGCAGTTTCTCTCTGACCATCCACGAAAAAATTGTACAGTTTGACATATGTTAGTTGGTACAAATTCACAAGTCTGGTAATGCACCCTTGGCCTCCCGCGGACAACCCCGGGAGCAGCCTTGTTAAAGTGACAATCAAAGCGCCACCTGGAAGCCATGACATTTCTCACAATCTGATTTTCCAGCGAAAGCTGCGAAGTCCTTAGGCGGGAAAGTTGCAGCAGTCCGTGCGACTTCGGCGATGCCTCCGCAAGTACGCTCAACGGCGACAATATTAGCATGGGCACCAAGCGTTTTCGGCATTTCCGAATCAAGATGCGGACCGGACGCAACTCCTGGGAAGTCGCGAAGAATGAGTGGCAGCGGACTGGCGTGTGCAACCTCCAGAAAGAAAAACCACGGTTGCGTCGGAATCCATAGCGAGATGGAAGTAGCTGGGGCCAAGCGCTATGCGAAGTCGGCAGCAGCCTCGTGCATGAAGTTGGTGTCTTTGGTCACGTCTCTAGTACATCCACCGGTGCAGCCGACGGTCAATGGTGAGCCTCGGGCGTGGAATACGAACCATCGCCAAAGTTTGCAGTGTACATATGTCACCGCAGTATCGCCGAGGCAGATTGAGGTGCAGTAGCTTAGGCACTGTTCTTTGTAATATCAGGCAACGATCAGGGACGGCTCATACGGTTGTTGTGAATAGTTTGAATGATGATCATCACCATCATTTGTATTTGCTCTGTGCTTGTAATATCCATTCGCTCATCGCCTTCCTGTTCGCGGATGTTGTAGTGTTGTTCGAAGCCCCGCCGTGGTACACCATGATTCGATTATACCTTTGCCGTTAGCAGCGTTCCCCAAAGCTGTGATTGATCAAAGGCTTCTATCTGAATAACATAATGCGCTATGAAGCCTTGATTGACGATGATGTGAGATGCAAACGCTGCGTGAGATGAGGTAAAGCATAGCAATGCTACTGGTCGCATATGATTTTCAACTAGGCTCTGCGCTCTGACGGTGATACCCTATCGGAATTCATGCAACTATCCAGAATCGTCAGCAAAAACCTAGCATCTGAGAGCGCGTAGTCACTGCTGCTCTCCCGCGATGGGAAATCGTACTTAAGATATACTACAACCACAAATAGTCTGGATTACGCCTGAAAAATAGTCGTACACGCGTGGATGATGTGGCAGCACGATTCATGGCCACGTCGCCCACTAAGGCTATCTTGGCACTGATCGATAGATCACGGCTTACTCCAAAGAGCGCCTCTCAATGCAGCCATTGTACGCAATGTAGAGTCTAGCTAGCGTCTTCGTATGGTGAAGTTAAACAGCTGACCACGTTGCGGCCGAGGCTTGAACGACAAACGAACTTTCGTGGATGCCAACTAACCCTTGCTTGAAAACAAGCAAAAGTAGCTTGTCCGTCCGCCCGCCAAAGCACCCTCTGCGCTTTTTCCGAGATCGACCGAATGGCCAGATTGGGGCGCTCGGGGCAGATCTAAAGGTCTGGCTAGGTTGTTGCCTGTTGGGATCAATAGTCGTAGCTCCAAGAGTATTTTCGTCACTCACTCAACGTAGGAATTTACAACTGGTAGCATACAAATCCAATTCCCATAGTCTTTGTTTTATTTCTCTTATAGGAAAAGCAGTCCCGCGTCTGCATTTCCGCGAACCCTCGAGTACAGACCCACAAGCTAGGACAGTCTACCGCGAGAGCATTTCCGTGAGCCCTGGCGCGCACACCATAAAAAATGCCTGCGACCACACGGAACTTTATTGCTGACAGGCACACAGTACCCAAGCAAGGGTAACCACATGGCAGGTCGATCGCTGCCTGCAGTAGAGATAACACCATAGAAACAGTCACTGGCAGCGCTATCAGGCTCGGCACAACTGTCGAGTAACGGCGCCCGATTAGTCCGTGGCCACACCGTCAGTATCGTCGAGATGGGCCCACGACGCAACGTCGTAATGGCGGTGGTCAGTCGCGTGCGGAACACTGTCAAAACTGTGCCCAGGAAAATTTCATCTCTACACTTGAGCTGAGCGGAGTCGACGAGGGCGTCACTATTGTTGTTCGTAGACGAGCACTGGACCGGCTTTATTTCTGACATTAACGCAACCGACTGAACTGGATGTCTCAAGATTTTTTCGACAGTGTACACGCTGGCACTGGTGCCTTTCGGGTGCTCCGCGAAGACGAAGTGGACGTTCTTGTGCCGGAGGACCTTCGCTCTGCTATCGTCGCAAGATCATCACTCGACTCCATCTGCATCATACTGGCGAGCAGGTGTGCCAGGGACGCTTTCATCATGGCACACGTTGCTAGGGTCTTACGAGTAGACGGCATGGCGTCTCACAATCACAACAGTGATAACGAAGAAGAAGAGATCACGAGGGAAGGCGCCGAGCGCTACATGAAGGTGGTACGAACGATGCTTGGAATGCTCTTCAGACACTCGGAGTATTTCCGCACACCCAAAGCATTCGTCATTCATGACAGATCTCACGAACGTTCCGAGGGATTGGATCAGGTTCGAGGGCAGATGTCTACCGCTTTCGGTCATCTCGGTGTTGAAGTTAAGCTTCTCTGCCAAGATGAAAGCGTCGCGATTTCGCCGCGACATCTGCGAAACGATTTTGAGGCGCTTGCCATCCTGTCTCGAAGATCAGGCATGGAGATATATATTGACGGCTACGCAGCGTACGAAGCGAGTCCTCTGCGCTCAGAAGATGTTCTAGCTGATGACCTAGCGTCTCCAGGATTAATCACGGAAAGCCTGGCAACAGACCAGACGTTTGGAATGTCTTGGACAGAAGTGACAACGACGCAATGAAATGTTGTTACTCACGCCACGTTCGACGGCAGGAAGCAGTGTGGCACAGATATCAGCGCTTAATGATCATAGCCATGAGGCAGTTTGGCCGCGTCAAGGACATCTGTGGAGCCTGGAAAGTTGGTTGAGGTCACATATATAGCGGATTGCCGGGTGCGTGGACTCTCCTCTGAGATCATCCGCTAGCCAGCGCCGTGAAGAGATGTAACATCGCAGCACAATTCACTGTAAGCGATGCAGGGCATACTGCTGAGAACCAAGATAGTCATGGGCAAATCACTCCCCACCAGGAGTTGCTAATTTCTTTGGATGACCTTACGTCGCTGCTGATGGAATTGGGTGTGAAAGAGTTGATTGAGCTGTGTATCTACTGCTGTTATCATCCACTGTCTTATATTTTCATTCGGTCTATGGCGGTCTGGATGTTCTTGACTGGCAATCTTCGAAAAATCTCGTATCTACTATCCTCTTGGCCTCCTTTAATGAGAGATTCCATGTTTGACGAAGAAAGCAGCGTAATGGGGTAGTCACAAGGCGGCGTATAGCACTCCTGCCCCTAGGCCTTTGCGATCGGCCGCGGTGGTCAGGTGGCGACGGCGGTCATCTCTCATTGCCCCTACACTTAGCCAGCTTGTAAGCCTGAGCCTGTTCCACCTGCGGCTACGGGAACACCCGTAGTAGGTCTTGGCAGGCGACGATATCACTCTGAACAAGGACCAGAGGTGTGCACAGGTAATTTCCTACTAGATGATTTGAATTATTGATTATTGTCTAAGCAATCATTCATTGACTAATTTTCGAATCGATTGATGAACTGCGCCCAAGAAGTTCAAAGCATCCGTGTCGCCACGAGCACGTCAGCCAGAAGTATATTGGTTGCTATCGGTGGCGTCATCGATGGCATCAAGTAGATACGCGGAAACTCTGAGCGATGCGAGTACGACAAGACGGTAAACTCCTATGCACAGAGCAATGGCTACACGGCCGCACTGGCTTCGATCACTGTAGAATCTGGCTTGATCGTTAATGCGATGTACGACAATACACTATCGGTCCGGATGTAAGGCCAGGTCAGCGCCGCGAACGGGCCGATAGGGAAGGATGGGATTTTTATGCATTCGATATACCTTGAGATGGAAGGATGCGCCTCGAGCCTGTGAAGATTCCATTAACTAAACGATGTCGCCATCTGGAGGGACGAATCTCGATACGAAGACAGCGACACGTGAGGACGATCTCATTGCAGCATCATCAACAGGCTGTGACACACTGGTAGAGCTCTTACTGAACGAAGGCATCGATGTAAATGTCAAAAGAGGCTTATATGGGAATGCGTTACAAGCAGCAGCGCAAGCAGGGCACACCAACACAGTTCGAATCCTACTTGCGAGAGGTGCAGATGTCAATGCGATAGGTGGCGAGTACGGGAACGCTCTGCAAGCTGCATCGCAGTGTGGGTTTGTTGAAACATCGAGGGTGCTACTGGACTGGGGTGCTGATGTGACTGCTCGAGGGAGAGGAGATTACGGCGACGCATTACAAGGGGCTTCAGAAGGAGGCTTCGAAGAATTGATCCGACTTCTACTGGCTCATGGTGCTGATGTGAACGCCAGAGGAGGCTTGCATCATACCGCTTTGCAAGCTGCCGCGGCTGAAGGTCACACAGAGATAGTGCTACTCCTCCTAGAACGGGGTGCGAATATCAATGCTGAGGGAGGGATGTACGGAACTGCGCTTTTCGGAGCTATATTTCAGGAACGCGAGGAAACGGCTGCTATATTGATGTGTAGAGGAGCGAGGCTCGAGACTCTAGTCAAGACAGCTTTGCAAGTGGCGGCATCTGAAGGCCATGTGGACATGCTGAGACTGCTCATTGTCAATGGTGCTAATATAAATGCCCAGAAAGGCGTTCTCGGTACCGCGTTACAGGCGGCGTCACGGAAAGGTCATGGCGACATCGTCACTATCCTCTTGGAGAACGGTGCAGAGATTGACAGCCAAAGTGGCTTTCACGGAACTGCATTGCAAGCAGCAGCGCAATGGGGCCACGAAGAGGTAGTGGAGACTCTAATCATGGCAGGAGCAGACGTGAACGCTCAAGGGGGATACTTCGGTGACGCACTACAGGGTGCATCCTATGGCGGTTACATCAAGATCATAAAGACGCTGCTCAATAATGGCGCAAATGTGAATTCTATAGGGGGAGAGTTTGGCAGCGCATTGCAGGCAGCATCATACTGTGGGCATCTCAAAACGATTGGGGTGATGATCTCGCACGGAGCGAACATCGATGCTCGAGGTGGTTCAAACGATATCACAGCACTGCAAGCAGCGGTAAAAATGGCCACAAGCAGACTATGAAAGCCTTGATCGCCTGGGGTGCAGATGTGCATCAAATCCGAGCACTATGAGCCTTGCAGTCACTGTGGAGTAGGAAGTAGCGCGCCTTGACCGGCTTGGCTCAAGGTATCACGGGCTGAGTTAAGGACATATAGAGATGCAAACATGAACTGTTCAAGATCGACAGCGCAATGTATGCCACCTACTGCGGTATATAGGTCAGGCATGCTCCCATTCGATAGATCATCAATCAACATTCCTTGAACCTACCAGGTTCCAACACGAGCTTACAGAGTCTATCACGACCGATCTGGAGACAGGTTTTTATGACAAGGACGCAGCTCAAAGAGCTATGAATGCTGTTTAGGGCAATTTTTGGACCGGACTCTCGGCTCACCTTACATCTTACGTCTCCCAGCTCCTAACATTCTTCATTCATACAACATAGTCTGCAGGCAAGGTTTGTTCGAATATCGACGGTGGAAGCCTCGCACCAGGTCAAGTACGTTCTTGCAGATGTATCAAGTGGAATTCATGGTTGGTACGTCATAGCCAGTCTGTTTGATGATGCACCGTAGGCGCAATTTGCCACTTCGCCCGCGATGATCAATGGACAAATTGAGAGTTTCTTCGAACTTGGAATACTCAAGACCGTTAATTTCATCCGGCGGTGGTGGCGCTTCTCGCTGTCCAAGACGTCAATCATAGGAGGTGGATATAAGCAGATCATCGTTGAAGACAGGGTGAAACAGGCATACGGTCCATTCACAGCATCGACCTTGAAGGGACTAATGTGCTTCCTCGCTTAAGCAACGATTTTAGACTTGCCAGTCTCGCAGTCCCGGCTCCTGGCTTCAGCCATAAGCCATCCTCGCTATTGACAGCCACAATTGGCTATCTGCGAACCGGCCTTGACTGGGCTGATCGACAATTTTCGATATTTCCACATTGACAATGTCGACTCTGGATCAATGAGACCAGGAAGATAATACCGGCCCATGTCAAAACTGGTTGGTTCACCTACGAATCAAGAACGACCATACCAACAAGCTCCGTGCGGGAGGTCCAGCTAGGCCACCCAGACCAAGCATGAGACTACAAAGATCGGCGATGCCTCACCCTTCCAGTTTACGTAAAAACATTGTGGATTATTACTTGAACCTAATGTGCATTCGTAGGTGGAAGAGAACGCAGGAAAGCTAGCAGAGTAGTGTGCAGAACGCTTTAGTTAGTCCTCATGGTCTTAATTAGAGTGTTGCCTTGACCACATGTCTGCGGCCGCTTCAAAGACGTACCCCGACTTCGGATCCGCAATAGGTATTGAGACCAAAGTTCATGATGACTCATCAAATCTCACTAGCAGTCTATTAGCGAGATGGCTCACGAACGTCACAACAAGCTTAAACTTTTCCGCTCTGTGTATCTGCACTTTTCGCATCACCGAGTTGATATTTTTCCCTCCTCTACTACCGTCTCTTGGAGCCCCCTCTCAACGGCTGGATTTGCGGGCGAACGTTCACCAAAATACTTTGGAGAGCCGTATCAGAGGCCATTTGCGTCCGCATCTATCCTCGCTCGGCTCTAGATTCTGCGCAGCAAACAATTGGTCTTCAGCCTCGCGCAACGTCGCCAGAGACTTCATCTTAAGTCTTCGAGGCACAATCTAGTGTATCATACCTGGAATATGATGTATAAACTCGCCACACTAGCGGCGCCTGCAGCGGTGTTGATCTCAACGGCGATAGTCGCTGCTGAGGTGACGCCAGCACGCTATCGACAGATCTCGTTCATAGACGACGTGAACGCGGAGTTCCTCGAGTCAAAGACTATTCGGCAGCTGGTGAACCCGTACCAGCGCTCGCAGACGTCCGATAGCTGCTTCCAGACAATTGATCTACCGCCAAAATGGGTCGGCGTCTCAAGCGATGTCATTCTTGCACAATTTTTACATGAGTTCTTCGCAAGCAGTGTTTTCGCACCCGAGGCACTAGCACTTCGATTGTTTCGACCAAATCTTGGCGAATTCTCAGGTGAACGGAGGGCCCTGCCTATTTGGTGACTGGTCGTTTGCTAACCGTGTATCAGCACTACATGGAGTCCGGCGAGAAATGGCGTATTGGTCCAGCTCAAACATACCTGGTTGTTCACTTCCTACGCCACATTCGACAATATTTGGCATTTTTCGGGTTGTTGATGTCTCTACTTTTGACGCAACTGCAGAGCGCGAAAGTACTGCTTCTGTAGATCTAGCGTTCGGTTCGGATCAGCGCGCTTTTGCTGGCGCACACAGATTGAGTGTCCGACAGTATGTGTCGGATGCTGACCTGCCAAAGGTCACATTGTGTTTATCGTGCGTGACTTGTAATCCTACATCAAGTACTGCGATGAATACGGGGGTCCTGAAAGCTTTTCACAATATCTATGCTAAGCTGCTATTTAGCGCAGCTTTATCGCGAACAATAGCGCTACCTTTCTAAATAGAAGTGTTATAGACCTCTTGAGCGCCACCATCCCGTGATTGGGAAATTGCCCTCGACTTCTCATGAATCAGCCAGTAGAGAGAGCGAGGACTCAATTGTCGTAGGAAAACAGATTTGCTCCAACCTTTGCTATTGGTTGACATATTTGGAGCTTCGCCTAGAAGTAGGATTCCCGTCCGTCGACTCTGTTCGAGATACTCTAGTGAGCACATTGATTTCAATACCGAGTTTCATTAGCAACTGATCGGAATTCAAATAGTGCTATGCTGCAACCTAAAATCCCTGATCTGGCCTGCATCGGATCCTAGTGCAGGCGCTGTCAAGCCGGAGAAAGGTTTCCTGAGATTAGTCACAAGCAATCAAGGCTTTTTCGATAACAACAGTCATACTTTGCGGTGGTAGCGAAGGCCACCCGCAAGTTGCAAGCACGGTTCTCGCCAGAGATCAAAGAGAGATGTTGATCTCGGGACGCCTTTGGACAACGCAATCCCACTGTTGTATAACGGCCCAGCGACATTGCTGATACAACATAGTCTTCACTCACATCTGCTACTGTGCCTGCATTGGATTTGCTTGCCAGCAATGTTACAATCATTCCAAGTATATGACACAAGCATTGATGTTGACTATTCAAGTGGAAAAGCTTTTCATCCGTCATTGGCTGCTCTTATCGGTCCGTTTGCGGTCTGTCGCCGCGCATACCAACAGGAACTAGAGAAATGAGGTATTGCATGAGAGGTTGACCTCTTGATGATTAAAAGTTGTGGGTCGAAAGATCGTTATCGTTCTGGCCCAACTCTGGTAGTCTGAGCCTTTGTGTATAGTGTCTTGGCAAGCTAATCCCGTGATCTGCGACTTGGACTCTCAAAGTGCCTCAGCCTGCGACACGTGTCTGAAACGATGTGTGTTTTTACCTTCCCCAAACATTGTGTATATGCAAGCCACTTTTCTGCTGTCGTCTCATCAATCGAGGATGCGCTCCTTAGCTCCCTCCCAGAACGTCTGAGCATCTGAACCTCTCAGCGAAAGGATCATCGTCGCCTTCGACGTGGCGAATGTACTCGGCATCATCGCAAACTTCTGCTGCTGCACGCTCGCCGTACACCTTCTCGATGAATGCAGCCATTCCGTCCATCCCGGCGCTAACTCCCGAGCAAGTCCATATGTTGCCGCTGGCGACCCATCTCGCTCTTGCCACCCAATGCGTATCGCGCGTCAGGCCCGTTACTTCCGACCATTGTTTCTTGTTCGTGGTTGCCCTGTGCCCGTGGAGTATACCAGCTTCAGCTAGCAATTTTGTTCCATTGCAAACAGAAAAAATGTATCTTAGCGGGTCTCTTCCCTCACTACCGTAGTATTGAGAGCGGATGAAATCGCAAAGTCTTTTTGTCTCTGCTTTGGATGCTCTCGTCCCAGCACCCCCGGGCACTATCAAGACGTCTAGGTTGGGTACCGTGTCGAATGTGTGTGTTGGCATGAACACTTGCATGTCCTGAAACTTATAACCGGCAGAAGTCTTTGCTCCGAAAGCAGGAGTGACAGGTTCCATGTTACTCGAGATAACACTCATCTGTAACTCAGGAGCTGCAGAATGTTGTGACAGGCAGTTGAGAAGTTCCGTCGGTCCTGTAGCATCCAGAACCTCGAATCCGGGAAACAGCAAAAGTCCGTACGAGCGGTGTCTCGATTCCGTTCCACGTTCTCCATTTTCGAAATCCATGTCTCGAGCAGCTAGGTACATCTCTGTCAAAAAGGAATCCTAGCCTAACACCGAGAGCACGCTCAAACTTAAGAGCGCTGCATTCAGACCAGTCATAACTTCCGGTATGAGTCATCGATGCAAATATTAGATACTTGCATAGATCCTTAGAGTGAGTCACGCTTTTAGAACGCTAAAGCCTTTTGCATACGGAGTGCCTAAAGATACATATAGGAAGCGAAGTGATTAGTAGCGAGCAAGGAGTTTAAAGTCTATAGAGAGTCCTCAGAAAGATAACTAGCCTCTTCGCCTTACTATATCTTATTACATAATCGAAAGTAGTAGAAAATTACCTAACTAATATAAGGCCTAACTAATATAAGACCTAGAATTTAGCTAAATTCTAGTTAATACTAAGCTAAATCTAGTAATTTATAAAAGTATATAGCTATATTTTAACTAGATTCTAGTACTAGGATTCTAGCTACTTAGTATACTAAAATTATATTAT
>Ga0058698_10001253_pt1 | contig 11764 bp, 10 predicted proteins | sample AgamicAsSfe_FD_67288 | JGI IMG/M metagenome (GOLD analysis project Ga0058698, IMG submission 67288) | Agave microbial communities from Guanajuato, Mexico - As.Sf.e | ecosystem: Host-associated > Plants > Phyllosphere > Phylloplane/Leaf | place: Guanajuato, Mexico | collected 2012-05-30
AGCTATATTACTTGATAAGCGCATTTCTTTTGAAGAGCTTTATCAAAAAATTAAATCTACAAAAATACAAATTATCAAAGATATTCAGCTTTTTGATGTGTATGAGGGGAATAATTTGCATTCCTCGACAAAATCATACGCATTAAGTTTTTATCTAGAAGATAGAAATCAAAACTTGACAGAAACAAAAATAGTAAAGACTATTGAAAATATTAAAAAGACGCTTAGTAAAAAGCTAGGCGTCCAATTACGCAAATAGTAATATTATAATATATGATTTGTTTTTTTTACCTTTCCCTCTGTTGCAATATCAGGGTCTGTGATTTTATTATTTTTATTATCATGGGGACAGTAGAAATATACGGAAACTTTGCTAAAGAAAAAGAACAAAATTTTGTCAGAAAAAAGGTAGTTAAAATTATTTATAGTACTTAAAGTATCAAGACGCACAATTTGTCAGAACAAGAAATTATACGTAGAAAGAAATAAAACAATAAACAATATCTTTCAAGCAGACCTTTCAGATAAGACGATAAGGCTATTGAAGCCAATACAGTAATTAAAGTTCAGTGGAATGGATGAAGATTATTAGATTATTTAATTATTTAAGAGGGTTGGGTGCAAAAAATAATCATATAAAAGTAGATAAAACCATGGGAAAAGACAAGCTTATAGAGACTTATATACAAGCTACATTTCTACATTTACCACTAACTAAAACCCATAAAAATATTGCTTACATACTCATAACTAAATTTAATAACTATAACTCTATAACTAGCAACTTCAATTAGCAGAGAACGGAGATGATGAAGCAATGTTTATTGACGTGCTTTATAATTTGTAATTAAGCCATTAACAGTATTGGATAGATAGATTGGTAATGTTATTAACAAGAACAACTTCAATACAAGAAATATTGCTATTTACGCAAACTAAAACTAAGGCTTAATAATACGTAAGTTATTATTATATTTAAAATACTGGATTTGGATTATCCAATTAGTTAATACTATATTCTATTTCTAAACCCTACCATACAAAATACAACAAGTATAGTATATTACATACTGCTCATTGCTAAGAGCCCTTTAAAAGGAACCCATGGTAAATCACAAACAGCTTTATTACGATAAATAGTTGCCATAGATCCAATTTATCATTTGATGACCGCAGATAATAAGACCTTGTTGAATAGATAATTTAGCTACCATCGACAGATCATAAGGAAAACTTTCTCAGTTTTTATCGCCAACTGCAAAAATATCTTCATAATTTTTACTCTATTGCATTTGCATTCATCAACTATCAAACGAAAGCTTCCTATAGAATATATATTTAAATCCTTCAGTTAAAGCTCCTTTTACACCTGCTGCCAAAATTAAATTAATAGATGATATCTTCATAACTTATCTTCCATCATAATTTTTCACCTAACACTTACTCTCACTAGTAATCGCATTAAGTAACCTGAATTAAGTAATAGACATCTAGTTCAGAATATCAGTGATATTTTAATTTTTATATTTAGATCACTTAAAGATCCAGCACCCCAGCTATTACGAATTACGAAATAAATTAAACGATCACGTTCACTTAAGTAATCAGTAATCAATGCAGATTAAATTTAGTCCCGTTCAAAATTAGTATGAGACCCGGTAGCTATTATTAAATAATAAGAAATAAAGCCAATAGATGATAATCTTTTTTCTTCCTTAGAAGCTATACTGCTTACATTACTCAATCTATAATAGAGATTATTTTGGTTTTTATTATAGAACGTATTTCATGGTAAATAGAATCAGGTATAATTATGCTGTAGCTATTTGATATAAAAGTGTTGAAAAGTATGGTAGTTATTTTTATCTACTAACACTACCTTAAATTAGTTTTTGCAATCATCCTAAACCTGCACCAAGAATTACTAGTTTTAGGTAGCTTTCTTGTAATTTAGTTAAAATAATAATCTCTGATAGAGCCAACTTATAATTTGGCTCTATCATATCCCTGCTTCTTACATCATTCCACCGTTATTACTTGGAATTGTAGGTGATGTAGGTTCTTCTTTTTTAATTTCTGAGATAACACACTCAGTCGTTAGCAACATACCAGCCACTGACGCAGCATTCTCTAGCGCTACTCTAGTTACCTTCGTTGGATCTATAATTCCTGCTGAAATCATATCTTTGTATTCACCTTCTTTAGCATCATATCCATAATCATATTTTCCTTCTGATACTTTAGAGACAATTACCGAGCCTTCTTCACCTGAATTTGCGACAATTTGTCGTAGCGGTTCCTCTAAAGATCTGCGAACAATTTGTATTCCTGTGTTTTGATCTGAATTATCTCCACTTAAGTCTTGTAATGCCCTTATACTTCTCACTAAAGCCACACCTCCACCAGATACTATACCTTCTTCAACAGCTGCACGAGTAGCATGCAATGCGTCATCTACACGATCTTTCTTTTCTTTCATTTCTACTTCTGACGCAGCACCTACATATAATACTGCCACACCACCCGCTAATTTAGCAAGACGTTCTTGTAGCTTTTCTTTATCGTATTCTGAAGTGGTATTGTCTATCTGAGATTTAATCTGATTTACTCTTGATTGTATATATTTTTTATCTCCAAATCCATTTACTATAGTAGTATTATCTTTATCGATACTAACTCTTTCAGCTTTTCCTAACATTTGAATTGTTGCATCTTCCAATTTTGTTCCAGTTTCTTCAGAAATTACTGTTCCTCCTGTCAAAATAGCAATATCTTCTAACATTGCTTTTCTTCTATCTCCAAAGCCTGGAGCTTTTACAGCAGCCACTTTTAGTGATCCTCTAATTTTATTAACGACCAAAGTAGCTAATGCCTCTCCATCAACTTCCTCCGAAATTATTAATAAAGGTTTACTAGATTGGGCTACTGGTTCAAGTAAAGGAAGTAAGTCTTTCATAACAGATATTTTTTTCTCACATAACAAAATATAAGGATTGTCTAGTTCAGTGATCATTTTATCAGTATTAGTTACAAAGTAAGGTGATTGATATCCTCTATCAAATTGCATTCCCTCTACTACATCTACATAAGTTTCTGTACTTTTTGCTTCTTCCACTGTAATAACCCCTTCTTTTCCTACTTTACCAAAAGCCTCAGCAATCAACTTACCAGTTATCCGATCGTTGTTAGCTGAGATAGAAGCTACCTGTTCTATCTTTTTACTTCCTACCTCTACTTCCTGAGATTGTTTTTTAAGATCAGAGACTACAAATTCAACAGCTTTCTCAATGCCTCTTTTGAGGTCCATTGGGTTCGCCCCAGCAGCTACATTCTTAAGACCTTCTCGTACAATAGCTTGAGCTAAAACTGTGGCTGTCGTAGTTCCATCACCAGCCACATCATTAGTTTTAGATGCTACTTCTTTTACCATTTGTGCCCCTAGATTTTCTATAGAATCCTCTAAATCTATTTCTTTAGCCACAGTTACTCCATCTTTAGTCACATGAGGTGCTCCGAAAGATTTTTGCAAAACAACATTACGTCCTTTTGGACCCAAGGTAATTCTTACTGCGTTTGCTAATGCATCTACCCCTTTTTTAAGCTTATCTCTTGCTTCTATATCAAATTTAATATACTTTGCCATTTTTTTATTGGATGATTGCTAAAATATCAGATTCTCGCATTATCATATATTCTTCTCCTTCATGCTTCATTTCTGTGCCTGAATATTTACCATATAAAACTTTATCACCTGTCTTAACGGTGATTGGGTCATTTTTTTTTCCAATCCCAACAGCTACTACCGTGCCTTGTTGAGGTTTTTCTTTAGCTGTATCAGGAATAATTATCCCTGATGTAGTTTTGCTTTCTGCTAAATCTGGTTTTATTAAAACCCGATCTGATAATGGTTTAATTTTTACGGTGATCATAATATGATTAAAAATCTATATAATCAAATGCCATTCTTTTTTATAAGAAAAAATGTATATATCAATATGATAATTTGTCATAATTATTATACGTTTTCCTCTTTAAATTTTTCAATAAATAGAGCATAATTTAATTAGAGACCATACTGTTTTATTTTTCTGTAAAGAGTGCGTTCAGAAATACCTAATTCTATTGCAGCTATCTTGCGTTTTCCATTGTTTTTATTTAGAACATTGCGAATACACTCTATTTCTTTTTCTTGTAAAGATTCATAATCAGATAGTGTTTCATTGGTGTAAAATTTTGATTCTGATACGTTTATCTCATTAGATGGAAAATGATAAAGTGTATTACTATCTTTCTCTAATGAAGATTTAATATCAGTAGAATGCCTTAACTCCATGATCAACGATTTAATATCGTTAAGATCCTTACGCAAGTCAAACAATATTTTATATAGTAAATCACATTCACTTCTAAAATCTTTTTTTATAAAAGAGTCTGATGTAAAAGGGTATAGAGATTCCTTAATTATGCTAAGCGAAATTTCGCGGTGTTTCTCTACAACAGAAAGTTGCTCTGCCAGATTACGTAATTGTCTTACATTACCAGGCCAATGATAATTTTCTATATACGACATTGCTTTTTGACATAATTTTATCGGAGGCATATTATATTTTTCAGAGAAATATTGAGAAAATTTTCTAAATAACAATCCAATATCGTTTTTTCTAGAACGAAGAGAAGGAATGTAAATTTGTACCGTATTGAGTCTATAATAGAGATCCTTGCGAAATAGATTCTTTTGAATAGATTCAATCATATTGACGTTAGTAGCTGCAACAATCCTAACGTCTGTCTTTTGTATTTTTGAACTTCCTACTTTAAAAAATTCGCCAGATTCAAGAACACGTAAAAGTCTAACTTGGGTCGTTAATGGCAATTCTCCTACTTCATCTAAAAAAATAGTTCCTTTATCTGCCACTTCAAAATAACCTTTACGGTCTCCAGTAGCTCCTGTAAAAGCTCCCTTTTCATGACCAAATAATTCGCTATCAATTGTACCTTCTGGAATTGCTCCGCAATTTACGGCAATATAAGATTGATGTTTTCTTGGAGATAAATGATGAATAATTTTAGGAATATACTCTTTTCCTACCCCACTTTCACCGATAACCAATACAGTTATCTCTGTAGGAGCTAATTGTATAGCTTTTCCTAAAGCATTATTCAAACTTACATCATTACCAATGATTCTAAAACGTTGTTTAATATTTTGAATGTGTTCCATTAGATTAAACAATTTCAAGACCCTGACCAAGCAATGTTGCTGATGTGCATGATTTTACACGTACTTTTACACAGTCTCCTTTTTTATAAGATTTTTTAGGAAAAACAACAACAGCATTCTGAGAGGTTCTTCCATACCAAAACATTTTACTTTTTCTAGATTCTCCTTCAATTAAGACTTCCTTAATCTTACCTATTTGAGCTTGCAAACATTCGTATGAATGGGTTTTTTGCAAATAAATAATATCTTGTAATCTTCTTTTTTTTATTTCTTCAGGTACATCATCAAATAGACTTTTTTCAGCCTTTGTTCCAGCTCTTAGAGAATAAATAAACATATAACCAAAATCATAACGAACATACTCCATTATACTTAATGTTTGCCTATGATCTTCTTCTAATTCTCCAGAAAACCCTGCGATTATATCGTGAGAAATGGCACAATCAATAATTGTTTTACGTATTTTCCTTATCAAAGATACATATTTTTCACTAGTATATCTCCTATTCATTAACTCTAATACTCTAGTACTACCTGATTGCAATGGTAAATGTATACATTTACAAACATTAGGATAATTTGAAATAACGTTCAATACACTTTCTAAGATATCATGAGGATTTGAGGTAGAGAAACGAATTCGCATTTTGGGAACAGAGCGAGCTACTAATTCAAGTAAGTCTGAAAAATTTAAATAGGTCGCCTTTTGAATATGAGATGCCTTTGAAAAATCTTTTTTAATTCCCCCTCCATACCAAAAATATGAGTCTACATTTTGCCCTAACAAAGTAATCTCTTTATATCCACTGATATATAACTTTTGGCATTCTTTAATAATAGTAGTAGGATCTCTGCTACGCTCCCTTCCTCTTGTTAGCGGAACAACACAGAAACTACACATATTATCACATCCTCTTGTAATACTAACAAACGCTGTAATTCCATTGTCTCCTAGACGAACCGGACTAACATCTGCATAATTCTCTTCCTTTGAGAAGATAACGTTAATAGAACTTTTCCCATCTTCTACCTGGCTTAAAAGTATTGGTAGGGCTCGATAAGAATCAGGGCCTACTACTAAATCTACTATTCGTTCTTCTTCCAGCCATATCTTCTTAAGTCGCTCTGCCATGCAGCCTAAGATCCCTATAATTACGGTAGGCTTCTTATTTTTTATGTATTGAAATTCTATCAAACGCCTACGAATATTACTTTCAGCTTTTTCACGAATAGAACAAGTATTTAATAAAATTAAATCAGCATCATATATATTAGAATATGTAACAAAGCCTTCTTCAGCTAATATAGAGAAAATAATTTCACTATCAGATAAATTCATTTGACAACCAAAACTTTCTATATATAATTTTCGTTCCTTTTTAATAAAAAAAATCATATAAATATTATATACACAAATATAGACATCATATATGACATTCATGTCACATTATTATGTTATAATAGTGAAGATCACAAGTTTTGTATTGGTTTTTGTGTCCAGGACGGGGATCGAACCCGCAAAAAACAGGATTTTAAGTCCTGCGTGTTTACCACTTTCACCACCTAGACCTATATAAAAGCGAGAAACGGGACTCGAACCCGCGATATTCAGCTTGGCGAGCTAACGCTTTACCAATTAAGCTATTCCCGCGTATTAATCATTGAATGGCTTCTCTAATATTTCTTTCGCTATTTTTAATACGATAGGAGGCATCATGGCCATTTTCGCTACATGAAGACCTAAACTATGTTTACTTTCTCCAGGAATTAACTTACGCAAAAAAATCACATTGCCATCTCTTTCCCGTACTGATACGTTAAAATTTTTTACTCTCTTGAAGATATTTGCCATTTTATGTAGTCCATGATAATGAGTTGCAAAGAGAGTTTTTGGTCTTTTTGGATGATCATGAATATATTCAACTACAGCCCATGCAATTGAATAGCCATCATAGGTGCTCGTTCCCCTACCTATTTCATCTAATATTATAAGACTTCTCTTTGACATATTATTAAGAATACTTGCCGTTTCATTCATTTCTACCATAAACGTTGACTCACCTAGCGAAATATTATCATAAGCTCCAACTCTACTAAAAATTTTATCAAAATATCCTATGTAAACATATTGAGCAGGGACATAACTTCCAAAGTGTGCCATTAAAACAATTAAAGCCGTCTGTCTTAAGACAACAGATTTTCCTGCCATATTGGGGCCAGTAATTATAATAATTTGGGATGATACATGATTCATAAATAAATCATTAGCAACATAATTTGTCCTACTACGCAGGTTTCTTTCAATGACTGGGTGACGACCTTTTTTAATATATAAATTCATGCTATTATTAATAATAGGTCGTACGTATTTATTATTATTTGCATTCCGTGCAAAAGAAAATAATACATCTAAATAAGCAATAAGTTTAGATACTTTTTGTAAATCTATAAAATATTTTCCTACATAACGAACTAAGTTCTGAAATAAGTCTTTTTCAAGAGAAAAAATTCTATCTGAAGCTCCTAAAATTTTTGTTTCATGTGATTTAAGCTCTTCAGTAATATATCTTTCAGCATTTACTAAGGTTTGCTTACGTACCCATTCTTTTGGGATTTTATCTTTGTATAGATTACGTATTTCTATATAATACCCAAAAACATTGTTAAATGAAATTTTTATAGGAATACCTATTCTTTTTTTTTCACGTAAGCAGAGACATTCTAAATTAGTTTTTAATGAAGAAACCAAAGCTCGTAATTCGTCTAGTTCTTTAGATACGCCTGAAGCAATTACATTTCCTTTGCCAAGTTGATGAGTTGGATCTGAATGTAGAATTTTACTTATTGTATTACACAATGGTTTTAAGTAAGGAAATTTATTAGAGTATCTATTTAATCGATCTTCATTAGAAGAAGACAATAACTTCTTAATATTTTCCATTACATCAAGAGAATGAGAAAGATTAAATAATTCTCTTGGGGTAATACGCTCAATAATTACTTTTGTAGTTAATCGCTCTATATCACCTAACGATTTTAAAAATTTAGTGAGCTTCATATCAATATTACTTCTTATCAAAGCTTCAACTAAGTTATAACGAGCATATATGGTAGAAAGATTTTTAATTGGCATAATAATCCAACGTTTTAAGAGCCTAGCGCCCATAAAAGTCAAAGTACTATCTAATTCTTCTAGAAGAGAGCGTCCATTAGAATTATTAGACTCTAATATCTCAAGACTTTTGATAGTAAAGTCATCCATCCAAACATATTTATCAGAATCAATTTTACGTAAAGAAGAGATATGTCTAATTTTAGAATTATGAGTATGATCTAGATAATACAATATTACACCAGCTGCTATGATTGCATACTTAAGATTTTCTATCCCAAACCCTTTAAGAGAATGTGTCTTAAAATGTCTAGTTAATTTTTCATAAGCGTTTTCGTATTGAAAAACCCAATCATCCATAGTAAAAGAAACTGTTTTAAGGTTATTTTCCAGTAATTCTTCAACTTTATCTTTATCTTTCTTTTGAAAAATTATCTCTCTTGGAGAAAAGTTTTTTATAAGTTGTTTAACATAGGAATTTTTTTCCTCAGCAACTAGGAATTCTCCAGTAGATATATCTAGAAATGCTATTCCGGATTTTTCTTTTTCAAAATGAAGTGCAGCTAAAAAATTATTTGATTTTGCTTGCAATATTTGATCATTTAATGTTAATCCTGGAGTTATTAAATGGGTAATTCCTCGTTTTACAATACCCTTTGTTTTTTTAGGATCTTCCAATTGATCACAAATAGCTACACGATAGCCTGCTTGCACGAGTTTAGGTAAAAAATTATTAAGTGCATGATGAGGAAATCCTGCTAATTTTGTAGCTGAACGATTGGTTAATACTATGTTTAAAGATTCGGAACATTTAATAGCATCATCTTCAAATGTTTCATAAAAATCACCTACACGAAATAATAACAATGCGTCAGGATAGCGTGATTTTATTTGATGATATTGTCTCATCAAAGGTGTTAATTTCACTTTCTAAAGAATTTTTTAAATTTATTATCTACAATATTTTCATCGATTTCTAGTATAGCAGGTAAGTTTTCTATATAAAATAAAAAATCATTAAAAATTTTCTCACACATATTTCTTAATCCTCTTGCACCTAATCCAATCTTTAGAGTTTTTTCTACTATTCTGCGAATAGCCTTGTCTGTAACTTTTAAATGAACACCGTCCATTGCAAATAATTTTTGATATTGTTTTATTAGCGCATTTTTTGGTTCTATCATTATTCGATAAAGTGAATTTATATCAAGAGAATTCATATAGGTTATGATAGGTAGCCTTCCAATTAGCTCTGGAATAAGACCAAAGTATCTTAAATCTGCTGGTGTTGTATATTGTAAGAGATCAGTTATATATGAGCATTGGGGTTGACAATTGTTATAACCTATTGATGATAATCTCTTATTTAGACGCTTTTTAATAATATTTTCTAATCCGTTGAAGGCGCCTCCTGCAATAAATAAAATATTGTGCGTGTCTATAGAGATCATTGGTTTTTCTGGGTGTTTACGTCCTCCGTCAGGGGGAACGTTTACTACAGATCCTTCAATAATTTTGAGTAGTGCTTGTTGTACTCCTTCACCAGAAACATCCCTAGTAATAGATGAATGAGCACTTTTACGAGAGATTTTATCAATCTCATCAATAAATACAATACCTTTTTCAGCTGCAGATACATCATAATCAGCTGCTAGAAGTAACCGCGTTAATATACTTTCTACATCTTCTCCTACATAACCTGCTTCAGTTAAGATAGTAGCATCTACGATAGTAAAGGGTACTTTTAAAAACCTAGAAATGCTCCAACCCAAAATAGTTTTTCCTGTACCTGTTTCTCCTATTAGGAGAATATTTGATTTGTCTATCTCTAAAGAAGCAGCCAATCTCTTATAATGATTGTGGACGGCAACTGATAATACTTTTTTAGCTTCTTCTTGCCCTATCACATACCTATCTATAAAAGACTTAAGCTCTTTAGGACTTTTAGTATGAGGAAAGTCTCCGTATTTTTTTATTTCAGAGTATTTTTCATGAATCATTTTAGTTCCTGTATCAGTTGCTCAATGCAATAAGCACAGACATTACCTTCTACTTCTAAACCAGATAACAATAAACCTGCTTCATTTTGATCACTATATAAAATCTATAAAATCTATTACCACAAATAAAATTAAAATAAATTGTTTTTAACAGTTGGAACAAGAACCTCATCAATCATTCCGTAATCTTTAGCTTCACTGGAAGTCATCCAGTAGTCTCTATCAGAGTCTTCTTCTACTTTAGAATAATTTTGACCAGAATGGTGAACTATTATCTGGTAAAGCTCTTTTTTTAGCTTTCCAATCTCTCTTGCTGTAATTTCAATATCAGATGCTTGACCATTAGTTCCACCTAATGGCTGGTGGATCATTATTCGAGCATGTTTTAATGCAGACCGCTTACCTTTAGTACCGGCGCATAATAAGATAGCTGCCATAGAAGCAGCTATACCCGTACAAATTGTTGTTATATCTGGCTTTAATATTTGCATTGTATCGTAAATTCCTAGGCCCGCATAAACACTTCCCCCAGTTGAATTAATATAAATCTGTATCTCTTTGAATGAATCAAGCGATTGTAAAAATAAAAGCTGGGCCTGAATAATATTAGCCACTTGTTCATCAATAGTAGTTCCAAGAAATATAATACGATCCATCATCAAACGAGAAAATACGTCCATTTGAGCTACATTAAATTTACGTTCTTCAACAATATAAGGCGTCATAGAGGTTATATATTGATCAATTAATATACTATTTATGCTACGATCTTTTATTGCGTATTTTCTAAATTCCTCTTTCATTTTTGTCTAATATATTCTTTAAATCATTACATCGTCTAAAATTTTTCTAAGGAATTTTGATTTTTGTTTACCTTATCTTCTATAGAAGAATTCTATATTTAAACAAATATATAAAAATATTATAAAAGTATTAAATATGTTTTATGGATTTTGTAAATGTAGGAAACTTTGGAATTAGTAAATTAATCATGATAATCATATAATCATACTTCACTTCTTTTATTTGGAGGTAAAAATACCAGAACTTATGAAGAACCAGGAATACGTTTAAAAAAGCAACATGAGAAAAAAAACTAAAGACTAAAGCGAATAGCTTTTTTTAAAGTAGATAAAATAATTTTATTATTATAATTTCTTAAAATCAGAGCATCTCCCTTGCTAATATTATCATGGATAATTTTTTCAGAGATTAAGTCTTCGACAAGCTTTTGTAAAGCTCTTTTTAATGGACGAGCGCCATGATTTTTATCATAACCTTTATCTGCAATAAAGTTTTTAGCTTCTTTTGAAAAATGTAGAACATAACCTAATTCAAACATTCTGTTGATTATTTTATTTACTTCTAAATCAAGAATCATACAAATATCTCTACGTTTCAGCGAATTAAAAATGATAATATCATCAATTC